>JAABUP010000021.1_pt1 | contig 345896 bp, 164 predicted proteins | sample 5559201 | NCBI WGS metagenome assembly JAABUP01 (sample SAMN10711887, study PRJNA513373) | rock metagenome | isolation source: Antarctica rocks | place: Antarctica
ATAATAATAGGGCTTAGTATCTAGTAGCTTTCTAGTCTTATAAATTAATACCTATTAAGACTAGGTATAAGATATATAATTAAGAGCTATTAATAATTATTAAAGCCTTTAAGTAATAGTAATACTATATAGAAGGTAGTTATTATACTATTAAAGTACTTATAAACTATAATAATCTTAGGAGATTAATATAAGTAAAGTAGTTAAATAGTTATTAAGTTTAATAGGCTATTTATTTAGTTATATATAACTTTAATGTTAAATATTAACCTAGTAAGAAGAATCCTATAAATACTCTATTATATAGGCCTAATTATAATAATATTAAGATATTATTTGACTAGCTTCTACCTACCTTATAAAATAAACTAGTAAATTTAAGAAGTATTATCTCTAGTTAAAAGTAGCTAGAAGAAATAACTAAGTATATAAACTTATCTAGCTTAAGAGGGCTTAGGAAACCCTTAACTAAGCCTAAAAACTTAGATAGAAGAGGTATAAAACTACCTTCTTAGTATTAAAGTAATATAGTAGCACTACTATTTTATCCTATTACTAGGGTTATTAATTATAAATAATATATCTTATAAGTACTAGTAAGAGTACTTATTAGACTTAAAATAGCTTATAAAGCTAGATTAAAATCTTTAAAAGAATTTATCTTCTTATTATAAAGTAATAATCTATTTATTATTAAATAGAAAGATAAGGTAAAGTATATAGCTTCTAAGTAAAATACTATTAAATAGCCTTAAAAGGTTAATTTTATAAGATTATTAAGATTTAAAGGAGTACTTTATATACTAGATAATTTAGTATTATATATAGAAATTATTATAAGGTATTATAATAATACCTTAATAAGTTATTTTAAGTTATAAAAAACTTCAGAGTTACTCTAATATAAGTATTATTAAAGTAGAATATTAATAGATACTAAGTTATATATCTAAACTTACAAAATATATTAAAGGGTAAAGGCTCCTAGATATAAACTTTATAATAATATAATATCCTTATTATAACTTAAAGGGCTTTAAGAAGAACTTTTTATAGATTTTATTATAAGCTTACTACCTAGTAAATATAGAAACTCTATATATAATTCTATTCTTATAATTAGTAATAGGTATATAAAGATAGTTTAATACCTTTTAATTAAAAGTATTTATACTACTATTAAATTAGCTAAGATCTTATTTAAGAATATAGTATTATAGTATAATTTATTAATAAGTATTATATTAGATTAGAGATCCTTATTTATAAGTACCTATTAATTAGAAGTCTATTATTATATAAAGATAAAGAGATAACTAAGTACTACCTTCTATTTATAAATAGATAGGTAGATTAAATATTAAAACTAAATATTAGAATATTACCTTAAGGTATTTTTAAATAAAGATAAAGTAATTGAATTATATAACTCTTAATAGCTAAATTCGCGTATTATAATAATATTTATATTATACTAAGTTATTTACTATTTTATATAATATATAGATATAATTTATATATAGAAGATAAAGTTAGGGATAACTTTTTAGAAGGAGTACTTATAATTAAAGATTATATAGAAAACCTTTTAAAAATAAGAGTTATACTAGTAGATTAATAGTAGATTATTGGAGTATAAGTTATAAAGTTTTATAATAAACTTTATATCTCAAAGTCTTATATAATAGGAGAACTAATAATATTAGTTATAAAGAACTTAAAGTAGAAAAGATTAAATTAAAAGCTATTATATAAGTATACTAGTCCCTTTAAGGTAGTAGATATAATTAGATACTAGGCGTACTACTTAAGTCTCTTAATAGTATAAAGACTCTATCTTATATTTTATATTTCTTTATTAAAATTATATTAAAGCTATCTTAATAAAGGTAAGTAACTATTTATACCTCCTCTAAATCTTATTAATATTAAAGAATATTATAAGGTAAAATAAATTATAGATAGAATAAGAAGTAAAGGTATTTAATATTATTTAATTAAATAGTTTAGTTATAAAATAGAATATAATTAATAGATATCTATTAAGGATATAAATATAAAAGACTTATAAAGGGAATATAAAAAATATATATATAATAAAGAAGTATTATAAGTAAAATACTAGTATATAACTATTATAATAAAATTATTTAATTATAAAGTTAAGTTATATAAGATAAGTTATAAGTTATATTTATATAATAGAGATTTTAATAAAAAAGTATATAAGAAAAGAATTAATTAAGGGGAAAATCCTTATAACCTAAGAAAAGAATCTTTACTTAAAGGTATAATATTAAGGTCTTATAAGGGGAGTATATTAAGGCGAGCTAAGGCTTATAGAAGATAAGGTAGGGCTTATAATAAATAAGTTAGAAGATAAGGTAGTATACCTAATAGGGGTAGGTGGAGTATATATAAGAATAGGAGTAATAGGGGTAGAAGGAGTATAAGGGGCGTAAGAGGCGCGAATCTTATAAGTAGAGGGGGTAGTACTAATAGTACTACTATTATAAGAAGGGCGGCTAGAGCTAGTAGGAGTAGGAGTAGGTAATATAATAATAGGAGGTATAATAGCCTCTTCCTCCTCCTTTATATCTACGGGCCGGAAAGATATGAGATTTCGGTATGGGATCGAGGCGATTTTCAGACTGGGATGGGATATCCTACGGGATATCCCAGTGGCAAATCGCGAACTAGGCCTAATTAGGTAATATTTTTTATAGGCTAAAAATATAGCCTAAACCCTATTTAACGCTAAAAAAAACTTTATAAAAACCTCTAAAACTCGCTAAGATATAAAGCTCTAAAGTTAATGTAATAAATGCGTTAGCTTATACGGTAATTAAATCCTATATCTTTCCGGCGAGTATTTATATCCTCCTTTATCTCCCTTATCTCCCCCTTATTAAAATTATTATTATCCTCCTCCTAATATATAATTAGCTTATATAAAGATAGTAGAATACTTTAATAATATACTTACCTCCCCTAACTCCTTATTAACCTCTATTATAATAAGGGTAGTTAACCCCTCTTATAAAAGTATTAATATATATTATAAGAAATATATAATAAAAGAACTTACCTACTATCTTATTATATCTAAGATACCCTCTAGGGTAATAGCTACCTAATTACCTACCTTTATATTAAGGCGTAGTAATTCCTTTGAGGTTTATAACTTATATAAAAGCGTTTTACCGCGCTCCCCTAAGTAAATTACTACCTCTACCTTAATTTTAAAGGTAGTAACTTATATTATAAAGGTAGTATAATAAGGTAACTTTCTACCTTAAAGGATAATAATAGGGCTATAAGTAAGGAGGCTAGATAAATAAGTATAAAAGGTAAGAGGGACTTATAACCTATTAATATATTATAAGTAAATTATATTAAAATCCTATTATTATAAATTAATTTATAAGGTTTATAAAGGTAGTAGTACCTCTTATAAGCCCTATTAATCTTATAATTATATAATAACCTAGGACTTAAACCTAGGTACTTAGTGTATTAAAGATAATAGGGTAGCGTGGCGTAGTAAGAGGGTTTAATTATCTATTATAAGAGTTAGCTAATAGGAATACCTTTAAGTATAAAGAGTATAAGAATAATTTAAAAGAAGTATAATATAATAAGATATTAATAAGGTCTTTAAATAACTAATATAATAAATTTATATAAGAAGGTAATTTATAAGTAATATACTTATAATATATTTAAAGATAACTAAAGTCTATTATAGGGTAATAATATATATAAAGTAGTAAAGGATAATTAATAGAGATTTACCTTAGTTACTATTATAGTTGTTAATTATTTAATATATAATACTATATTAGTAGTTAATCCTTTATATTATATTTATACTCTAATAGTAGTTATCTTATAAAGTATTAATAGTATTAATATTAAACGCGTTAGCTTCTATTATTAATATATTAAAATATAACTTAAAGTAACTTATAATAGGTTAATATTAATAGTAGTAGTTATAAAAGAAGTTAGAAGTAAATAAAATATAACTTTATTATATACTATATTATATATATTAACTACGCGATTTAATAGTATAATATTATTACCTAACTTTTATATTATTATTTATATTATATATTTATAAAGTAATATAATAGTAAACTTAATTAATAATTATATCCTACTACTAATATAAATTATAATTATAAAGGCTTTTATCTATTAATAGTATATAATATTAGTAGTATATTACTATTATTATATTATTATTATCCTTAGAACTCTTTCCCTTACTTTCCCTACTAGAGTTTTAAAGGTTTTTAATAAGTCCTATTATAAATAGTAATAGTTAGTATTTAAAGATAAATACCCTTAAAGGGGAGGTAATTATTAAGATATCTTAATATATCTAGCTAGTATAATATAACCTACTAGTAATATCCTAGTAGTATTAGTTTAGCTTCTTATTATCCTAATAGATATCCTTTTATCTAGATATCTAAAAGGCTAGGTAGCTTCCTTAAGGGGTATTTAAATAGTCCTCCCTCTACCTCCTTAAAAAGTAGAGATTAGTTCTTTTATAATAATAAAGTTACTAGAGTATTAAGTCTACCTTTATAATGCTACCTACTTACTAGTAGTTTATACTATCTATTCTATATTAGTAAACTAGGAACCTGCGTAAAATAAATAAAACTGCTAATTCCGTTAAAAGCGTATTTTTCAGGTAAAATACAGGTAATAAATAGGAAAATTTCAGGTTTTTTTTATTCTAGCCTAAAAACCCTAAATATAGAAAATCTGGATTTAAGGCCTTAAATCCGTGATTTTCCTCTAGCGCTAGGAAGAAACGGGAAGCTCGCTAGAGCTATAGCGGCTACGTCGTTAACGCTAGCGTAATATAGGTTTTAAATATAGTCGATTCACGTGATTTATATACGCGTAGAGTACCCTCCTTTAGCCTAGCCCCGTATCCTATCCCTATATTACGCCTGCGATTAATTCTCTTACTAAGTATTAGTACTAATTATTAATAAGACTTAGTACCTTATTATAATTACCTAGTTAATACTAGCCTAGTATAGTTATATTATAGCTAATTAGTAGGACTTATCCCCTATTAGTCCTATTACCTAGTATTTCTAAAAGTTGCTAAATGCGTATTTTACAACTCACGGTGGTATAACGAGCTCCAGGGCTGACACATGAGCGCATCAGTCATGTACGCATAATGCGTATATTTTTGTATTTTACAGGTTTCCCAGTTTGCCGATATAGCCCTTAGGAACTAGCCTCTAGTCTAGTTCCTAATATTTATATATAAGATTTAGAAGTTAAAATTAAATAGTTTAATAGGGTAATTAAAGTATAAAGCTAATAGGGAGAAATGTAAAAAAGCGTCATTTGGCTGGTGACGACGAGTGGCTGATTACCCCTAGGAGCTTGCGACTAGGGGGGCCCCGATTACTCTAAATGACCCTCTCGTGGTTGAGGATGACGGCGGAAAGGCCAGCGAAGCTAGCGCTTCTACCAGGGCCACCACCGTTGAGCCAGAGACCGGAACTGCATACCTCCTTAGCTCCCTCCGGAGGGAAGAGCTTAAGACCCACAGTGGCTTCAATGCTCCAATCATCCTCAAGCCTCCTACCGAACCTATCGATCGGTCGGCCTCTCCCGACGTGGCTCTTCCCCAGCATCCGTGTGCTCGGGGCGGCGAAGATGATTACGGAGCGGCAGCGGTCGCAAGCCCCTTAAGCGCCAGGACTCCGCCACTTCCCCTGCAATTCGAGGCCCAAACTTCAGCACTTGAACAGGATGAATGCGAGATCCGAAAGATTGTTGGTAAATTAAGGGTGGGGAAGGGCTACGAATGGAGGGTGCGCTGGAAGGATACGTGGCTGCCCAGGAGCGAGCTGGGGAACGCAAAGCGGTTGCTGCGGGAGTTTGAGGCAAAAGAATCGGCACGCGCATCGTCAACGCACTAACAATATGGCCACAGTGGGGGCTGTCTGCGCCAACAATGCTCAAATCATTGTGATAAACTTAGTCAAGAGTGGATGAAATCTATTACCAATGTTGGTGTCCTCGCCCTGGAGCCACAGTTCACGCTAGGCTCTTCTAGGCGCAGGATCCCTTGAGACGGATGCCATGCCAGGACATGGGATAGCCTCCTAGGAGTTCAGTCGTGCCGGTAACAATGCCGTCTCCACGCAAGCCCGCATCCACCGCCTTATCCTCATTCCTGGGAGAGGCCTCCTGGAAAACCATTTCTAGCCCACGAGTTTTCGCTCCTCCCTTCTCAAGCATTCGCCGTTCCTTCCACGGACCATCTTTAAATTATTAAGAGTGAGAGGAGGCCCCTTCATGCAAGAGATCAATGCGATCTAGCAGATTGCTCATTGACCTTGGGTTAGGCAACCTTCTACTGGCCTGACCAGCGGTCACAACCCCCACAGATATAGTACTAGGCCATAAGTTTTAGCACCCCACGTAATTCTACACCAAAAACCATTAAAAGTCGTATTATATATACTTCTATTACCTTTTAATTACTACTAAGGAAAATCCTAAGAAAATAAATAAATAAAGAACTTTAAATAAATAATTTTCTATCTCTTTACTTAATTATAAAATTCTATTAATATTATAATAGAGATTTATAAAGTACTAGTAAATTAGGGATTTTATTACTTTTACTTTCTATCTTATCTATTAATTAAAAACCTAATATTATTTTTAGAAATTTATATAGGATATAAACTAACTTATTCTAAGCTAGATCTATAAGGTTTAGAAGTTCCTAATTAGAGGGAGAAAAGTTATAGCTTAGTGAAAAGTACGACTTTAATTTTTAAAAAGTACGGATGGTACGAAGACTTATAATCGGGACCAAGGTACCTAATAACTAATCCTATAATTCTAAAGTCCCCTGCAGATTGCTAAGGATTCGCACCGGCATCCTGCCAATCATGACTTACCACCCTGCAGTCAATATTAGTTGATTTGGATATGACTCATTCTCGAACATTTGAAGAAGCCTTGTATCTGCATCTTAGCTCTCAGGAAGAACATAATCGCCTGCCAGATTAAAAACATCTGCCTATTCAGCAATTGACAATCAGAAGATATTAGTTACCGGTCCTATGGCGACAGCTATTCTCCTACCGAGCGGTCTCCCCGGCCTTCATCACAGCCCTTCTTTTGCTGACCTTCAAACCTCAAACCACATGTACGTGACTTGTTACTGATATCGCCCTGTATGTCTTCATGATCGCAATTTAGTTCTTGGCTGATCTTGTCTGTTGAGTACAGATACAACAGCTTGAAAGATGACAGTGGTCGGCCGGAAGTTACCGCGAGTCAGTTGCAGTCCCTCGCTGAAATCTTCACTCGCCACGTGCCCAAGACGTATTCGGCGTGCAGCTCGTACACAGGCATTTTCAAAGCAACAACCCCTGTCTAGGACAACACATCCAACTCCATTCAGGACAGTCCCCCTAGATAGTCCCCCTAGCTACATTTACGGGGCGGTGGTTTATATAACGTGATATACGCTTACTAATATAACTACTACGTACTATAACTAATTAGTATTATTTAAACGCTAATATTATATATATATACTACTCTATAATATATACTCCTACTATTAATATAATTATTTATTATAATATAGTAGGAGTAGCTATTATATAACTTTAAGTTCTAATAGTTAGACCCTATTAGCCCTACGGCTTAATAGGGTCTATAGAGAAATAAGTAGTATATTTTTAAGTAAGTATAATAGCGAGGTTATATAATAGTAATATTATAGGAATATATATATAGAGTATAATTAGTAAATTTATAGCCTTAAATAAAGCCTCTTATAAGGTTTCTAATTAGTACTTTAGCTATATATTAAGGATTATAAGTTAAAATTTTATACTTATAAAATATCTATATACTACCTTAATCTTCTTTACTATAATAGAATATCTATAATTTAGGACCCTAAGCTTATTACACCTTATTAGTTAGTTAATAAGTACCCTAATTACCCCTCTAGGCCTAGCGCGAATATTAAAACTCTAATAATTCTTTATATTCTACCTTTATCTATAGTAATACTCTATAATATTTTCTATATAGATAATATTACTTAGCTTACTTTAAGGTACTTAATACTTTAAAAATTATTAAAATCCGTCTATTAATTAAAAAGATATATCTAAATCTATATATTTACCTACTAATCTAGTCTAACTATCTTATATCTTAGCGCCTCCCTACCGCGTTAATAAATTTTTCTTCCTACCTCTTTTATATTTTTAATACTATTATATAGATATTAATACCTCTCCTTATAATCTATAATATATAAATTATACCAGCCGCCTTTAAATAATATAGTATTACCCTTCTTATACTAAATTTAGCTCCTTTAACTCCCTACTAATACCTTCTAAGCGCCTAGCTCTTTCTAACCTATACCCTAATACTATTAATAAGAGGGTTAGATCTTATAAGATAAATAGTATAAGGTATATAAGACGCTTAAAGAAGACTAATTTAGGTACCTAACTTAAATCTAGTAACTTACTAGTAAACCCTAGAGATATTATATTAATAGAACCTCGCCCTAGAGAAATACTATTAGGTACTTACTCTTATAACTACCTTTATAATAGTATTACTCCCTAGTAGCGTATAACCCTTGCTAATATAACTATTTAAGTAGTTATTCTACCTAGGAACCCTTAATAACCTACTCTATCTTTAAAGAGACCCCCTAAGAAATTACTCCTCTACTACCTCCTAAATATTATCTAGATACGCGTTACTAGTACGCCTTCTAGTAGGCTAATTAAGATAATAATACTAAGTAATAGCCCCCTATTTAATAAGGTTTATACCGGCGTTAGAATAATATATATTAGGGGCGGATACTAGGTTAGGGATATTAAGTATATAGGGATCCTTAGATAGTAGGAGATATAGTACCCTACCTAGTTAATAAATTATTTAACCTCCTTATAAATATATACCCCTATTATAATGTACTATTATAGAAAAATAAATATAGTAACTTAGGGGATAGTTAATAGCTATATTATAATAGTAGGAAGAATAATTAGCTATCCCCTAACTAGTTATATAAGCTAGCCGATATTAACTTATTACTTAAGGGGCCTTAAAAGGAGGTAGAGCTTAGGGTATAATTTATTAATAAACTACTTAGTAATATAAATAATATTATTATTAATAGATAGTTTATAAGAAGGAGGACTATATATAATAAAGAATTTTTAGATAATATTATTAGTTATAATAATTATCTCTCCTTTATATGTAAGGGTATAACTAATATTAATACCTATATTAGTTAAACTACCTTCTAGATCTAGGGGTCTATTTATTATATTATAGGTCCTCTTATTACTAATAATAGCCTTAGGCTAAAATTCGCCTAGATCTATATACTAGATAGTATATAGGAGTAACTAGATATTTACTATTAATATTTTAATAATTTAAATTAAGATACCCTTATATTTATTTAGTATACCCTCTAGTCTATTAACCTATATATCTAGGGGTTTAAATCCTATTATAACCGCCTTAAAGAGGATAAATTATAATATCCTATTAATATTATAAGTATCTATATCTAATAGTTAAATCCTAAATAATAGGATAAGGGTACTTATAATTAGCCTACCTTTATAGATGTTACTTATATTATAATAACTCCTAATAACGCTATAAGAGGCTAGATTAAGCGGGATATCTATATTAAAATTATTAAGGGGGGCCTTATATTAATCTCTAATTAATATCCTTCCTATATAGGCCTCTAATATCCGCTCCTATTTTTATTTAATAAATAGTTATAGTATAACCGCCTCCTATTAGCTAGCTATTAGCTTCTAGGTAACTATCTACTATATATATCGCGACGGAACTATATTACTAGTACACTTACCTAGTATACCTTAATTAGTAGTAATAATAAACTAGAGTAGAAAGAGGGTAGTAACCCTAAGTAGGAGCTAGACTAGTATATTACCGGCGAGTATATACCTTAGGGTTATAGTAGGTCTTAGTAAGTAATAAGATATTAATTTTATATAAAATAGATATAGGTAAGACTATTTAATATATTTCCCTATTTATTTTCTAGACTTAAATCTACTCAGTTATAAATAGTTCTAAATTATTTAGATAATAGCTAGGGGATAGTTAATATAATTTAAATAATTAGTTAATTAATATCTAGATCTAGCCTAATTTCTTTAATTATACTATTAATAGTAGATATTTATTTAGCTACTAGGCTACTAATATCTAGATATTAATAGAGCTTAATAATCTAAATTAGTATTATTAGAATTAATAGACTATCTAGGCAGACTATTACTCTAGCCTAATAGATAGGCTTAGTACTAATCTAGATATCTCGCTTAAAGATATTAGTAGTAAGGTAACTATCCTCCTATTAATAATACTAGGAAGCCTACGTACTATAAAAGCGAGAATATAAGACATTATAATAATAGTCTAAAAAAGGGGTAAACCTAATTTTTTTATTACCTTTATATATAATCCTAAGAAGCCTAATATTTAGAGCTTACTAGTATCTAGTTAGATATTAGAGTACTATTATAACCTAATTACCTATATCTTTAATTAGAAGCTCTAGGAGCTAATAAAGGACCTCTTTAAGGAATATATCCTTAATATTTATATAAGCTATTATTATATTATTAAGTTTTAGAAGTAAGGTCTCTTATATACTTATATTCTCCTTATTATACGGGAAGAGGATTAGATCTAGATAGTTAGTAATATTAATAGTATTATTTAAGTATTTATCCCCCCTTTATAATAGGATAATATATTATATAAATTAGTCTTATAATATATAGTTTATAATTACTATACTAGCGTCCCTAGTAATAGATATTATAGTTAGGAGAAGAATTATTATAATAAGGCTTTTCTAAAGGATTTTTACTAAGAGACGTCTTTTATACTTAATAGGAGTTATCCTTTCTATAAATATCTAGTTAGCCCCTTAGAACCTAATTCCTCTATTAATAATAGATAGGTTATCTCCTATAACTTATACCTATTAAAGAAATATAGTACCTATATTAATATTAAGATCTATAGCTCTATTAAGTCTATTTTCTATCTTTATAAATATATTTATAAGGGACCTAATTAGGCTAATATCTCCCTTACTAGGAATTATACGCGTAATAATAATAACTCCGCTCCTAATAACTAGCCGCGATAGTAAGGGGAGTTAGTAGATAAGATTATAGAGTTCTAGTTAGCCTATTAAATTAGGTCTACTAAGGCTATCTAGAAGATACTCTTATTTAGTATAAGTATTATAAAGCCTTATATAAAGTATTTATAAATCTACTTCCTAGATTAATAATATACCCTTTTTAAGCTAGTTAATAACTAGGCTATTAATAAGGCTACTAAATAAGAGCTAATAGATAGTAATAAGCTCTATAGGACTATATTAATAGAGTTTTTTAATATAAATTATCTTACTAAGGAAGCTTATAATAATAGTTAGCTATTACCTTTTATCAAATAGAACGGGAAATATCCTACTATTATAAGGGACCTACTTAACTATCTATATACTAATTTTCCTAAAGTCTTTACCTAGAATAAAAGAAATAAACATTAGAAAATATATAAAAGGGGGGAGACTCTTAGGTATATTAATTTTATTAATCTTAAAACTAAGGATCTCTACTATTACTAACTACTCCTCTATTATATTAAGGGGGCTATATTATTTAATAACCTATAGATAGTAGACGGCTAGCTAATAGGATAGAAGGAGGCTTATATAGAGCTTAAGTTAACTAAAAATAATAGATATACTAATAAGATCCTTAATAAGAGAAAGGATTTTTAGAGAGGTTATAAGCTATATAGTCTTTTTATATTAATATTAATTAAACTCTAACCTACTAACGCCCTTACCTTATAAAATAAATATAAGGAGTATATTTTAAATAACTACTTATACCTCCTATAATAGGATTTTTTAATACTTTAGATCCTAGATAATTACTATAAGTAATAGTTATTTACTAAATAGTACGCCCTTTACCTAATTAATAGCTAATTAGAATATTAATTAACCCTTAAATATATTAAGGATCTAGCCTAATATAGCCTACCTATTCTAACTATTCTATTTAATAATTTTAATAATATTCTAAATAGACTTTTACGGGAAGAAATATCTTACTAAATTACCCCTAATAAGGCTAAGGTCTTATAAAATAGGTTAAATACTAATTAATATTATACTACTAATTAGATTATTACCGCTATTAATATTAATACTAATAATAAATTTAGTACTCTAGGTATACTATTCTTCCTTAATAGTACTAGGGGGACTAGTAAGATAATAGTATAAAATACTATTATAAAAAGGCTACGTTCCTAGTAAAAGGTTACTCTAATAGTAGTATCTTCTAGTATTATATTAATACTATTATAAGGAGGTTAGACTATTTACTTATAATTTAAGATACTCCTAGACTCTAATACTACCTCCTTATATAGGATTAAGAAGGAGACTAATCTTACTAAGTTAATTAAGCGAGCTTATATTATCTTTTAGGATAAGTCTCCTATATAGAGTTAATATAATATAGAAGCTATTAGTTATAGCCTTTAAGATATTTATAATAATAACTAGGCTTATTTTAAGGGTAAGGTAGTCTACTTTTATAGTAACTTCTAATAAATACTCCTAGTTATTCTAGGAGGATCTAGTAGCTAGGTTATTAAGGCGTATCTTTAAAAGGCCTATTTCTAGAATAAGGTTATATATTTAAATCTTACTATTAATAAGTAACTTAATAATCCTAACCTAATAGATATTATATATTATAAAATAGGACTATTTATAAGCGATCTCCTCGCTATTAATTATAGTATTAATATCTAGAAAAGCCCTACTACTAATAAAGATATATTATATTAGAAATATAATTATACCCTAGGAAATACTATTAATAATTTAGTTAAGAATATCTATATTAATATTAGGATAAATATCTCTTAGAGGGTTTATCTATTAGAACGGGCTATTCTTACTATTATAAATAAAGATATTACTAGTATTAATACTAAGATAATATTATATATCCCTAGTAATATAATTATATACTAGAGTATTAATTATATTATATTAGAAGAAGATAATAAACTCTTCCCCCCTAAGTACTTTTATAAGTTCTATAAACCCTCCCTACTATCTTATAAGCTATATATTAAGCTAGGCGTACTAGTTATATTACTAAGGAACCTTAATCCGCTATATCTATATAATAGGACCTGATTAAGGGTAATAAGATATAGTAAGTATATCTTTAAGAGGGAGATTATAAGTAGTACCTATAATAATAAGAAGGTAATACTATTTAAGACGCTATTATAATCTAAAGAAAATAATAGGTAGATTCCTACCCCCTTTATTTATAAGTAGTACCCTATCTAACCTACATTTATTATAACTATTAATAAATTATAAGGCTAATTAATAAAGTACGTAGGTATTAACTTATAGACTAGGCCTACTTACAGTTATAATTAGCTATACGTAGCTCTATTATAGGTAATAAGATAGGGAAACCTTTATATTATTAGGCCTAAAACTCCTAAATATATATCTAGCTAAATAATAAGAAATGTTATATATAAGTAGGTACTATTAGATAATAGGTAGACTACCCCTAATATATTAGTTATAACTTATTATTAACGCCTAGATCTTATTAATAGCTACTTAGCGGCTTATAATAATAAGAATTATAATATTAGAAGTATAAAAACGGCCTAATATTATACTTAGTTATATAGTTATATCTTTATATTAGACTATAATATTAGACTTTCTAATAATAAAAATAAGCTATTCTACTATTTAGTTTATTAAATACTACTAGTTAAACTTTAGAGGGCTAGATAAATACTAGGCTATACTAACTCCTACGTCTAATAGATTCCTCTATATTAACGCGATAAATCTAATATAACTATTAATAGTTATTATAAGAGTATAAAAGATATATTATAATATAAGGGGTATAATAATTTAAGAATTATATTAAATAGTCTAATAGCGTAGAAGTTATTAGTAGAATAGAATATTACTATACTAGATATCCTATAATTAGTCAGGTACTTAGTAGATAGTATTAGTCTTTTAATACTTCTATCTTAATAATAATAACGTCTTTTCCTAATAATAACTAATATAATAAGTTATCTAATAATAGTATACTTAGTTATACCCTATTAGTCCTAAATAGTAATATTATAGTAGAGTTATAAGGTAGGTAGGCCTAATAACTATTTATTAATACTCTAGTACTAGGTAACTATTATAAATAATCCCTTATATCTAGAATTAATATTTCTAGTAACGTTTACCTTATATCTCCTATAATACTTAAGGGGGTTCTTACTATATATAGAAGTTCGTATAAATATCTATTATATATAGACTTAAATTTACCTTATAACTATTATTACTTATTAATAAATAAAGGAATTATACTTTTAAGTATACTTTTCCTAAGTAAAAATCTTGAATTTTTACAGGTATTTTCTAGTAGCTAAATAATATTAATAGTAATTATAGAACAACTCTAAATAGTTATTTACTATATCTTTTATAAAGGGAAACTTATTACTTATAATAGTTTACTATTAGTATAATATTAGACTAGGCCTTAGGAGTTACTTACTAGCGCTATTATCCTATAATCTCTTACCCCGCTATTATCCCTATTCTCCCCTATTATATTAAGACTCGTAGTTATTACATAGTTATATACTAAAGATATTACTAATAAGAAGGCTTATACTTTTATTATATTTCCTACTTCTTATAAGCGTCCCCCTGTTAATTATAAAGTTTTTACTAGTAAAGAAGATACCTAATTATAGCTATAGAACTAGGCCTATATATAAGGCTTTACTATTATTATTACTTATAGTAAATATAAGGAATATAAATAGTATATCTTTAAGTATACTTATTATAATAAGAAGACTTATAATATATATAAGAAAATCTAAGCTATTATAAAAGGAATAGTAGATACCTATTAATAACTAAATTCTTATATTAACTAGAATAATTATAAATATAAAATTAAACTCTAGTATTATATAAGAGATATATAGTAGTAAATTTCTATCTTAGAAAGTAAGTATAATTATACTATACTAGATAATCTATTTATACTTAAAGAATATTATTATTATAATCTAGATCGCGCTATTACTAAATTAATAGCTCTTAATCTTAGAATAGTAAATCTACCCTTTAATAAGGTAGAAGGGTAATATAAATAAAAGGCCTAAGTCTATCTTAATCTAAGTACTATAACCTAGTCTATTTAGGGAGCAAGTAGATACTTTAATAAGAGCTCTAGTATATACTTTACTCCCTTAAAAATTAGGGCTTTTCTATATATATAAAAGAGAAGTATATTATTAAATAAAATATCTATTAATTATAATAAGTAGAATTCTTCTTCTTTACTAGCTCTAAATAAATTAAGATAGTAAGGTAATTTACTAGCTATTTTATAGTAATTACTAATATTATATTTAATATAAATAAGAATAGCCTACTATTATTAGTACTTATCTACGTAATAAATATATTAAGGTTAATACCTATTACTTATTACTTTATTTAGTCTAAGTTAGCTAATACCTTTTTATTTATAAATACTTATATATAAGAGCTATTTTTCTATAATAATTACTATAAGCTAAAGGTCTTATTAGGCGACTTTACTACTAGGCTAATAGTAGTAATAATAAGAAAAAATATTAATATTCTAATACTATTAAGGGACTATATTAGTAATAATACGGAGTAAAGGATACGCGTTATTATAAAGCTTACCTTAGAGCTCTAGGATTCCTAATTAGATAATATTAGCTTTAAGTATTTTCTTTAACTTTATAAATAGTATACTACTAAGGCTATTAAGAAGAGGCTAACCTATAGAAATTATCCTATTAAGTAGAAGGAAAAACTTATTAATATAATATAGGCGTATATTTAATTACTAATAAGAGAGGTATTAAAGTATAATTATATAATATTACTAGAAAATCTATACTAAAATAAAAGGGATTACCTAACTAGCTTTTATAAGAGATAGGAACTATAGTTTATAATAGTATATACTAAAGTATAGCTAAACCTTAATTACTCTAGTACTTAGTAAGGGGAGTATATATACCTAGTTATTAAAGAGGCTACCTATTAATATACTCCTATTAAGATAAGTACTAATAAAATTACTATAAAGGTAATAACTCTAATTAAGATATTCTATTATAAGCTAGAGTATTAGAAATAGAATACGCCTTAATATATTAATACTAGCTAATTATATTTTATAAGACTCCTATCTTATATAATATATAAGGCTATATAGTTAGTATTTACTAAGTTTATCGCGGCTAAGAAATAGCTATATAAAGTAAATAAGGTATCTTCTCTAATACTAGTAAGGGATTATTATAAAAATAACTATAATCTCCTATATTAATATAATTACCTTATAAATACTAGCTATATTATTATATTTAAAGTAGGGAGTAAATCCCCCTATCTCTTATTTATTTAAGATAGCTTTTTAACGCCTTAGAGATTATTATTAGTTTGAAAATAAGCTTTAATACTAGTATTATAATAGTATATTACTATATTATATATAGGAATATTAATAATAGGGGTAATAAGAGTAATAGTAAATTAAGTAATAATAATATATAAGAGGTTATTATAACCCTTATAATACTATTAGTACTACGCTTTTTAAGACGGGGTCTTAATATTATAAAGGCTTCTTACTTTAAGGTATATAAATTTTATAGGAAAATTCTAGAGGTATATTAGGCTAAAGAATATACTTATAAGTATAAAAAATACCTTAAAAACCTTTAATAAAAAGTTTTATAAAAAGTATTATATTAACGCGTTACCTACCTTATTTATTATAACTAAGATAAATAAGGATAACCTTAAGTAATAGAAGAATAAGGATATATAATAGTATATATTAATAGGTTATAAAGTAGCTAATAAAGAGGTAGTATAAGAGTATTATAAGATTATAATATAATAGTAAAAAGAGGAAAGGACTAGGTAATAAGAGTAAATTATTAAAGTTAAAAGGGCTAATATATATACTAATAATAGTAGAGATATAAAGGATATCTCTAACTTCTTATAATAAAACTTTAGTAATAATAATAGAGGGTTATTTAAGGATTCTCTTACTTATAATTATTAAGAACTCTTTAAATCTAATAATAAGGCGTAGATCCTTAAAGGTAATAGTAAGGATAAGATCTAGTATATAAGTACTTAGCCTTATTATAATTATACCTAATTACCTCTTCAAGAAGCCCCCTAGCCTAGTAGCCTATTAATATTAAAGCTATCTCCTTATAATTTTTCTTATATTAATAATTTTCTACTACTACTAACTTCTTCTTAGTAAATACCTCTACCTCCTTTTATATAGCTAGCCTAGCGTAGCTAGTAATAAAAACTTATAAACTACCCTTTATAACTAGATCCTACCCCTATAACACGGTTAATAAGGGCTAGAAAGGGCGTAGAGCTAAGGAAGATAAAAAGACTAGAGTCGTAGGTAAAAAGGGATAAGGTAGATACTAATTAAAAGTTAGAGGCGAAGGAAAAGTATATAACTAATTAGAAGATAAGGAATAAGAAGAAGGAGGCGAGGTTAATAGAGCCTAAGAAGGAGGATATTAGCTAGTTAGCTAATAAGTTATTAAGTTTATTATTATAGGTAGGATTAGTAGGATAGGACGTATATATATTAAAAAGAACTATTATATATAGTCTTATATAATATATAATAATAGTAGTAGTAATAGTAATAGTAATAGTAGTAATAGTAATAGCGATAGTAATAATATTTATATAGTTACATGTTGATAAATAGTAAATAGTACTACCCCGCAAATGTGGCAAATGTGGCTAGGGGGACTGTCCAGGGGAACTGTCCTGAATGGAGTTGCAACACATCGACACAAGTACGCAATCAAAAACTTCACATCAAGAAGCAAAAAAACCCCGTCGGCAAGTGGACGGTCTAAACTAGCCATCACGCCAACCCCAATGTCCTTCACTGTCTCGAGATCAAGCAGATCACCCAAGTCTTACTCTTGAGTGCTGGGACGCTTGCGGATTCCAATAGCACAGCCGCTACGGCATATATACCAAGCGAAGCCACGATCTCGTTTCTAGAGCCCGCTTAGAGGCCGTCGGAGCCATATCACGTAACAACGAGCATGCGAAGGAGCAGGCGAAGGAGAAGGCGGTCGATAGTTGAATGAGCGGAATATCCATGAATTAACCCGTGAGAATTCCCAATCCTATGATAAGCCTACGCACATGATCCTCGATATCGAACACTGCAGCCTATGCAGTAAACCATTCGCCTCCCGAAAACCATTCAAGTGTCATCCCTATCCAACCAACCCCAATCCGGATCGATGTCGTCACTTTGATAAAGCTCGCACATCTTCACCCCGACCTGATCCGCGAGCTTATACAACGGCGCTGGCCCCGCCATGGTCTCCATGTAGTACAGGAGAAGGTGCGTCAGCTTCGGGGCCACGCGTGCCTTCTGCTCCAGCATGCACTGCAGCATGTCGTAGTCTCGGACTTTGATGTATTGCAGCTCCTCTTCAGGACGTGTGGGCTGGGGATACGTCATGCAGTCCAGCAACAGCATTTTCAGATTCGGAGGCAAGCGGCTGCGGATTAGTCGGTCTAGGTTTGGGTGCTCGTGGGTGGTGTATGTGTTCACATTGCGAGGGCAGGGCCCGAAGAGGAGGAAGGGTTGGACGTGGAGGAGACGTAGAGCGGTGAATTTGATGAGGGGGAAGCTGAAGGTGCGGAGAGGGGCTTGGTAGCAACCTTTGAGCTTTAGGACCTTGAGGGTTGATGTTAGGTGAGACAGGATGGGCAGAAGGTGAACTTCATCGAATGGAAGGACATTGTGTTCGTAGAACGTTAGAGACGTTAGGGATATTGCGGGCGTGACGAGTCGCTTGAGAGCTCCCGGGGTGTATGTCGAACACTATACGAGGTTAGTCAACTTCAATTCGGGCACTAGGAACCATCAAATGGCTTGTAAGGTCTGCCTTGAAACAGAGACACCAGTGCTTATGAACCCTCGCATCATCTGCGCATGTCGGTTCTGCGAAAGGACAATGTTGCCGCGCGGTTAACGTACCTCGATCCAAAGCGTCTGCAAATTTTTATGGGCAAAGCATCGCTCATACACGTTCTCAAAAGCCGAAAAGTCCACGTTTGAAAGACGCAAGCGTGTGAAGTTCGGCTGTCGAAATAGAGCAGCATCGTCCTTTGACAGCGTGTACCGTGCTTTGGTCCAAAAGACGACTGCCATCAGTCAGCTCCATAGATCGATGCAGGGGATGCTACTAGGAAGAGGCATGACCGTCCCCTCTGGTCCCTCTTCCTCTACACTGATCGGCGTGACTTTTGGGGATGAGCTCACAACGGGTCAATTTTGGCTGCTCAGCCAGTTTTTCATTCAAAATCCTCGTTCTTCGCTCCCCCAGACCCTTTTCGATAGTTTCTTCCTCGTGCTGTATAAGCAGGCACCATAAGTTGGGCATTTTGAATGCCAACAACTGGCGCGTGTGGCGAGGATGATACTCGTCCAGGACAAGGGTTTTGATCAGCGAAACGATGTCAGGCCGATTGCGCAAGAGGCGCACGAGGCTAGCGGTGTTCTGTTGCGTATTTATACGAGTGTAGATTTTGTCATAGAGATGCGGCTCGATGTATACCCTGATTGACTTGCTGGTGCGGGCAAGGACGGCCATGTCGTGAATCTCGGTCTCTTTGACGATCAAGTCTAGCACCTCGGCTGGGAGGTCCAAGAGAGAAAGCTGCGAAGCCGTAACGTCTTTCTTCTCTACAGGGCGTTGCTTGGACTTCGTGACCCGTTGGCGCCTCGAGGTGCCAGTCGCCCCGCTTGGAGGGTTCGCCATGTCAAGTTTTGCACGCTAAAGAAGGAAAGAATGCCGACCCAAGAGACGAGCATAAGAGGATTCGTGAAAAGGTTAATGTGCATGTGGAGATGGCGTTCGTATTTCGAGGATCCAATCTGCGCGAACGATCTATGTTCAGATGGAGAAAATACTTTCCGTCTACGACACGAATCGTCACGATTCTCTCATTTATCACAGTAAGGGTATATTCAGATTGAGGAGGAGAGTATACGACGGTATGGGGTAATGAAGAGTCAGAGGTAGATAAAAAGAGTGAGATGGAACTTGTCATCTTAAAGCCACCTACTTCTGGTCCACGCCCTCACTTTCTATAACGATAGACTTTATCAACTTCTTTTTACTATAAGTATTATAGGAAATCTTATACTAAATAATTCTTAGAGTAAATTTATATTTAGAATCGGCTTATCTATAGATACGAATACTATTAGGCCTAAGAGTACCCTAGAGCTAGGGCTAGAAGTACGGAGTCTTAAAAGCTCCGGGCCGCTAGCCCCTTAGGGTTAGACTAGAAGTAAGCTTAGACTAGAAGGGGGTAAACCCTTCTATATAAGGCGGTAGTACGCGTACACTCTATCCTAGTCCGCGTGTACCCTGTCTTAGTACGCGTATACCTTAGTCCTAGTATATATATACCTTATCCTAGTACGTATATACCTATCTAGATTAGGTATATTAGACTACTAACTAAGTAAACTACTAAATTAGACTATTAGGCTAGATAAATTATTTAAGGTTTTTAGAATACTTAAATTATATATTTACTATTATCTTTATAAAGAGATATATTTATATTATAGATATTCTACTTAGCTAGTATCTAGCTAGCTAGGTTATCTAATAGATTACTTAACTAGGTTATAGTACTAAAACCCCTTATATATATCCTATTATTAAATCTAGCTAGCTATTTTAATAGCTTACCTACTTCTTACTATTATTAATATAGTCCCTTATTATTACTAATATACTAGTTAAGCTAGAAGGCGTATTATTAATAGGTTACCTTATAAGTAAGCTAGTAAGGACTAGACTTATACTAATTATTCTATTACTATTTACCTAGTATTAGAGACCCTTCTTACTATTATCTAATTTATCAAGGAAGAAAGTATTAATCCTTATATTAGTTTAATAAAAGATTATAATAATAAAGAGAATTTAAACTTTATTATATAGATAAATAAAATAGTTATTATTAATAATTAGTAATATAATAGTAAACTAGATTAGTTCCTTTTTATTGAATAAATACCTAGTATTATAACTAATTTATAATATAGAAAGAAGATGTATTCTCTATATAGTAGGAAACCTACCTAAGTATATAGAGTATAGAAGCCTTTTATAAGGAAGGTGTACTAGGCGAATAGTACTATTAATAATAGTAATAATAAGTAAATATCTATAGTAAATACCTATAATAAATAAAGCTATTGTCCTAATAGTAATATATATTAGGTATAGAAGATATTTCTAATAGACTAGCGCTTAAAGTAAAAAAAAGATATAACCTTATAAGGTAAGAAATCTTACTTCTATCTTTATTAACTAGCTCTTATATTAGGGCTATTTACTTCCTTATACTTATAGATAAGGTTTAGAGTATTAGATAGGTAATAGTCTAGTATCTATTAGTTATCCTCTAGACTATATCTAAGCTATCTAGTAAGGTACTAAGTTAACTAGTTATAACTACGGTAAATATAGTATTTTTATAGGAGTTATTTAATTTTATATTTAACATCTCTATTAATAATAATAGGTAGGGTAGGGAGGTAGCGGTAATAATAAGGGTCCTCTACTAGATTAGTAACTAGCTTAAGATAGGCTATTAAGATAATATTATAAATATATATTATATCTAGTAGGTCTAGTTAATAAGTACGACGTCTAATATATTTAAGGACCTTAAATATATTAATAAATTAGGGACCTAGCTTTTTAGATATAATACTAGGATCCTTATAGCCTTTATAAAGGCGGAGGTTAATAAGATTACTAACCTTAAAAAACTTAGTTATATACTTAGAGTTATAATAGTCTTTTATTCTAAGTAAGGTAAAAGTAATAGTATCTTTTATATTAATATAAGACGGCTTATATTCTATTATAGTAATAAGCGTACGGGGCGTTCTTATAATAGAAGGAGTTACTTTTATAGTAGGTAATAAGGGTTTCATTAGTAAGGTAGTTATTATATCTACTTACCTATCTATATTAGGCTTTAGTAGATCTAATACCTCTCTTATTTAAAATCTATAAAGAATCTTAGTAGGTATTTTATTTATAGAAGTATATTTAGTAGAATTATTAAGCGTAGCTATTATCCTTAGAAGAATAGATAGCTATATAGAATCGTATTTAATAGTAGTAATATAGTACTATAAGGCTATCTTATTAGTTTAATTTAATCTCTCTAATTAACTATTAATCTAAGGGTACTAGATAGCTAAGTAAAGTAAATTAACTTTTAGATAATAAAAGATACTTTACTATAATTATATAATAAATTTTTAATTACGGTCTAAGATTATTACTTAAGGTAAATCCTAGTTAATATTAGCTAATCTATTAAGTAACTTTATTACCTAATCCTTTACTATCTAGGTTATCTTACCTAGAATAAGGGTAATTACTTTAGAAAATTTATATATAACTATTAAGATACTATTAAAGCCTTCCGTAGTTAATAGAAGTACTAAGATAAAGTTAATAGTAATAGTATAAAATAGATAAGTAGGTATTAAGATAGGTTATAAAGACTTATATAGCTTATAATATAGTATTTAATTAAGCTAGTATTATAAGTAATATCTAATAAACTTATAAAGCTTCTTAGATAGGTTATAAATATATAAGCCTTTAATAAGTCTTTTATATATACGGGCGTAGCCTAGGTATCCTAATTTATTATATACTAGCTTAAATACTTCTACTTTTATAATAGAAGGGATATATAGACGTAGCCCTCGTTTATTATCCTTAAAATATAATACCTAACTAATAAGCTTATACGCTAGGGTTATAGCATTATTATAAAGGTCTTTATTCTACCTAACTATCTTAATTATACTTACCTATTAGGGTTTACCTTAATAACTAGTAACTAACTAATTCTAAAAGGTATTACTTATCTTAATAAGGCTAATAAGGAAGTATTTTATAGATAAGATATCTAACTTACCCTCTATATCTTAATATAGATGATATTTATAGCTTACTAGTCTTAATAAGGTATTAGGTACTATATTTACTTTACCTAGTTTATAATAAATATCTAAGTAAAATTATTAGAGATATTCTAAAGCTTTAATAAGATAGAGATTAAGTTTCTTAGTTAATACTATATTTAAACTTATTTACCTTACTATTAAAATTATAGCTAAGTAATTTATATAGATAATTATAATAGGCTTTCTTATAACCTTAATTATATAATAGACCTTCTTAATAACTTATACTAACCCTATAATTTTAAGCTTAATAGGCTAATATCTCGTCTTAGTATTAATAAGTAAAAAACTAAGAAATAAAATAGGTTACTATAATTTTTACTTAGGAAACTTAGGTAGTATTAACCCTACTATTATAGTAGTAAAAGAAGGGTCTTACTTATAAGTATCCTTAATAATATAATAAATAATAGCTTTAAACCTAAATTTCTTACTTATATCTAGGTTAATAAATAATTAATACTACTTATTAAAGTAGTAAAGAATACTTAAAGAGGTAAAAAGCTTTTATAGATAGTAAAAGGTATTTAATTCCTTAGGAGTAGGGACTAGGACCTTTAGTCTACTAGCTATCTTCTTATATATATTACCTCTAATACTAATTAACTTTATAAGTAAAGTCTTACGCCGTAGTAAAGGCTTTATTATAATAGCGTAGAATACTATATACTACCTATTATAACCTATTATACTAAGATATTTCTCTAGTTAACCTAGGGTATCTAGGAATATAAGTATAGTAATAATTATAAGTTTCTTAGCCGCTATTAATAGACTAAGCGTATTAACCCTTTATCTAAGTAAATAGATAGATAAGTATCTAAGGAATAACTTTTTAGGAGATAGGTATATATTATATTTATCTAGTTTATTAAAGACTTTACGTAGGTATCTAAGATATTTATCTAATAAGGTAGAGAAAATTACTATATTATCTATATATACCTAGTAAAAGTAATAAAACTCCTATAATATAATATTAATTATATATTAGATATATACTAGAGAGTTTCTAAAACCTATAATAGGGATATTAAATATCTCCTAGCCTTTATAAGAGGTTATTATAAGATAATACTTATAATCCTACTTTACCTACTATTAATAGAAGAAGCTTACTGTATTAACTATTAAGATATATAAAGTATTTTATAGTAAGGTAAGTATCTCTAACTAGAGAGGAACGGGGTAGGTATTAGGTATTATAATTTTATTTAATACTTTAATATTAATAATAACTTAGCCCTTTAAGCTATTAGGAGTATCTTTCTAGATAATAAAGTAGGGAAATAAAAACGGTATAAATATATTTATCTATTCTAACCTTCCCTAAGAATAAAGTTTATTAAATTCTATATTACTTATTTCTTTATCCCTCTAACTAAGAGGGTATACGCGTACTTAACCTAATTTATATAGATCTTCCTAATTATTAAGTAAGGGAATTTCTATATATTAAGACTTAGGAATACTTATAATATTACTAGTATCTTTCTAAAGATTAGGAAATTTATTAACTATAGTAGTAATTAAAGTAGCTACTTAAGGTATAGTACTATAGATTATAACTCTAGTAGAATAATATACTTTAACTAGAGGTAAGGTATTAAGGGCCTTATTTACTTAAGGAGTACTTATTATAGCTATAAAGTCTACTTACTACTAAGTACTTACTATAGCTATAAAGGCTGCTATAGTAGTAAGTAGACCGCGTATATTAAACCTTATCTAGCTAGTTATCTTAGTAGGAGGTTTACTTACAAGAGCTTTATTATTAGAGTTAACGGGAAAATAACCCGCTAATTTATACTCTACTACCTTACTAAGGGCCTAGTTACGCGTAAGTATAATAGGGCTATTAATATTATTACAGATAAATATATAAGATATTACTATATTAATAATATAAGTATATAATAAAAGATTATTTAAAGCGTTAGATTTAAAAATAAAATCCTAGTCCTAAGGTAATTTTAATAATTATTATTAAGAACTAGAAATTAGTATTATAAAATTACTATAAGGTAGAATAGTTATTTATTTTTTAGTAAATACTAAGGTAGTAATACAAGGACTCTATAAATAATAACTATAATAGGTATCCTTATATTTTAATAAGATCTAATCTTTATTAAGTTATTACTAAAGTTAATAACTATTCGCTTGGATTTTAAGATATTTATAGTAATAAGTACCTTTACTAATAGATTATTTATAATATAGAACTTATATTCTACTAAAGTAACTATTCTATTAGGGTTTTTAAAGAATATAGGGATTTTAGTAAATTTACTAGCGTTATATTTTTTATCGCTAATACCCCTTACTATTATAGGTGTAGGTATCTTTTCTATTAAGGCCTATAAAAACCTAGTAAGTAAGAAGCCTTAATTAAGTAGACTTACTTAAGTACTAATATTAATATAGATATAATATTTAATACTATTAAAGGAGAAGGTAACGGGTACTATAATATAATAATACCCCTAAAAGCTATATCCTTTAATAGTAATATTATTAGAATTAGAGTAAATAATAGAGGATTTAACTAATAGTTTACTTAATTTACCTAAGGAGGTAGATATTATAAAAGGCTTCCGCTTTAATAAGATATAGCTAGAATAGATATATCTTTATAAGGTATTAATTAATTTAAATATAGAGGTATATAAATAGTATATTAATTTAAGTAATTTTAGATTTATAAAGTAGTTCTCTACTATATTATTAATACCTAATTTATTAATAGTAGTAGAGCTTAAAGGCTCTAGTAGAGCCTAGTTTTAGTCTACCTATTAATCTACTTAAGACTAATTAATACCTTAATAGTAGCCTTCTTTATATATATTATATTATTCCTACTTATTAAGGACCTTATTATTATCGCCTTCCTTATCCTTAGTAGTTACTTAGGATACCTAGTTATTATATAGATGTAGGGTATTTACTTAGAAAGGCTTATTTTAAAAAGGTAGCTTATAGTAGGGATTTTTATTATTAATATTATTCTACTATATCCTAGCTATTACATTTAAGTTTCCGCTAGTAATTTATAACTATTAGCGACCTCTAGGTAAAATCCTTACTTAGATATTTTATAGTTACTATTAATTATTATTACTATAGTTCTAAGAGTTATAAAAAGGATTACTAAATAGCCTATTTCTATAAGGATTTAACAGGTTACTATAAGGTCTAAAGTTATTACTATACTAGCTATTCTACTAATATAGATTTAAATTAAAAGGAGGACGATTAAAATTAGAATTCTACTAACCTTATTTACTAACTTATAGCTATTTTACTTATAATAAGGACCTTATTACATCTATAAAAGGCTTCTTATATATATTAAATATTACAGTTACCTTACTAAAGGCTCTTATAGATACCTTCGTACTAGCTATACTATATTAGGCTTAGCGTAGTAGTTTATAAGGAGGCTCTCCGCCTCTCTACTAATCTATCTTTCTACTATATTATAAAGTAATCGCTATAAATAGTAGTAATACTACGTTAGCCTCTATTAAGTACTATTAATTACCTAATAGGCTAGATTAGGTATACTAGGCGTAACTTATATTACTACTAGCCGCTAGCGGTACTAGTCTAATAGTCCTTAACCCCGCTTCCGCTTTACCTTATACCGACTTACCTCGCCTAGCCTATCTAGATAATAACCTCTAGTTATATAGAATAAAGACCTTAATATAGCTCTTTACTAAGTCTACCTCTTTAGTATTATACTAATTCTCGTTTATAGAGGTAGCCTTAATGGATTTCTTAATAATTTGCCTCTACTAAGAAATAGGCCGGCGAAGGTAGGTATAATTATATTACCTTACCGCCTATTTCCTAGTAAAATCCCCTTAGATTTTATAACTATCTTATTAGAGTAATACTCTAGCCTACTATCTATTATATTTAACTATTTATTATCTAGCCTACCTTATAAATAGTAGTTAAACTAGCTTTTATAAATAGAGATATAGTTATCCTTACTTTCTAGCTCTCTAATTTCTTTATTACTAGGTATATATACGCTAGTACTATTAATAATATTAATTATTATCTTATCTCCCTAATTATATTAAGAAACTTAAAGCTACCTAGGCCGACTAGTTAGCCTTAAGAATATATACGTTCTAGGTCTACGTCTATTAATCCTATTAATCTAGGGGAGCTTAAACTATTATACTCTTTAGACTAGGTAATTAACCGTTCCTTATTCCATACCTTACTTACTAAGTTCTATTAGTACTATTAGATTAGGGATTTAAGGCGGCTTTTATAATAACCTCTTATACCTTATAAAGATTAGTCCCGATCTTTTTTATTAATAGGTATACCTCTACTAGAGTTTATAGTTACTCCCTCTAACTTTATTAGTAAGGATAACGCTATAACTAGGGTAACCTTAGTTAAGGAGGTAATCTATAATTAGCTAATTAGACCCTAGTAGCTAAATACTTTAGGAATAGTAAATAATATAAGCTAAAATACTAGAAATATATAGCTTATAGCCTAGCTTATAGGAGGCTTTATAACTAAATAACTTAATATAATATTAAATCTCTTCTAGATACTAATTAATAAAGTAGGTAGACTAGTACCTACCCTATAACCTATTATAGGAGGCGGTATAGCTAGTAGTAACTCTTATTTTTACCTAAGAGATATTAGGTATTTTAATCTAAATTCTAATATACTATTAGTTAAAGTTAAAGATAATTATAATATCTATTATAATATATTTAGTTTTACTAACCGCCTCTAGGTAAAGGTTATAATTATAGATACTACTATCTTATAATAGAACCTTAACTTATACCTCTTAGGAAAGGTAGATAATTAATTTACTAACTAACTAACTTATATTAGCTAGGTTAGCTTATAGAATAACTTAAATAGTATTACTAAGTAGTATAATATACTTTAAGAGCGTTTCTAAGACTTACTAGATAGGTTACTTAGACTCCTTAAGGTAATTCGCTATACTATTAAAGATACCCGTAATTAATAGGATCTAGTAGACTATATATCTAGTATTATCTTAAATAGTAAAAATATAAATATAGCTATAACTAAATTAGCCTAAGTCCTCCTTATATATAAATACCTTAATAGCTAGCTATATTATAATCTTTTAGTTCTAATAAGTTTATCTATAATTCCCGCCTTACTAGAGGAGTTAAGATATAAGAAAAATATCTAGTTTAATATCTATAAGAATAAGGGCCTTTATAAGGTAAAATAACTAGAATCTTACTATAATAATTATTATAATTAAGATCCTTAATTAGGTTAGTATACTTCTAGTTTATCTTATAATAATAGCTTTAGTTTTAGTAGTACTAGTTAGAGATAGTACTATAGTAACCTAAATTATACCTAGCTATTTATACCTTATAATAACTACTAGAATAATATTAATAATAATTTATAATAAAATTAATAAGTACCTTAGGTATTTAGCTAGCCCTAAATCCCTAGTTTATATTAGCTATTATAAATTACTAGCGGAAATATAAGCGGGTTACCTAGGTAGAGTTAATACTAGACTTAAAACCTAAGACACCTATTTTTAAATACTTTAAAGAATAATTAAAATACCTATTAGTAATAGCCGCGGGCCTATTAAACTAGGGTAGAGCCTAAGGGATATAATAAATAGGCTAAGTATAAGGTATATAAGGAAGCCTTCTACTAGGTAGAATAGATAAGGTAGGAGGATTAGAGAGGTTATTAGGAAAGCTAGGAGGATACTAGGTTTTAAAACCTAGATTAAATAAATAACTATAATACCTAAGAAGGTAAGGATATAATAGAGGTATATTTCCTAGCTACCCTAAAGGTAGTACCTATAAAAAGCTTTAGATATTACTGCTACTATTCTAAATTTACCTTAAATAATTCCTTATATAAGCACGTATATTAGGGCTACACTAAAATAAGGGCTTTAACAGCCTTAATATTATCTAATACCGCCTAGGTAGAAAGCCTTTTATAAGTAGATAAAATTATTAGGAGTATATCTACTAATACTTATTTTAAAGGCTATACCTTCTAAGGCTACTATTTTATAATAGTTTTAGTTAGCCTTACGGCGGAAGGTTAATATTATAAGCTATATATTAATACTAGATATATAATAAGTCTAATTAATTATAAATTCCTATTAAAGTATACCCTAGAGGTAAAAGTAGTTAAAATACCTACGCCTATTAATATTAAAGGAATTAGAGATAAAAGATATAATACTAGTAAATATACCTAAATTAAGATATATTTCCCTAGCTAGGACGGTATAGTACTAGTTAAGAGAGAGCTATATATTATTATTAATTTATTAGCTAATATACTTATTAGAGTTAATATCCTTAAGCCTAAGGGTATAGTAATTAATCTTAATTAAAATACCCTAATAATCTAATTATATTAAGGCCTAATTATCCTAATTAATATCTCTAGTAAGGGAAGTTAGATAAATACTACTATTTATAGTTAGAAGGTAATAGTTATTACCCCTTATATAAATAGATAAGTCCTAATCTCTAGACCTTATTACTAGTCCCTAACCTTACCTTAGGGCTATAAATTTATATTTAAACCTAAGAAACTTAATAAGCTTTCTATTTATACTTATATTATAGATTATAATATATCTTATATTATTATTTATAATAATATAGAAAATAAAGTTAAGCTTCTATAAAATATTAAACTAGGCTAGGTTACTAAGTATAAGGTTATAAGATACTTTCTAGTAGAAGCCTTTTATAGCAACCTTACTACTTAACTACCTAAAAAATCTACTAATTAGGTTAAGGTAAATCTATAATAACTAGTAGTAGCCGCTACTACCTTTATAGTACTACCTTATAGCCCTATAAAAGCTGAGGCTATCTACCCTACTAGAGTAATAATCTATAGTACCCCCTAATTAAGGGCTTTATTAGGTATAGTAGTAGATAAATACCCTAGCCTATAGTAGGATATAGGGAATATTAAGTATATACCTAAGTTATAATAGATAGATATCCTATTAGTTAATAACTAGTAGGAGCTTTATAAACTAGGCTAGGCCTGAGTTTACCCGCTTAGAAAAGTAGATAAAGAAGTTATTAATAAGGCGTTTAATAAACTTTATAACTAAGGCCGTATAGAATAGATAAGTAAGGTAACCCTATTCTCTTTCCTATATTTTATTATCTAGAAAAATAGTGAGGTAGGTAGAAAGGGTTATATAATAGTAGATATTAGAGTATTAAATAAAATTACTATACTAGACATATATCTAGTACTATCCTAATCTAAAATCCTTACTACTCTTAAAGGAGTAACTTATATTATTATAGTAGATACCGTAAGCTTCTTCTATTAATAGTAGGTTAATTAAGACTACTAGTACTAATTAATAGTAGTAAGCTACCGTAGGTAGGAGTTATTTAATATCCTAGTTATAGGATACTAAAATTCGCTAGTATATATATAGAGAATAATTAATAGAATCCTATAGCCGTTTTAATATTTCTATTATATTTCTATTAATAATATTATTATTTTCTCTAATTCCCTAGAGGAATACTTAGCTTACCTTAATAAGGTCTTTCAAGCTCTATTAGAAATAAATATATACCTTTTACCTAAAAAGTTATTCCTAGGGTACCCCTCCGTGTATTTACTAGGTTAGAGAGTTAATACTTTAGGCCTAGCTATTATAGTAGAAAAGCTTATAGCTATTACTAACCTTATATTCCCTAAGACTCTTAGTCTTCTTAAGAAATACCTTAGATTAATAGGGTATCTTAGGTAATATATTACCTACTACGCCGTAATTATTAAACCCTTATAACTATATAAGACGTACCTTGATAAGATACTTTAAGGCCCTAATACCAATAGTATTTAAGGTAATATATATAAGAGGCTAGCCCGTTATACTTACCTAGGTAGACTAATACCTAAAGAACTTAATACTTTCTATTAGTTATAAAAGCTATTTACCTTACTAATACTACTATATTATTTTAATAAACTAAGGTAACTATTTATAGACCTTAATATAAGTAAGGAGTTTAGTTTTAGGGTATATATCTACTATATCTTACCGGAGGCTTTTATAAGAGATAGCCCTCCTAGGTAGAAATCTTAATAGCCTATTTTATTCCTTAGCCGTCTTTTAATAGACGCTAAGATATACTATTAGCTAATTAAGCTAGAAGTTACTAGTATAATATAAGTAGTAAAGAAGATTAGGTATATAATTAAGGTAGCTAAACTTATAACTATTATATATACTAATTACTCTACTATAATATTAATAGCCTATTAAATAAGTTTAAATACTACTTTAATAGAAAAGTTAAACCTTTATCTTATCCGCGTATTTAAATACTTATAACGTTTTTAATTAGATATCCGCTATAAGCCTAGTAAATCTAATATAATACCTAACGCCCTATCCCGTCTTACTAGCCGTAAATATCGCCTATCTAATAAATCTAGTCTAGACGCTCTAACGGTAAAGGTATTCCTAGTTAGCCTAGTAGAGATAAGTCTAGAGTTTTAGGAACGTCTTATTAAGGGCCTTAATAAACCCCGCTAGGCGCGTATTATCTTTATAATTAAGGTAAATAATATATTAGATAATAATACTACTAAGCTACCTTATTATATTATTAATAGGGTACTCTATTTTAATAATAATAATAAAGGCCTGAGGCTATATATACCTTTAGCTTTAGAGAAGGAAGTTTTCTAACTAGCTTATAATAAGATAGGATACCTAGGGTATACTTATACCTATAAATACCTTACTAATAGACTCTATATATATAACCTTACTATAAAGCTTTATAAATTTATTAGATATTACCCGTATTATTAGCTAAATTAGACTCCGTAGTATAGACTATATAGATCCCTTTAGCCTATCTTCTTACTAGTAAGACTATTTTATATAATTATAATTAACTTTATACTAGCCCTACTAGTATTAGTCCTAGACTAGTATAAATATATTATATTAATTATTAATAAATTCTCTAAGGTAGTTACCTTTATTTCTAGTAAAGTTATATAGATAGGTAAAGACTAGGTAATTAGGCTACTAGATTAGTTAGCTGAACTTAGCTAGGGTATTCCTAGGGTAATTATTTTAGACTAAGATAGGAAGTTTATAAGGTAAGTATAGAAATAAATCTTTTAGTCTCTAAAAGTTAGTCTATTATACTTGACTACCTAGTATCTATAAATAGATAGTATATCTAAGTAGTCTAATTAGACGGCTAAAGTAGTATTATACTACGATATTATAGCTCTTAATAATCCTAGGTAATAGCCTACAGTTTTATATAGGATATTATTTACCCTAAATAACTCTACTAAATATAACTTTATAAACCTAACTCTAACCTAGATTATATATAGGTTTTAAATATATAAGATACTAGACTTACTACGCCTTAATAATAACCTATCTATTAAAGGCTTTACTAATACCTAGGCTAATAAATATAATACCTTAATAAATAATATAGAAGTCTACGGTAATAAGGGCCTTATTATAGTAAACCCTACTACTACTAAGGAAGGAAACCTAGTAGATAAGCTAGCTTCTATAGATAAGTATTACCTAGTATATATTAATATAAATAACGCTATTATAATAGCTACCCTTAAGATAAAGGAGTACTATAACACCTATTATATACCTATATTCTTTAAATTAAAGGATATAATTAACTTATATTTATACTAGGGTTATAGTATATTAGTAATTAAGTCTAAGAAAATCGGGTAATAGCTAGTTAGGCCTTTTAAAATTATTAAATAAATTAGTTAATTAGCCTACTAGCTAAAACTCCTAGATAATATAAAGATTTATAATATTATCTCTATTACCTACCTTAAACTAGTAACTAACCCTACTAATAACTTATATAAGCGGCGTTAACTTACCGTTCTAATTATTATTAATAGCGAGGATAAGTAGGAGATTAATAAGTTAATAAATAAACGCTAGATATATTAAGGCCGCGGGTAGTTAATATAATACTTAGTAAGGTAGAAGAATAGTAGCCCTAAGGAAGACCTCTAGATATTAGAAAAGGAACTTTCAAGGAATGCCGCTAATATAGTTAAGGAATATAATAAGATATATAGTAATTAGTTATGTATTATATAATTAGGCGGACTAAGGTCCTTATTAGGGAGTCTTACCTTCTACTTATATATATAGCTATTAAGGCGATAGTATTATTTATTTACAGGTATTTATTATAGTTACCTTACTAAAGGCTCTTATAGATACCTTTATACTAGTTATACTATATTAGGCTTAGTATAGTAGTTTATAGGGAGGCTTTCTACCTCTCTACTAATCTATCTTTCTTGTAATAAAGCTTTATAAGAAGGCTACTAATAGTAGACTTCTTAATTAGATAAGGTAAGGTCTATTATAATTCTCTATCTATATATTTATATACTAACCTAACTTATACCTCTTCTATAAAAGTAAAGCTAGTATTTTTACTATTAAGAATAATAGTATTAATATAATTAGCTGGATTATAATAATTCCTTATATCTTTAATTATATATTAGACTAATTTAAGTAAAGCTAGTAATTTACCTAGTAGACTAACCGCGTCGAGTTAGTACTTCGAACTCGAGTCAGGTACCCGACTCGAGTCTTAGCGATTTGATACTAAAATCTAGTACTAAGTATCCGAGTTAGTACTAATAGTTAGTACTAAGGATTCAAGTCGGTACCTTAGTAGGTACCAAGTATTAGTACCGAAGTATTAACTCGAATTGCTAAGACATTTTTCTCTAGCAATATTTCTATTTTTAGTAGTAATTCTTCCTATATTTTTAGATTTTTTCTTCTATTATTATTATTATTATTACCTAGGGAATTCTTAAAAGTAAATAAGATAATATAAAAAGGTAATATATATGCCTAGGAAAACTACGATTATAATATTAGTAATATTTTCTTTTTATAATAGTATTTACTATTATATTAAGGATTTATTACTATATTACTAAGTATTATTATTATTACTACCTAGGTAATTCTTAATAGTAAATAAGGTAATAAGAAAGATAATAGCTATTCCTATAGAAATAATAACTATAATATTAATAATATTTTCTATTTATAGTAGTACTTACTATTATATCTATAATTTACTACTATATTACTAAGTATTATTATTATTATTACCTAGCCTAACCTAGGTAGTTCTTTTAAGGTAATATAAAAAGGTAATACATATCCCTAGGGGAATAAGGGGTTATTAAAATTTTAATTAAAAAAAAAAATCTATTTTTAGTATAGGGGTAATTCTGTATTTTTTTTAGTATTCCTTACTATTTTATTAGGGGCTTGGCGTCTTGACGATACCTTGGCGATTTGAGTCGGGTTAACCCGATTCGCTAAGGTATCGAGGCCTTAGCGAGTCGGTACTAATAGCTGGTACCGAGTATTCGGGTCGGTACTAAGACCCTGACCTGAGTATTCGGTCGGTACTAAATCTTGGTACCAAATCCCGACTCGACGGTTAGTCTATTACCTAGGGAGTTATAGAATCTTACTTTAAAACTCTTATACTATTAATTAATACTATAAGAATTATTATATAAGCTAGAGCGGCTAAGTTTATTAAGCTAGTTAGTATACTACTTATTAGTAGTACTAAGTAAATAGGAATCTATATTCTACCTTAAGATAGTAGGATCTATATTAGCTACTTTAACTTAGAGATAGTTAATAAAACTAAAGATATTATAATAGATATTATAATTATCTTTTACTTTAATAGGTATTACTTATAGGTCGGGATTAAAGTATCTTATATTATAAGACTTAAAGGTAGAAGTAGATAAATAAGGTTCTTATTAAGGACCTATTATAGTAGTTTATAGATTACCCAGTTATATCTAATTAAATATATATATAGCTTAGGTAATAATACTAGCTATTTTAGTTTACTAGGCCTCTAAGAAGGTAGTAGTAATTATACTTAGTACTAATATTAGTATCTTAAATAGCGGTAGTATTAGTATAGGTTTAAAGCTTATAAGGATAATATTTACCCTCTTAAGCTTAATACACTAGACTTAAATATTAATATTAAATCTATATTTATTAAATACCTACTTAGGCGGGAAGTATACTATAGTAGTAGGTAATAATACTTACCTAGTACGCTATAAGGTAGTAGAAGTAGTAGATAATTCTAAGGTATTATTATCCTTAGGGTTAGGAGGTAAGTCTTCTAGTTATAGGTAATATATAGTAAAGAACTTAAGTACTCTCTAGGACTTTATTATAAACTTATTAGTAGTAGGGCTACTACTCTTAAGAAATAAATTAATCTTATATAACTAATAGATTACTTAATCAAGAAGTACTAGATTAAGAGCTAGCTTATTAATTATATACTACTAGTAAGGTAGAATAATAGTAAGTAGTAGACGTTACCTTTTACTTTAAAGGAGAAGTAGTAAAGGTAATAGTAGGGGACTATAAAGGTAAGGAATAAGTAAATATACCTAGATATAGTATTTCTAGTAATAAGGGCCTTAATACCTCGTTATTTACTTTAATAGCTAATAGACTTAGCTTAAGAGCTAATAGACTAGTAGCCTTTATCTAATAGTAGGGATATAATAGTAGGGAGTAGAAGGCTATTAAGGACTAGTATTATAAGGCTAGTACTACTAGAGCTAGTAGTTCTTATTAATATAGTTATAGTACTTAGTAATATTAGAATAAGATCTATAGTATTACTACTATATATTATAACTAATTTATAATATAGAAAGAAGATATATTCTCTATATAATAGGAAACCTACCTAAGTATATAGAGTATAGAAGCCTTCTATAAGGAAGGCGTACTAGGTAAATAGTACTATTAATAATAGTAATAATAAGTAAATACTTATAGTACCTAGGCTTTTTTTAATTTATAATTAAGTCTTTTTTAATTAAAATATTCCTAATCTATTAATATACTTCCTTTTAACTTAAAATTTAAATCTTAGTATAAAATATACTAATATTATAAATTATATATCTATCTTTTTTTAATATAGTTACTAGTTACTTAAGTAAATCTAGTAAAGAATAATTTTATAAAAATATTTATTAAATCTATAATAATAAGTTAATTTTTATTAATAATAATCTTATTACTAATAAAGGTAATAAAATAAAAAAAGTCTTTAATAGTAATAAGATTAAGAGGAGGTAATCCTTCTTAAAGTCTCTAAGCTCTTATAATATAAGAGATATTAATAGTAGCTTAATAATCTACCTCTCTTATATTAGATTTATATTTCTTAATAAGAGCTATCTATCTACTAATATAATTAGGTAAAGTAATATAAAAGGATTAAGCTAATATTAATACTTACTTCTTCTAATATTTTAAAGTACTATTCTAGTTTTTAAGAGTTTTTAGTATATAAGTTATATTATCTCTCTTACTATCTCCTATTTAATAGACTCCTTACTTATAATTATTAGTAATTACTTTCTTTTATAACTTTTCTAATAGTATTTCTTTCTAACCTATAATCTTAAGGAGTAAATAAATTAGTAGGGAATAGGTATAATAGGTAGAGATAAGAGTTATAATCTTTCTTAGAGAGAGTTAAAATAGAAGAGGGAATAGAAAGAGAGGGGGACTACTCCTCTTTATACCCTATCTTAGCGGCTATTTCTAGAGCCTACCTAGAATAGATTATATAAGGGCGAGCGCGTATATTTATATTTAAATATAAGGGGTTTAGTAAGTTAGTAGGTAAGATAAGAGCGTATATTACCTTAAAGGACTAATATATTACCTAGGTTAGGTGCGGTACTACCCCTACTTACCCGGCGCGCTTGCTAAAGCGGCAGGGCCTGGGTGAGCCTCGAGTGAGCTGGGGGCAGATTTTTGTGTTGCCAAGCCTTTGCTAAGAGCCGAGGCTAGCACTCACCAATTGAATTCTAATGCAGGGGGCTAGATTGAAGATGTGAAGATGTACGAGCTAGAGGGTATCATCAAGTACTTGATATATAAACATAATTAGAAAGGTGTCCTCCTAGTGGCCGCCATCTTCATGTTACACATAAGAATGCTCATGAGCCCTGCATGAAACCCCATATATCCGCGTGGGAGCATTCCCATCGATTGAAAGGTCGTATCATCACCAAACCCTTGAAGCCAGACCAGCAGAATCCGTCAAGCTATCATGATCATTGCCATGCCAAATATAAGAGCTAGAGGCATGGGGAGAAACCCAAGGAAAGAAAGTGAAGGGAGTAAAACTCGGGAAATTGCAAGCGCATCAAAATACCGTGCCGTCGGACATAATCATAATAGGAGGCTCTTTGGTGTTCGGTCTTGACACCTCGGCCAGCTCTCGTCCTCCCTGCGAATCCGTAATTAGTAACGATCATTGGTGGCTGGAAGTGATTCATACCTTCCAGCTTCCAGCCTCCAGCATTTGCGCCAGGCTTAGTTTGTCTTCACCGGAAAGTCCCAAAATTCCGTTAACTTCGACAAGTAGATCGTCCAGAAAGCCAACCGTCACAGCCCTCCATTCCACGATGACATCGTCATCCGTTGAGAACAAAGGGACGACTTCCATATTTGGCTGACCCTTCACCATAGCATTGTTTTTGTAAGCCGCTATTCCTCGGCTTGCATCTTTCTCTTTTAGTGAGAGGAGACCGGTGTCCACGAGTAAACCTCCGTTTCGATACTCCGGTAATCCTGTCAAGAGATTTGTACCGGCGAATTGGATGTTCATGACCCGCTTCATGGGGATCATGAGCGAGTAGCAAAGCCATTGTGTGAGTTTGTGGAAAGGGACGATGTTTTCCCACGGCAGTGATGGTGGCGAGGCAGGCATGGATGAGCAAGGCCAGGCGTCGCCGATGGATACGCCATCGATCTGGGTCCGTGACGAGGCCCAAACACTCGACAACCCGTTGCTGAGGACGGTCCAGAGAGTCGGAACAGTGATGACTGGGACAGAGGCGGCTTGGGTGGTTGGGTGCGAGAGAAGGTAGTCTAGCCACTACTGTCAGTGACTACCACTTTGCTCAGGGTGCGTCAAGAATACCCAGCATGTGACCAGGCCTTCCTCGAGTGCCAAACAGAGCGGTGTTCCTGAGTGCATCACCAAGTCTCATCATCATCCCAGCTCGGCCTTCGAGTCCCAATAGCGGATTGGCTTCCGTCACTTGCAATCCCTTTGCCAATCGCTGCACGCTCAACTTTCGAAGTCCCGCGCTATCGACCTGGCAAGGCTCCGATGTGTCACTACTGAAATAGCCAGCTTTGAACATCTCCAGGCTAGCCACAGCTAATCCTTCACTTCGCTTGTAAACTTTCCCCGACTCCTTTGATTTGTATGACCATCTTGTTCCGGCGCCAGCATCAAGGAGGACTGAAACAAGAAAGAGGTCGATCAAGCGGCGTGTGCGTTCTTGAACGTCTACGGAGGAGGGCCAGGAGGACAGCAATTGCTCTATCCTTGGTCGTCCGCCGGCTTCGAAATGCTGCCATCGTCCGTGAGCAGGTATCTGCCTGTAATCAGGCGCGTAATCTCTCTGTAGTGAGCATGGTCAGTTCGGGCGCAAGTCGAACTGTAGAGACGTTGCTACCTTAATAATGGAAACCAAGTATGCAGCAGTCTCGCCGAACTTGCTACCATCGACATCGAAATGCGCCAATTGATTCCTTTTGGCGCGCTGATAGACCAGTCCGCAGCGGGCTCTCACGGCATAGATACTCCGAAGATAAGCTGCAGGGTCGAGTGTGGGGTCCGGAGGAGGAGGGAGTGAGACATCCAGTGCGGAAGGTGACACCAAGGGCTCCCCATGTGAGGTCTTTGTGGGTGGAGGCGACTTCAAAGAGTTGGCGTTGCTATTGACGCTTGTGCCGTTGGATGATTTGAAGTCGCCATTGGTATTGATGTGCTTGGAGCTTTTCCGACTGAAGAGACCCATCTCTGTGTCTTGGACAAGTCTAAGCGAGGACGGTGATAATGGAGGGGTACCGATCCCCAACAGTCATAAGATGTTGTGGTTGACCAGGCGGAAGAAGGATAGCTGCAGGACGCAGGTAGAATAAAGGCTGTTCGAAACAGGAAGCTTGCAAGGCTTGGAAGGAGCAGGCCGATGCTCTCCTTACTCTGCTCCCCTACTCCGCCGTTCTAGCTGTACTGGGCCATGGGGTCGATGTTTAGTGTCTAAGTGAGGAGAAAGGGCCGGGACCTCGCATCGCCTCCCTCTCTTGCACTTTTCAACTTTTCATGGCTCATAGCGTTCATGCAGGTACCCAGTCACCCAGTGTTTTGGTCCAGCCCGATGACAGGGATCAGGGCCTCCCATCGGGGGAGACAGAAAGCTGGGACTGGCGGGTCGGGATTGTCTCCCCGCTCACTGGCGTGGACGCCATGAGCTTTGCCTCTACCCCACCAATGGGAGTATTCTGCGATGTTATCTACTTTCCGCTCTAGGCTTAAAGCACTTCCACAACATACGGAAGGCGCGCCGAGCCATGCTGCTGCCGCTTATTCGAAGGAAGAATCGTCAACATGGTGGCGTAATTTCCGTTCATCCCACTAGAACTATCTACCAGCTACCTTACTTAAGTACCTTGTTTAGATTGGCGCTAGATCCACCGCCATTATCCAACCCCTATTGTTCCACCACGCGTATACCTACTGTATGAATGTATGCGCTCCAACGGCGAACCCCGTTGATACTGTTCATCCCTTCTGGCAGGGAGGCGTGGGGAAATGTTCTACGGACTGAGCATGCGATGTTTCAAGATGTACTAGTTCTATAGTACGACGTACGCCAGTCATACTTGGGACCATCCATAAGATATTTTGCTTTCTAAAGCCTAACCCCTGACGCAGGTACCATTGAATAGCTCCATAACTATAATCGTAAAGTAGGGAGCGAGGGGCCCCAATTAGCAACCGTAAAGCTAAATTCCAAAATCGCCTAAGAATGAAATGTGTCCGGACTGTTGTTATTCTTTACATGGGGAAGTTTTGGAAAGGCCCCAAGAGTCGCTGGTCATTTATCGTTATGTGAGATATTCTACAGCGTAGAATATTGCCATTGTAAGCACCTCGGCATAGTGGGAACCTAGCTTGGGCGGTGATTGTATATCTGGCAATCAGTGGATAGTTCTAGGTGGCAGGAGCCCGTCCAGAAGCTGTGGCTTTTGTCTTCAAGAGTCTTTACCTGGCCCACAACCATGTATCCGTATACCCTGTCCCATTCCGACTAAAGCAGGGTCGATGAAGAGAGGAGGTACAGATACAGAGTGAGCATGACCGAAGTGGCGGTTGTGGCTGAAGCCTTGGCGCCGTCGCTCGCTAACCTTCCGAGTACAATATATTGACTGTTTCTGAGGTTCGATATCCGCATTTAGCCAATATAGTGAGCTCGAGACTATCTCGTTTTAAGGGTACGATGATCACAAAGAAGACTTAACATCCGTTCCTACGATGAACGATTTGTCCAGCGTGGAATGGAACACGCCCAAGGCAGCACCATCAGGTCGACCGTACCCACCAGCTTCTGGGAATTACTACCCAGCTCTGGGATTTGGACCTTCGATATCGGCAACATCGGCTTCCTCCCCATCACTGGCGAATACGAAGGCCTCCAGCCAACCTCCCACACGCGGCATTGCACCCTTACCCGCCAACGACAGTTTCGCCAATCTGGTGAGTTTCAACACCTCTCAAGCAAATAAAGACATTTCGTTACAGGCACAGCAAAAGAAGCTTCAAGAGGAAAGAGTTAAGAGAGAGGCGGAGAAGAGGAGGGCTTTTGATGCACGATTTGGCGCGCAGCAGACAACGCGCCAGGACAATGTAGGGAGCGGGAGGACGACAACCGACAGAGTCAGATCGCCGCCAACGTATACGGCTACCAGTGAATATGGTGGACAGAAGCTATCTCAGGTCATAAATAAGCCATTCACTAATATACCATCTGTCTCCGCTTTGAGCGGCATACAAACGCCTAAGGAAGATGAGGATGACATTCTTGCTGCCTTCAATGCTTCAGTGCCTGTGGATACGTCGAGCCATATGCCGGACCTGTTGGAGTCTTCCATCATAGATCCATCGAGTGTGAATAAAGGAAGCAGAACGATCGGCGCACCATCACCACTAAAGGATCTGCATGGGATCAATGGGGGCTATGCGGGAGATAACAATGATGATCCTTTTGGACTTGGTACCGCTAGCTACGTGGATGCGTCTGGTGGTGGGATCATCACAAACGGAGTTGCTGATGAGGGCGATGAAGATGACGTACTGGGGCTGCTGGGCCGACCAGTGTCGGAGTTCCCCACGAGGGTGAGGGTTGAATCGGCCTCGCCTGAAGTTCCGAAAGAACTAGAGAGCCATCCTCAGGAGCGTGCAGTCGCCGAATTGGTAGACATGGGTTTTCCCCCGAACACATCTAGAAGAGCACTTGAGACCACCGAATCTGGGACAGACGTGCAGGCCGCTGTGGGATGGTTGCTGAATCAAGCACATCAGGATTCCCGGAAGGCCCTGAAGTCTCAGGTTCGGGAAGATGAGCCGGGTCGCACCTCTAAAGCACCTCAATCCAGAAGAGCACCAGGGCGACGGAAAAGCTCAGCTTCCGAAGCTGTACAGCCAGCTTGGATGAGGGAGCAGGAACGTAGCAAGAGTACTCAGCGTCCCCCGGACCGTCATTCTCCGGTCAATGGCGAGAAGGATACAGCGCAGTACGCATCGCAGATTGGCAACAAGATGTTCAAGACAGCCGGCTCACTATGGAAGACCAGCACTAAGAAGTTAAACCAGGCAGTGCAAGATCTAAATTCGGATAGTGACTCCAGCCAGCCAAAGTGGATGAAGGATGCTCAGCCAGAAGCGACCACTCGGAAACCAAGATTACAGCACCCCGACGGCGAGGCCAATGATCATGACAGAGCTCGAAGAAGACCACTACCAAACCAGGCAGCCCCTTCGTCAAACGCCGATGTCACAGACGAGGCATTGATGCTGGAAGCGGACTCCCGACCGCTTGCTCGTAAACCTCGTGCCAAAGCCCAACCCTTTCAGGACGGATCGCATTTCCAACGAGAGCAGTCCCCTATTTCTACACCGAAGCCGGGAGAACAGATTTTACCCCAATCGAAATTTATACAGCAGCTAGTTGCTCGAGACAACAAGCCAAGATTGAGCAGACAAACTGTCGAGGCCGAAACATCTCAAGCCTACATTAGCCCAGCCAGACGAAAACGGCCAATGAATAGTCCTGCAATCCCAGAATCAGAACCCGACATCCTTCTTGACACAGCCAAACCTTCGCCACAACCAGTCACGTTTCGTCCCAATAATCAAATCCGACCACGTCCCGCCTCTGCTGCTCCCACCTCCAGCCGTCCACTACCTCCCCAACGCACCATCCCTTCCCTTTCTTCCTTTGCTCTTCAGGCTTCAACGAAGGAACGGCAAGAAGGTAACGGTGCCTTCAAACGCGGAGACTTTGCACTCGCAACGACTCATTACTCGACGTCCCTTTCTACTGTCCCATCCACCCATCCTCTCGCCATCATTCTCCTCACCAATCGTGCTCTTTCACATTCCAAGGTTGGTGACGCTAAAGCTTCGCTGGCAGACGCGAAGTCTGCTCTTGATCTCATCGGTCCTTCAAAAGGAAAAGATGGAATTATTGACCTTGGTGGTGGCGAAGGCAAGAAGCTAATGAGCACCTATTGGGAGAAAGCAATGACACGTCAAGCCGAAGCCTTGGAACACTTGGAGCGTTGGGTCGATGCGGCTGCTGTCTGGCGATCGTGCGTCGAAGCAGGCGTTGGGGGTGCTACTAGCATCGCTGGAAGGGACAGGAGCGAGAAAGCTGCAGCACCGCCATCTCAGTCCAATCTTTCAGGTCCCAAAAAAGTTGCACCAAAGCCGAGACCCAAGGCGACCGCTCTGGGTGATCTTGCTCCTGACTCTGAGTCTGTGACTCGTCTTCGTGCAGCCAACGCTGCTGCTGATCGCATTGACGATGAGAAGTTCGCGCTGGCCGATGTTGTGAATGCGCAGGTGTCAAGGTGGCGCGCAGGCAAAGAAGGTAATCTGCGCGCTTTACTGTCGACCCTTGACAATGTTCTCTGGTCAGATAGTGGGTGGAAGAAGGTGGGAATGGGAGACCTTCTATTGCCTGGAAAGGTGAAACTGGTTTACATGAAGGGGATTGCAAAATTGCACCCTGATAAGGTGAATCCTCGGTGAATGATGTCCCGTTTATGTGAAATGCTAAAATGAGACCACTAGCTTCCTACCACTGCCACGACGCAGCAAAAGATGATCAGTGCGGCCGTGTTCGCAACTCTGAATGAGGCATGGGAAAGATTCAAGACCGAGAACGGGCTATGAGGTATCCTTTCAGGGATTGGAAGATGCCACCTTGGCTCGATATCCACCAGGATCTTCCAAACGCGAACAAGTTACTGGTCCACTCCGGTATCATCGTGGACGTTATCGAATCCTTCCTGCGAGCTTTGCCTCGGAAATAAAGCATTGAAACACTTTCGCTACCGACCCACGAGCCTCCGCAAACCTCGCTTCCGGTAACGAATGAGACCACCGCGGCTAATTTTTTTCGTGCCTACCGAGAATCCAACACGAAGAAATTTACGCGACCCTGCCTGATTCTCTGGTCTTCTGGGCCCTGCCATTGGCGACAGGTACGCACGAGCATCGATTATGTTGGTAGGGCTTGCCTATAAATCAAACGTGCAGCATTCATTACATTTTCCATTCCATGATATTATACTAGTGATACAGACACTGTTTAAGTGTGCAATGTTGTCCTTCCCTTTCTGCTTTGGCTTCGGCTACTTTCTCTTTGCAGCTATCTTTGCTCTTCCTACAGACCATACATTCCTCGCAGGGCTCCCTGATAGCTACACACCTCCACATTCGGTCGGAACTAGTCCGGTGAATGACTACATTGCTAGTAATTCCGAGCCTCCAATAAATTTATCGCCAATTGCAGTGTCGCAGTCATCACACATCAAGATTAGGAGACGTGAAGCCACATCCAAACAGTCCCACCTCAACGAACGAGCCCTCTCCCTCCAACTCCCACCACAACCCCCAACCGCACCCGCGGAGGAGACCAACGCACCACCCACCAACACCACCGCCTCCTCCCCCCCAATCTGCTGGCCCAGCCTCCCCATCCCCCGCAGCCGCCTCCCCATCAGCCATCCCCACGACTGCCACTCCGCCATGCTCCAGCTCCTCGAAGGCGGCGCCATGGCCCCCGCCTACTGGACCTCGTGGCACACCTGGACGAGCGGCAGCTGCTCCATCCGCTTGATCCCCGCCGTCATCTCGTCCGGCGATCGTTTTACGAGGCTGGATATCGCGCGCGTTGCGGCGAGGATTCAGACTAGTTGTGTGAATGAGGCGCATGGGTGGAAGGGGGGGATTTTGGGGGTGGGGGGGAGGAGGATGTTTGATGTTAGTGTTGAGGCGGCGGGGAATGCGCCGCTTGGGAGGGAGGGGGGTGGGGGTGGGGTTGGGGGGGTTAGTGGTGCTTGAGGGGTTGGTGGATGTTTGTTGGTGTGTTTTTGTGTTTTGCTTGTGTGTATCATCCTAGGGTAAGCTTCGACTCATCCAAGAATACCAGAAAATTACAAACATGGTTTGGAAAGGGGAACACTTGGATGTGCGATCCAGCTCTGCTGGCTGGACAAATCATCGAATCTACTAAATGCTGGTGGTGCTAAAACTTCCATTACAGTGACTAACGTACACCTACATTCTTCCAATATCCCCAACGACGCTCCCTGCCACTCACCTCGAGAATGTTTTTGCAAGCTACCTACCTACCTCATCTGCATCGGATACAGAAACAGATACAAGACCTCCCCTCCATGATCTTCATATCCTATACGAAACCAATCGGTCTGGGTGTCGTTTAGGAAATGGTACGTCGTCTACCTTCCCGCTATCGAACTAGGAAATACGACACCTGCGTACTGTTCAATCATGGTTCGAATCCTCTGTGTATTGAGAATGTTTCAAGAAGAGATAAATCTCACAAGAGCACATCCAAGATTCCACTCCAATATTCATGGGTCGGCTTATTACAGCCAACGTTACAGGAACGATAACTACCGAATAATATCACATAACTTAATATATAGGCAATGGTGGATACCATACCTCGTTAGCATCGTCTACTGTATTGTAGTAACAAGCGCTTGCGTCGACGAACACACCTCTCGATACGACATATCTCGCGCTAGAACACCTTGAGAGACACATATGGGCTGTGGCCCTGACAGAAGTAGTAAAGTAACCAGCAAGACACGATCGATTATCGCTATGACGGTTATTTCGAGAGCTGAGGTTTTGGAAGAGCATGAGTGTGATATGAAAGTTGTTCGAGAAGGGTTATGTTGTATGAGTGCAGGAAGGACGAGCGGGTATGTGACTCGTTATTGTCGAGGTTTTGGGTTGGGGTGTGCTAGTGGGATCGTAGGTTGGGAATGCAGAGTGGGTATGTTGGAGGGTTGGCGGACGGGAGTGCTTCGGTTCTGACATTAGATGGTATGATAGCTAGAGGGCTTGGGGACTGGGGCTTGGGTTTTTGATGAGGGACTATACATGTCTGTTGTTACGTCTTTTTTGTAGGAAAGAGATCTAATTTTCTGCTGTGTTCTGTCTTAGTATTCAAGACTTGTATTTAAGCTTAGTATTTAATATAGAAATATCCTCCCTTCTATTTAATATATAATATTATATAATAATTATCTATCTAAACAAGTCTTATTTATAATATTTTAATTTACTAAAAGTAAAGCTATACTGATAGCTATAAATTATATAATTAGAAATTTAAATTAGTAAGTAATAAGATTAACTTATAGATAGTACTATTTATAAACCTATCTATCTTATTATAAGAGAGCTAATTAGTCTTAAGTTAATATAATTATAATAGAGTTAAGATATTAATTAAATACTAATTAATTATTAGTATATCTATTCTAATATTAATTATATTAATTAGAGTAGATTAATTATATTAAGTTAGTACTTTAAACTTAAGTTAGATACCTAACTTAACTTATAATAAGTTAATACTAAAATCTAGTCTAAGTATTTAAGTTAGTATTAATAGTAGTACTAAGTATCTAAGTTAATATTATAAGGTAGTATTAAGTACTAATTTAATGTATTAATCTAATTTACTAAGACTTTTTCTCCTAGTAATATTTTCTATTTTTAGTAGTATCTCTTACTATATTTTCTATGATTTTTTCTCCTATTATTATTATTATTATCTAGGTAATTCTTTAAAAGTAAATTAGATGATATAAAAAAGTAATATATATCCTTATAAATATAAGGGCTATAAAGTTAGTAATATTTTATATTTATAGTAGTATTCCTTACTATATATAGGATTTACTATTATAGTACTAATTATTAGCTAGTAATAAGATCTACTTATATATAGTACTAGCTATAAACCTATTACTTATTAATAGAGTTAAGAGGTCTCTAGCTTAAATGTAGTTAGAATGAAAATCAGATATTATATAGTAGTAGAGCTCCTTATATAGAGTTTTTATACGCGCGGCGAGCGCGCCTTTAGTATATATAATAATATCTACCTTAGTTCTAGTTAGTAGTATTAGCTTATTACGAGTATATTAGATAGGGTCTAATAAGTATATATAATACAAGTATATCTTATTATAGTTATATAGATTAGTTAAGAGATCTATCTAAGCTACTTAGTAGATTAAATAGGTTAGATATTTAATTTATATAAATTATACCTCTTAGTAGGATTTCTTATAATTATATAAATAGTATTAATTTCTACTTAAATAAGAGCTTTATACTTAACTTATATTATTATATAGATATATCTCCTAGATATTAAATCTAACTTATTATCTTTAAGCTAGTTTAATATAAAGCCTATTCATCTAGTCTTTAATACTCTACTTTATAAGATCTATATAGGCCTATTAACCCTTAGAATAAATAGGTTATAATACTTTAAATACTCTTAAGATAAATACCTTAAGATAAGAACCTACCCTAAACTAAATTAGCTAATATTACTTTATAATAGATAATATAAATAAGAGATTAATTAAAGTTATATAACTAGATCTCTATTATAAAGATAGAGATAAATTTAAAGATTAACTTATATAATTAAACTTTATATATTACCTTCTAAGAAACTAAACTTCTAACTAAGAAGTAAACTACCTTTATAATTACTTATATATAAGGATATATATAAAAATAGATTAGACTATTTCAGAAGAAGTATAATAATAATAATATTATTATTATTAATATTAAAGTATAGTTTAAAAGCTTTACTAGGTTTAAGGTAGAGATTTAAAAAGTCTTTAAACTATTAAATAAGAATAAAGTAGTAATATATATTATTTAATAGCTCTTATAAAAGAAGTTAGTTATTAAGTACTCTACTTAATTCTAAGAATATCTATACTAATATTAGGATAAATATCTCTCAGAGGGTTTATCTATTAGAATAAGCTATTCTTACTATTACTAATAAAGATATTACTAGTATTAATACTAAGATAATATTACGTATCCCTAGTAATATAATAATATACTAGTATAAGGACTAGTTAGGAATATAGTACTACTATTAACGTGGCGTCTATAGTACGTAGTAGTACTACGCTACCCCTTTACCTATAGTATATAGAGGAGGGAATTCCTCTTAAAGGGAAGGGTAGCGATTAGTCTTACTATTAATAAGAATAGAGAATTCTATATATATATATACCTATACCGTTTATAGTACTTAATAGCTATATTATTATATAGTACCCTTATATTCTAATTACTCTACCCTATTTAAGGGTAGTAGCCTAACTATTAGTAAGATAAGTAGAGAAGGGTTATTATAAGTATAAGGTAAAAGGGTTAGTTAACTAGCGTAGACGACCCGCTTAAATATAAGGGATTAGGCTTATAAAGAAAGTAAGTCTTAAGAATTAGTTAATAAATTAATAATAGATATATCGCGATTATAATTAACTATTTAAGGGTAGCTATTAGGCGTATAAACCTAGTCCTTACTACCTAAAACCTAAGAAGTACTATTATAAAGGATATAAGAACTTAAAGAAGAAGTCTTTAAGAGGTAATAAATATAATATTTATAATAATATTTATAAGAGTTAGAGTAGGAAATATATACTAATAATACTACTTAAGTAGGTTATTACTATTACCTATTATTAATAGAAGAATTAGAATTAAAGTATCCTTAATATAAAACCTATATTCTTAGGCTGTAGGACCTATATATATATAATAGGAAGTTAGTATAAGAATATTAAGAATAATTTAATAATATAGTTAATATAATTAAAATAAGTATAACCTATTTTTTTAATAACTTTATAAAAATCTAATACGCGTTATAATATATAGCCCTAGACCTTAAGGCTACGTAGTATAAGTATATAAAGGATATACTAAAGGATAAATAGTCCTAGGAATACTTTAATAGTTTCTTAATAGATTAAATAAAAGATCCTTAAAATTAATACCTTATAATTAGTAAGTACTACTTAGAAGCTAAGTAAAAGGAATATTAAAAGATTATAAACTTTATAAATTACCTTACTAAGTTAGAAAGATAACTTAAGCTATTAATAAAGTATATACTTTATAATAACCTTTTAAATAAGTTATATAAGGATCTTTATAATTAACTTATAATATAACCTAATATCCTAGAGATAAGGGATACTCTTATTATATTAGCGACCTAACTAGAGCCTTATATAATACTACTTATATATAAAGACTAAAGGGATAATACTCCTACTAGAGGTTAATATCCTTAAAGAGGAAGAGGAAATTTTTAAAGGTAAAGAGATAATAGCTTATATATAAAGTAAGAAGGGTAGGGCGCTATTAGGGTATTATTATACCTTCCTTAAAGGCCTAAGCCTAACCTTTCTACTATTAAGTATTATAATTATTAAAAGAAGGGATATATAACTAAGGATTACTAGAGCGTGAAATTAATAGTTATAAGTATTATAATTAATAAGCTTATAATTAATAAGATATCTAGTAATAAGCCGGCTATAAAAGGCTTAAATTTAAAAAATACCTAAGTATTATAATTATATCTACTATTATAATATAAGGGAAGAAGCGGATATAGCGACTTATTATTATAATATAAGTAGACTAACCGTTAAGTCGGGATTCGGTACCAAGAATTGGTACCGACCGAATACTTAGTACTAGCTCCGGGTACCGACCTGAATACTTAGTACCTACTTCCGGTACCGACTCGCTAAGGCCTCGATACCTTAGCGAATCGGGTTAACTCGACTTAAATCGCCAAGGTATCACCAAGACGCCAAGCCCCTAATAAAATAGTAAGAGATACTAATTTTTTTCTAGAATTACCCCTATACTAAAAATAGATTTTCTTTTAATTAGATTTTTAATACCCCTTTTAGTTCCCTAGGGATATACATTACCTTTTTGCATTACCTTAAAGAATTACCTAGGTTAGGCTAGGTAATAATAATAATAATACTTAGTAATCTAGTAGCAAACTATAGATATAATAGTAAATACTACTATAAATAGAAAATACTTATAATATTATAGTTATTATCCCTATAGGAATAGTTATTACTTTTCTAATTAAGTATCTTATTTACTATTAAGAATTACCTAGGTAATAATAATAATAATACTTAGTAATATAGTAATATATACTATATATAATAGTAAATATTACTATAAAAAGAAAATAATACTAATATTATAGTTATTTTTTTTCCTAGGGATATGCATTACCTTTTTACATTACCTTATCTACTTTCAAGAATTCCCTAGGTAATAATAATAATAATAATTAGAAAAGAAATAGAAAATATAGTAAGAAATACTACTAAAAATAGAAAATATTACTAGATAAAATGTCTTGGCGATTCGAGTCAATACTTTAGTACTAATACTCGGTACCTACTAAGATACCGACTCGAATACTCGGTACTAGATTTTAGTACCGACTCCAGTTCGAAGTACCGACTCGACGCGGTCAGTCTAAATATAAGTAGGGCTTAAGAGCTTATAAAGAGAATTTACTATATTAATTAACTTTAAAGTAGATACTAATTATATTAATATACGCTTAATAAAGGAGTAGGATTAGGAAATAGACCCTAGCTCTAATAATACCTTATAAAATAGAGTTAGGAATCTAATATTATTACTAAGTTCTTATATAAGAGAAATTAAACTTATTAATTTTAATAGTATTATATAATATTATAAGGGCGCCTTCTATATAATAGTAAACCTTAATTATAACTTCTACCTTAGGTATTTATAATTAGAGGAATAAAATCCCTAAGTAGATTAGCTTATATAAAACTAGTAATTCCCTATTAAAAAAAGTAATATTAAGGAGTACTTTAATATTATTAAAGCCTTAAAGAAGTAGCTTAATAGTATTATATTTATTACGGCGTACTTAAGAGTAGGTAATAAAAGCCTACTATTTAAAGTTAAGCTCCCTCTAGAATTTTAGGAATTTTAAGATATCTTTTTAACTAAGAATACTAGGGTACTACTAGCTTATATATATTATAATTACGCGATTAATATAAAGGAGAATAAGGAACCTCTCTTTAACCTATTTTATAATCTATTAAAGAAAGAGTTACCCGTATTAAGGAAGTACCTTAAGTAAGCTTTAAAAAAGGGGTAGATTTATTATTTTATAAGTCTAGTAAATATACTAATTCTTTTTATATTAAAAAAGGATAGAATATTATACTTATATATTAATTATAAGGCGCTTAATAAGATTATAATTAAGAACTACTATCTACTTCTATTAATTAATAAAATATTAATAAGATTTATTAATACTAAGTACTTAACTAAGTTAGATCTTAAGGATATATATTATTACTTATAAATAAAAAAGGGTAATAAATAAAAGATTATATTTTATATTAAGTATAACTATTTTAAATATATAATTATACCTTTTAAACTTATTAATATACCTACCTTATTCTAAGTATATATTAATAAGGCTCTAGTAGAACTACTTAATATTATATATATTATTTATCTAGATAATATTCTTATCTACTCCTAGAATAAAAAGTCTTATATTAGAGTTATAAAGGTAGTATTATAATATCTTTATAAATTTAAACTTTATATTAACTTAAAGAAATATAAATTTATAATAATAGAAGTAGAATTCCTTAGCTTTATTATTAGTTATAATAGTATATATATAAATTTATATAAAGTAGATACTATAATAGAATAGCTAGAATCTAGGAGTATTAAGGATATTTAGATCTTTTTAAGGTTTACTAATTTTTATTATTATTTTATTAAGTACTATTCCTCTATTACCGCGGCGTTAATAGACTATCTAAAAAATAATTACTTATATATTAAAAATAGGAAGTTAATATTAAGTAATATTATAAGAGTAGTATTTAAGTAGTTAAAGTAACTATTTTAAGAGGTACTATTACTTATATATTTTAACCTTATAAGAGAAATCTAATTAAAGACTAATACTTTAATATTAACTATTATAACTATTTTATTATAAAAGTTCCTAATTAGTAATAAAGGGGTAGAGGTAGAATAGTATCTAGTTACTTTTTATTCTTATAAGTTATATTTAGTAGAAACTAGATATAAGACTTATAATTAGGAACTACTTATAATTATCAAAGTATTCTAGGTATAATAGTACTTCTTAAAAGGTAGCTTATACCTAATTATAATAATTATTAATTATAATAACTTAAGGTATTTCTAGATAATATTATTATTAATAAGGAGATAAGTATATTAGGTAATAAAGCTTATAATATATAACTTTAAGATATACTATTATATAAGTACTAAGAACCTAGTTAACGCCTTATTAAAGTAATTAAATTATATACTAGTAATAAATAAAGAAGATACTAATCTATTAATATTATAAAATAAGTTAAAGAATATTAGGTATATTCCTTCTAATAAGTATTATATATATAATATTTTTAAAGGTTTATAAGATAATAAGGCCTATAATTATAAATAATATAAAAGGTTAGAGATAGGGCTTAGAAAGCCTTATACCCTAAAAATAGGGGAGAGTAATATACTCTTAGGGATATAAAGTAATATAAGTAATAACTTAAACCCTATTATAGGATAGTTTAATATTAATTAAATAGTACTTAGAAGGTATATTATAACTACGTTAATAATAGAGCGCGTATAAAATAAGTATAATAACTTAATATTAAAGATACTCTAATATCTTTAAGAAGGAAATAAGGATATTTATAATAAAAAATAATTATTAAAGTCCTAGGGCCGTTAAAAGGCCGCTAATATATCTCTATTAATAGATAAAATAGGGGTCCTTTATAAGGGCGGCGTAGTTTTTATATTTAATAATAAAGTAATTAGATAAGAAATCTTAAAGCTCTATTATAATAACTCTTATATTAACTACTACTTATTAAAGTATATATAAGAGCTTATTAAGTAGAAGTTCTATTAGTAATTAATAGGATAAGATATTTATAATTATATATAAGAATACTTAACCTATTAATTAATAAAGCCGCGTAGATATACTATTTATAATATACTATTACTATTACTAATACTTATAAGACCTTTTTAAGAAATAATTATAAATTTTATTATAAATCTTCCTTTAAGTAAATAAAAGGGTAGTATTTATAATATAATCTTAGTAGTTATAAACTATTATATTAAGGTAGATAGGTACTTACTTATTATAAAGATAGTTAATACTATTAATACTATTAACCTATTATATTATAAAATCTTTTTAAAGTTTAATTAGTTAGAAGGTATTATTAATAATTAAAGGATATTATTTATAAGTAGCTTCTAAGTAGTAATATATTATTATATTAATATAAAAAGAAAGCTTAATACTACTTTCTATCCCTAAATAAATAGTTAAATAAAGAGATAGAATAGTATACTTAAGTAGTATCTATACTACTATTCTACTTAAAGATAAAATAATTAGGTAGAGTTACTTTATTTAGTAGAGTTTATATATAATTATATAAAGTATATTAATACTAGGTTACCTCTATATAAAGTACTTTATAACTACTTACCTAAGCTAGATATAGAGCTTTTAAAGCTATTATTAAGAGAAGTTTTATTAATATAAAAAAGGGTTAAATTATTTTAAAAATAAAGGGAAGGTTTAAAATAGTACTTATATTAAGTATAAGTTATATAAGTAGAGTATATAAATAAATAGTAAAAATAAAGATAATATAATATAAGTAATTATATCTTATTAAATATAAAGTATATTAAATTATTATAAATAATTAAAAAATTATTATAATATTATTTAAGGCCTTTTAAGGTCTTTAATTATATTAATAGTTAGTTATATAAGTTATAACTACCTAATACCTTTTATATATATAATATCTTTTATTATATCTTACTTAATTAATTAATTAATTAATTAATAAGTTATACTCGCGTCTATCTAAACTATTAAAAGATAATTACAAAGGCCTGCAGGTATATTATAGTCGCTACTATAGTAGCTAACTCGTAAGGGAAACCGTGTACTTATTATACCTTGTAAAGGCCTAGGTAAAAACCCTTACCATTCCTATCTCCTTATAACTTCTAGTTCGTTTCTCTTTATACTACATTTAGCTCTTTATACTTAGTACTCGTGTTTATTACCCTGTTATCCTAGCTCCCTAGGGCTAGATTATATATTATAGCGGTGGGTATTATTCTAATAGTAAGGACTTACGCCTTAGCTCGGTCCTAATATAGCTACGTCGCTACAAGCGAGAACTAGCCTAGTATCCTAGTTTAGATTATCTATTTTACTACCCGCTTCGCCCCCTTCACGCTTATAAGCATCCTATAGGTATCCTACGTCCCTGAGGTGTCCCTTAGCTCCTAGCGGCGGTCGTGAAACCTAGGGTAGTTAATGAGGATATATCTCGTGTCCTGCCTGCGCTAGCTACACTCGCAGCCCGCGGACGTAAAGCTGGGGACTCTATACTAGTATAAGAAGGCGGCTAGCCCTATCTTCCCCGTCCTTATCTGCGTGAGGGCGGAGCTCTCCGCCTTTTAGAGGCCCTCGTGGAGGGCCCTCCTACTAGTCTACAGGCCTCCGAGCTGGGCGGGGGGATAGTCCCTAGCCCTTAGTCCTATCTAATATTCTCCCTATATTACCTCCTAGGAGGACTTCTACTAATAGTATATCTTCTTCCTAATTCCCTAGGGGTGTCGGGTTGCCTCCCTAGCTGTAACCGCGTTCCAGTCGTCTAGGCGTAGGGAGCGCAGAGCCTACTCGTTCTTCTCCTCCGCAGGGGACTCCGTCGCCTTTCTCCTCTTCCCTCTCCTAGCCCTAAGCTTCCTCCGGATACGTCGGTTCCCTATTACCGTTACCGGGTGAATTCCTTTTAGCGCATGCTAGCGGAGAACCGAGTAGTCTAACGTTAGCTGTATAGGGGCTATCCCTGCCTCTACCTCTAGTACTCGCGTTGGAGTGGCTTTATATACCCCTAATACGCGTCTTAAGTAGCTATTCTAGATAACTTTAAGCTTCCTTATATATATCTTCTTCGCCTCCCTTAGGCCCCGCGGTATATATTATATAGCGGACGCGTAGGTTATCGCTAGCCTTACTACCGCGCTATATACCCTCCTAGCCTTATTAAGGGTAGCTCCCCACGTCGATGCCGACGTTATAGAAAGGGCTAGGCTCTAGGTAGCGAGCTTCACCTGTACCCTCTTTAAGTATAGGCCCTACCGTAGTTTACCGTCGATATATAGTCCTAGGACTTAGATCTCTACCTGGGGTTTCGTTATTATATACCCTAGACTAACCACCGCGCTTATATTAAAGCGGCGGGGGTTACGGGTAAGATAAACCAACTTATACTTCTAGGGGGCGAAGCTTGCCCTATATATTAAAGCCTATTTAAGGTAGATCTTATATACTAGTTCTAGGGTTCTATAGTTTCCTTCTATAGTTTTCCTATATACTAGTAGATAGATATTATCTATAAACCCTCCGACTTATAACTATAACTTAGCGGCCGTATACTCCTTAATAAGGGGCGCGTTAAAGAATAGGAAGAGGATAGAAGAGATTAGTAACCCCTAGGGAATCCCTATCTCTACTAGCTCTATTCTACTTATTATCTTTCTAATAGTAATAGATAAAGACCTCCCCTCTAGGAAGCTTTCCGTCTAGCCTATAATATAGTAGGGGATCCTCTTTCCTCTAAGGTTATAAATAAGTCTCCGGTAGGAGATATTATTAAAAGCTCCTGTAATATCTAGTAAGAGAAGGCTAGTTATATTAGCCCTACTATAGTCCTATACCGTATATACCGCCTCTATAATAGTCTCTAGTACTATCTCTATTAACCTCTTCCTTTATACCTCTATCTATTCTTAGGGGAGGAGGCCTTAGCTCTTAGTATAATTACTAAGTCGCTTTACGACTATTAATTCTAAGGCCTTCCTAAGGGTACTTAGTAGTACTATTAGATGATACGCCTTAGGTACTATATAGTCTTCTTTCTTTAGTTTTTTTAGGATAATTATATTAGCCTTCTTAAACTCCCTTAGGTAATAGCTAAGGGAGAAGCATGCATTAAATAAGTAGGCGAGCTCTTTAAGGAGCCCGTCTACTATTAGCCTAAGAAACCGATTTAGGATCCTATTAATCCCTGGAGCTTTATCCTACTTTAGTCTATAAATAGCCTACTAGACCTCCTCGTATATTACCCCTTTACTAGGGTCCGCTAGTAGTAGTAGGTACTCTACCCTCTTAATATTATCTAGGTTTACCTGTAGAGGGGGTAGGAAGAATATTACCCGTAAGACCTCTACTTTCTCTTCGAAGGTCTTAGCTACCCCGTCCCCGTTATCCCTTCTTAAAGGGAGAAACTTAGAGAGGGGTCGTGGCGACGAGCTATTATTTCTCGCCTACTTAGCGAGGCCCTATATACCCTTCTATAATTCGGCGGCGTTATAGACTTTCCTCTTAAAGTCGATCGCCTTCTCTATTTATAGCGTCCTATCTCTCTCCTTAATAGCCGCGTTCTTAGCTCCCTCCGTAGTAGCGTCCCTACTCCGCTAGAACGCCTTCGTACTTCTCGTGGCATTTTCCGTGGCAAGCCGGCACTTTAAGTTCTAGAAGGTTCTCCCCCTACCCCTAGGCTTCGCCTAGGGGACCGTCTCCTCTACTATCCCCTTTAGACCCTACTAGAGCCGTGAGAGGTAGTTATCTATCTAGTCCGTAGTCTCTAGTAGCTCGAGGCCTAGCCTCCGGCTTAGCGTATAGGCCCCGTTCCTGATTTCTCCTAGGTCCGCTGTTTTCCACGACCTCTTAGGCGTATATTACTATTCCTCTACCCTTAGGTCGAGCTCTATATATACGGGAAGGTGGTTAGAGCTAAACTATAGCTTAGGGCGTACCTAGTAAGTCTACACCGCGCTAAGGAGCCTAGATATAACGAAGACTAGGTTAATCACGCTTTTAAACCCCCTTGCCCTCTAGGTAACCGTCCTATCTAGTAGGGCTAGGTCTATCTTATTATCAGATATAATTCCTACTAGCTAGTCTACTTTAAGGTAGTATGAAAAATATCCTAGATTATTCTAGTTAGAGTAATAGAGGTTAAAATCTCTTATAATAATATATTCCCCTAGGCGGCTAATCCTTTCCTCTACTATTTAGAGGCTTAATAGGTTCTTACTCGTTACTAGTAATAGGCTTAGGTTATATATATTATATATCTAGAGGCGTGCTAGGTATTCCCCCTCCTCCTAGGTATAGAGTTAGAGCTTAAGGGTACTAACATCTTTTATAAGGAACTCTACGTCCTAGCTATCTATCCGGAGTCTTTTATTAATATAGAAATATACTCGTATACCTTACTCTACTTTATACGCTAGAAAGAACGCCTTAGAGCTAGGATTATATAACGAGTAGTTCCTAGCGTTATAATATAGTTCCTAGATTACTAAGATATCTATATCTTAGATAACCCTATCTTCTAGTAGGGCTATTATTATACCTATTTCACCCCTAATATTATACTACAGTATCTTTAAGGTTAGTATACTAGATATCTAGGCCTAGGGTAATACTACCTTCCTCCCGTATATCTATTTCTCCTAGGGCGGCCTACTCGCCTTCCCTAGCTAGGTAGGCGAGGCTACCCGCCGCTACTTCTACGAGTAGCTCGTTAATACTATCTAATAGCTCCCTGCTACTACTCGTTATTACCTCCAATATTTTCTAGCCTAGCTCCTTTACTAGGAGCCTCCTAGAGATAGGTAGTCTCCCTAGCTTATACCTAGGTCTCTATAGTCCCGACTACTCCCCGCCGCCTAGCGTGTCGTATGTCGCCTAGTTAGTTATAGCCTTCCTCTTTTTCTTTATTCCTACGGTTATAAATCCTTCGGCGTCTATCGCCGCTACTACACGCTCCCGTCTAATCCTATAGAACGGGGTCTTGTTCGCGACCTGTTGTTTGACGCGTTATCTCTCCCTAGCCCTTACTAGGCATTCGTTAGACTAGGAGGAGTAGCCCTATTATTTACACGCGGCGCACCCTCGTAGGGCGCCTATAGCCTTCGCCTTATACTCTGTCGTGCTATAGCCCTAACTATAGTCGGCGTATTATATGTCGTTAGGGTAGTTATAGTACATGTACCCGTATAACTAGCATTTAAAGTACTATATTAGTCTAGCTCTTTATTTATACCACTCTACAAGTTTCATCTCTCCTACCTCTACTAAACCCTTCCTAATTAAATCGTCCGCTATTATTAGTAACGCGACGCTTACTATAAAGGAGGAGTAGGCTTTTTCAGGTATATACGTACCTGTCAGCCACCTCCCTTCTACTATATCTAGATTAGGGTGGAGGGCCCTATTCTCCCGTTGGATCTTCTCCTTAATCGCCTGCTAGTTTTTCGTATTAAAGATAGATACTCGTACCCCGTGTACTACCACACCGAACGATTTCCTAACTACTACCGCGGAGTAGTATATCGTATTTACCCACGACTATTCCCTCTCTAGTACCTCCCTCGCCTCTATTAAGGTGACTTGTAGTAGTATATCCCTACTCTTTATTCGGTTTACCGCTATGATTTCTAACGCGTGTTTATAGCTAGAGGCTTGGAACGCCATAACTAGCCTCTTACCTACTACTCCCGCTACCGCTTCCCTTTCCTTCTCGTCTTTTAGTACTACTAGTATCTATTAGACCCTCCTAGCCTTAGCCGCCTTTAGTATCTACGTATATAGCCCCTATAGAGGGGGCGGTAGTATATTCCTTATAAAGGGGTTCCCTTAGCTCTATTAGCCCTGTAGGGAGCCTTATCTTATCAGGGTGCTAGCCTAACTAGTAGTCCTAGGCCTACCGAGGTCCTGTACTCTCTCCCTGTATTCTCCCCCTTTTCGTTAGAGTTCCTCGATATATGTTTATACTAGGCCGATGCCCGCCGTTAAAATCCTCTATCTAGACGCGTTTAGGTCCTTAAATCACGTATTCTTAACAGCCTCGAGGGCCGCTATTACTATAGCGGCCTAGCCGCTTAGCTTATTCGTAGTTCCTATAATATATATACGTCGTAGTCCAAGTATTATTATATTTACTAAGCTTGCAGGTGGAGTAAAGGCCCTTATAACCCCTACCCCGACGCGTAGCTCTCTACGCTCTCCTCCCTCTCTAGCTCTACTACCTCTACCCCTAGTAGTCCCCTATTTAGGGCTAGGGCGCCCTGCTACTCCACCGCTCCCTTCTCGTACGCGTTTCTTAAACGCTTTACTACCCGGTACTTACGCGTTTAAGCTGTTCTCTACTATTTTTTACTCTATTTTATATCTTACTTATAAAGCTATATCAGAGTAATAGTAAGAGTATTATAAAAGTTATATAAATAGAGCTTATAAATAATAAAGATAAATAGGAAGTTAAAGCTATTTTTAATTATAAAATCTCTTATAATAAACCTTAATATTTAGTAAAGTAGAAGGGTTAGTCTTGTAATTATAATTAATAGTTATATAAGTAGGACTTAATTAATATACTAGATATACTAGAAAGATTTAAGTAGGATTACTCTAAGGTATAAAGTTTATATTATATAAAAGGGGAAATAATTTCTATTATTATTAATAAAAAAGAAAAGATACCTTATATAACTAAACTACTAAGGGCGTTATAAGAGAGAGCTACTATATTATATTAATAGTAGTATTAAGCCTAGCTCTATTACTATTACTAGTAATAGATTTATCCTCTTTATCCTCTTCTTCTTCCTTTATAATAGGAGGAAGGTACTCTTATAATATATTAGTAAGGCTTTAATAGAGCTTTAAAAGGGGAGATAGAGTAATATATATATACTAGTAAAGGATATTAAGAATACCTTTAAGGGTATTTATAATATAGATAATAATAGTAGGATCTACCTTAATAGAAGTAGTAGTAGTAGAGGGGGTAGAGGAGGTATAGTAGAGGTAGTAATAATACTATTAAATAAATCTATTAAAGGTTTACTAAAATCTAGTAAGTTAAGAGAGGTTAGAGCTAGTATCTAAAGTAGTTATAATATCTAAAGATTAAAGAAGGCGCGTATAAGTATAATAAGTAGAGGTAGGAATCTCCTATTAATATTTAATATTAAGATCTTTATAATAATTATATCTAGTAGAGCTAAGGGAGGCGCGTATATAAAATATACTATTAAAGGGATAAGTAAAGCCTTAACTAAAAGTATTAGACTTATAACTCTTTACTTTAAAATATAATATACTAGAGGTATATTATATAAGATAATATAAGGATAGGTTATAAATAACTTAATAAAGGAGGTTAAGTACTATTATAAGTAGAGGGGGTAGTAGTAGTCTTCTTTTAATTAATAGTAAGGGTAAGTTTATTATTAAGGATTACTTATAAAGTAACTACTAGGAGTATAAGTAGGTATAATAAAGTATAAAGGGGGTAATAATATAAATAAGAATTAGAAGGGACTTAATATAATTAATAAAAAAATTAAGATATTATAATTAGAAGAATAATATTAAAGTTATATAAAGAAGGTATGCCTTAAATACTTAATAAACCCTTAATAATAATAACTTCTTATTTACTTTAAAATATTAAGACTTCTAACTACTTTTATAATAAATTAATAAAGGATAATAGGAAGTATAATAAGAATATATTATAATATAAAGATTATATATAAGAGTAGTATCTATAATTATTATAATTTAATAAAATTATAAATTCCTTAAGGCTTAGCTTAAAGGGCCTTATAATTAGTTATATTATTACGCTTTTATTAGAGGTATATTCTATTAATAAGGGAGTATTATTTATAGATTATAACCTTTTATACTCTTAGAGCTTAAGAGCCTAGATAAGGAGATAATTATAAAGACTAGTTAAGAATATAATACTACTATTAATATAGTATTTATAGTATATAATAGTATTATACTACCCCTTTACTTATAATATATAAAGGAGGGAATTCCCCTTAAAGGGAAGGGTAGTAATTAGTCTTACTATTAATAAGAATAGAGAGTTCTATATATATATATACCCGTACTATTTATAGTACTTAATAGCTATATTATTATATAGTACCCTTATAACTAGAGTATTAATTATATTATATTAGAAGAAGATAATAAACTCTTCCCCTTTAAGTACTTTTATAGGTTTTATAAATCCTCTCTATATACTTAAAGAAGGTATAAGCTAAGATAGATAACTAGATTCAGGCGCTCTACTACGTCGCCGGCTCTATATAAGGCGCGGTTCTACTAGTTAGTAGGCTTATATATATAGTAGTAGTAAGGCTTATAATAACGTTCGCAGCGCTAATATAGTATAACCTAAAGAATACCCCTAGGGCGGTAGGGAAGCACGTGAAGACCCTAACGATAATCTAGAATAAAGGACTACGTAAAGTACTAGGGGCGTATAAGGCCACCCCAATCCCGGTCCTAGAGGTAGAGGCGGGAATCCCGTCGGTAAGAGACTTCCTTAATAAAGCCCTACTACGGAGTAAGATCCTTTAAGGGATATATAAGACGGTCCTGAGAGGGAACGTAAAGATCAAGTCTTAGTTACAGCTAAGAAGAGGTAGGAGACGGCGCCCTCCGCTACCCCCGTCAGCTGAGAAGGAGTCGTGGGCGAAGCGGTCGTTAAACGGTGTACTCGATAGCCTAACGCTATAGAAGAGGATGCTAACCTAGTAGGAAGGCCGGTAGTAGGGCCGGTAGCGCCACTACTAGCGGGTATTAGAGGGCCGAAACACGAGCCTAGTATAGAAGGGTGACCTAGTAGGAGGGAGGTAGGACCTCCACGAGGGCCTAAAGAAGCCGGAGAGCTTTATAACGGTCTAAAATACGCACGGATAAGATTAGGTTTAACCACTTCCTATTTATTAGGAAGGTGCCTGGGATCCTAAGTCCTAGCTACCCGTATAAAGCGGCGAGGTAGACCGGTAAATACGTCCTACTATTCTACCCCGACTATTATACTAGTAGGAGTTAGATGTTACTAGAGGCTAGGTCGGATGATTATAGTACTATTCTCTTATTACTAACAGGGATAAGGGTAGCGGCGAGGTAGTTAACTAGGTTAGGCGCCCTCTACTACTTTATACTAGTGAAAGAGATATTAGTAAGAACTAATAGAGAAGAAGGGCTCCGCCCTAATTAAAGAGAAGAGAATATAATTAATAAAACCTTAATACTATAGATAGTAGATCTAACTCCTTGATATACTACCCTAATAGTAGGCCTATTAAGGGGGGGAGGGAAGGAGCTAAATAATAGTATAGCCTGTAGATAGTAGGTAGAGTTTTTATCTCTTAGCTAGGTTTCTCTTTAAATAATAGGTACGCTAGACGTAACCCCCTTAAATAGTCTACCCTTATTAGCTTTAACTAGTATAGGAGTATAATTAATTAATTAATTAATTAAACCCTCTCTACTATCTTATAAATTATATATTAAGCTAGGCGTACTAGTTATACTACTAAGGAACCTTAATCTATTATATCTATATAATAGGATCTAATTATAAGTAATAAGATATAGTAAGTATATCTTTAAGGGGGAGATTATAAGTAGTACGTACTTATAATAGTAAGAAGGTAATACTATTTAAGATACTATTATAATCTAAAGAAAATAATAGGTAGATTCCTACCTCCTTTATTTATAAGTAGTACTCTATCTAACTAGTATTTATTATAACTATTAATAAGTTATAAGGCTAATTAATAAAGTATACAAGTATTAACTTATAGATTAGGCCTACTTTTAGTAATAATTAGCTATATATAACTCTATTATAAGTAATAAGATAGAATAACCTCTATATTATTAGGCCTGAAACTTCTAAATATATATTTAGTTAAATAATAAGGAATATTATATATAAGTAGGTACTATTAGATAATAGGTAGACTAGGAATATAACTCCTAATATATTAGTTATAATTAATTATTAACGCCTAGATCCTATTAATAGCTACTTAGTAGCCTATTAGACTACTAATTAAGATATTAGAAGTATAAAAATAGTCTAATATTATACTTAATTATATAGTTATATCTTTATATTAGATTATAATATTAGACTTTCTAATAAGAAAAATAAGCTATTCTACTATTTAATTTATTAAATATTACTTATTAAACTTTAGAGAGCTAGATAAATACTAAGTTATACTAACTCTTATATCTAATAGATTCCTCTATATTAATATAATAAATTTAGTAGAACTATTAATAGTTATTATAAGAGTATAAAAGATATATTATAATATAAGAGATATAATAAATTAAGAATTATATTAAATAGTCTAATAGTATAAAAGATATTAGTAGAATAGAATATTACTATACTAGATATCTTATAATTAGTTAGGTTATTAATAGATAATATTAGTCTTTTAATACTTCTATCTTAATAATAATAATATCTTTTCCTAATAATAACTAATATAATAAGTCGTCTAATAATAGTATACTTAATTATATCCTATTAGTCCTAAGTAGTTATATTATTATAGAGTTATAATATAAGTAGACCTAATAACTATTTATTAATACTCTAGTACTAGATAACTATTATAAATAATCCCTTAGATTTAAAATTAATATTTTTAGTAATATTTACCTTTTAACCCTTATAATACTTAAGGAGGGTCTTAGTATCTATAATAGCTTATATGTATATATATTATATTTAGACTTAAACTTACCTTATAACTACTATTACTTATTAAGAAATAAAAGAATTATACTTTTAAATAAATATACTTTTCCTATATAAAAATCTTGAATTTTTACAGGTATTTTCTAGTATTATTATAATAAGATATACTCTTACTATATATATTATAAGACCTATTTAATTTACTTATAATAGATATACTCTTATTATATATACTTACTAGACCTTACCTAGTATACTTATAATATTAGATTCCTCTCTATTAGTAATCTAGGGAGCTTATTTACTATAGAAATAGGCGTTTATTACGTATATAATAGGCGCGCTTAGATACTAGCCTTAGAGATAAAAATAATACTATAAGTTATAAAATACATATTTAATAACTTTTAGAAATACTAGATAATAGGACTAATATAAGATAAGTCCTACTAATTAGGTATAATATAGCTATACTAGGCTAGTACTAACTAGGTAATTCTAATAAGTAACTAAGTCCTATTAATTAATTAGTACTAATACTTAATAAGAGAATTAATAGTAGGTGTAATATAAGTATAGAAAACGGGGCTAGGCTAGTAGATATACTCTACGCGTATATGAATTACATGAATCGACTGTATTTAAGACTTATATTACGCTAGCGTTAACGACGTAGCTATTATAACTCTAGCGAGCTTCTTATTTCTTCCTAGCGCTAGAGGAAAATCACGGATTTAAGGCCCCAAATCCGATTTTTCTATATTTAGGACTTTTAGGCTAGAATAAAAAAAGCCCAAAATTTTCCTATTTATTACTAGTATTTTACCTGAAAAAAGCCCTTTTAGTAGATTTAATAGTTCGGATTTTCTATATAAGTTTCTAGTTTACTAATATCCCTTTAATTTTTATCTTAAAAGCTTCTACTTTTAATTATACTACTTAATAAATATTAAATCCCTTTATTATATAATTACTATTAGTTAGCTAAGTCTATTAATACCCTTTCTCTAGTAATATATATATACTAGAACTATTTTAAAGCTAATTATCCTAAGAAGTATAAAGTAGGTAGGTCTTCTAATTATTATATAAAATATACCTATCTTAAGTATAATTATAACCTTACGTCTTTCTCTCCTATTAAGTAGGCTTATATTAAATAATAATAGATATTTAAGGCTAGAAAAGTAAAAGAGACTTTAACTAAGTTAAATTATCTTTATATAGAAATTAAGGTACTAGTAAAGAAGAACTAAAAAATAGTAGAGGGTAAATTATAAAATATTAAAGAGCTAGAATAAGAAGAGTAATTTATAAGCTATTATCCTAGTAACTTTATTTATAATATTTCTTCTAAATAGGTTAAAGTTCTTATAAATAGACTAATTATAAGGATTTTTTTTTAAATAATTTTATAAAAACTTAGTACCTTAGTAATACCTTATACTATTTTATATATATACTAATTAAATAAGGCTAGTAGAATCTTATACTAAGCTTATATAAGTAATTTTAATACCTTAGTAATTTAAGTTAGTACTAAAGTAGGTATTAAATTCTAACTTAATAGTTAGTCTACTTATAAATCTTAACTAGTCTAATTTAATAGGTATTAATAAAATTATTATAAAAGGATCTAGTAATTTATAAGGTTTTTAACTAGCTTCTAGGTATTCTTAGAGTCTTTATAACCCTTTTATTTAATAATATACTATTAATCTTTCTTTATTAATATTCTTTCTACTTTAAACTTAGTTTCTTCTTTATTTATATAATAAAAAGTTTCTTATAAGAGTATATTTAAATCTACTTATTCTAGTTTTAGAATATAAAATACTAGGTATACTTTAGTATTAGGTAGAAGGTTTAACTTATAATTAATTAGTCCCTTTATCTTCTAAATATAAAATAGTCTAACCTTAATATAATTTATTTTCTTACTTAGTTTCTTTATTTAAAGATATATTTTCTTTTTCTTATTAAGATACCTTACTATTTTTTTATTTATAACCTAGATTATACCTTATATATCTATATATAGTCTTTTTATTTTTAATAAAAGTACTATTACTTTCTCTACTTCTAGGCTAGGCCTTAGATCTAGGAATATATTTACTTATTATTTATAATTTATAAAGAATAGTAATTATCTAGTATTATTAGACTATTTATCATTAAATATTAACTATATTATAAGTAATAGTAATACCTAATTTATTAGGATATCTTAATACATCTAGTTAGTATAGCTATAACTTACTAGTAATATCCTAGTAGTATTAGTTTAGTTTCCTATTACCCTAAGAGATATCCCTTTATCTAGATATCTAAGAGGCTAAGTAGCTTCCTTAAAGGGTATTTAAATAGTCTTCCCTCTACCTTCTTAAAAGGTAGAGATTAGTTCTCTTATAATTATAAAGTTATTAGAGTATTAAATCTACTATTATAATACTACCTACTTACTAGTAATTTATACTATCTATTCTAGCCCTTAAGAACTAGCCTCCTAGTCTAGTTCTTAATAGTTCTAATCTCTCTTCTCTTTAAGGGAGATAGTCTAGATTATAATAGTATAATAATATAAAGATATCTAATATAAAGTAAGATAAGAATATATTAAAGATTAATTAAAATAAAATTAATATAATATTAAAGTTTAATATATTAGATATTAAAGTAATAAATAATAGGCTTAATAAATAAATTTTAAATAAAACCCTTATTAATATTATTATACTTAATATACTTATTACTACTATTAAAGTTAAAGAAGAGTAGTTAATTAAAAAAAGAAAACTTTAGAGTATTTATAAAAGAGTAGTTTAATTATAAGTAGAAGTAGATAAGATTATAATAGATTAATAATAGATTACTAATAGATTACCTAGTAGATAAACTAACTATTAAGTTAGGTTTTAGTACTATAAATTAGTACTAACCTAAATACTTAGTACTAGTTTAGATACTAACTTTAATACTTAGTACCTATTTCTAGTACTAACCTGAAAAGCCCTTAGTACCTTAGTAAGTTAGGTTAACCCGACCTGACTCGCCAAGGTATTACCAAGACGCCAAGCCCGTAATAAAATAGTAAGTGACACGAATCTTTTTCTAAAACTACTCCTATACTAAAACTAGATTTTTTTTTAAATTAGAATATTAATACCCCCCTTAATTCCCTAGGAATATGTATTACCTTTTTATATTACCTTAAAGAACTACCTAGGTTAGGCTAGGTAATAATAATAATAATAATTGTTAATATAATAGTAGTCTCTATATATAGTAAGGAATACTACTATAAATAGAAAATATTAGTAATATTATAGTTATTATTTCTATAGGAATAGCTAATTAGCTATTTCCTTTTTATATTACCTTACTTACTATTAAGAATTACCTATTTAGTAGTAATAATAATGCTTAGTAATATATTAGTAAGTCTTATATATAGTACGAAATATTATTATAAATAAAAAATATTCCTAATATAATAGTCTTAGTAAAATAATATTAGTAGAACTAATATCTTAGCGAGTTAGGTTGATACTTCGGGTTTAATACTTAGTACTACCTTATAGAATTAACTCGAATACTTAGTACTAACTATTATTACTAACCTAAATACTTAGGCTAGGAATTTAGTATTAGCTTGCTAAGAGTCGAGTTAAGTACCTAACTTGAGTTTAAAGTACCGACCTAATACGATTAGTCTACTAGTAGAATATAATAAAACTTAGATTTAAGCTTAATAGAGACTTAATACTATATGAATTAAAATATAAATATATGAATTATATCAAATTATAAGACAAACTCTATCTTTAATAGTTTTATCCTAATTTATTTTATAAGAGGCTAATTAGAAGAGCTTAGTAGTAACTCTTTATTATATTATAGATATTATATTTTAATTAATATTTAATAAATTCTTAACTAAATTTATAAAGGTTACTTAGATTATATAATTCTTAAAAGGTAAAACTATAAAGTTATAAGATTAATATAAAAAGATATTACTAAAAAGAGTAATTATCTAGATATACTTTACTTAATACTTATAAAACCTTATTAAGGATCTAGTAATTACTAGCTTTATAATATATAATTATACTTAGATATATAATAGAATCTAAATTAATTAATATAAAGTTTTAATATATATATTTAAGTAGGATTAAGTTATAAATCCTTCCTTTTTTAAAAGAATATTAATAAATTAACTTCTTTATAAAGTTATATCTAGAACGTTAAAAGACCCTTATAAATTATTGAGATCTCCTTATAATTAAAGAAAGCTTGGTTACCCTTATAATTTAATTAGAGAATAACTAGTAGTATTATACTAGATTAATAATAAATAATAATTATATTAATAAAAGAGGAGGTTATTCTAATAAGTAGAGTAAGAGTTATAAGTAAAGAAGGAAGTTAAGATAAGGGTATTAAGCTTTTTATAAAAGTAGAAAGTATTTAACCTACTAGTAATTATAATAAGTTACTAGATACTAAGGAAGAGTTAATATATTTTAATTATAAAAAGAAGAGGTATTATAATAAAGACTACTATAAGCCTAGAATACCTAGAAACTTAAATATAATACTTAATAATATTATTAGAAAAGAGACTATTAAATTTAAAAAAGGAGCGCGTCTTTATTAAGACCTTAATATTAGAGCGCCTACTTATTAAAAGGGATTTATTATTAATTTATAATATTAATATTAGTAGTTCTATTAATATATAAGATATATAAGACCATATAGACTTTTTAATAGATATAAGGGTAAAGATTAATATTATCTCTTAGAGCTTTATTAAGTAATATAATTTAAAACCCCTAGAAGATTATTAACTATTAATTCCTAAGTAGATAAATAGTTAGTTAGTTTATTATTATAATGCGTACTAACTAGAGTATTATCTAGTTAATAGCTAAGGATAGCTAGGTTAATATACTAGTATATTTTATATAATTAAAAAGAATAGTTTATTAATAGTTCTTAATATACTTACCTTATTAGAAGCTAGGATATAAGTAGACTTAAGAAGTTAAAAGTAGTAATCCTTATTAGATTCTATTAGTATATTAATCCTAGAATTATAAGTATTTATAAATACCTTTAAAGGTAAGTTAGTAATTTATACTACTATTTATAATAGGTTATTATAAGTAGAAACCTAGGGCTCTAATAATAATATACTAGATTTATTTAAAAGTCTTTATAAATTTTTAGATATCTTTTTAAATAAGGAGGTAGGTTAATTACCCCTATTTAAACCTAGGGATTATATTATTAATTTAGATAGTTATAAGCCTCTTTATAAACTTATTTATAATTTATTATAAAGGGAGTTAGAAACTTTATATCTACTTAAATAATACTAAGTTAAAGGGATAGATATAAGAGTTTACTAGCCTTATAAAGGCTCCTATTTTATTTATATTAAAGAAGGATAGTAGCTTATAATTACATATTAACTATTATAAGTTAAATAAGATAATAGTAAAGAACTATTATCCTCTCTCTTTAATTAATAAAATACTTAATTACTTATAAAGTATAAAGATATTTACTAAGTTAAATCTTAAAGATACTTATTATAAGATTTATATTTATAAGGATAATAAGTAGAAGAAAGTAATTTATATATAATATAACTATTCTAAATATATAATTATATAATTAAAGTTATAAATACCTTAATAACCTTTTAAGCCTATATTAATAGAGCTTTAATAAGCCTAGTAGATATTAATTATATAATATACCTTAAAAATATCTTAATTTATTTAGAAGATATCTTAAGTTATAAATAATATATCTATTAGATACTATAATAAATATATAAGTATTAATTATATATAAATTAAGAGAAATATAAATTTTATATTAATTTAATAGAATTCTTTAATTTTATTATAAGTATTACTAGTATATTAATAGATAATTATAAGGTTTTTATAATTTAAGACTAGCTAGTATTAATTATATATTAAGAAGTCTAAATATTCTTAAGATTTATAAACTTTTACTAGCGTTTTATATACTACTATTTATAGATAGTATTCCTTTTAACTAGCCTTTTAAAAGGTAGTAAGGATAGGAAGAAGTTAAGACCCTTTATATAAAAAGCTAGTAAAAAGAAGGTATTTTATAGCTTATATTATACCTTTATAATTATACCTATCTTAATATATTTTAATCCTAATAAGAAAATTCAGATTAAAATAGATATATCTAATTTTATTATAACTACTATCTTATCTTAATAGGATAATAATAGAGCTTAGTATCTAGTAGCCTTCTAGTCTTATAAGTTAATACCTACTAAGACTAGGTATAAGATATATAATTAAGAGCTATTAATAATTATTAAAGCCTTTTAATAATAGTATTATTATATAAAAGGTAGTTATTATACTATTAAAGTACTTATAAACTATAATAATTTTAGAGGATTTATATAAATAAAGTAATTAAATAATTATTAAGGTTAATAAGCTATTTATTTATTTATATATAAATTTAATATTAAATATTAACCTAGTAAGAAGAATCTTATAGATACTCTATTATATAAGCTTAATTATAATAATATTAAGATATTATTTAACTAGCTCCTACCTACTTATAAAGTATATTAGTAAACTTAGAAAGTATTATTTCTAGTTAAAAGTAATTAAAAAAAATAATTAAGTATATAAATTTATCTAGCTTAAGAGAGCTTAGAAAACTCTTAACTAAGCTTAAAAACTTAGATAGAAGGGTTATAAAGCTACCTTCCTAGTATTAATATAATATAGTAGTACTACTACTTAGTTCTACTACTAGGGTTATTAGTTATAAATAATATATCTTATAAATACTAGTAAGGGTAATTACTAAACTTAAAATAGCTTATAAAGCTAGATTAGAATTCTTAAAAGAACTTATCCTCTTATTATAATATAATAATCTATTTATTATTAAATAGAAATATAAGGTATAAAATATATTATTTAAGTAAAATATTATTAAATAGTTATAAAAGGTTAATTTTATAAGATTATTTGGATTTAAGAGAGTACTATATATACTAGATAATTTAGTATTATATATAGAAATTATTATAAGATATTATAATAATACTTTAATAGAATATTTTAAGTTATAAAAAACCTTAGAAGTACGTTAATATAAGTATTATTAGAGTAGAATATTTGTAGATACTAAGCTATATATCTAAATTTATAGAATATATTAAAGAGTAAAAGCTTCTAGATATTAGACTAATTATAAGGAATTAAAAAATTTCATATTTTTATAGTTTTATAAATATTTAGTACCTTAGTAATACCTTATACTATTTTATATATATACTAACTAGATAAGGCTAGTAGAGTCCTATACTAAGCTTATATAAATAATTTTAATACCTTAGCAATTTAAGTTAAGACTAAAGTAGGTATTAAATTCTAACTTAATAGTTAGTCTACTAGATATAAACCTTATCTTCTTACTATTATAAAATATATATAATTTAGGACTCTAAGCTTATTACAGCTTATTAATTAGTTTAAAGTCCCTTAAATTACCTCCTTAAGACTAGTACTAACTACTATAGATATTAAAAGTCTAATATTTCTTCTTATTCTACCTATATATATACCTACCCTTTATAACATGTTTTACTTAAATAAAGTTATATAACTTATATATAGCTATTTAATACTTTAAAAATTATAAAAATTAGTATAATACTTTAAAAGATATATTTAAATAAATAGATATACCTACTAAATTCTATACGCTAATACCTAGAATATAGGTTATAAATAATAAAAATCTTAATATTATTTATATTATTTATATTTTACTTATTTTATAATAATACCTACTAATATATCTACTATTAGTTTAAATAGTAAGAAATATCTATCTTATTACTAGGTATATAATACTATTAGAATAATTTATATTAGTCTATTAGTATATATATATAATTTAGCTAATACTATTATATTTATAAGCTATCTACCTACTAATATATCTAATATACTCCTTACTATTCACCTTACCTACTAATATATCTAATTACTAGCTAGAAAGATATAGGATATCCTACGGGATATCCCACGTAGAATAGTATAGGACTATAAGATAGGATAGGTAAATTAGGTCCTAATCTTATATCTTTAAAAAGATATAAGACGGGAATAGGATAGGATTTTTTAGTAGGATAGGATTTTTATAGGACCTCTTTATAGGATAGGATATTTATAGGATATCTTATAATTATTAAGAGGAGCTTAATATTTATAGAGAGGAGTATAAAAGATTATATTAAGTAAATATAACAACTAAAATAATAATTATAAACCTTTTTTATAGTTAATATTTTATTTTAATTTATAAGAACTTCTACTATTAATTAAATAAACTTAATTTATTCTTAGACTTTACTATCTTTTATTACTATTACTTTTCCCTCCTATTTTACTCTATAATAATTATAGAGAGTAATAATAGGTTAATTTTATTAGATACTATTACTTAAACCTTAGTAGATAGTAACTATTAATTCTACCTCTACCTCTTTAATATATTTATATTATTACTAGTAGACTCTTATTAACTATAAACTTACCCTCTTAATTAAAAGAGTAAGTATTAATACTATTTTCTAAGATATATAAAAAGGGTTTATAACTTACTTATTAAATTACCCTTATTATCTTTATCTCTATTATTAATATAATTATTATTAAGATAACCTTCTTCTACTTATATATTATATAGAATACTATTAGCCCTTTTTAACTAATTAGATATATTAAAGTCGGCTTCTAGATTAAGTCCTACCTATTTAGATAGATTCTACTAATTTTTAGTATAAAGGACTATTATTAAAGTATAAAAAGTAGGAGGTATATAATATATATAGCTTATATAATACCTCTTTATCATAAAGAAATATTACTTATATATAATAGCCCCTATTATAATAGTAAAGATATCACGCGTTATATAAGTAATTAATAGGTATTAGGGCTTTAAAGCCTTCTACTACTTAAGAATAAACCCTTATTTTAAATAAGTAAAAGGGGTTATAAGAATATTAAAAAATTAGTAATAATAATAATAATAACTAGAAACCTTATTATAAGCCTTATACTATTATAATTAATTCTTTATAATATTATTTAAATCCTTTAATAGAGCTTCTAAGGTATTATTAAGGCTAAAATTAGTATAACCCCTTATTAATATATCCCTCTAATCTTAGCTATTTACTTTATAATTTTAGTAGTTCTAAAATATTCTTTTAAGTACTTATTAATAGACTTCTACTTATAATTACTAACTAGTTTTAATAACCTAATTCCTACCCTTAAATATTATATCCCTATAACTTAAATAAAGAAGTACTACTTAATTATAAAGAAATCTTAAACCTAATTATATTTAATTATAATATATAAAAAGCTTTTAAGAAGCTACTTTAAAGGCCTTAAGAAGCTTAACTTTTTGTAAAACCTACTTATACCTTAATTACTTAAATTCTATTTTTATATAATTAAAGAGCCTATTATAAATAATAAAAATATTATATATTATAACCTCCTTCCCTCTACTTATTAGTAATATAAATATATAAAAAGTCTTAATAAGTTAAATTAAATATTTAACTTATAACTATTTATTATTATTAAGCTTAAAGAAACCTCCTAGTTTTTATTAAAATAGTATTCTAAATCTTTATAAAGTAAATATACTTATTTTAGTATATAGAAAGTTAAGTCCTAGCGCGTTTTAATATCCTAAAAAAGCTTAAGAGGGTATCTCTACTTATACCTCTCTTTAATAGTAAGTATACTATTATTTAGGACTACTATTATATTATCCTTTTATAGCTACTCTTTTTATATATTAAAGAAGGGCTCCTTTTATTAATTACTTATAATAATAAATATTCTAATCTTTTATACCTTTGATTAATTAATTAAAAGATAATTAAGATAATAATTATAAAGATTTTATTTTAATTAGGATTATTAATAGGCCCTTCTTTATTACTTAAACTTCTTACTACTTATTATTATTAACTTAGTTCCTCTAAAATTCTTTATTAATTAGATTAATATAAACTTTTCTAAGTAGCTCTTCTAATACTAATTAAATAATATATACTATATATAAAATATATATTAGAGAATACTTAAGATTATCTTCTCCTTAATTAATAAAATTATTAAAAGGGCTTATAAGAAGGGAGTTAATAAGTCTATTATATAATAAAGTAATATTACTTATATTATTAATAGTAAGGGTAAAAAGTTAATCTTTAAACTTATACTACTTAATAATTAGATTTATAACTATTATAAGTTATAGGCTATTATATTAACTTTTAAGATACTTAAAGCTTATAAGTTTTTAATACTATATCTAATTCTTATTAATAAAAAAGTTATAATTATTATATATAATTAGTAATTTAAGGCCGACTAATAATTAAGTAATAAAGAGAGTTTAATACTATTAATAGGTAAGTTTAATAGAAGACCCTATTTAATCTCTTTAACCTTTATTATTAAATAATTTTTAATTATAAATACTAAGTCTATTTAAAGAGTAGGGTTAAGTAGTAAAAGAGTTATAATATCTTAGGCTTATTAATAATATTAAATAGTATACTTATTATTATAATTTAAAATTAAAATTACTTAAAGAAGTCTTTATATATAAGTTTCTACCTATTTAATACTAATCTTTTATCCTTACCCTTATTCCTCTAGGGTAGATAGTAGTATATTAGTTCTAGTTATTATTCTACCTATTAAAGCCTAAGAAAATATAATATTAATATATCTTATCTTAGTAACTATTAATAACTAATATTTATTATAAAGTACTAAGACCTATTTTCTTAATATATCCTTTAAATAATAGGTAGATACCTATACTATTAATATTATAACTTATAGAGGGGTAAATAATAACCTTATAATAATAATAATAATATATAAGTTATAAAATTCTATTAGAGATAAAGGTATATTTATAAGAATATTCCTATCTCTTAGACTTCTTTATTAACCCCTAATAGATATTATAATAATTATAATTAGATTTTATTTTATTCTTAATAGCTTATACTATCTTTATCTACTAATCTAGCTACTTATCCTTCTACTTATATTAAAAGATATAGTGGGGTTTATTTTTACTCTTAGCTACTAAATTAATAGTTAAAGTATTCATAGAAGTCTTAATTATAAAAGAGGGTAGAGTATTACTATTTATAGAGAAGGATAATATAATAAGGATAATATTTTTAATATATTATTAAGTTTAAGAATTTAGGTTAGGATTTATAAGCTCTTATTATATTATAGTATTTATATCTACTATTTTACTATTAGTCTTAGTAATAGTAAAGTATAATTTAATTAGATACTTAAAAGTAGTATAATTAGCTACGCTTTAACCTTTCTAGTTATAATTCTAGTTACTACCCTAGTTAGTTAAATACTATAATCCCTACTCCTAGACTAATAGATAGACTAAGTTTTTAGTATATTTTATAATTAATATTAATCTCTTAAAATCCCTTATACTCTTTCTCTCTTTTCTATTTAGTATATAATATATTCCTTATATTTTCTATTAATAGTTATACTACTATTTTTAATTAAGTATTTATTAGTAGTATATTTATAGACCTTAATAGTATAATCTCTAATATTAAATATCTACTAAATAATTTACCTAATCTACTATTAGATAGGTAAACTCTATTAAAATACTAGTAACCTTAGAAGATAGTAGTTAGTAAAAAAGCTATTAAAAGAAGGATAAGAGGGAAGTTAAAGAGATAGCTAATTATAATATATTAATAAAAACCTAGATATATATTAAGAATATAGATAGGGTTAATTGTAATTAATATAATATTATAATATAGGTGTTACTAGAAATTTATTATTTATAAAAAATAATAGATATAGTAATACCGCGTTAATTATTTAGTTATTTAGTAAGAGAAGTTATTATAAACCTTTTATAAAAAGTTATATATTTAATATAAATATAAGCCTCTACTTTAAGTATACTTTAGGAAGTTATAAAGGCTAAGGTTATTAATAATCTTAATAGTATTTTATATTATATTATAGACTCTTAATATAATAGATACTAATAAATTATTAGTAGCCTAATTATATATATTTTATATAAGGAGAGTTATTATATAAGTAAAGGATATAGACTTATTTAGAAAGTTATAAAATAATATAAGTCTTTAAATAGTATAAAGTATAACTTCCTTAAATAGTACTTATATTATATTATAATTACCTTTTATTATTTTAAATACTATTAATAACTAGAATAATAATTATAAATCTAAAAATTATAAGCGTAGAATTTATTTATAATTATTAATAATAATAATAAGATGATTAATTATAAGGACCTTAAAGAATATATTAAAGAGAAGAAGATAGACCTTAAAGAATATATTATAAAGAAAAAGAATAAAGGGGTATAAGAGTATAACTAGATTTAGTAGTTAAAGGTCTATTATTAGTATAAAGACTAACCTAGAAAAGGTTAAAGATAAATCCTATTATTAAATTATAATAATAAACTATTAATTAAAAGTATAATATAAGGAGAATCTTTAATTTATTATATTTATAAATTATAGCTATTTATATAGGGAAATAGGTTATATCTTATAATAGGAGGTATAATTTATTAATAAAAGGTAAAAGGTAGTTAAACTCCTAAGGTACCTATTTAAAACCCTAAATAATTAGAAGATATACCTATATAATATTAGCTATATTTATATTAAGCTTAAAACTATTAGCTACTAGATTATAATTATTAGGCTATTATAAAGTAGGTCTAGGGAGATTAACTAAGCGCGTATTATTTATAATACTAAAATATTAGTCTTAAAGATAGCTAGTTATATTACGCTAAATAGCCTTTTCTCTATAATTAAAGTATATATATAGTAGAGAGAGGGGCTTATTATAAATCTAACTATTCTACTTAGGTTAGTAATATATATAGTAATAATTAGAATAATAACTAGAATTATAGAATTAATATACCTTAATAAGTAGTAGATATAAGCTATAAGTATAATAGTTAGGGAAATATCCTAGGTTTAAGTATTTTTTCTAAGTAATCTAACTTATATAATAAGCTATATATTAACTTACGCTAGACTAACTAAATATAAATAAATAAACTTATTTTAAAGTTTATTATATATTCCTATTATAATTAGCTAGACTTTTATAAAATCTACTAATTTATAAGCTAATATTAAGTAATACTATATTTCTTCTAATTATAAAGCGCGTCTTACTTATACGTAGCTTAGAAAATTAGATCTATATAATTAATATATAGTTTAGAGAGGGAATTAGCTATATATAAAGTACTTAACTTAGCCTCTTTATTATTAATATCTTCTTATACTAAGTCCCTACTATTATTATTAGTATAAATAATAGTATATATAGTAAGCTATATATTATAACGCTTTACTATTATATTAGTATAAATTCTAGTAGTAATCCTTTAAGAATATTAAATAATTATAATAATAATTATAATTAGGAGAATCTTACCTTTAATTTATAATAAATTATTAAAGATAAGTAAGCTATCCTTCCTTTTCTTATATAAAAATATTAAGATAAAGTAGGGACTTCTTATACTTCCTAATAGTATAATTAATAGCTATAATATTAGCCTTCTTTACTAATTCTACTACCTTTTTACCTAATATAAAAGACTTTATATATATTTATAAATACTTTATATATATATTCTTACTTAATTCTTTAACTACCTTATACTTTACTTAAAGACCTAGGTAGTAACCCCTTATACTATATATTAAGCTTTATATAGTACTAGTATTATTACTATTATAAGTATTAAGGCGCTAGAGGAGGGTTTTATTAGAGTCTTCTTCTTTATCTTTAATATTTATAGTAGTTAGTAGGATATTATATAAGTTTTAAAAGAGCCTTTATATTATAATTTATTAAATTAAACTTTACTACCTACTCTACCTTTACTACCTTATACTTACCTTTTTATATTATTAATTCTAGCTATTATTATAGTTATTAATAATAAGATATATATACTATATACTATTATATTATAAACTATTAATACTTAAATAGATTTTAATAATATATAGAGGAAGTATTAAGTAGAGATAGGAATTAAGGGATTTATTTTAATTATAAAATATACTAGTCCTAATTAGGTTATAATAGCCCTACTTCTTCTTCTTAGTATTAGTACCTAATATTAGTAGTAAATATTATAAATATTAATTCTTTAAGTAATTATAATTATTATTAACTATAGATTTTCCTAATAATATATTATATACTACTATTAATAGAGGTGTATCTCTATAAGCTTAAATAGTATTAAAGGGAGGGGTATTATATATAATAGTAGAATTTAAGTTCCTAGCCCTATATTTACTAGTAGAGTATTACAACCTAGTCGTCCCTAGGGTTAATAGGTCTGGGGTAGATCTCGTAGAGCGGAGTTATAAGGACTAGATAAGTAGGCTTTATACTAAACTAGTTTAAAGGTAAAGGGTTATATTTAATATCTAGGAGATATATTTATATAATAATATAAGTTAAGTATAAAGCTCCTATCTAAATAGAAATCTACGCTATTTATATAGTTATAGGAAATCCTACTAAGAGGTATAATTTATATAAATTAAATATTTAATCTATTTAATCTATTATATAATTTAAGTAGATCTTCTAATTAATTTATATTTTATAATAAGATATACTCTTATTATATATATTATAAGACCTGTTTAGCTTGCTTATAATATTAGGTCTCTATCACTTAGCTTTTATCCTAAAAGCTTCTATCTCTAATTATACTAGCTAATAGGTACTAACTTCCCTTATTATACTATTATTATTAGTTAGTTAAGTCTATTAATACCCTATCTCTAGTAATATATATATACTAGAATTATTTTAAAGTTAATTATCTTAAGATATATAAGGTTAGCGTCTTATCTAATTACTATATTAAATACGCCTATCTTAGATATAGTTATAACCTTACGCCCTTCTTACTTATAAAGTAGGTCTAGATTAAGTAATAATAGATATTTAAGGCTAGAGAAGTAAAAGAGACTTTAGCTAAGTTAAATTACCTTTATATTAAAGTTAAGGTGTTAGAGAAAAAGAAGCTAGAAATAGTAGAAGGTAAAATCTAAAACATTAAGGAATTAAAATAAGAAGAGTAAACTACGGCCCTTAGTCTTAATAACTTCCTCTTTAATATTTCTTTTAAATAGGTTAAGATATTTATAGACTTTAACTAGTCTAATTTTATAAGTATTAATAGAATTATTATAAAAGGATCTAGTAGTTTATAAGGTTCTTAACTAGCTCCTAGGTACTTTTAAAGTCTTTATATCCTTTCTATTTTATAAGGTAATACTAACCTTCTTTTACTAGGATTCTCTCTACTTCAAACTTAGTTTCTTCTTTAATTATATAATAAAATATTTCTTATAAGGGTATATTTAGATCTACTAGTTCTAACTTAGAAATATAGAATACTAGATATACTTTAATATTAAGTAGAAGGGTTAATTTATAAGTAATTAGTCCTTTTATCCTTTAAATAGAAAATAGTCTAACTTTAATATAATCTAGTTTCTTACTTAATTTCTTTATTTTAAAATCTTTTATAAGGAGGTAGACTTTATCCCCCTCTTTTAATTAAGGATATATTTTCCTTTTCTTATTAATATACCTTACTATTTAAATTATTTACCTTATAAATTATACCCTATATATTTCTATATAGTTACTTTATCTCTAATATAAGGACTATTACTTTATTAGCTTTTAGACTAGGCTTTAAGTCTAAGAATATATTTACCTATCTTTTATAATTTATAAAAAATAGAGATAGCTTTATTATATCTAACTACTTATTATTAAATACTAATTATACTATTAATAATAATAATACCTAATTATTCTATTTAGTATTAACGTAATACCTTAGGTATATCTCTATTATCTAGTTAGTATATTCTATCTATCTATCTATTTATAAGTAGTAAGCTATTAATATCTATAGCTTAATCTTGATTATTAATATTAATATCTTTTAATAGTTTAATTTAAAGAGCTTATCTCTATTAGATATAATAGACTTAGGTATACTATAATCTCTTATTAGCCTATTAATAAGAATAAATCCTAACTACTTAGTAGTATAAGTCTCCTTAAATAGTATTATAATTATATACTTTATTAGTTTATTTATAATAACTATTATTAAGTTATAGACCTCCTTTATTACTAGGTCTCCTAACTTTAGTAACATAATTATAAAGTCTATTATAATATATTTCTATAGTAAATCTAGTACTAGTATAAACTAGATTTACCTATACTTTATATAGTATACTAACTTATTTTATTAGTACTAGATATATTCCTTAATATATTTCTTAACTTTTACTTATAACCTTAGTATAGTATATATCCTTCTAATAAGTTTAGTTATCTTAGTAACTCCTAAGTATCCTTATAATAGGTTATTATAGTAATCCCTTACTACTTTATTAGTATATAATTCTAGTAAGTAAAGCCTACCCTTATACTTTAGGAATTTATCGCCTAGTTACTAACCTCTTAACTCTATTACTAGATTATTAGTCTTATATCCCTTTTAAATAATATCTAAAATTTCCTAGGACTTAGATATATATAGTTACTACTAATATCTATATTAGTACTAATAAACTATTATCCTCTTTATTTAAGATTAGTTTTATTATTATATTCTTAATTTTTATATAGTCTAACTTCCTACTAAGAGTATCTACTTAGCTATTATCTTTTCTAGGTATATATACTATTTTAAATTTATACTATCTAAGTAATTCTAACTAATAAACTTATTATTAATTTAATTCCCTTATTATAATAAAGTTAACTAGGTTCTTATAATCTATTATAATAGTTAAGTCTAAGTAGCTTTTAGTATATACTTACTAATACTATAATATATATCCTATTATAAGTAATTCTTTATTATATATATTATAATTTTATTCTACTAGTATTATTTTCCTAAAGAAGTAGGCTATTAAGTACTACTTTCCTTTTATTATTTAATATAAGTAAGCTTTAATTACTAGATCTAATATATTAGTCTCTATCTATACTAGTTAATTAGCTTAGAAAGTTCTAAGTATAAATAGATTTATATAAAATTACTTTAAGATCTTAAATACTTTTTTCTAAGTTATATCCTACTTAAACCCTATATCCTTCTTTATAATATTAGTTAAAGGAATAGCTTTCTTTAAATAGTCCTAGATAAATTTATAATTAAAGTTTATAAACTTAAGGAAACTTTAAACTTCTTTAATATCTATAAGTACTAGCTATTTAAGTATTACCTTAACCTTCTTAAGGCTTATTTAAACACCTTTTATACTAATTATAAATCCTAGGAATTCTACTAATTCCTTATAAAATTTATATTTATCTAGGTTAAGGAATAGTTTAATATTTATAAAGTATAATAAAACTTCTTATATATACTATATATAATTATCCTTATCTTTAGAGTATATTAAAATATTATTAAGGTAAGTAATTATTATTTAATTTAAGTATACCCTTACTATATTATTAATTAATACTTAATAGGTTATTAATATATTAATAAGTTTAAATAGTATTACTAGATACTAATAATAACTATAATCTATCTAAAATATTATCTTCTATTCTTTACCTTCTTTATCTAAGTTAAATTATAAGCTCCTTAAAGGTCTAGCTTAGTAAATACTTTTACCTTACTAAGTTAATCCTATAACTTACTAATATTTAGTAAAGGATACTTATTCTTAATTATAATATTATTTAACTTTTAATAGTTAATATATAACCTTAGCTTTCTATCCTTCTTTAGAGTAAAGAGGATTAGATACCCTACTAGTAATTTAGATTCTTAAATAAATCCCTTCTTTAGGTTCTCCTCGATATACCCGCGAAGTACTAAGAGTTCCCTTTCTAAAAGTATATTTATTAGTCTAAATATTAGCTCTCTACTAGGTTTAAGTTTAATCTTATAATCTTATAATTAATACCTAGGTAATACTCTTATAATTATCTCTTCTTTAAAAAGCTACTTCTACCTTTTATATTAATAAGGGATTATAAAAGGTTTATCTTTTCCTTTAATTTCTCTAACTTATTTACTTAGCTAACCTCTATTAATATATATTAAGTTAGATCCTTTCTTTTAAAGGTTATCTTTATTCTTTAAAGTTAAGGTTATATACGCCTTAACTAGTCTATAATTCTACTTCTTATCTATTATTATCTACTATTAATATATAAGTTAGATCCTAGTAATATCTCTAATTTACTAAAATATAAGTACTCCTTTTTACTAATCTATAATAGGATTATATTCCTTTAACTAAGGTATTCTTAAAATAATATAATACGTAGCTATTATAATAATATTAAAAGAAAGCTCTTTATAATAGTATTAAATAATAATAGGTTATAAGATTATCTCCTTATCTACTCTTTCTAATAGTTTTAGTCTATTAACCCCTTATAAATTATATTAATACTTTTTTTTATAAGTAGGTAGGCTAGTTAACTATACTATTTCTTAAGAGATAAAGTTTCTAGTTAATCTAGAATCCATTATTATAATAGTCCTCTAACTATTAATATTTACCGGTATATTTATATATATATTATACTAAGATATATATAAGTACTATATAAGGGTTAATATATTTATCTCCTTATACTTCCCCTTAGTATAAGGGATTACTCTTTTTCTAATAATAGGAGGAATTTAGTAAGCTTATTTATTATATATACTTCTTATAAGTATTATAAAAGTATATATACTATTCTATTAAGTAATACTCTCTAGTATTCTTATTATATTTAAGATATATATAGATAATACTATTCTACCTCTAGTTATAACCTAGGAACTACTTTTTATATCTCTTAATTCTAAGGTACTAGTAATAACTTATTACTTTATATTCCTTCTAGTTTTTATATCTATATATAAGAACTATTATAATATTACCTAGCTATATGTTTATTATATAATAGTACTAGTAATAGTATTCTATATATACTATCTAGTATATAATATTATATTCTAGATAGTTTAAATTATTATAATATTTAATTTTTAGTAATATATTACTATACTTTATCTTATACTCTTTAAGCTTAGACTTTCCTTTTAAGCTAGTTTATATTTCTTCTTCTTAATCCTTAGATATTAAGGTATAAGGTTTAGATTTATCTAGAGATTTAACTAACTTATTATTATTAACTACTAAATTACTCTATCCTAAATTATCTACTTCTATTTTTTATCCTTACTTATACTTTTCTTTATAAGCCTTATAGTTATCTTCTACCTTAAGTTCTTATATTCTACTTTAGATTTCTTTAAGATATTTATTAGTTTATTTAATATTCTAGCTTCTCTTTATAACTTCTCCCTAAAGCTTATAATAGTATTATTAAGTTTTTTAGATATTTACTACTAGTAGATTAAAGTAAGTAAGTAAATCTATTATAATTATATTAACTTCTTTATTATTAATCTCTAATTTAAGTAGATCTTTTATAAGTCTATTATCCTTAATAGGTACCTTTTCTAGTATATTAAGCTATAGTTATTATATTATATTCTTTAACTTATACTTCCTAGCTATATAGCCTAGCTTACTATAGCTATAATAAGTAATTACTTTCTTACTCCTACTTTACTACTTCTTACCCTTAAATACCCCCTCCTTTACTTTCTTTATAAAGTTAAGTTTTATTAGTATAAGTTTATAAGGATCTCTTTCCTTATAAGTTAGTTAGTAGGGTTTTATAAAATACCCTAATTATTTAAATCCTCTAGTACCTCTATTATACTATTTCTTTATTATTTATTTAAATAACTTATTATTAGTATTAATAGCTTCCTTTATAAGGTTATCTAGGGTATTTATAACTAATCTAGTTCTTATTAGTTTATCCTTAATATTATCTTTTAGTCCTTAATAATATATTATTAGAAGAGTATTATTATCCTAATCTATCTATACTAAGTATTTCTAAAATTAAGTAGAGTACTTTATAACTAATCTTTTTTATATAAGATATTAAATAATATATATTACTACCTTATTCTTATTTAATAGTTGAAAGACTCTTTAAATCTTTACCTTAAACCTAGTAAAGCTTTTAAACTATACTTTAATATTATTATTATTATCTTTATACTTCTTCTAGAATAGTCTAACCTATTTCTATATATATCTTTATATATAGGTAATTATAAAGGTAGTTTATTTCTTAGCTAGAAGTTCTATTTCCTAAAAGGTAATATATAATTTAAGTTATATAAGCTAATCTTTAAGTTTATCTCTATCCTTATAATAGAGATCTAGTTATATAATTCTAACTAATTTCTTATTTATATTAGCTATTATTAAACGTCGTTAGCTAACTTAGCTTAGGGTAGGGTAGGTTCTTATCCTAAGGTACTTATCTTAAGGGTATTTAAAGTATTATAACCCAGTCGTCCCTAGGGTTAATAGGTCTAGGGTAGATCTTATAAAGTAGAGTATTAAGGACTAGATTAGTAGGCTTTATATTAAACTAGTCTAAAGGTAAAGGATTATATTTAGTATCTAGGAGATATATTTATATAATAATATAAGTTAAGTATAAAGCTCCTATCTAGATAGAAATCCACGCTATCTATATAATTATAGGAAATCCTACTAAGAGGTATAATTTATATAAATTAAATATCTAACCTATCTAATCTATTATATAGTTTAGGTAGGTCTTCTAACTAATCTATATTACTATAATAAGATATACTCTTACTATATATATTATAAGACCCGTCTAGCTTACTTATAATATAAAGGCCTCCTACTACTAGTAGTAAATCTCTATAAATATTAATTCTATAAATATTATAATTATAATAATAACTATATTATATTATAGGATTCTATAATAATATAATATATAATAATATTAAATCTATAAATTAATTATAATCTTCTCTAGTATTAATTAGATAAGTATAGTAAATAATAGAGTAGTTTTAAGTAGAGAATAGTAAGAAATCTAAGTATTTACTTAAAATAATAATAGTTAAGGATATTTTATTTAAAAGACTTAACTATCTAACTTATAACCTCCTCTAGTATTATATACGTATAACTGTAGAACTCTAGGAGTATATTAGTCTTATATTATATATATTATATCCTTATTATAAAGTTCTTTATTTTATCTTATAATAATTTATATATATCTACCCTTTTATAATTAATAGTATAGCTTAAACTTATAAGCTAGCCTTTATATATTTTTAACCTTATTAAATATAATTAATTATTTCTAGTAAAGGTATTTAATCTATAATAGCTAATATAGTAGTATAGAAACCTTATAAGACTATAAGTAATAAAGGTAGTAAGAAGGTTATAAGTCTTAAGTATAATACTATTAAAGGTCTTTTAAGTTTAAATATAACTTAGAAGAAGCTTAAATAAAAGTATAGTAGTATATCTTTATAGCTATTATTCTACTTATTACTTCTAATTAATAAAGTATATAAGCTATTACTCTTTATAAGATCCGCTACTATTAAAAAATTTCTAATCTCCTTATTCTAAAACTCCCTTTTTATAGACTTATTCGCGAGATTACCCTTAAATTATATATAGGTACTAGATTCTAGAGTAAGGTACTTAAGGGCTTATAAGAAGCTTTAGAAGTAATCTTAGTAAATATATTAGAAAGTAAGTTATTTATTTATTTCTAATATAACTAGTATTAATAATTATAGTAGTATTAAACCTATATATTATATACGCGAAGCGTATTATATTAATAATAAGGGATATTTAGTTGTATATATAGATTATAAACTCTTAAAGTTATAGAGTATTTACTCTAATATAGAATATAAGGCCTAAACTTCCTAATAATTAGCGAACTTTAAAATTATAATAATAGGCTTTATTCTCTATATATAATTACTTAATAATTAATATAATATTTATAATATATTATTTCTAGTTATTATTCTAGTTATTATATTTACTTAATATAACTTTTTATACTCCTCTCCCTAGATACTAAGCTCCTCTTAATAATTATAGGATATTCTAGAAATATCCTATCTTAAAAGAAGGTCCTATAAATAATCTATCTTATAGAGTTATCCTATAAAAACCTATACTATCTTATAATAGGATAGGACTAAAATTATTAATCCTATACTATACTATAAGATAGCTAGGGAGACTAATATCTTATACTATCCTATATCTTTCCGGCTAGTATATCTAATATTAGTTTGAATTAGGGGTAATATCTATCTTATTACTAGGTATATAACGCTATTAGAATGATTTATATTAGTCTATTAGTGTATTAGCTTATACTATCGCATTTACAGGCCGCCTACCTACTAAAACATCTAATATACTCTCTACTATTTACCTTACCTACTAATATATCTGATATCAGTCTAAATAGGGGGAAATATCCGTCTTATTACTAGGTATATAATACTATTAGAATGATCTATATCGCTATATAAGTTTATAAGCTAATACTATCGCATTTATAAGCTACCTACCTACTAAAACATCTAATATACTCCCTACTATTCACCTTACCTACTAATATATCTGATATCAGCCTGAATAAAGGGAAATATCCGTCTTATTACTAGATATAGAATGCTATTAGAATAGGTATATATATATAATTTAGCTAATACTATCGTATTTATAAGCCGCCTACCTACTAATATATCTAATATACTCCCTACTATTTACCCTACCTACTAACGTATCTAATATACTCCCTACTATCTACCCTACCTACTAACGTATCTAATATACTCCCTACTATCTACCCTACCTACTAATATATCTAATATACTTCCTACTATCTACCCTACCTACTAACGTGTCTGATATTAGTTTAAATAGAGGGAAATATCCGTGTTATTAATAGCTTATTATATCTAATATACTCCCTACTATTTACCCTACCTACTAATATATCTAATATACTTCCTACTATTCACGTTACCTATTAAATGTCAGGTAGTAGGGGTAATTTTCTAACGTAAAAATCTTGAATTTTTATAAGTATTTTCTACTAATAATATAATATCCTTATTATAATTAAAAGGGCCTTAAGAAGAACTTTTTATAGATTTTATTATAAGGTTACTACTTAGTAAATATAGAAATTCTATATATAATTCTATTCTTATAATTATTAATAGGTATATAAAAATAGTCTAATATCTTTTAACTAAGAATATATATACTATTATTAAATTAACTAAAATCTTATTTAAGAATATAATATTATAATACACCTTATTAATAAGTATTATCTTAGATTAAGAATCCTTATTTATAAGTATCTATTAGTTAGAAGTCTACTATTATATAAAAATAAAGAGATAATTAAGTACTCTATTCTATTTTTTAATAGATAAGTAGATTGAATAATAAAACTAAATATTAATATATTACCTTAGAATATTCTTAAATAAAGAATAAGATAATTAGGTTATATTACTATTAATAGTTAATTTTATATATTATAATAGTATTTATATTATACTAGGTTATATACTATTCTATATAATATATAGGTATATTTTATATATAAAGTAAGAAGTTAAGGATAACTTCTAAATGGAGGAGTACTTATAATTAAAGATTATATTAAAAAAATCTAAAAGTAAGAGTTATATTAATAAATTAATAGTAAATTATTTAAATAATAGTTATAAAGGTTTATAATAAAATTTATATCCTAAAGCCTTATATAGTAAGAGAACTAGTAATATTAGCTATAAATAACTTAAAGTAGAGAAGATTAAATTAAAAGTTATTATATAAGTATATAAGTCCCTTTAAAGTAGTAGATATAATTAAATATTAAATATACTACTTAAGTCTCTTAATAGTATAAAGAATTTATATTATATTTTATAATTTTTTTTATTAAAATTATATTAAAGCTATTTTAATAAAAGTAAGTAACTATTTATACCTCCTAAAAAACTTATTAATAGTAAAGAATATTATAAAATAAAACAAAAAGTAAAGGTATTTAATACTACTTAATTAAGTAGTCTATTTATAAAATAGAATATAATTAATAGATATTTATTGGGGATATAAATATAAAAGACTTATAAAGGGAATATAATAATATATATATAATAAAGAGATATTAAAAGTAAAATACTAATATATAATTATTATAATAAAATTATCTAATTATAAAGTTAATTTATATAAGGTAAGTTATAAATTATATATCTCTATAATAGAGATTTTGATAAAAAAGAAAATAAGAAAAGAATTAAATTAAAAGGAAAATCTTTATAAGCTAAAAAAAAGAATCTTTACTTAAAGGTATAATATTTATATCTTATAAAGAAAGTATATTAAAGTAAGCTAGAGCTTTTAAGAGAAGATAAGTTAAAGGATAAAGTAATATCCTTAAAGGGGGTAATAAGTAGAGCGGGCGTAATAATAGGTAAAGTAGTAGGAGTATAAAAGGCGTAAGGAGCGTAAGGGATATAAAGGAGGTAAATAGGGTTAGAGGTAATAGTAGTACTAGCGCGGTTATAAGAAGGATAGTTATAAATAATAGGAATAGGAGCGGGTAATACAATAGTAAGAGGTATAACCTCCTCTTTTTTATCTTCCTTATCTTCCTCCTTTAACTCCTCTCTATTATTATTATTATTATTATTATTATTATTATTCTCCTCCTAATATATAATTAGCTTATATAAAAATAGTAGGATACTTTAATAATATACTTACCTCCTTTAAGTCCTTATTAACCTTTATTATAATAAGGGTAGTTAGCCCCTCTTATAAAAATTATAATATATATTATAAAAAGTATTAGTAAAATAAATTATTTATTACTTTATTATATCTAAGATCTCCTTTAAAGTAATAGTTATATAACTACCTACTTTTATATTAAGATAAAGTAATTCTTTAGAGGTTTATAACTTATATATAAGCGCCTTATTATACTCCTCTAGTAAAACTATTATTTATACCTTAAGAGTATAGGCGGCGACGCGTATTATAAATATAATATAATAAAGAGACTTCTTACCTTAAAAGGTAATAATAAGATTATAAGTAAAGAGGCTGAATATATAATAATGAAAGGTAAAAGGTACTTATAACTTATTAATATATTATAAATAAAGTATATTAAAATCCTATTATTATAAATTAAATAATAATTTTTTAAAAGGTAGTAGTACTTCTTATAAGCCCTACCTACCTTATAATTATATAGTAACCTAGGGTTTAAACCTAATTACTTAATATACTAGAGGTAATAGAACCTAGAGAGAGCTATAATACTAGTAGTATAATAGGAAGGATATACTATCTATTATAAATATTAGCTATTAAAAGAACTATTAATTAAAGAGAGTATAAAATAATTTAAAAGAAGTATAAAATAATAAGATATTAATAAGGTTCTTAAATAAATAATATGATAGACTTATATAATAAGGTAATTTATAAGTAATATACTTATAATATATTAAAAATAATAGAAGTCTCTTATAAGATAATACTACTAATAAGAAAGTAAGAATATTAGGTAGAAACTTATAATTATAATTATTATTAATATTAATATTAATATTAATATTACTACTTAATATGTAGTACTATATTAGTAACTAATACTTCGCGTTATATTTATATTCTAATAGTAGTTATCTTATAAGATATTAATAGTATTAATATTAAATATATTAGCTTCTATTATTAATATATAATAATATAGCTTAAAGTAACTTATAAGTAAGTTAATATTAATAAAAGAAGTTTAAGTAAATGAAATATAGCTTTATTATATATTATATTATATATAATAACTACGCGGTTTAGTAGTATAATATATATTATCTAATTTTTATACTACTTATTTAAATTATATATTTATAAAGTATTATAATAATAAACCTAATTAATAATATATTTTATATTTTATAGTTAATAATATAATAATATAAAGGCTTAAATATATATTATTAATATATAATATTACTTATATAATACTATTAATATCCTATTATTATACTTAGAACTCTTTCCCTTATTTCTCTACTAAGGTTTTAAATATTTTTAATAAGTCTTATTATACATAGTAATAATTAGTATTTAAAGATAAATATTCTTAAAGAGGAGGTAATTATTAGGATATTATAATATATCTAGTTAGTATAGCTATAACTTACTAGTAATATTCTAGTAATATTAGTTTAGTTTCTTATTACCCTAAGAGATATCCCTTTATCTAGATATCTAAGAGGCTAGGTAGCTTCTTTAAGGGATATTTAGATAGTCCTCCCTCTACCTCCTTAGAAGGTAGAGATTAGTTCTTCTATAACTATAAAATTAGTAGAGTATTAAATCTACTATTATAATACTACCTACTTACTAGTAGTTTATACTATCTATTCTAGCCCTTAAGAACTAGCCTCCTAGTCTAGTTCCTAATATACTAGGCTATAAATATATTCTCTATATAATACTAGATATACTACTTACTTCTTAGAGTATAAAATATATATTATATAATCTACTATAACTAACTCTAGCTTTATCTTAATTAAATAATAAGAAGTAATAATATTTAGTATAATATTTTAACGCAGGATTTACCTTATTAATAGGTAGACTATTAGTAGGGTATTAAGGGAATAGTACCTCTTATCTTACTCTTTAGAAGTTAAGCTATTACTTCTAAGGTAAGTACTACTACTACTATTAAAATTTATACCCTTATCTCTACCTAGTTGTAAGCCTATTCGTCGCGACTCTTATACTCCTCTAATACTAAGTAGTAGTTCCTTAATAGATAGATAGCTTTTATCTTCTTCTCTACTACTTCTACTTTAGCTACTAATAGGATTAAGTCTATATATTTAAGAGACCTAGAGTTAGCTTATAGTTATTAAGTTATTAACCCTATCTACTACTATATCTTAGAATTATAAGAGTATAACTTACTTTATAAATAATAAAAAAGCTACTAATTTATACTATTAATAATCTTTTACTAGTTAAACTAGCTTTAATAAGGTCTTAGTATAATTACATAGAATCTAAGTTAATTAAAGATATTATATATCTTAAATATAGATAAAGGAGTTATATAAAGAGTTTAAAGTTAAAGATTTAAGATATTTAGAATAGAATAAGATAAGGTTTATATATACTTCTAATAGATTTACTAAGGACTACTAGAATTATATACCCTTTATCCTAGTACCTTTCTTACTTCTTTAAATTATTAATCTCTAGCTATTACTACTTAATTACTAGATCTAGTATACTTAATTCCTATTTATTTATCTTATATTCTACGGTACGCGCTAGCGTACCTCTCCGATAAGTATATTAGGCTTACAAGAAATCTCTTCTAGCGAGAGGCTTGGCGCGGTTCGCGTCCTAGCATTATCGTACTTTCCAACACTCCTACTCGATGACAGCGAGGCCATCTTTTTGTTAGTCACGAATCAGTCGACTCCTACTGGCCTCTAATCCTTGCAGTCCCAGTTGCCTTACAAAGTTCTTAAACTTGTCTCCCGGTAACGTCTCCGTAAGACTGTCAGCTACTATATCTGCACTGGGAATATAATCCAGTTAAATTAGATTCTTATTATATAGATCTCTAATATAATAATAGGCTACATTAATATACTTCGATTATTCGTAAATATAGGCATTCTTAATTAGTAGATTAGCTGCTTAATTATCTCCCAGGAGTTGCGTTAGAGAGCAGGCTTCGTATTTCACATCTTCGGCAATTGCTATCTAATTTAAATCGGTACCGAGATACTTCTCGAGACCTATGTCTCTGAGGAGTTAAGCTATCCATAAGCCTTCCTTGGCACATGTCGACAGAGCTATATACTTAGCCTCGGTAGTCGAGGTGGTAACCGATTTTTATTTACGACTTATCCATGTAATTGGTCCTCTGCCAAGCATGTAAACATATCCGAGGATTGACTTTCTATTAAGCCTATCGGCAGCGTAGTCGGAATACGAAAAAGCTCTTAGCTTGTGATGTAGACTCCTACTATTTTCAGACTGTCCACATACGATGCCAAGGTTAATAGTAGATCGGAGATATCGAAGTAAACCTTTTAGAGCATGTCTATAATGTACTGCGGGGTCCGTAAGGTATTAACTAACTCGCCTGAGTGTGAAACAGATATCTGGACGAGTATGTATAGCAGTATACATAAGCTTACCGATCTTATATTGATATCCTTTTAAGTCGATAGTACATCGTCTGGTCTAGCTAGTCGAAGCGAGTCATATCCATTCATTGGAAGTTTCGTAGGATCATATTTGTCTGAGCTCATTCGCAGCTCATCGAATATCTAGCTTAGATAGTGTAATTGATCCATGCGAAGCGTGCGTCTCTTGCGGTCCCGAGTTATTCTAATGCTAAGGATTTTCTTCATCTCCCCTAAGTCCTTAACTTTAAATACCTTCTGGAACTCGTTCTTGAACCATTAAACTTATTTCGTACATCGGGCCGCTATATATATGTCGTTAATATACACTAGCAGTGTGACATTCCGCTCTTTGTGACGGAGTATACATGGGTCTGCTGCAGTTTGTTTAAAACCAAGTTTGCGAAGCTCCTTTACGCACCGTTCGTGTTAGTCTCTGGCTGCCTACTTTAGTCCGTAAAGGCTGCGACAAATCAATAGTACTTGTCCTGGTGCCAAATCAACGCCGGGAGGAGGCTTCATATAGATCACCTCTTTGAGAAACGATTCGGTGAAGGCATTATTAACATCCACCTGGTGACACTCCAAATCCTCTAGTGTAAAAACAACAAGAAACAAGCGCAAGGTATCGAACTTAATAGTTAGTGCAAAGGTATCCGTGTAATCAACCCCGTACATTTATAAGAACCCTCTAGCAACAAGCCTAGCCTTGAGTTTGTCCAGTATGCCGTCCATATGCATCTTTACCTTGAACACCCATTTGCTGGTGACGATATTGGCCCCCTCGGGCGGAACGGCTACGTCCCAGGTCCCGTTGGCAATAAGGGCGGTTAACTCGGCCTGAATGGCTTTGAGCTATAGCTTTCCCCAAATAGGGTCCTTGATCGCGTTCTCGTAGCTCTCAGGCACGGGGATTACAAGTCTGTCAATAAACTCTCTGCTGATCTTGCCTGATGCGGTAGTCAGAGCCCACTCATCGCTCTCTGTATCATCAAAGTCTTGAGCCAGAAGAGCAAGCATTACACGTGCGATTTTGTCTCGATGCTCATCTCGTTCCTCTTCATCTGTCGTATCATCTCGTTTACGTTTGGGAATGGCAACATGTAGAAACTGTTGAACCTTTCTTGACGGGGTCGTGAGAGCTGCCAGCTTTGCGCGCGCAGTCAGACTATTGTCAGATTACAAACCCCCGGCAAGGATCTGTGAATTGCCCGAGTCCATCCTCTCCTCTTATTTTACAAGTCGAGCTCATAACCCTTTAGTATGTATAGGTGGATACCCTATATTATAGCAACGTGGTTAATTGAATATTAATTGATTTTTTTTTGCTATGTTCTATTTTAGCAAGTGAAAACTTTTCACTTGGTGTGCCAGGGCTGATCCGCGCTAAGCCTACTCAGGTAATCAATATTCTGTTCACGGAGTAACGGTATTGCTACCACTCATATTCCAACGCGTATTCTACTTACGATCATGAATTCCTCACCAGGCCTCGAGAAAGAAAAGCGTCGATAACTACCATGATGTTACGGTTACCTTTCTAGGGAGTGCCGTGGGTTGGTACTCGTGGAGAGGAGTGTCAAGGACAGGTGCAAGAAGACTTGATTGCTAACTGGGCTTCGTACAAAGGTATTGTATTGAATAGCTAGCTGGTAATCGCAAGTGAATGTCAGGTTGAGCACACAGCTCCTATCTAGAGGGAAAGCACTATCTATATAGACAAAGGAGATGTGGTGCTCGCTGTGTAGAGCTTTGTCGAGGATCATTCTCGACACCCTCGATCGGTCGAGGTTGTCGAGCACTGAACTCGTCTGCCAAGACGTGTCGAGCATGACTACTCGGTTCCCATTGGTGCCGAGTATCACTGCTTGAACGCCTCTGCGTGGTAGTTCTTATCACGCCTGTTACCGTCGTAACAAATGAGACGACATCAACATCGTCAAGCTTCGCGGACGCTAGATCATCTGATATCCATTGGACCCCTTGTGCTTTTCATCCTTCGAGCGCCTTCCGCATCCGAGTCTAAACGCGTCCAAGATCGCTATCACGATTGTGGCCAATGAGAGAAGTGGAAGAAGCTGGCTGATCGAGTAATACCCCTCTTCTCTCTTATCTGCCAGCCATCCGGATTGACTTGTCCATTGTTTGAGCATGAACATGTGGGAAGCGCAGAATATGTCGGTCCCCAGGGACAGCAGAATGATGGAGCCCAGGAGCCATTTCTTTGGACCGCTTCGATGCCAACCTGACCATTTGCATACAAGAGCCAAGAAATCAATAAGTCCGGACAAGCAAAGAAAGAATGTGAGAAAGGCGAACAACCAAATTTGTGGAAGTTTTAAAGTCATGGTAGGTCGTCCTATGTCTGCTAATTGTACCTCCGTCAAAGGCCGTTGCGGATGCCGAGCCCATGGACTCTCTTTGTCGATCAAGTCAGGGTCCAAAAAGCAAGACACCGGCAATAGAACTGCGCTGTCGGGATGTCCTATAGGGGGGAATAGCTCTGGAAAATTGCTATACGGTAGTTTCGTTGTTTGGTAACTCAGGAAGACGGCAGGGAATACGAAAATTATTAGCGTAGACAGGAATCGGAAAGGTCCAGCCCAAGTTTTCCAGAGATTGCCCCATGATGCGGCGAAGACGACTGCAATCGTGGAGCAAGCGAGCAGTATCGAGTCGAGGGCCATGTAGTAATGGTAAACAGACATCGTGCATTTGCCATTTGCCATAAATGTGAGTCCGTACGCCACAGCCAGGATAGTGAGTAGATCAGTACCAGCCAATGATAGGCTGCGAAGGGATGGGTATATGCGAACGAGCCGGTGGTGTTTTAAATCCTTGCGGGCTTTATAGTAGCCGGCGAATAAGACCAGCAAAACCGACAGAAACCAGACGAGAAAAGTCTGGCAAACTAAGGCAGCGTAGATCTAAATGATTGGGGCACGTTTAGTGAACGAACCCTTCACGAAACTCGACAACGGAAAGAATAGCGACGTACTCCAGCACCCGCAAGGTCAGGATCGGACGGAAATTGCTCCTGGCTAAAATTTCCAAATTTCGTGACAGAATTTGTCGTGGTATTAAATAGAAGGGCGCAATTCACTGGTGTTTTGCTGTCGAAGCATACCTTCTCAATTTCGAACGAAAACCCTCTAACGCGGTCGCTGACAAGCGTGGCCCAGTACGTCTTCGGCAGCTCCGACATCTTGAGATCAGGATTGCGTTAATAATAGGTGATACAAGAAGATCGGTAGTAAGTGCAGTAGAATAATAGTATCCCTTCGTGGCAAAGGTCGTCGATCGGAGCTGTACAGTAGGCGAATATATACATTGTCTAAGATACGAGGCTGCAGGCAGGTGGCAGCTATTTTGATCCATGAAACATCGACCACAGTCGGAATTGCCAAAAGCCGGATTCTTACACGGCTCCCGCGCCCTTAATGCTTCCTGTGGTCCATTAATTGTTGAAATCGCTGACTTTCAGCCCCGCCGGCGGCTACAACCTGGTGGTGGGGGGCCGATTTTTTCGTCTTGCCATATTATTGGAGCGCCGCACCATAACCCAATCCTCTCGCAGTTACACGACATCCAAAGATCCTGCATCTTGTTCATATGGTGTATTCTATGCCACCAGCCTGCTACGGTCCTAGTCAGCACTAAGCACGTAAGGGAAACAAACATTAATACTTTGAAGATGAGAGGGGCTAAGGGTGTGCAAGGTGATGAATAGTTGATGGAACGGTTAATTGATTAGCTATAGACACGTTGGCTATTTGTAGTCCATGCCAAGTATATAGGGCTGATACTGATTTCTAACACTCCCCTTTAGTAGAAAGACCTTATACTCCCCTAAGGCCGTATATATAGCTCCTTATAACTCCTTTAGTATAGCTACTATAACGGTGTAGCTCGCCTTAAAAATATATTCCTTCTTAAATATCCTACTTTAAAGCCTTATTAAACCTGTAAACCTTTACTTAATATAAGGGAATTAGGAAGAGTACCTATAGATAATATTAATATAAGGTATTATTACTCCTATTTCCTTCTCTTTATCTAAGTATTATAGCCCTTATTTCCTTCCTTTATTATATAAGGTATTATTACTCCTATTTCCTTCTCTTTATTTAAGTATTATAGCCCTTATTTCCTTCCTCTAATATATAGGATACCCTATTAAGAGGGCTCTAGTACGCTTCTACTTATTCCTATTCCTACTCCTTCTAGCTAATAAGGTACCCTTAAACTGTCCTATTACGGCGTTATAATCGATAGCATTTTATAAGAGGGAGGTAGAGTACTATTAAAGACGAGTAATTACCGTAGTAATATATAGCGACTTAGGCGGCTATTAGTACGACGTAAGAATAATATCCCTTGCGAAGGAACCGTTCCTAGGTATAATAGTATAATAGCGCTTAGCTAGGCTTATAACCTAATAAATAGTTAATAGAATAGTTAATTATTTAGCTATAGACACGTTAGCTATTGATAGTCCATGCTAAGTATATAGGGCTGATACTGATTTCTAATACAAGGTATACCTGATTTAGCGTGTGTAATATCTTTGCGAAAGCTTGGCGTTGCGCGACGTCCACGCCACCACCTGATTTTATATGAGATGTAAGACTAAAAGTATTCCTAATCATACCCAATCAACCCAAATCATTAAAATCATATATAACGACGTTGGTCTATCCTCTAGATGCATATATAGGTTCTATACTAACGTCCCTAGGCCTTCTATACGCTATGCCGAGAAGAATAATCGATACAACGTCGAGGGCTAGGGCCGTCCATCTACTTCATGCCCATTGGAAGCCCGCAGCTATCGCCACCCAGCTATATTGCCATCAATCGACCGTCTACCGATGAGAGCAACGACTCCAGGCCTACCGGACTATTGATATAGTCAATCCCCTCCCTGTCGGTCGTTCACGTCGAATCGCTAAAGCCGCAAAGGAGGCCCTGTTAGAATATCAGAGGCAAAAACCCTGGGCGTACCAGGATGAGCTGGCGATCTTTCTAGAAGAAGAATGGGATATCTACGTCAATCGGTCGACTATCTCTCGGTTCTTGAAGAGCTCAGGGATCAGTCGTAAGTAAGGGCAGCGGATTGGGCATACACAGAGTCAGGCCTTACGTACTGATTGGCAGAGCTTCTTACTTGACGTAACTGCTGAGCAATAAGTCTTTATCGACGAGTCGATATTCAGGCAGCAGACGGGCTGGCGGGCTATGGCGTATGCTCCTATTGGTCAGCCAGCTCGGTGGAGTGATGATATGAGGAGGGGGGATACCTGGAGCATGCTTCCTGTTACGTTCAGATAGCTGTCCTGTCAGGACACTTGTCCTGTCCACAGTATGGACAGGACACCAGTCCTGATATACCCCTTTCTCCCTCTTCTTAGATAGAGGAACGAATGAACTACTATCATCCACATGTCTGTCCATAACAAATGGTAGCAACGCCTCTGTGTCGCCAGTTCAATAAGCACCAACACCCTGTTTATTGATACCATCGATCCAGGCCTTAAGCTACTCGCCCTATACAGAGCTCCATCAGCTTTGTGTACCAGTCCTTTCCCCCTCCTCGGCCAATCAATCGACCTCTTCGTTGAGCACGTCGATATACTCGCCCCGTACAGAGCTCCATCAGCTTTGTGCATCACCTAGTCCTCCACCAAGCCACCGCTTCCGCTACAGAACGACTGCTTCCCCTACGTCGTCCTAGACAGCTGCCCCATCTCCACCAACGTAAAGGCCAGAGGGGCAGTATTACATCCCCCAAGCAGGATACAAGGCCCTTGTTGTAGGACCCTTTTACTAGGAAGTCTTCAACCAGGCTATTAATCGTTTCCAACGGTTACCATCATCCTGGCTTCATCACACCAGGAGACGATTGCCCTAGCATTCAATTTCAACGACTTCCTCAAGACAGATCATTATTACACGGATCTAATTAACAGGAATCACCGTACCCTCATTGAACGCATCGTCAAAAACAACCTCAGGCCGGCTATAGAGCGAAACTCGAGCTTAGCGATTCCAAGTTCTCGAGATCAAAGACAACGAGCGAGATCCAGCTCCATCGAAGCCCAACCACGTTGGCCTCCTGACTGGGCTTTGGACAGAGCGTCACTACGCACGGCAGTCGCTGAGTTTGACCGGGCCACGAAGGAGGCCCATGAGCTGCAGCAGATCGATCGCGCGTTCAGTATATCCTCGAGTGACCTACTAGCACGTTGCGCTATATATGGTATACTAGGCGTAGAAAAAACACAGCTAGCCTTGAGATTTATAAGTTATACGTTTAAAAGAAGTTAATATACCTATATATTTTAAGTATCTATAGCATTTATAAAGAAGTTAACTTAGGACTTCTCTAAGCTAGTAGATATTCTCTGTTTTCCTAGGTAGTATACTTTAAATTAGGTTACTAAGCTTATAATAGTACAGGCTTAGTTAAAAGACCTAATTATAGTAATAAGCTAGTTAGTTATTCTTAACAATATAACTTAGGAGATATTTATAATACTTTATAATATCTATAAAGGAATAGTAGAAGAAGGCTTCTATTTACTACTTAGATTATAAAGACTATAGATATATTTACTTCTCCTAGGTAATTATTATAGCTTACTATATAGCTACTAGGGATAAGTAATATAGTAGTAATACTCTTAGCTAGTACTAGAATAGAGTAAGAGGATAGAAGGGCTTGTTAGTAAAATCTCAACTCGCCCCTATACCTGTAGGCCTAGGGCCGGCCCTAGGGGCCCTAGGCTAGCTCTAGGCCTGTTACAGCGTATTACAAGGCCTTAGGGCCGCTCTAGGCTCTAAGGGTTATATTACGTAACTACTAACTAAGTAATATTTCTAAAACCTATTAGTTAGTAGATTTTAGGAAGTTATATAACTAATTACTAAGTGAAACTATATTATATAACTACTTATTAAGTAGAACTTTAAAATTTTCAATATTCTATAATTAATAAGTAGCTTAAGTAGTATATCCTAGAGCTACCCTTAATACTACCTTAAAAGTAACCGTAGAATTAATTAATTTAGGTGATTTCTACGTAGGAGTTATATACTAGGGTAGCCTGTATTAGGGGTTAATAGTATAGTAGCGACGGCGTTAATAATATAATAGCGTTACTATTATAGGTACTATTATAAGTATATTAATACTATTACTATTAGGATATCTTAATATATCTAGCTAGTATAATACGGCTTACTAGCGATATCCTAGTAGTATTAGTTCGGCTTCTTATTATCCTAACGGATATCCTTTTATCTAGATATCTAAGAGGCTAGGTAGCTTCCTTAAGGGGTATTTAGATAGTCCTCCCTCTACCTCCTTAGAAGGTAGAGATTAGTTCTTTAATAACTATAAAGTTATTAGAGTATTAAGTTTACCTTTATAATACTACCTACTTGCTAGTAGTTTATACTATCTATTCTAGCCCTTAGGAACTAGCCTTCTAGTCTAGTTCCTAACAATTACCTAGCGTCTAGAAGCCTAGTTATAAGGGGCGTAATACTATTACCTAGCGCTTAGAAACCTAATTATAGGATCCTGTAGCGCTACTACTTAGCGCCTGAAAGCTTAATCTTAGAGTAGCCCTAGGCGGAGTATATCTACCTCTATAACCCTAGGGTAAGCTTTCTTAGCCTAGGGCCTACCTAGGACTAGCCTTATATACCCCTCTAGAATCTTAGAAATTACTAACGTTATAAGTTATCTTCTTACTATAATAGAATATCTGTAATTTAAGATCTTAAGCTTATTATAACTTATTAGTTAGTTAATAAGTCTCCTAGTTACCCCTCTAGAACTAGTATAAATATTAGAACTTAGATATTTCTTTATATTCTACCTACTTATATATTAATACTTTATAATATTTTCTATTTAAATAAAGTTATATAACTTATTTTTAGCTATCTAAAGCTTTAAAAATTATAGTAATTAGTATAGTAGTTTAAAAGATATTTTAGAATAAATAGATTTACCTACTAAGCTCTATATACTAATAGCTAGAATATAGATTATAAATAATAAAAATCCTACTATTATTTATATTTTACTTATTTTATAATAATACCTACTAATGTATTATATTAGTAAGATCTTAACTCGCCCCTATACTCTTAGTAAAGGCCTTATACCCGCAGGCCTAGGGCCGGCCCTAGGGGCCCCGGGCTAGCTCCGGGCTCCAAGGGCAGCGTCACGTGACTGCTAACTAAGTAATATTTCTAAAATCTACTAGTTTATAGATTCTAGAAAATCATGTGACTACTTACTAAGTGAACCCATGTCACGTGACTAGTTACTAAGTAGAACTTCAAAAGTTTTAATATTCTATAATCGACGGGGGACTCGGGTAGCGTACCCTGGAGCCACCCCCAACGCCACCCTAAAAGCGACCCCGGAATCAATCGATTCAGCCGATTTCTACGCGGGGGCGATACGCTAGGGTAGGCCTATATAGGGGTTAATAGCGTGGTAGCTATATTAACTCGGGGTAGTTAATAATATAATAGCGTTACTATTATAGGTACTTTAACGCTATTACCTAGCGCCTAGAAGCCTAATTATAGGATGCCGTAATACTATTACGTAGCGCCCGGAAGCTTAATCTTAGGGCGGCCCTAGGCGCTAGGTTGGTTGCCCTTGCTACCCCTAGAGCCCTAGGCGGACTCGTATCTGCCCCTACCGCCCCAGGGCAAGCTTTCTTAAACCACGGCCCTGGGGGCCCGGGGCGGCCCGGGGCCGGCCCTAGGTACCCCTCCGGGTTTTCAGAAATTACCGACGTAGCTATTAGTTTTAATAGGAGGTATTATCTATCTTATTACTAGGTATATAATACTATTAGAATAATCTATATTAGTCTATTAGTAGACTAACCGCGTCGGGTCGGTACTTCGAACTCGAGTCGGGTTCCTAACTCGACTCTTAGCGAGTTAATACTAAATTCCTAGCCTAAGTATTCGGGTTAGTACCAAGAGTTAGTACCGAGTATTTAAGTTAATACTATAAGCTAGTACTAAGTATTAGTACTGAAGTATTAACTCGACTCGCTAAGATATTAGTTCTACTATATTATTTTACTAAGACTATTATATTAGGAATAATTTTTATTTGTAATAGTATTTCGTACTATATATATAACTTACTAATAGATTACTAAGCGTTATTATTATTACTAACTAGGTAATTCTTAATAGTAAATAAGATGATATAGAAAGGTAATAGTTAATTAGCTATTCCTATAGATATAATAATTATAATATTATTAGTATTTTTTATCTATAATAGTATTTACTATTATATCTATAGTTTACTACTATATTACTAAGTATTATTATTATTATTACCTAGCCTAACCTAGGTAATTCTTTAAGGTAATGCAAAAAGGTAATATATATCCCTAGGAAACTAAAGGGGGTAGTAAAATTCTAATTAAAAAAAATCTATTTTTAGTATAGGGGTAATTCTAGAAAACTTTTAGGGTTCCTTACTATTTTATTAGGGGCTTGGCGTATTAGCGATACCTTGGCGAGTCGGGTCGGGTTAACCCGACTCGCTAAGGTACTAAGGGCTTTTCGGGTTAATACCGGAAACTAGTACCGAGTATTCAGGTCGGTACCTAAATAGGTACTAAGTATTCGGGTCGGTACTAATCTATAGTACTAAAACCCGACTTGATAGTTAGTCTATCTATTAGTATATTAGCTAATACTATTATATTTATAAGCTACCTACCTACTAAAACATTTATTATACTCCCTACTATTTATATTACCTACTAATATATCTAATATTAGTCTAAATAAGAGGTAATATCTATCTTATTACTAGGTATATAATGCTATTAGAATGATTTATATTAGTCTATTAGTATATTAGCTAATACTATCGTATTTATAAGCTACCTACCTATTAAAATATCTAATATACTCCCTACTATTTATATTACCTACTAATATAGTCTATATAATATAGCTAATACTATTATATATATAAGCTACCTACTAATATATCTAATATTAGTCTAAATAAGGGGTAATATTTATCTTATTACTAGGTATATAATACTATTAGAATAGGTATATCTATATAATATAGCTAATACTATTATATATATAAGCTACCTACTAATATATCTAATATACTTCCTACTATCTATATTACCTACTAATATATCTAATATAAGTTTAAATAAGGGGAAATATCTATCTTATTAATAGCTTAGTATATCTAATATACTTCCTACTATTTACTCTACCTACTAATATATCTGATATTAGTTTAAATAGGGGGAAATATCTATCTTATTAATAGCCTAGTATATCTAATATACTCTCTACTATTTACCCTACCTACTAATATATCTTATATACTCTCTATTATCTATCCTACCTACTAATATATTTAATATTAGTCTGAAAAGAGGGAAATATCTATATTATTAATAGCCTAGTATATCTAATATACTCCCCGCTATTTATATTACCTATTAAATACTAGGTAGTAGGGGTAATTTCCTAACGTAAAAATCTTGAATTTTTACAGGTATTTTCTAGTATAGTTATAGAATAAGTTATTTAGTTAGTTAGAAATCTACCTAGTAATTAATTAAGCTATATTATTTATTAGGATTATAGGAAGTAGTATAAATAAAATACTTAATATATATAGAAGTAAGGAGGTAGTTAAGATAAGAAAAGCTTTATAAATCCTATTAAAGGAAGGCTAATTATAACCTAGATCCTTTTATAAGAGAATAATCTCTTATATTATAAATAGAAATTAGTAGTAGCTACTTTTATACTAGCTTTAAATAAATTTAAAGAGATAGCTCCTAGTACTTTAACTTATCTTTAAGTCCTCTACTTTTATAACTCTAAAAATATTCTAATAAGTATCTTTATATAAGGATATAGTATATTATACTAAGAAGACTAGTATAATATACCTTTAATATAACTATATAATAAGCTTAAAGTAATAGAAGATTTATTTTAATTTTAAATACACCTCTTTAAGGTAATTTAGAAGGTCTAGTAACTATCTTTAATAGCTTATATATTAAAGGGATCTAAGTGTATAATATAAATTTATAATCTAGTCTAACTTCTCTTATAATTAAAGCTTATAATTAATATAAAATAAGGGTAATAATTTAAAGTAGTTATATATAATTTATATAGCCTTTAAAGATATTAGTAATTACTAGTCTTTATAAAATTAGAGCTAATATAATTAATTTATTAGTTATATTAAATCCCTAGAAGCCTTTATTAAGGAGTATAAGCTTATAAATATAAGACTCTTAGATTTAAGTATATAATTTATAATTTATAATTTATCTTAATATATATAAGCTCTATTAGAAAGTAGTAAATTAGAATAAATAGATATAAGACTAGAAGAGAATTATCTTAGATAAGAAGTATCCCTTTATACTAAGTAGTATAGCTAATTTAGCCTTAATATACTAGAACTAGAGATACTAGAAGGAGGCTAAGAAGTTATAAGTATAAGTAATAGAGATAAGTAAGAGGGTACTTAGTAAGAAGTATCCTAATATATTAATTAGTATAGCTAATCTAGCCTCGATATACTAGAACTAGGGACGCTGGAAGGAGGCTGAGGAGCTGGAAGTACGGTTTGAAAACACGCCTCGGGAGGTAGCAAGGATAATCCGGTATCGTATAGCCTCATCTTTTGTCTCATATAATTTATCGCCTTCCGCGCAACGTTGGATGGGTCGAATGGATCAACGTCGAGAAACGAGTCATGCTTCCAGATATCTCCCTCACGGACTCTAAACGTAATACGGACCTGGGTGGTGTTTAGACTGGTGTCCACCGAGTCGACTTTCTTCTGATACTGTGACGGCGTTCGAAGCAGAGCTGACGTCGTCATCTTTTCCCCTGTTTCCTGCGCATGGTCACGGGGTTGCACCTCTTCCCTCTGGTCCACAGCCGCAGACAATACTATACCACCGCCTCGAACCTGACTATTCCCGTGGTCACTGCTGGAGGCAGGTAGACCATCACGATGTGGTGAGTCATCCACAGCCGCCTTCAAATCAATTTGCATCCTACGTTTTAAGGTCTCCGGTCTTCCTATTTCTTCCTCGTTGAGTGAGTCTTGGTCGAGGAGAGCTTCTTGTTCGATCCCCTGTCGCTCGTCTCTCTCTCGTTCCATTTCTCCCATCCGCGATTCCCTCTCAAAAGCTGGAGAGACAAAAGCCGGCGAAGGTAGAGCGGGAGAGACAGCTGATTACGGCGGCAGTTATAGATATGCGTACTCCGTCAAGGTTTATATAGACTGCGACCGTTAGGTTTCTACTAATCTAACGGATAATAAGGTTTATACCTGATTATCTCTATACTATAGCCCTCTACTAGGCAGGCCCTATTAATAGACTTCTCTCTAGGCTAGTATAAGATTATATAGTCTTAAGATATAAGGGAATATAAATATATAATAGCTTATCTATACTCTTCCTTAGATATAACTTTATCTAAGATTATTATCTATATAAGGTAACTATATTCTAGTATTACTAGTAAAAGAATCTCTAAGAGGTTTATATATTTATTATTATTAGAATATACCCTCCTATAAGTCTTAACTTTCTAGTCCTATTACTACTAGACTTACTTAAGTTAATATTATAATAGACTCTTCTTTATAAAGCTAGCTTAATAACTATAGACTTTATTTTTAACTACTTTAATTTAAGACGCCGTACTATTTCCTTTTTTAATTTAGTAGACTTAGCTTTTAAATTCTTATAATTATAAATCCTATCTAATTATATCCTCTTTATTAGCTAGTAGTCTATTTAGAAGTCTCTTTTTATAAGACTTAGTAAAGGATTAATAGTAATTAATATAATTATATTAAGTAGATTTATTTAAGAAGGCTAATCTTTTATTAATAAAAGAGGTATTTACTATATAAGTTTAGTTATATATATAAGGATTAGTTTAATTAATATACTAGGATTATTTAACTTTAGTATACCTCCCTAGATTATTTATTTATTAGTAAAACTAGATTCTATATCTTATATATTTCTTAAGACTACTTACTATTAACCTTCTTACTAAGGTAGTAATATATAATATAAATAATAATATTACTAAAGTATTCTAAGAGATTTAATATAGACTTTAGAATATAATTAAAGGCTCTCTTTAGAAGTAGCTCTTTAGTATTACTATATTATATAGTAGTATTATAAAGTATAAGTAGAGCCTTTATAGAATTATTCTTCTATTAAAGAATAAGCTTATCTTTATTTAGAGGTATTATAACTACTATAGATCTTTAAAGGAATTTATACCTTAAATAGTATTATCTATAAGAGTTAAAGTAAGTAGTTAGTAGATACTAGGTATTATTATAAAGTAGCTTACTATCTTAACTAGTAAATATACTATACCTTCAAAAGTAAATTATTATTAGTAAATATATATAAGATAATATAGAATAAATATTATATAGTATTCTTAGAGTCGCGGTTATTTTTTACCTAATACTAGTTAATCTAATAGATTACCTTCTACCTACTAGGGATATATTTTAGAATAAGGTTAATATCTTATAAATAATTAATAAACTACCCCCCCTCTTAAATTACTTTAAAGAGATCTACCTAATATTAAAGGCCCCCTTTATCTTTATTCTCCTTCTTAGAAAAGAAGGCGCTAATTCTTACTTCTATCTAATAGAAGATAGTAATTATAAAGGGATTTTAAACTTTATTATATAGATAGATAAATTAGACGGTATTAATAGTCTAGAATATATTAGTAAACTAAATCAGCTCCTTTTTACTAAATAAATACTTTAGCTTTCTCTTATTTATAACTAGGCCTTCTTTAATTAAGGTATTTCTAGTCTACTAATAGAGTAATATTTAACTCTAAGGATGTTAGATATTATTATAGTATATACTAATATTATATACTATATATCTATCCTCTTTATTAATATAGTTACATGTTACTCAAGTAAGTCTATTAAAATACTACTCTATAAATATATTTATTAAATTAATAGTAATCTTTTTCTATCTATTATTAATAATTCCTTAGCTAGTAGTAATAATAAAGTAAAGAAAGTCTTATAAGTCTTATTCTATATATAGACGCTTAATAGTTTAATAATATAAGGATAATTAATATTACCTAAGATTAAGAGATTCTAGAGCTTAAGTTTAGAGTAAGACTTAGGGGTTCTTCTTCTATTTATATAAAAGTCTAGACTTTTATATATACTAGTAAATATTAAAAATACCCTCTAATATCTTTAAAATCTAGTCTTACTTTACTATTCTTACCTTTAAAGTAGTAGTGGGTATTATATATTATAATCTTATATATTGTATTAAGTCTACCTCTAACCTTTAGCTTTTTATTAAGAATAAGTAGGATTATTTTATCCTTAAAATCCCTAAGAATAATACTTTAGAAGAAAATAAGTATTATATACTCTTATTACTCCTTATAAAACTTCTTTATAATATTCTTATAAAAAATACTTAATAAGTATTCCTTACTAAATAGAAGCCTTTAATTAAGGTTATATTAATCTTAATCTTAATTTACTTTAATAGGTTTAAATATTAAGTTAATATATCTAGTTTATATAAAGATTTTAAATACTTATAAATTACCTCCTAAGATATAATTTTTTATACTATAATACTTATACTACTTAATCTTACTTTCCTTAAGTACTCTTTAAATAGCTCTTAAAGTAATAATATTATTAAGAGTATTTACTAGAATAAAATTATTATTATTATAATTATTATAATAGAGGTTATTAATCTTATCTCTAAGCTACTTTATAATTAGTATATTATAACTTTACTAAAGACTACTAGTATATAGAATCTATATTTAGTAAATAAATATAATAGAGCTATACTCTAGCTATTATTCCTTTATAAATCTTCTACTAGCTTTTCTTTTTTAGCCTTAACTTAGTTAGAGTTAATCTATTATTAAAATAATAATTAGAGTAGGATATACCTTAATTAAATTCCTTAAAATTAAAAAAACTACGTCTTTATTTTATACCTAAAGATAAATAAGTGTAATTACTTTATTAGTTAAAAGTAAATCTTATATTAACCTTAAAGTTATTATCTTTAAAAAGTCTTTTAAGGCTCTAGGTAAGTATAACCTTATTAATATATTAAAGTAAGAGTATTTATATTTCTATACTAGAATATTAATATTTACAAGTAATAAAATTACTATTATTAAAAATAATTCTAGTTTTATAAGGAAGTATAAGCCCTTTTATAACCTATTCTCTTTATAACTTATAATAATAACTTTAAAAGATTAGTTTACTTCTTAAGAATACCTTAAGAGCGCCTAGGCTTATTTAGGTTATACTACCCTATTATACTAGTAGAGATATTTTAAGGCTTCTAACTACTTACTTTATACTATATCTATTTAAGACGTCTATTATAAAAGGCTAAAATATACTTAGATATATCTTTATACTATAGTATTATACTTATAAGCTAAGCTAGTAGGCTAATATATTTTAACTATTTCTACTATAAAGAGCTTATAAGCTATCTACTACCTAGGACTTATTTTTTTCTATAGGTAGCCCCCTTCTATAGCCCCTACTAGGAATTATACCTAATTAGTACCTTATATACTTTACCTTATTAGTATAATATAGGTTAAACTATACTAGTAATATCCTATTAAATTACTACTTAGGTTTATAATTTAATTAAACGCTTACTAACTATAAGGGGCTTACTACTAATATTATATAAAAAGACGGAGAAAATAGAGAAGATAAAAAGATAAGAATATAAGGTAGAGATTTAAAGGTAGTATAATAGTAAAAATATATTTCACTTATACCTTTAATACTAAGGGCCTAGGAGAAGGCGAGGTAAATTACGTAATATAGTAGTAGTAAGTTAGAGTATAATATAGTTCTATATATAATTAAAGGTTAGTAGCTAGTTACTATACTATACTAATTAGGTATAATTATAAGCGGGGGGTTATAAGAAGGAGGCTACTTATAATCTAAGACTAGTAAGAAATAACTAGTTATAATAGCTTATAGCTCTATTAGCTTAATTATATAGCTAAGAGCTTCTATTACTATATAAGAAAGCTTACTTCTACTATTATATATTTCTCTATTTATAAGATATTTATAAGGATAGTAGATCTTATTTAAATCCCTCTCCTAATATTTATTTATATTATACCTAATTGTTTCCCGCCTTATAATTACTTACTATAAGGTAATTAGTAAAGAATTATTAAGACTATTTAAACTTAAGGAGATAAATATTAAGATTTTATATATAAAATTAAAATATCTAGGTATAACTATTATTATTAAAGTTAGGCTTATAATACTAATAATATAATATAATTAGAATCTAGATATATAAGTTAAGTATATAGCTTTAATATATAAATACTTAATTAACTTAATACTAAATTCTATATTAATATCTAATTTAGTATAAGGTTAATATAGAAGATATATTATATAGTAGATTCTTATACCTAATAATAGCTTATAGCTAATTTTTAAAAAAGCTTAGTATTATAATTGTTCTTCTAGAAGAGGCTTTAAATTATATTAGAAGCCTTTAAAAGTATATATATATAAAAGCGTATATCTCCTAATATATTATATATTCTTTACGAGTTTAGCTTAAAAATAAATAATAGCCTACTTTAATATAATTTATTCTAGAGTTATAAATCTAATAAGTAAATATTATAATATTATAATATCGCTAGATTATACTTTAAATTTAAGGCTAATATATAAAGAACTTTATTATATTAACTACTTTATTAAATAGAATAGTAGAAGCTAAGATAACTTATAGTCTTTAAGGTAAACTAGTATATATTAATTAATCTATTTTAATATAAGTTACTTAAGTTCTATCTTCTTTACTATAATAGAATATCTCTAATTTTAGACCTTAAGCTTATTATAACTTATTAGTTAGTTAATAAGTCCCCTAGATTCCTTTCCTAGACTAGCGCGAATATTAAATCTCTAATAATTCTTCTTATTCTACCTACTTATATAATAACGCTTTATAATATTTTTTATTTAAATAAAGTTATATTACTTACTTTTAACTATCTAATACTTTAGAATTAATAAGAATTAATATAGTAGTTTAAAAGATATATTAGAATAAATAGATTTACCTACTAATACTAGTCTAACTATCTAATATCTTAATATATTCCTACCGCCTAACTAATTTTTTCTTTTTACTTTTCTTTTATTATTAAATACCTTATTATAGATATTATTCCTCCCCTTTATAATCTACGCCTTATAAGCTATACTAATTATCTTTAAAGTATATATTATTACCCTTCTTATATTAAATATAGCTCCTCTAGCTCCCTATTAATACCTTTTAAGCGCGTAGCTCTTTCTAAGCTATACCCTAATACTATTAATAAGAGGGTTAAATCTTATAAGAGTAATAGTATAAGGTGTATTAAACGTTTAAAAGAGATTATTTTAAGAACCTAGGTTAGATCTAGGAACCTATTAGTAAACCTTAGAGATATTATATTAATAGAACCTCGCCTTAAAGAAATACTATTAGATACTTATCTTAATAGCTACCTTAATAAGGGTATTACTCCTTAATAGCGTATAATAGTTATTAATATAACTATTTAAGTAGTTATTCTACTAAGGAACCCCTAATAACCTACTCCCCCTATTTTTAAAGAGACCCCCTAAGATATTACTCCTCTACTAGCTCCTAAATATTATCTAGAAATATATTACTAGTATACCTACTAGTAGGCTAATAAAGATAATAATATTAAGTACTAACCCCTTATTTAATAAGGCTTATACTAGTAGTAAAATAATATATATTAAGGGTAGATACTAGGCTAGAGATATTAAGTATATAAGGATCCTTATATAATAAGAGATATAGAGCTTTACTAGATTAATAAATTATTTAATATAACTAGTAATATATACCCCTATTATAATATACTATTATAGGAAAATAAGTATAATAGCTTAGAGGATAGTTAATAGCTATATTATAATAGTAGGAAGATTAACTAGCTATACCCTAACTAATTATATAAGCTAGCTAATATTAATATATTACTTAAGAGGTTAGGAAAGGAGGTTAAGGTTAATATATAATTAATTAATAGATTACGAAGTAATATAGATAATATTATTATTAAGAGATAATTTATAAGAAGGAGGATTATATATAGTAAAGAATTTTTAGATAATATTATTATTTATAATAACTATCTATCCTTTACTAGTAAAGGTATAACTAATATTAATACCTATATTAATTAAATTACCTTCTAGATCTAGGGGTCTATTTATTATCTAATAGGTCCTCTTATTACTAATAATAGCCTTAAGCTAAGATTTACCTAGATCTATATACTAAATAATATATAGAAGTAACTAGATATTTACTATTAATATTTTAATATTTTAAATTAAGATACCTTTACTTCTACTTAATATACCCTCTAGTCTATTAACCTATACGTCTAGGGGTTTAAATTATACTATAATTACCTTAAGGAGGACAAATATTCATATCTAATAGCTAAATATTAAATAATAGGATAAGAGTACTTATAATTACCTTACCTTTATAGAAGTTACTTACATAATAATAACTCCTAATAATATTATAAGAGGCTAGATTAAGTAGGATATTTATATTAAAACTATTAAGAGAGGCTTTATATTGATTCCTAATTAATATCCTTCTTATATAGCCCTCTAATATCTACTCCTATTTCTATTTAGTAAATAATTATAGTATAACCGCCTCCTATTAGCTAGCTATTAGCTTCTAGGTAACTATCTACTATATATATTACGACGGAACTATATTATTAATACACTTACCTAGTATACCTTAATTAGTAATAATAATAAACTAGAGTAGAAAGAGGGTAGTAACCCTAAGTAGGAACTAGACTAGTATATTACTAGTAAGTATATACCTTAAGGTTATAATAGGTCTTAGTAAGTAATAATATATTAATATTATATAAAATAGATATAAGTAAGACTATTTAATATATTTCCCTAGTTATTTTCTAGACTTAAATCTACTTAATTATAAATAGTTCTAAATAATTTAGATAATACTTAGAGGATAGTTAATATAATCTAAATAATTAGCTAATTAATATCTAGATCTAGCCTAGTTTCTTTAACTATACTATTAATAGTAGATATCTATTTAACTACTAGGCTACTAATATCTAGATATTAATAGAGCTTAATAACTTATAAACTAACTATTAAGTTAGGTTTTAGTACTATAAGTTAGTACTAACCTTAATACCTAGTACTACTTTAAGTACTAACCTAAATACTTAGTACCTATTTCTAGTATTAACTTAAAAAGCCCTTAGTACCTTAATAACTTAGATTAGACTAATCTAACTCGCTAAGGTATTACTAAGAAGCTAAGCTACTAATAAAATAGTAAGGGGTACTAAAATAGTTTCCTTATAATATAAATTAAAATAGTTTTATATAATTAAGAATTATTTTATATCTAATATCCTTTATATATCCTTTATAATTATATAATAGTCTATATTACTATTCTATATTATCCTATTATTTCTCGCCTCTAGGATTTATAATATATTAGTCCCTCTAGAAGTATTAAGTTCTACTAGCTCTAGTAATAAAACTATTTAATTAGGATTTAATAATCTTAATATAAATAATTTTATATTAAGTAGTATTTATCCTAGCTAATCTATAATTTAGGTTAGATATAGTATATTAAATAGATTCTTTTAAGAAAAGAGAGTACTTCTTTAAGATACTATTTAAAGCTATTAAGAAAGATTTTCTAGATTTAATTCTTATAAGGAATAATATATATATTAAATAGAGTTAATATACTAAAGTCTAGTTTAAAGTATAGTAGTAGTAAATAGCTATTAATTAAAGTATTAAAATAAAGTCTAGTACTAAGATTAAGGATCTACTCTAGATTAAAAAGATTATATTAAGTAAATAAGCTAATATTTAAGATAACTTTACCTAAATTACTTCTATAATTAAAGGATTACTAAAGATTACTTATAAGAAGTATAATAAAGTTCTAGACTACTTAATAGCTACTAGTAATTTAAGTACTTCTAATATAAGGAAATATCTTAAAATAAATAATTTTTTTTTATATAAATAGCTTAACTTATTATTATAAATAGAACTTTCTTTAAATTAGATAAGTTATCTATAATAATATAAAATAGTAATATAAAACTAATTATCTAGGATAATAATAGAAGAAAAGTAATATTAGATTTTCTACTAACTTTTCTTAAGAGAAGTAGAATAAATAATTATATAAATACTTTCTTACCTTAAATTAGTCTTTTTATACTATTAATTAATTAGAGTTATAGTAATTATTATTAATAGCTTATCCAGATATAACCCTAATCTATTATACTAAATTATAAAGTATAATCTTTTAGATTTTAAAGGAATATATGTAAAGATTAAAGTAGATTTAAAATATCCCTAATATATTTTTCTTATACTAGATACCTAATTAAGTTCTTAGAAGGTCGCCTATCTTAGAGTACTAGTCTACTATATTAATACTAATTTTTAATATTAGGAATATCTTATTACTTTTATACTACTTAATATCTATTATTCTAGATATTTACTTATAATAGAAATAATAAAGATATTAATTATTTATAGAATTAAAGATAAGCTTTTTAAGATTATTATTAATGATATTAATAATAATAGAATATTAAAAAATAAACTAGAGAAATCTATTACTTAGTAAGATACTTAGTAGGATAAATTATTAAACTTTATTCCTTATTTAGGTAGATAAAAATTTAATAAATCTAAAAATAAATAAGATTAACCTCTTTTTTATTAATAATAATAGAAATTATTTCCCCTTTTATATAATATAAACTTTATACTTTAAGGTAATCTTACTTAAATCTTTCTAATATATCTAGTATATTAATTAAGTCCTACTTATATAACTATTAATTATAATTATAAGACTAATCCTTCTACTTTACTAAGTATTAAGGTTTATTATAAGAGATTTTATAATTAAGAATAGCTTTAACTTCCTATTTATTTTTATCCTTTATAAGCTCTACTTATATAACTTTTATAATACTCTTATTATTACTCTAATATAACTTTATAAGTAAGACGTAAAAGATATTATATATATAAAAGGTATTAAGTAGTTATAACTTATATACCTAACTACTAATATAATTAAGGACCTTAAAAGGCCTTAAATAATATTATAATAGTTTCTTAATTACTTATATTAATTTAATATACTTTATATTTAATAAGATATATTTACTTATATTATAATATCTTTACTTTTATTATTTATTTATATACTCCGCTTATATAGCTTATATTTAATATAAGTACTACTTTAAACCTTCCTTATATTTTTAAAGTAATTTAACCCTTTCTTATATTAATAGGACTTCTCTTAATAATAGCCCTAAAAGCTTTATATCTAGCTTAGGTAAGTAGTTATAAAGCGCCTTATATAAAAGTAACTAAGTACTAGTATACTTTATATAATTATATATAAACTCTACTAGATAAAGTAACTCTACCTAGTTATCTTATCTCTAGGTAGAGTAGTAGTATAAATACTATTTAAGCGTACTATTCTACCTCTCTATTTAACCATCTATTTAGGGATAGAAAGTAGTACTAAGCTTTCTTTTTATATTAATATTATAATATATAACTACCTAGAAGCTACTTATAAATACTATCCCTTAATTATTAATAATACCTTCTAGCTAATTAAACTTTAAGAAGATTTTATAATATAATAGGTTAGTAATATTAATAGTATTAACTATCTTTATAATAGATAAATATCTAGCTACCTTAATATAATAGTCTATAATTACTATGATTATATTATAAATACCGCCTTTTTATTTACTTAAAGGAAGATCTATAATAAAATCTATTATAATTTCCTAAAAAGGTCTTATAAGTATTAGTAATAGTAATAGTATATTATAAATAGTATATCTACGCGGCTTTATTAATTAATAAGTTAAGTATTCTTATATATAATTATAAATATCTTATCCTATTGATTTCTAATAGAACTTCCGCTTAATAAGCTCTTATATACGCTTTTATAAGTAGTAGCTAGTATAAGGGTTATTATAATAAAGTTTTAAGATTTCTTATCTAATTACTTTATTACTAGGTATAAAAACTACGCTACCCTTATAAAGGACCCCTATCTTATCTATTAATAGAGATATATTAGCGGCCTTTTTATAGCCCTAGGACTTTAATAATTATTTCTTATTATAAATATCCTTATCTCCCTCTTAAAGATATTAGAGTATCTCTAATATTAAGTTATTATACTTATTTTATACGCGCTCTATTATTAATATAATTATAATATGCCTTTTAAGTACTATTTAATTAATATTAAATTATCTTATAATAGGGTTTAAGCTATTACTTATACTACTTTATATCCCTAAGAGCGCGTTACTCTCCCCTATTTTTAGGGTATAAGGCTCTCTAAGCCCTATCTCTAACCTTTTATACTATTTATAACTACGGGCCTTATTATCTTATAAACCTTTATAAATATTATATATATAATACTTATTAAAAGGAATATATCTAATATTCTTTAACTTATTTTATAATATTAATAGATAAGTATCTTCTTTATTTATTATTAATATATAATCTAGTTACTTTAATAGAGTATTAGCTAGGTTCTTAATATTTATATAATAGTATATTTTAAAGTTATATATTATAAGCTTTATTACCTAATATACTTATCTCCTTATTAATAATAATATTATCTAGAAATACTTTAAGTTATTATAATTAATAATTATTATAATTAGGTATAAGCTACCTTCTAAGAAGTACTTTTATACCTAAAACGCCTTAACTATTATAAGTAATTCCTAGTTATAAGTCTTATATCTAGTCTCTACTAAATATAACTTATAAGAGTAGAAGGTAATAGGATACTATTCTACTTCTACCCCTTTAATACTAATCAGGAACTTTTATAATAAAATAGTTATAATAGCTAGAATTAAAGTATTAGTCTCTAATTAGATTTCTCTTATAAAGTTAAAATATATAAGTAGTAGTACTTCTTAAAAGAGTTACTTTAACTACTTAAACGCCGCTCTTATAATATTACTTAATATTAACTTTCTATTTTTAATATATAGATAATTATTTTTTAGATAGTCTATTAATATTATAGTTATAAAGGAGTAGTACTTAATAAAATAATAATAGAAATTTATAAATCCTAGAAAGATTTAAATATCCTTAATACTTCCTAGTTTAAGCTATTTAATTATAGTATCTACCCTATATAAATCTATATATACGCCGTTATAACCTATAATAAAGCTAAGGAACTCTACTTTTACTATTATAAATTTATATTTCTTTAAGTTAATATAAAGTTTAAATTTATAAAGATATTAAAGTATAACCTTTATAACTCTAATATAAGACTCCTTATCCTAGGAATAGATAAGAATATTATCTAGATAAATAATATATATAATATTAACCCTCTTTGACGAATATATGGTACCAATCTGCGCATGATAGAACTTCCTGTTGCAGCCACCTGCAGTACAACCCGGCGCAGGCACTGCATCTGGTTAGAGTCCTGAATGTTCGACTTCAATTTGTTGTCTTCGGAGTTCCCAGGTCGTTGGTTCTCAGCTGCAAGGGCGCACGCAGCTCCCAATCCTACTGGTCAATCATATCTAAGCCCAGCTGTCATGATTCTCCGATGCAACCAAGCCACGTGCTACCTTCCTCGCTGGGAGACTTCCTCAACGACTATTCTAGTCTTCAATTACAGCTGAGCTCTCTTCAGCCCTCGTGCAGCAGCTCTCTACTTTTACACGGCAATTGTCTACATGGCAAACTGACGTACCTAGTCTAGAGCTGTGAACACATTTTGTCACAAGGCTAGGACTTTGCGTCACAAGCCTTGACCCTAGCGAGCCGGTGCAGGTTCACTCCACACACAACATCAAGAAAATCAGCTGCCAAGGGAGCGTCGCTTTAGTGGCCCTATACGTCAGTAATCTATGTCGATGCCACGATCCTACGTCGTAATCTGCTGCTCCGAACCTTCGTGTCTTAGCTGTGACTGCATTGGCTGCATTGGTGGCCTACGCCCAGCATCCCACGACGTGCATGCTAATAGCATTCGATCTCCGCACGGTGGCGAACCACCACACCTACCGCTCTACCAAGCGCTCGATAATCTCCGGACGACTATCTCTCCAGGGTTTGCCAGGCCTCCTGGAGCATTAGTGCGTCTTGGGGCACCCTGAGCCTCACTTATAATCTCCCATATGACTACGATGCCAGATGATCGTCTGTAACCCAATTGACCTATTGCCGATACGCCATAGACAGCTTTGACCGTTCCTCGAAAGTCCTTTGCTCTAACACATGCCCTTTTCAAACATCTACGATTCCAGAGCGTGACCGGGATGACTTTGCTAATAATGCTTGCAAGGATCCCCCACTACCAGTACCTTTAGTTCTGTATTAAACCACGCCTCAAATACACATGTGAGATATGTAATCTATGCGGGTGACGAGATTACCTCAATTATAAGCGTGTGAGAATTCTACTTTGTTCTAAATGATTACGATCCTCGGTCGGAAACGTATCCATCATCATCTCGACGATGAATACGTACGACAGATCTGAAGCCCCGTTCCAGGCAGAAGATCTGGTCTCATCGATTCATGCTATTCAAGAAGACGGAGTCATATCGCGTAGCATTATTAGCGCTGTTTTAAATACGGCCTACTTAAGTACCAATTCCTCCACGCGAGATTTCCTGCCCACGAGATTTTTGGTAAGAAAAAGGTCTTAGTAGATCGTATAATAGAGCTATCTGTACTGGGATACTATATGTATATACCCCTAGAGGATCTAGTAGTAAAAATACCTGTTTTGTAAAATACTGCCTAGATACTGCATACATGATTTGGTTCACCCTCCGTAGGGGACAAACGTCTGAATTTTAGGTAAGGGTTACTAGGAATTAGTAGGGTTCAGCTATAGTATAGCTACCTACCTTACTAAAAACCGACTCGAGAAAGTCCCGCTAAGACTTTATTAATATATACTTAGAATAAGGTAGATATATTAATAAGTCTAAAAGGTATAATTATATATTTAAAATAGCTATACCTTATATAAAATATAATCTTCTATTTATTATCCTTTCTTATTTATAAGTAATAATATATATCCTTAAGATCTAACTTAATTAAGTACTTAATATTAATTAATCTTATTAATATTTTATTAATTAATAGAAGTAAATAGTAGTTCTTAGTTATAATCTTATTAAGTACCTTATAATTAATATATAAATATAATATTCTATCCTTTTTTAGTATAAAAAGAATTAGTATACTTACTAAACTTATAGAATAATAAATCTACCCCTTTTTTAAAGCTTACTTAAGGTACTCCCTTAGTACGCGTAACTCTTTCTTTAATAGGTTATAAAGTAGGTTAAAGGGAAGTTCCTTATTCTCTTTTATATTAATCGCGTAATTATAATATATATAATCTAGTAGCGTCCTAGTATTCTTAATTAAAAAGATATCTTAAAATTCCTAAAATTTTAAAGGGAGCTTAACTTTAAATAGTAGGCTTTTATTACCTACTCTTAAATACGCCGTAATAAATATAATACTATTAAGCTACTCCTCTAGGGCTTTAATAGTATTAAAGTACTCCTTAATATTACTTTTCTTAATAGGAAATTACTAGTTCTATATAAGCTAATCTACTTAAGGATTTTATTCTTCTAATTATAAATACTTAAGGTAGAAGTTATAATTAAGATTTACTATTATATAAAAGGCGCCCTTATAATATTATATAATACTATTAGAATTAATAAGTTTAATTTCTGTTATATAAGAACCTAGTAATAATATTAGGTTCTTAACTCTATTATATAAGGTATTACTAGAACTTAAGTTTATTTCTTAATCCTACTCCTTTATTAAGTATATATTAATATAATTAATATTTACTTTAAAGTTAATTAATATAATAAATTCTCTTTATAAGCTCTTAAGCTCTATTTATATTATAATAATAAGTTATTATATCCGCTTCTTCCCTTATATTATAATAGTAGATATAATTATAATACTTAGGGGTTTTTTAAATTTAAGCCTCTCTTAGCTAGCTTATTACTAGATATCTTATTAGCTATAGGCTTATTAGCTATAATACTTATAACTATTAATTTTATACTCTAGTAATCCTTAATTATATATCCCTTCTTTTAATAATTATAATATTTAATAGTAGAGAGGTTAGGCTTAGGCCTTTAAAGAAGGTATAATAATACCCTAATACTACCCCGCCCTTCTTACTTTATATATAGGCTATTATCTCTTCGCCCTTAGAAATTTCCTCTTCCTCTTTAAGGATATTAACCCTTAGTAGGAGTATTATCCCTTTAATCTTTATATATAAGTAGTACTATATAAGGCTCTAGTTAGGTTACTAATATAATAAGAGTATCCCTTATCTCTAGGATATTAGGTTATATTATAAGTTAATTATAAAGATCCTTATATAACTTATTTAAAAGGTTATTATAAAGTATATACTCTATTAATAGCTTAAGTTATCTTTCTAACCTAGTAATATAATTTATAAAGTCTATAATCTTTTAGTATTCCTTTTACTTAGCTTCTAAGTAGTACTTACTAGTTATTAGATATTAATTTTAAGGATCTTCTATTTAATCTATTAAGAAACTATTAAAGTATTCCTAGGACTATTTATCCTTTAGTATATCCTTTATATATTTATATTATATAGCCTTAGGGTCTAGGGCTATATATTATAACGCGTATTAGATTTTTATAAAGTTATTAAGAAAATAGGCTATACTTATTTTAATTATATTAATTATATTATTAAATTATTCTTAATATTCCTATACTAACTTCCTATTATATATACGTAGGTCCTACGGCCTAAGAATATAGGTTTTATATTAAGGATACTTTAGTTCTAATTCTTTTATTAATAATAAGTAATATTAATAACCCGCTTAAGCGGCGTTATTAATATATATTTCCTACTCTAACTCTTATAAATATTATTATAAATCTTATATCTACTACCTCTTAAAGATTTCTTCTTTAAGTTCTTATATCCTTTATAATAGTACTTCCTAGGTTTTAGGTAGTAGGGACTAGGTTTATACGCCTAGTAGCTACCCCTAGATAGTTAGTTATAATCGCGATATATCTATTATTAATTTATTAATTAATTCTTAAGACTCACTTTCTTTATAAGCTTAATCCCTTATATTTAAGCGGGTTATTTACGCTAGTTAACTAACCTTTTTACCTTACACCCGTAATAACCCTTCTCCGCTTATCTTATTAATAGTCGGGCTACTACCCTTAAATAGGGTAGAGCGATTAGAATATAAGGGTACTATATAATAATATAGCTATTAAGTACTATAAACGGTGCGTATATATATATATATAGAACTCTCTATTCTTATTAATAGTAAGACTAATTACTACCCTTCCCTTTAGGGGGAATTCCCTCCTCTATATATTATAGGAAAAGGGATAGCGTAGTACTACTACGTACTATAGACGCCACGTCGATAGTAGTACTATATTCCTAACTAGTCCTTATATTATATCTATTTTATATAAAATTAATATCTTATTACTTACTAAGACCTACTACGACTCTAAGGTATATACTTACTAGTAATATACTAGTCTAGTTCCTACTTAGGGCTACTACCCTCTTCCTACTCTAGCTTATTATCGCTACTAATTAAGGTATACTAGGTAAGCGTACTAGCGACACGGTTCCGTTATAATATATATAGTAGATAGTCGCCTAGAAGCTAATAGCCGGTTAATAGGAGGTAGTTATATTATAACTATTTACTAAATAGAAATAGGAGCGGATATTAGAGGGCTATATAAGAGGGATACTAATTAGGGATTAATATAAGGCCCCCCTTAATAGTTTTAATATAGATATCCCGCTTAATCCGGCCTCTTATAATATTATTAGGAGTTATTATAATACGGGCGACTTTTATAAAGGTAGGGCGATTATAGGTACCCTTATCCTATTATTTAGGATTTAGCTATTAGCTATAGATACTTATAATATTAATAGGATATTATAATTAATCCTCCTTAAGGCGGTTATAGTAGGATTTAAACCCCTAGATATATAGGTTAATAGACTAGAGGGTATACTAAGTAGAAGTAAGGGTATCTTAATTTAAATTATTAAAATTTTAATAGTAAACGTCTAGTTACTCTTACATACTATCTAGTATATAAATCTAGGCGAATTTTAGCCTAAGGCTATTATTAGTAATAAGAGGACCTATTAGATAATAAATAGACCCCTAGATCTAGAAGGTAACTTAATTAATATAAGTATTAATATTAGTTATACCCTTACTAGTAAAGGAGAGATAATTATTATAGCTAATAATATTATTTAAAAATTCTTTACTACGTCTAGTCCTCCTTCTTATAAACTATCTATTAATAATAATATTATCTACGTCGCTAAGTAATATATTAATAAATTATACCCTAACCTTAGCTTCCTTTTAAGGCCCTTTAAGTAATAAGTTAATATTAGCTAGCTTATATAACTAGTTAGGGGATAGCTAATTATTCTTCCTATTATTATAATATAGCTATTAACTATCCCCTAAGTTACTATATTTATTTTTTTATAATAATATATTATAATATAGATATCTATTAGTAGGGATATTAAATAAGTTATTAAATAGGTAGGGTACTATATCTCCTATTATATAGGGATCCCTATATACTTAATATCTCTAACCTAGTATCCGCCCCTAATATATATTATTCTAACGCCGGTATAAGCCCTATTAAACTAGAGGTAGATACTTAGGATTATCTTCTTTAGTAGCCTATTATTAGGTATACTAGCGACGTGTATAAAGATAATATTTAAGAGGTAGTAGAGGAGCGATTTCTTAGGGGGCCTCTTTAAAGATTAGGGGAGTAGGTTATTATAGGTTTCTTAGCGGAATAACTACTTAAATAGTTATATTAGTAAGGGCTATACGCTACTAGGGAGTAATACTATAATTAAGGTAGCTATTAGGGCGAGTACCTAATAGTATTTCTTTAAGGCGAGGTTCTATTAACGTAATATCTCTAGGGTTTACTAGTAGGTTCCTAGATCTAACCTAGGTTCCTAAATTAGTCTTCTTTAAGCGTCTAATACGCCTTATACTATTACTCTTATAAGATTTAACCCTCTTATTAATAGTATTAGGGTATAGCTTAGAAAGAGCTACGCGCTTAGAAGGTATTAATAGGGAGCTAGAGGAGCTAAATTTAGTATAAGAGGGGTAATATTATATTATTTAAAGACGGCTAGTACGGTTTATATATTATAGATTATAAGGGGAGGTATTAATATCTATAAGTTAGTATTAAAGGTAAAAAAGTAGTAGGAAGAAAAATCTATTAATATAGTAGGGAGGCGCTAAGATATAATATAATTAGACTAATTTAAGAGGTAAATCTATTAATTCTAATATATCTTCTAATATAATAGACCGATATTAATTATTTTTAAAGCGTTAGATAGTAGAAAGTAAGCTATATAATATTATTTAGATAGAAAATATTATAAAGAGTAGGTATATATATAAGTAGAATACGAAGAAATATCTAAGTTCTAATATTCGCGCTAGTCCTAGAGGGGTAATTAGGGGACTTATTAACTAACTAATAAGTAGTAATAAGCTTAGGGTCCTAAATTATATATCTTCTATTATAGTAAAGAGATAAAGGTATTTAATAACTATATAATAATATCTAAGAGGATTAAGAAGTTAAAGGAATTAAATATCTAGAAGATAGCTAGTAAAGAAGATTATTATTATAGCTGATTTATAATATAGAAAGAAGATGTATTCTCTATATAGTAGGAAACCTACCTAAGTACGTAGAGTATAGAAGCCTTTTATAAGGAAGGCGTACTAGGTAAATAGTACTATTAATAATAGCGATAATAAGTAAATACTTATAGTAAATACCTATAATAAATAAAGCTATTATCCTAATAGCTATAAGTTATTAGTAAATATACCTTAATTAGAAGTACTTAAAGTAAAATAGAGATAACCTTATAAGGTAAGTAATTTTACTTATATACTACTATTACTAATCTATCCCCTAGCTCTTATACTAGGGCTATTTACCTCTTTATATTTATAAATAAGCTCTAGAGCATTTAATAATTAATAATCTAGTATCTATTAGTTACTCTTAGGCCTATATCTAGCTATCTAGTTTCTATAAGAGGCGTTTAATTTTATATTTAATATCTCTATTAATAATAATAGAAGGAGTAGGTAGGTAGTAGTATTAATATATATTATCTATAGGATTAGTAGTAGGTTTAAGATAGGCTATTAAGATAATATTATAGATATATATTATATTAGGTAATTCTAACTTATAAGCCAGACGTCCTATTTATTTAAAGACCTTAAAAGGTCTAATAAACTAAAGACTAAGCTTTTAGATATAATACTAGGAACCTTATATCTCTTATATAAGTATAAGTTTATAAGGTTACTTATATTAAAGATTCTTACTATATACTTTAAGTTATAGTAGTCTTTTATTATAAGTAAGGTAAAAGTAATAGTATCTTTTCTATTAATATAAGATAATCTATATTCTATTATAGAGATAGGTACTTAAATAGATACTTAGGGTACTTTTATAATAAGTAATAGTGCTTTTATATAAGGTAGTAAGGCCCTTATTATTAAGGTTATTATAATCTCTATATTAGGCTTTAGTAGGTCTAGTACCTCCCTTATTTAGAAGTTATAGAGTACTTTAGTAGGAGTTCTATTTATAGATATATACTTAGTAGAATTATTAAGAGTAGCTATTATCCTTAGAAGAATAGATAGCTATAGTAAATTATATTTAATAGTAGTAATATAGTACTAAAGGGCTATCTTAGTAGTCTAATTTAATTATTCTAATTAACTATCTATCTAAGAATACTAGGTTACTAAGTAAAGTAAATTAACTTTTAAATGATAAAAGATAGTTTACTATAACTATACTATAAACTTATAATCGCGGTCTAAAGTTATTACTTAAGGTAAACCCTAGTTAGTATTCCCTAATCTATTAAGTAACTTTACTACCTAATCCTTTACTATCTAGGTCGTCTTACCTAGAATAAAGGTAATTACTTTAGAAAATTTATATATAACTATTAAGATACTATTAAAGCCTTTTATAGTTAATAGAAGTACTAGGATAAAGTTAATAGTAATTATATAGAATAGCTAAGTAGGTGTTAGGATAGGCTATAGTAACTTATATAGCTTATATTATAGTATCTAATTATACTAATATTAAGGGTAATAGCAGATAAATTTATAAAGCTTCTTAGATAAGTTATAAATATATAAATCCTCTATTAGCCTTTTATATATATAGGTATAGCCTAGGTATCCTAATTTATTATATATAAGCTTAAATACTTCTACTTCTATAATAGAAGAGATATATAAATATAGCCCTTATTTATAATATTAAGTTAATATAAGGATTCTTAGGACTTACTAACTTTAATAGATATTTTATAGAAGGCTACTTTAAGAAGGCCTTACCTCTTATAAATATTATTAAGAAAGATATAAGATCTTAATAGAGTTTTAATTAAAAGAATACTTTTACTAAACTTAAGTAAGCTTATATAGATCTATTAGTACTTAGTACTTTTTAAAGTAGAGAATTAGTATATATTAAGATAGATACTTTAGACCTTATAATTAGAGCTTACTTATATTAGTAGTTTAATAGTAAATAGTATCTAGTAGTATATTACTTATAAAAAATAATACTTATACAGTAAAATTATAATATATATAATAAAGAGCTTTTAGTAATTATTTATACTTTATAATATTAGAGAGTATATATTAAAAGCTATTTTAAGCTTACTATTTATATTAATTATAAAAATCTAGTTGATTTTATAATAACTAAAGAGTTAAATTAATAATAAGTTAGATAATTTAAACTTCTTAGATAGTATAAATTTAAAATTTAATATACCCTAGATAAAAATAGTAGATAAGTAGATACTTTAAGTAAATAATCTAATTATATATTAATAAAAGATATTACTAATTAACCTATTTTAAAATAAAAATATAATAGATTACTTATACTAGTAATAAACTTAGTAGTAATTATATATATTATAATATATATAAATCTAAAACTTGTGGAAGTATATATTAAAGATCCTTTAACCTATAAGCTTAGAAGATAGTAACTTAACTAAGACCTATTATTATATAAATAGAAGTTATACTTACTATTAAAAGTAGTTAAAGAAGTAATTAGAGATTATTATAATAATAATCTACTACTAGGATATCTAGGAGTTTCTAAAGTATTAGAGATTATCTAGAGATTATATACTACGCCTGATCTCTAAGTAGTAATTAAATAATATATTAGTAGAATAAGTTTATAAGATATACTAAGTATAGATAAATTAAGTTTATAATAGTTCTAGATATATTATAAAAGGATATTATAATAGACTTTATTATAAAGCTACCTCTCTTAATTAATCTAGTAATAAATAATAAGTATAATTTAGTAATAGTTATTATAAATAAGCTAATTGAGTATACTATTCTAATTCTATATAAGGAAATATTATAGTTAAATAGCTTAGATTTATCCTCTTAAATAGACTAATTAGAGATTAAATTATATTAAGGTTAATAACTTTAAATAGGAATAAATTCTTTATATCTAACTATTAAAAGACTTTAACTACCTTAATTAAAACTAAAGTAAGGATAATAATAGCCTATTATTTATAAATAGATAGATAGACTAAATATATAAATTAGATTATAGAAGTCTATCTTAGATATTATATTAATAAAAGGTAAAATAATTAGATTTTACTACTCCTAATAGTATAATTAGTATGTAATAATAAAAGATTTAATATAATTGTACTATCTCTATTCTTTACTAATTATAGAAGATATATAAACCTATTCTTAGACCTAAGATAAGGACTAAATACTAAGAAAGTACTAGTATTAATATTAAATATAAAAGATTTGTATAAAGATATATAAATATAAAAATAAAAATAGAATACTTCTATAAAAGTAATAGCTAATAAAAAGAGAAAAAATAGACCTTAATTAAAGAAAGGAGATAAAGTATACCTTCTTATAAAAAATCTAAGAGTATAAGACTAAGTAAAAAACTAGATTATATTAAAGTTAGACTATTTTTAATTTTAAGTTAAAGGGAGATATTAATTATAAGTTATAATTTCTATTTAATACTAAAATCTATTTAGTCTTCTATATATTAATATTAGAATAAGCGGACCTTAATACTCTATTATAATAAACTTTTTATTATAAAATAGAAGAAGAGAATAAATTTAAAGCTAAAAAGATTCTATTATAAAGAGGTTAGAGCTACCTAGTAATATAAAAAGGATATAAGGACCTAGAAAATACCTAGGAACTAATTTTAAATCTTATAAACTATTAAGAGCTCCTTTAATAGTATTATTAAAACTATAAATACCTTAGATTATCTAGTTAAATACCTTAAGTGAAAAGGCTATAAAACCTATAAATTTAGTAAATAAAGTAGATATAATAAGTACCTTTCTAATCTTACTAGCCTTCTTAAGTTCCTTTAAATATTCTAGCTCTTCTATATTATTAAGACCTTTATCAAATATCTATTATTTATACTCTTTTAGAAAATACTTCTACTAGTAAAGATATTTTAATTTTACTTATTTTTAATAAATAATTTTATTACTTTAATAAATAGCTTTATTAGTAGCTTCTTATACTACTTTTATCTCTATCTCTTTATAATTAGGCTTCTTTATAGCCTTATTTATACTAGAGAAGTAAATAACTAATATAACTAGTTTATATTACTTTCTTAGCTAAATATATTCCATATACTTTTAAGAAAGAAAAGATACCTAATACTTCTTTTAAGACCTTATATATTATAGGTATAATACTATTATAATAAATCCCTTATAAATAACTTAATCTAATAGTTTAATATAATATTATTAAGGATAAGATAATATAAATATTTAATTAACCTTTAAGATAAAGGTTTAAGGAAGGAGGGGTAATATTATACCCTTAATACGCGAGCCTTAGTAGATACTATAAGTGCTTACTAAGTTAAATATACCTTAGTATAGTAATTTAAGTAATTACATAATAGGTCGCTCTAGTTAATATTAGTTAATTAAGGCGAGCTAGGTAATTACTTAATAAGTCGCTTTAATTAATATAGGTTAAGTACTAGTAATTAGTATAAATATAGAATTTCTTATATCTATAAAGATAGTATTATATTCCTTCTAGATAGAAGCTTTATACTTTACTTATATTATCTATTAAATTAATCTCCTAGATACTAAATATAATTTTATACTAGACTAGTTTAATATAAAGCCTACTTACCTTCTCTTTAATACTCCTCTTTATAAGATCTACAATAGATCCTAGTTACCTTTATAAAGATCCTAGGTTATAATACTAAAGTACCTTAATTAATTTAATTATAGATTTTAAGCTTATAGTATATACTATTTTATTCTCTACTATTATATTAGCTAGAAAATATAGAATAAGTTATTTATAATTAATAGTTCTAGTAATAGAGTTAAGCTATTTCTTAGCTATATTATAGATATATTAAGGTAGTATCTTACTTATACTCCTTATAATTCTAGGTTAAGGGTCTTTATACCTTAATAGATATACTCTATCTAAAATTACTATTCTAATAGCTATATTAATAATTCCTAGTACTAGTATTTATAACTACCTTATATATATATTATATATTATAGTAAGTTTACCTTTATTATTAGAGGGTTATAAGCCCTATTCTAGAATAGATACTATATAACCTATTTATTATAATATAAAATATGGGTTTAATAAACCTACTACTATTAATAGCTATTATTATAATATAGGGATAAGTTTATTTATTACCCTACTTTTACTTTTATAATTAGGGCGCCTTAATAGTATATTAGCTAGGTTTATCTTATCTAATCTATACTTAATAATAAAGTTATAGATTAAGAGCCTTATTATCTATCTAGCTTATTAACTATTTAAGGCCTTAATAATAATAAACCCTTTAAGTTATTATAATTAGTAAGTACTTTAACTAGAAAGAAATTACCTTTTAGGTAGTATCTCTACTACTTAAAGATTATAACTATTATAAGTAACTCTTTATTATAAGTTTTATAATATTCTTTAATAAAATTCATCTTCTTACTTTAAAAGGCTATAGGATACTACTACCCTAATTCCTAGAACTATAATAGAATACTAGCTAGTCTAAAATCTAATATATTAATTTTAGCTTATATAAGTAATATAGGATTAAAGTATCCTAATATTAATATATTAAGAAATACTTAATAAAGTATATTAAATATATACTCTATTTTATTAGGCTAATTAAAAGGACCTATTTTAATACCTTTAATACTACTCTCTAGTAGCCCTATTAAAGGTAATATAATTTAAGAATAAAAATAATAAAAATAAAAATAAAAATAAAAATATATAAACTTAAGAAAACTCTATACTTTATAAAAGCTCTTTAGCCTAGGTTATAACTAGATAGTATCTGCCTTATACTAATCTATTATAACGCCTTTAATAGATATAATAAATTCTAAGAACTCTTCTTCTATTATAAAGAACTAATATTTCTTTAAGTTAATAAATAATTTATACTATTAAAGTTATATAAGTACTTAATATATATAATTCCTATACTTTATATATAACTCTAAATAGATAAGAATATTATTAAGATATATAATATAAAATTTATTTAGTAACTCTATTAAAGACTTATTAATATAAGCTTAAAAGGTTGTTAGAATATTTATAAGATTAAATAGTACTATTAAATACTTAAAATAATTATATTATATATAAAATATAGTCTTCTACTTATCTCCCTTTTAAACTTAAATATAATAATATATACCTTTAAGATTAAGTTTTATAAAGACCTTTACTCTATTTAAGTAATCTAATATCTTATTAATTAGAGGTAAAGGATATCTATTCTTAATAATTACTTTATTTAACTTATAGTAATTAATATATAGATATAGGTCTCTATCCCTCTTAAAGATATATAGGATTAGTAATCTTATAAGACTCTTAGAGTACTTAATCTATCCTTTTACTAAGGCTTTATTTAGATAGTATCCTAACTCTACTAACTTTATATTTAATAGGTTATATAAGAGTTTATAAGGCGGATTACTAGTTATATTAATAATATAATTACTCCCTTAATAAGATAGTAGATATCTAGCTTCTTTAATAGAGAATATATTTAAGAACTTACTAAACTCTAGAAGTAATACTTATAAATTAATAGTAAGTTCCTTATCTAGATTAATAATATTAGAAATAAGGATTATATAAATAGTAGGCTATTTCTTTAAAAACTTTATAAACTATTATTAATTATTAATTCTAAAATACTACTTCCTTATACTTATATTAACCTTAATACCTATTATATACTATATAAGTCTATTAATAACTAGTAGTAGTCCTATCAAATTAATTATATTAAAAATATAAGTATATTAATAAGAAAAACCCTAACTATTAGTAGTTTAATATATTATATTATATCTATTATAATAGAAGATAGGCTTACTATTTATAAAGCCTAGATATAGTAACTTAATATCTTTAATATATTTTAAGCTTACTTTAATAATATAAGCTTAAGAGATAATATTTAGTTATAAGTTATAATTAAGATATCTCTTATACTTAAAAGGCTTATACTTTAATATTATCTTAACTTTATATTAATATAATATTAGAGGTTAAACCTCTACTCTTTATAACCTCTAATCTAATAATTTAAAGTCTTTAATAAGGTCTTATCTTTTCTCTACTCTTTACTTACATATTAGCCCTATTTACTTATAATAGTAAGATTTAAGTATCTCTCTTTCTATTAGAATCTACTTTATTTTAGTAGATTAAAATAATTTATAAAATAGTAGCCCTTTTTATTATAATTTTAATAAGTAATATCTAATAAGTCGCGTAATTTAAGCTTATTATTTCTACTCTTATTATTATAATTACCTATTTCTTATCCTCTTATAATATCATCCCTATTTATTTATAATTTTTTACCTTTATTATAATCTAGGTATTTATATAATATATTTTACTAGCTATTCTTACCGAAGCTTTTAGCCTTATTAATATTAGCTTTAAGATATACTACTAATAATAGGAGTTTATCCCTTATATTAGATAGAGACCCCTAATTTATAAGGGTAATTTAAAGCTCTTTAATAAGTTTAATATATAAATTTATTACCTACTTATTTTTAACTTTTTTAAGAAGTTAGGTTTTTAAAGATATTAAGTATATTTTAAACTTATAAATTACTTATATGAGGTATTAATATATATTAGTATATAATTAATATATACTTAAATCCCTATTTATAAGATCTTTAATATAATTTAGTAAAAAGTTTATAAAATCTTTCTAACTTAATATTTCTAAAGGATAAGAATATAAATAAATAACTTAAAGTTATTCTAATTTACTCTTAAGCGCTAGTATTATAGATAGAATATATAATATCTATATAATAAAATTAAATAAAGGTTATAAAAAAGATATATTATATTATTATATCTAGTCTTAATATATATAAATATTCTTATTATAATAGTTAAGAATAGGAATTAACTTTAATATACTTTAAATAAGACTTAAGTACTCCTTAGCTCTATTATATATATACTTCTAACCTATAATACTATTATTATAAAAGAGAAATCTATTCCCTTAATTCTAAGGTTATAATATCTACTTTAACTTCTTTAAGTTATTAAATTTATAGTAACTCTTCTTACTTATATCTTACCTATATAAGGCGTTTTATTATAAGGGGAATACTTCTTTTATAACTTTCTATATCTCTCTTAAAGGTATTTTTAGTATTATTAGATTTATTTATACCCTTAATATAACTTTCCTATCCCCTTTCTTATAGGCTAGGATTATTATTAATAGTATTAAATAGACTATTTTTATCTTAATTATACTATAATAGTATATTACTTATAATTCTACTAGAGCGAGTTATCTTCTTACTATAATAGAAAATACTAGAATTAAGACCTTAAGCTTATTACTACTTATTAGTTAGTTAATAAGTCCCCTAGTTACCCCTCTAGGACTAGCGCGGATATTAGAACTTAGATATTTCTTTATATTCTACCTATATATATACCTATCCTTTATAATATTTTCTACCTAAATAATATTATATCGCTTACTTCTAGCTATCTAATACTTTAAAAATAATTAAAATCAGTCTATTATATTAGAAGATATATTAGAATTAATAGATTTACCTCTTAAATTAGTCTAACTATATTATATCTTAGCGCCTCCCTATTATATTAATAGTTTTTTCTTCTTACCTCTTTTTTACCTTTAATATTAACTTATAGATATTAATAGCTCCCTTTATAATCTATAATATATAAACCGTACTAGCCGTCTTTAAATAATATAATATTACCCCTCCTATACTAAATTTAGCTCCTCTACCTCCCTACTAATACCTTCTAAGCGCGTAGCTCTATCTAAGCTACACCTTAATACTATTAATAAGAGGGTTAAATCTTATAAGAGTAATAGTATAAGGCGTACTAGACGCCTTATAAAGACTAACTTAGGAACCTAGGTTAGATCTAGGAACCTACTAGTAAACCTTAGAGATATTACGCTAATAGAACCTTATCTTAGAGAAATACTATTAGGTACTCGCCCTTATAACTACCTTAATAAGGGTATTACTCCCTAGTAGTATATAGCCCTTACTAATATAACTATTTAAGTAGTTATTCCACCTAGGGACCCCTAGTAACCTACTCCCCTAGCCTTTAAAGAAGTACCTTAAGAAATTACTCCCTAGCCTCCCTCTAAATATAATTAAAGTACCTATTATTAGTATACTTAACGGGGGGCTAATATAGAGGATAATACTAAGTACTAACTACCTATCTAATAAGGCTTATACTAACGGCGGAATAATATATATTAGGGGCGGATACTAGGCTAGGGATATTAAGTATATAAGGATCCCTAGAAAGTAGGAGATATAGTACCCTACCTAGTTAATAGATTATTTAATACCCCTACTAATATATATCTATACTATAACGTACTATTATAAAAAAATAAATATACTAGTATAAAGAATAGTTAATAGCTATATTATAATAGTAGGAAGAATAATTAGCTATCTCCTAACTAGTTATATAAGCTAGCTGATATTAACTTATTACCTAAGGGCCCTTAAAAGGAGGCGGAGCTTAAGGTATAATTTATTAATAAATTACTTAATAATATAGATAATATTATTATTAATAGATAGTTTATAGGAAGGAGGACTATATATAGTAAAGAATTTTTAGATAATATTATTAGCTATAATAATTATCTCTCCTTTACTAGTAAGGGTACGATTAATATTAATACCTACGTTAATTAAATTACCTTTTAGATCTAGGGGTCTATTTATTATTTAATAGGTCCTCTTATTATTAATAACGGCCTTAGGCTAAAATTCGCCTAGATTTATATACTAGATAGTATATAAGAGTAATTAGATATTTACTATTAATATTTTAATAATTTAAATTAAGATACCCTTACTTCTACTTAATATACCCTCTAGTCTATTAACCTATATATCTAGGGGTTTAAATCCTATTATAACCGGCTTAAGGAGAATAAATTATAATATCCTATTAATATTATAAGCGTTTATATCTAATAGCTAAATCTTAAATAATAGGATAAGGGTACCTATAATTACCCTACCTTTATAGAAGTAACCTATATTATAATAACTCCTAATAATATTATAAGAGGCTAGATTAAGTAGGATATTTATATTAAAACTATTAAGGGGGGCCTTATATTGATTCTTAATTAATATCCTTCTTATATAGCCCTCTAATATCCGCTCCTATTTCCCTTTAATAAATAGTTATAACACGACTACCTCCTATTAGCTAGCTACTAGCTTCTAGGTAATTATCTACTATATATATTATAATAGAACTATATTACTAGTACGCTCGCCTAGTATACCTTAATTAGTAGCGATAATAAACTAGAGTAGGAAGAGGGTAGTAACCTTAAGTAGGAACTAGACTAGTATGTCGCTAGCGAGTATATACCTTAGGGTTATAATAGGTCTTAGCGAGTAATAAGATAATAGTTTTATATAAAATAGATATAGGTAAGACGATTTAATATATTTCCCTAGTTATTTTCTAGACCTAAATCCGCTTAGTTATAAATAGTTCTAAATAATTTAGATATTAGTTAGGGGATAGTTAATATAATTTAAACAATTAGCTAATAAATATCTAGATCTAGCCCGATTTCTTTAATTATATAATTAATAGTAGATATCTATTTAACTACTAGGCTACTAATATCTAGATATTTATAGAGCTTAATAACTTGAATTAGTATTATTAGAATTAATAAATTATTTAGGCGGACTACTACTCTAGCCTAATAGATAGGCTTAGTACTAATCTAGATATATCGCTTAAAGATATTAGTAGTAAGGTAACTATCCTCCTATTAATAATACTAAGAAGCTTATATACTATAAAAGCGAGAATATAAGACGCTATAATAATAGTCTAAAAAAGGGGTAAACCTAAATTTTTTATTACTTTTATATATAATCTTAAGTAGCCTAATATTTAGAGCTTACTAGTATCTAGTTAGATATTAGAGTACTATTATAATCTAATTACCTGTATCTTAAATTAGAAGTTCCGGGGGCTAATAAAAGACCTCCTTAAGTAATATATCCTTAGGGTTTATATAAGCTACTATTATATTATTAAGTTTTAGAAGTAAGGTCTCTTATATACTTATATTCTCCTTATTATATAGGAAGAGGATTAGATCTAGATAGTTAGTAATATTAATAGTATTATTTAAGTATTTATCCCCCCTTAATAGGATAATAATATACTATATAAGTTAGTCTTATAATATATAGTTTATAATTACTATACTAGCATTCCTAGTAATAGATATTTTAATTAGGAGAAGAATTATTATAATAAGGCTTTTCTAAAGGACTTTTACTAAGAGAAGTCTTTTATACCTAATAGGAGTTATCCTCTTTATAAGTGTCTAGTTAGCCCCCTTAAACCTAACTTATCTATTAATAATAGGTAGGTTATCCCTTATAACCTATATCTATTAAAGAAATATGATACCTATATTAATATTAAGATCTACGGCTCTATTAAGTCTATTTTCTATCTATATAAATACATTTATAAGGGACCTAATTAGGCTAATATCTCCCTTACTAGGAATTATACGCGTAATGATAATAACCCTACTCCTAACAGCTAGCTATAATAGTAAGGGGAGTTAGTAGACAAGATTATAGAGTTCTAGTCTATTTACTAGATTAGGTCTACTAAGGCTATCTAGAAGATACTCTTATTTAGTATAGGTATTATAAAGCCTTATATAAAGTGTTTATAGATCTACCTCCTAGACTAATAGCATACCCTTTTTAAGCTAGCTAATAACTAGGCTATTAATAAGGCTATTAAATAAAAGCTAATAGATAGTAATAAGCTTTATAAGACTATATTAATAGAGTTTTTTAATATAAACTATCTTACTAAGGAAGCTTATAATAATAGTTAGCTATTACCTTTTATAAAATAGAATAGGAAATATCCTACTATTATAAGAGATCTACTTAATTATTTATATATAGATTGTCTAAAATTCTTTATATAGAATAAAAGAAATAAATATTAGAAAATATATAAAAGAGGGGAGACTCTTAGGCGTATTAATTTTATTAATCTTAAAACTAAAGATCTTTATTATTACTAACTACTCCTTTATTATATTAAGGGGCTATATTATTTAATAGCTTATAGATAGTAGATAGCTAATTAATAGGATGAAAGAAGGCTTATATAAAGCTTAGATTAACTAAAAATAATAGATATACTAATAAGATCCTTAATAAAGGAAAGGATTTTTAGGGAGGTTATAAGCTATATAGACTTTTTATATTAGTATTAATTAAACTCTAATCTACTAATATCCTGATCTTATCTTATCTTATAGAATAAGTATAAGGAGTTTATCTTAAATAACTATTTATACCTCTTATAACAGGATTTTTTAACGCTTTAAATACTAGATAATTATAATAAGTAATAGTTATTTATATAATAGTATACTCTAATCTTAATTAATAGCTAATTAGAATATTAATTAACCCTTAAATATATTAAGGATCTAGTATAATATAACCTACCTATTCTAATTATCCTATTTAATAATTTTAATAATACTTTAAAAAGGCTTTTATAAGAAGGAATATCTTATTAAATTACCCTTAATAAGGCTAAGGTTTTATAAAATAGGCTAAATACTAATTAATATTATACTACTAATTAGATTATTACTACTATTAATACTAATATAAATAATAAATATAGTACTTTAAGTACCTTATTCTTTCTTAATAGTACTAGGGGAACTAGTAAGATAATAGTATAAAATACTATTATAAAAAGGCTATATTCCTAGTAAAAGATTACTCTAGTAGTAGTATCTTCTAATATTATATTAATACTATTATAAGGAGGTTAGACTACTTACTTATAATTTAAGATACCCCTAGACTCTAATACTACCTCTTTATATAGGATTAAAAAGGGGACTAATCTTACTAAGCTAATTAAATAAGCTTATATTATCTTTTAAGATAAGTCTCCTATATAAAGTTAATATAATATAAAAGCTATTAATTATAGCCTTTAAGATATCTATAATAATAACTAGGCTTATTTTAGGGGTAAGGTAGTCTACTTTTATAGTAACTTCTAATAAATACTCCTAGTTATTCTAGGAGGATCTAGTAGCTAGGTTATTAAGGTGTATCTTTAGAAGGCCTATTTCTAGAATAAGGTTATATATTTAAATCTTACTATTAATAAATAACTTAATAATCCCGACCTAATAAATATTATATATTATAAAATAGGACTATTTATAAGTAATCTCCTCGCTATTAATAATAGTATTAATATTTTAAAAAGCTCTACTACTAATAAAGATATATTATATTAGAAATATAGTTATATCCTTAGAAATACTATTAATAATTTAGTTAAGAATATCTATATTAATATTAGGATAAATATCTCTTAAAGGGTTTATCTATTAGAATAGGCTATTCTTACTATTACTAATAAAAGTATTACTAGTATTAATACTAAGATAATATTATATATCCCTAGTAATATAATAATATACTAGAGTATTAATTATACTATATTAGAAGAAGATAATAAACTCTTCCCCTCTAAGTACTTTTATAAGTTCTATAAACCCTCCCTACTATCTTATAAGTTATATATTAAGCTAGGCGTATTAATTATACTATTAAAGAACCTTAATCTACTATATTTATATAATAGGACTTAATTATAAGTAATAAGATATAATAAGTATATCTTTAAGGGGGAGATTATAAGTAGTACTTATAATAGCGAGAAGGTAATACTATTTAAGACGCCGTTATAATTTAAAGTAAATAATAGGTAGATTCCTACCCCTTTTATTTATAAGTAGTACCCTATCTAACTAGTATTTAGTATAACTATTAATAAATTATAAGGCTAATTAATAAAGTATATAAATATTAACTTATAAACTAGGCCTACTTTTAGTTATAATTAATTATATATAGCTCTATTATAAGTAATAAGATAGGGAAACCTCTATATTATTAAGCCTAAAACTCCTAAATATATATCTAGCTAAATAATAAGAAATATTATATATAAGTAGGTACTATTAAATAATAGGTAAACTACCCTAATATATTAGTTATAACTTATTATTAACGCCTAGATCCTATTAATAGCTACTTAGTAGCTTATAAGAATATTAATTATAATATTAGAAGTATAAAAATAGCCTAATACTATACTTAATTATATAGTTATATCTTTATATTAGACTATAATATTAGACTTTTTAATAATAAAAATAAGCTATTCTACTATTTAATTTATTAAATACCGCTAGTTAAACTTTAGAGGGTTAGATAAATACTAGGCCGTACTAACTCTTATATCTAATAGATTCCTTTATATTAATATAATAAATCTAGTAGGACTATTAATAGTTATTATAAGAGTATAAAAGATATATTATAATATAAGGAATATAATAATTTAAGAATTATATTAAATAGTCTAATAGCGTAGAAGTTATTAATAGAATAAAATATTACTATACTAAATATCTTATAATTAGTTAGGTACTTAGTAGATGATATTAGTCTTTTAATACTTCTATCTTAATAATAACGCCGTCTTTTCTTAATAATAACTAATATAATAAGTCATCTAATAATAGTATACTTAATTATACTCTATTAGCCCTAAATAGTAATATTATAATAGAGTTATAATATAAGTAGGCCTAATAACTATTTATTAATACTCTAGTACTAGGTAACTATTATAAATAATCCCTTAGTCTAAAATTAATATCTTTACTAATATTTACCCTATAACCCTTATAATACTTAAGGAGAGTCTTAGTATTTATAATAGTTTATATATATATTTATTATATTTAGACTTAAATTTACCTTATAACTACTATTACTTACTAAGTAATAAAAGAAGTATAGTTTTAAATATACTTTCCCTATGTAAAAATCTTGAATTTTTACAGGTATTTTCTAGTACTTATATAATAGAAGAATTTATCTTATTAATAGTATTTACCTAGGTACTATCTAGTACTACTCCTCATACTTAGGCTAGTTAGAAAGCTACTACTATTATAGTAAGACTACTACGTAAGGCTATTAAGTAATAAGTAAAGTAAATACTTATTAACTAGTAAATAGCCCTACTTATAAGTATATATAAATATAAGGGGCTTAACTCCTATCCTAACTATCTAAACTATTACTAGATTTATATTAAAATAGATAAGTATTATCTTATAAATTATAAGAATTTTATATAATAATAAGTAGTTATAGATCTTAATAACTATTTAACTACCTTAAATAGGCTACTAAAGTATATAATCTAGGAGTTAAATAAGAATTATACTTAGAAGAGGGGTAGAAATTACTTAGTAGCTCTATTAGTTACCCCTTTAATAAGCTTATTAGCTAGTTTAATTATACCCTAGATACCTACTTTATAAGTATATATAATAACTCTATCTAGCGTATTAGTTACTAATATTTTCCTACTATATATTATATAATAAGAGTAGAGGTAAATAGATAAAGAGGATACTTTAAAGGCTTAAGAAATAGCTAGAGTAAAGGTATTATAATTAAGTCTCCCCCTATTAAAGTATAAAATTATTAATAATAACCCTTCTATTACGGTATTACCCCCTATTTAATAAGTAATATAGTAGAGGGTAATAATTTAAGAGGATATATTAAGTAGTATCTATTAAGTTATTAGAATATTAATAGGTTATAATAGGAGTATATATTGAACTTAGTATAAAAGAAGTAAAATAACTTTAAAAGCCTTTAATTAAAGAAGATAGATCTAGAGTATTTATACTATTAATATAGTACTACTATTAATATTAATAAGGCTTTAATAAGAGATATTAATAAGTATATTAAGTAGAAGTATATAAAGGGAGGCCTTAGTAATTATAAGGCTTTAATAAGAGATATTAATAAGTATATTAAGTAGAAGTATATAAAGGGAGGCCTTAGTAATTATATAACTAATAATAGTATTAATAAGATTAATAAGAATAAAGAAAATAAGAATAATATTAATACTTAGAATTTAAATATATAAAGTAGGATTTTTCTTAGTAAGGTTATAAGCTAGAAATACTCCTCCTTTAATATATTTAATACCTATTAAAGAAGTAATTCTAGCTTATTATTAAGTAGGTAGTAGTCTAATAACTTAATATATTAGTAGATCTATAAGAAATAAAGTATAAATTAGATAGAGAAAGATAGTTAAAATATATTAATTATATTATAAAATACTTTATATATAGCTTAGAATAGAGGGTTCTAATTATTAATCTAAATACCTTAGCTTATCCTTTTAATATATATTATAAGTATATAGTCCCTAATAATTATATTTAGATCTATCCTCTAAGGCTAGCTCCTTTAAAGGCTAGGGTAGAGTAGACTTATTAATTAGGAGTAAGGCCTAGTATTTAATTCCCTTTAAGGGGAAAGATCTATTATTTTTAGTAAGAATTTAGTATTTTTATTATAATTTACGCCCTAGACAATCTAATTATATACTTACAGGCGCCTTAACTAGGGGCCTGCGCTAGTATAAGTAGCGCTAGTAGCGCCTAATATACCTTATATAGGGGTGTCTAATTATTTATACTATAGCTATAATTTCCCCTTAAGGGCCTTATACTAGTAATTCTTACGCCGTTTACACCTAGCGCCCCCTTATATAGGGGCGACTAATTATCTTAGGGGCTTAAAACCCTCTATTATACGCCTTAAACAGACCTTAACTAGGCTAGGGGCCTTAGAATACTACTCTAGGTATAGCCTGTAGTAGCGCGTCGTTATACTACTATTACCCCTAAGCTATTAGGCTAATAGCCTTAGAAGGGGAGATAGTTATTATAAAATATTTCGTATATAACCTAGAATAAGGGGTTCTAATTATTAATTTAAATACCCTAGCTTACTCTTCTAATATATATTACAGGCGTATAGTCCCTAATAAATTAACTAGTATTTTCCTTATTTTTTAGATATATTCTCTAGGTACTCTAGGTAAATATTTAATAGATTTAATATTATATTTCTAATACTTTAAATAACCCCCTTACTCTACCTATTTTTATACTAGTAGCCCTTAAGTAATATATAGTAGTTTATAGGAATTAATTAAAGCCCTTGAAGTTATTACTATTTATATAAGCTATTATTAGCTTATTATTTTACTTAATCTACCTCTTTAACTTTATAAATAATATCTTAATAGGATTAAGATCTAATAAATAAGGGGGAAGTTTAATAAAGATAATACTTATAATATAATAGATTTACTCTAACTCTTTAAAGTTATAAATAGATATATTATTTATAATAAAAATAAACTAAGAACTAGGAAAAGAAGTTATTTAAAAGAGGATTTTTATTTAAATAAAATTATTAAAAATATCTAATATAATAAAGTTATAATAAATCTCTTAATTAATATATCTATTAATAGTAATTATAAGTAATATACTCTACCTCTTACTATATATTAGATATTCTTTTTATATCGCCCTTATCCTACTTAGTACGTATCTATATTTCCTGAATCTAGACTACTTATCTATAGTACTTTTATCTAGAAATATTAACTAGTCTACTTATTAACTTATAAGACGGAGGATCTATTTAGTCTTAAAGAATTAATTATATTAGTATATAATCTTTTTTACCTACTTCCTACTCTAGCTAAGTTACTTAATTATTATATTAATAGCTTATTATATTATAATAATATTAAACTTATCCTAGAGAAAATCCTATATCTTATCTTAATAAGCTATTAGCTAATATACTAGGAAGTTAAGAAGCTTCTTTATATAATATATTAATAGTATAAGATAGTAACTACCTTATCTAAGTATATCTCTTAGCTATTAAACTAAGTTATACTTTACCTAATTACTCCTCTATTACTTAAGCGTCCTCCTCTTTACTAGGGTAGCTAATAGTATATCCTTATCATTATATCTAAGGAGTAGATAGCTAGTAACCTCTTATTATAAATAAGAGCTATTAGCCTAGGGTATATTATAGGTAGAAGGAGGTAGTAGAGGCGGTAATAGTAATAAAGATATTAGGTAATAGGTATAATTATATAATTATATATAGCCTTAATTATAATATATTTAGATAGCTTAGATATCTACTAAGTACTTATTAGAGGCTCTAGAGATATATTAATAACTATAGTACTAATTATATAAGGATTTTCTAATTTTCTCGGGTAGTGCCAAGACCGCCACATGAAAGTTTTCCGACGATATCGATAAGTGGCAGCCTTTGTACCGTGGTGAGCATTCATGGCAGTGTCTGATGCAAAATTACCGCGGGCTCTGTTGGAGAAGACGCGACCAAATGCCTTCGCGATGTTGATCAATCATATCAGAGTGAACCAATTTCTGCGACTATGTATCATTCTCTCTGTATCTCTGCTATTTCTCCTTCCCCACCATAGCTTATACTACCTTAAACTCTACCCCGGGAATCTCCCCCTCCACCACCTCCAACGTCCCCTCCCCAGGCTCTACCTCACTCAAGTTCCACTCCCGACTCCCCTCCTCCACCATCACATCCTCCTTGGTGCCATATCGCCACCAGACCCCCTCAATAGCCTCCCTCTCCACATCCACCCGATACCGATGCCCGCTCTCTAGCCCGTCAACCCCACACCCATGCACGCTCCTTCTCGTCCTCTTCTCCTTCCCCGTCTCCTCATCGATCTCCCACCCCTTCTCCACCACGCTTCGTGGTTGCGGTCGAGGCCCCTCTGCCCCTCCTTGAGCAAACGCTGTCGATACAGTCACCGGGGTATTTGGATAAAGGGTGAGGAAGTACCGTTCGTCTCCGGAGCCCCGCGCGCGTGAGATTGGGAGACGTTGGATTCGGATACTGCTTTGTGGGATGGCGGTGGGTGGTGTGGTATTGAGGTCTGTGATGGGGAATTGCGCTTGCGACATTCCAGAGGCAGGGTCGAGGGGCGTGTTCCACGTGAAGAGGATGAGTGGGGTGGGGGAGTGGGAGGTTAGAGTAACGGAGAGGATTGGCGGGCTAGGGTTGCTGAAGGTGTAGGTCTCTGGGTCAAGGGAGAAGGAAATGGAGATTTTGGGTGGTGGTGAGGCTGCCATGATGATGGAGGAAGTAGGGTGCTGGGTGCTGGCTGGTACGACGAGTAAGGAGAGTCGGTTGAATCCCTTATTTCCCTTGATGAAAGCACAGGGTGGTTTCTGGCTGTCCTCTGTTTTGGATTTGTTGATTTTCTTATCGTACAGGAGGAAAGAATATCGAGGGTTTAGAAAACTAAAGAATCTAGTCTCTGGAAGCCGATCTCGCGGTGGGTGGAAATCTGGTCACATGCTAGTAAGCGAGGTAGCGATGACTGATGTATCGACCCTCCAACACCCACACAAGATTCGCGATATCTATATTTGTAGAAGGTGTTGTGAGGGCCGCACCCTTGACTTGCGGAGAATTCCATTTCGAAACAGGCAAAATCGCTCTACTCCGCCACTATTCACCCCACCATGTCAGCCTCCGGAGAAGGCTGACGCAACCCGCCGGGCCTTTTCTTCAGGCAAACCAGCATGACCGAGCGAGAGCGCTTACAGGGGGTGTTCCTGATGACATCTACAGGGTGGGGGTCATACACTTTTAGGTGCAGTCAATTGATTGTAGGCTCTAAGAGCTACAGAACAATTGAGCACATGAAAAGGAGGTGATCTCGTGGCTACTTGGCATCCTTGTGTAGGGCTAATTTCCAACAGTTCCAGGTATATCGATTACGACTCCCTTTAGTGTCGTAGCAGGCACAGGAGTTCTTGTTAACTTAAGGCCAAACGCTGCAGGTATTCTAGGCAGCAAGCAGTTGTTCCTTAAGGTAGTGCTCAGCTGGCCGCTAGCACTAGATTCATGGTACACGCACGAAAAGAAATTTGCAATTTTGGAGTTTTCACACTGAGTGGAATTCCCCAGAGTATGAAATGAAAGCGAGAAGCTGACGCTAACCGCTCCTCTATGCCATTGTGGATATATTGGTGACCACGTTAATAATAGCACTGTTCCGATCTAGGTCGGCAACATCTGTGTCCAAAATATGTCAAGGTTAGCATCTACCCTCCTTTCTTGCGTCACCTCAGACTCATTGAAACATGCATTCCTCGATGACAAATAGGGCGTGGAGGAGGACGCCTTCCTCTAATGTCTCATGTCAGTACCCGCCACTCAACGACGGTGCTTACTATGATCCTTCTCAGCTCCACAGCTCCAGCCTTTTTGGATGATTGGTGCGAGCATATCCTCAAACCTGGCGACAACGAAAGCTGCAACGTAAAGGAGGTATAAGCTCCGAGGGCTTAGAGGATTGTGCTGTGCTCGCTTTTCTACTCGTGCCTTCCTATACCGCCGCCGCCTCCTGAAGGGGAAAAAGCATCCGTACGATGCACACAACTATTCAGGTGACCGCCCTGTATAGCTGTGGCGGCGAAGCTTCCTTCTCAGCTGCCACCTCATGCAGTCACCGTACTACCATTGTCAGGCCATGATGGAGTAGGATGCCAACGTGTCCTGCCACACGGTAAAGCTGGGAAAGGCTGCGTGCTGAGAAAGGATGCGTGCTGGGAAAGGCTGCGTGCTGGGAAAGGCTGCGTATAAAGTCACTCCATTGTCTTCAATTTCGGTGCATTCAAATTTTGAGAAGCGAAAAGAAAGCATCTTAGTCCTTCCTACTCTCTTGAAGCTTCGCCAAAATTTCCAAGATGGTCCGCATTGTCTCATTCTTAGCTTGTGCGAGCTTGCTGCTCTCACCCGCCTTCTGCGCTCCTTTCTCACCCAATGCACCAGTCATCGCTCGAAACGTTCTGGCCAAGCGGGCCGAACCAAACACTGGCGATGATTTCCCAGACACTGAGCCCCACCCAAATAATCTGGATAAAGTCGAGGCAGCCTTCAACGATGCAATCGAGCTAGCATATTATGCCCTCAACGATCTCGCCACGAAGGACAACACCATCTTGAAGCACTACTTCAACGAAGGTGACAAAGACAAAGTGAAGAATGTCTTCCAAACTCTCATCGGCACCACACATATACCGGAGAACCCAGCGACCGGCAACGACAAGCTTGGGCACATTTTCGTGCAAACCAAAGATCCTAAGGGCAGGTGTAAAGGTGGCCGCACCTTGGCTTTCATGGAGGACTTCAATACCGATAAACCTTTCATCGTCCTCTGCCCCAACGCCTTCAAGAAGAAAGGCGTTACCGTCATCAAGGGAGCAGAGCAACCGGCAAACAATCCCAACGACGCCAAGTTCTACATTAGTTGCGACGAACTCAAAGCAAATGGCCACGTCAGCTACCTGATGAACTCCCTCGGCGCAACTTTCTTGCATGAATACCTGTGAGTTCTCCCCGCTACCCAGCCCAGGCACACCTTGGAAGACTTTCCCCAAAGAGAAAAAGAAAGTAAAAGCAAAAGAAAACTCCACACCATCGTGCTTCTTCTGAAGCTGGTATCTATCTATTTGCTAATGAATCATCAACACTTCACAGCCACTACGACAACCTATTCAAACCAGTGTGAGTATAGATGTTTTCCCTCCAATCCCTCTTCTACCACCACCATTTTCTTCTACTGCCAGAGGTTTTCGCTGACACGGTCCCCCCTTACGTAGTGTTGGCAGCATCATCGACCAACCCAACGGCTACGGGCCCGTGAACGTGTACAACAAACTCGCCAAAACAATAGCGCTCAGGAACGCGGATAGTTACATGTACTATACTCTCGTAAGTGCCGTTCCCATATCCGCCACCCTCTGGCCCGCCCAGCAAACACTTCCTTGCTTTCCCGCTGACTTAGATTTGTGATTTGCAGGAGGTCTTGTGGACGGTTCTTTGTGAAAAGACCGATGGCTTCGCTGCACCCCGCGCGGGCACTGATGATGCGGATCCGGATTGCGGGAAGCAGACCTGCCAGCCTTAAGTTAGTTGATTGATTGAGGCTTCGGAAACCCCCTTTTTCTTTTTAGGTTTTGTTCTTCTTTCTTTCGGGGTTTAGATGAAAGTGCTGCGGAGTCAGATTCTTCAGGGTATTGTAGATTTTATCGGCTAGGTTCCTTTTGGTATGAAATGGAGGGAAAGGGGGAAATTACACATTACCGGGGCGTCGCCAGAAGTTTATTATGCAGCAACGGCAATTCAAAGGTGGGGCAACAACTCAAGTAAGCGGTAAGAGCAGATTGAATTAAGACGTCTTGAAACGCTTCGCGGGCGTCCTGGTCCTTCACGATGATCGATATCAATCTTTCACAAGGTATGCCTGCTCGCTTGCTTTTCTGGTCTTCTTTCTTGCTTTTTCTTCAGCCACTGTCTTGTACAGTAACCAAGGAGTCGAAAACAAGAAGGATTGTTGGAGACTATCACGGCTCCAATTATTCTCAGCTTCCTTGTCAGCTCGAAATACTTATTTCCACGCAACTGTCCCCTCTGGTGATCCAAAGCGACGACACTTCCGGCTCCCGCCCCCAAAATATTGTATCATGTTAATCCGTATCCCATATCGATGAGTGGCAACAACAAGGCCCTGTAGTCCATGTAGAAGCGCACTTGCCGGCAGTTCAGTCGTCGGAAAGGCGATGGCTCCCCTTTGCAATTTCAAGCCTACGGCGCCCTTGATATCAGCACGGTCGTCCATTCAGCTGGTTGGGAAGTCCTCCTCTAACATTCATTCGCTAATACTATATAGATCTCCGTGAGCAGCGAGAGGGATATCGAGATCTCAATTACCACAATTGCGTCTCTTTGGGAAAGAATATGGTTCGCTCCATTGATCGTAGAGTGCCAGTCATGATGCGCGAGTATGCCCCTTTGGAGATCTGTACGATGGCATGACACCCTGTGCCATCCCACATTGATATAGTATAGCATCGACGATCCAGCTGGTTCATGCAGGATCCATCCCAAAGCCCGCCTCTTCCTACCAGGCAACTAGCATACGAGGACGTCAGAAGATGTTTTGAGCCGAGACCCACCTTTGTTGCATGCCGCGACACCATTCAATAGTACACATTAGGTCTCTCTTCACCTACGAAAGCATGGGCTTGGGGATAAGCCCGCTTCCCAAATCGTCCGCCATGCTGTCCACATCCGAGGAGGGGACGTCGTACTTGTCCATCCCTGAGAGCGCGGTCGAGAGGTACTCCGTGACTGGGTTCTGCACGTCGGTCAGGTCCTTGTTCAGAGGATGTGAGATATGCGTCTCCTAAGTGCGCGCTGATGTGGAGATCACCCTTTTTTCCTGAATCCTCGTGTAGGCACTTCAGCTGGCATCTTGTTAAATATATTGTACGGCAAATTACAAAAATACCACACTTTTCAGGAATATTTTCAAAAATACCACCCCTATATTTTAAAAATACCACACCGGGGACTTACGCACTCCGGACGCTGGGCGCATCAGTCCCAGGGCCGCCTTTCAGGCCTAAGACTCCGGGCAGAAGACCCCGTAGCAGCCCCCGTAGTAGCCACCGTGTGTTACAACCTTGGTAATGGAGCCTTGGCGGACGCCATAGGCGCTTACTAAAGTCGAACATGCCTTGGTATAACGGGTCGAGCGATCGCTCGACCTGATCGCTCTAGTCGACACGGGTCGATCGCTGGCGACCGGTGCGAGCATGGACTTTCCTATGTCTATATAAAAAGCGTGATCTTTCCCTTAGATAGGAGCTTCGTGCTCAACTTATATTATTACCCTAGATATCTCCTAGACACTAAATATAATACTCCACCTGTATTAGACCAGTTTAGTACGAAGCCTGTTTACCCTAGTCCTTAACACTCCTCTCTACGAGATCCACCTAGACTCCGGAGCCTTCTAGTTAGAAGACGACGGGTCGTAACACTTTAAGTACCCTCAAGATAAGTACCTCAGGATAAAGGGACCTCACCCTAAGTGAACGCGGTTTATGACAGTTAGTAATAGCAGAAGTTAAAGAAGGTATTAAAATTACTAAACCAGATCTATACTATAGCGATCGAGATAAACTTGAAGAGTAGTTAATATAAATATAGCTATACTTCTCTTTTAATAAAGACGCCATTAGGCTAAAGAAATAACTACTATTTATAATAACTTATATAAGAGGACGGGCCTAGAGGTAGTCCGCCCCATTTCTTAAACGATATATAGAAGATCCCGACGACGATAATAATATCTCTATCAAGTTATAGATAGAGAGCCTGACACTCTTTCGTGGAGAAATAAGACGAATGTTCGGACCTTCTAATAAAGTAAGCGTAGTAATAAGAGTCATCTAGTATTTAATATAAAAGAAGTCGGTATCTAAGTACGTAACACAGTTCTAATAGTACTCTACGAGAACCGACTGGGATAATAACGCGCTAATAGTAATGTATCGAAGAGGATTAAAACCTCAGGTAAAGAAGGAACTTATACGAGATAAAGCCGTTTATAATGACTTAGACTCATTAATAAGAGCCTCGACGCGAGTCGATGACCAGATCCATGAGTTAGCTATAGAACTACGCCATAATAGTGGAGTTTCTAGACTCGGTCACACAGGACTCTATTCCGGAGGAAGCTATAGGAAGAAGCGGTTCTCCCGTGATCCTTATAGTCCAATGCCAATAGAGTTGGACTTCACCGAGAAAAAGAAACCGCTTAGAGGTAAGAAATAGCAAGGGGGTAAGAAAGCAATGAATTGCTATGGCTGTGGTAAACCGGGCCACATCGCCAAGGACTATAGGTTAAAAAACATGGTGAAACGACCTCAGTTAAACATATTAGAAAGAGTTCCAGTCAGGAAGACTAAACCTCCAAAGGATTAACAAGAAACGGAGTACGACGACACCGAGCTAGATATAATTATAGATGATTTACTAGCCCTCGTTAATCCACCTATTAACAGAGAATTATAATCTAGAGAAGAAGAATTACGCGAGGAAATAGCTAAGAAACAGAGAAATATCGTAAAGATTAAATAAAGGCTAGCGGATATTTATAAGTAACTTAAGGAATTAGACTCTAATAACAAATGTAATAGTGGTTATATTCGGAAGGGAAAACCCGAATAAAGCCGAGAAAGTGAGGATGATTCCGACTGGGAAAACCTCAGCCATACTTCTAAGAAAGAAGGTGATAGAGTAACATCTCGAGCTTCCACATTAAAAGATCCACAGACAAAACTCGAGGAACGGGTAGAGTTCTACTAAGAAAAAGTAGTAGGAGGACTTCTATAGAAGGAGTTTAGAAACGACTTAGTATATCCATAGCATAGAGTAATATACTAGTTAGCCTGCGCCGACGAAATATATATAACCTACTACCAAGTAAAAATAAACTTAGGTAAGTCAATTAGAATCCGAACGTGTAGAAAAATTTGGTCAAGCTGCAATAATATAAGTTGTCATTGGCATTTAGTAACTAAAAGATCAAGGAAGTGGTTTCTAAACCATGACTAAAGATGGCATAGTAGTCTTTATAGGCACCTTAAGCATGACGAGTACACGTTAGAGTGCCACTTAAATGATTAGTATGCCTGTTTCTATAATAACTGCAGGAAGCACATGTATATAAAAAGAACTACCGGATTCCTATCCTTTTCGGGAAAAGAGTAATCCCTTGTATTAAGGGGAAGTATAAGGAGATTAATATCCTCACCCTAGAAATATATCAGCTATATTCGACGAACTACGTAATGTATATAAATATACCGGTTAAAATAGATAGTCAGCGGACTATAGTAATAATAGATTCCGGGGTATCTGGAAACTTTATCTCCGAAGCACTAGTACGGTTAGTGGGCCTACTAACGCGGAGGAAGAAGGATCTATATAACTTACGAATGGCCGACGGGTTAACGCTATTAAAAGGAAGCGTAGACGAGGAGATAACCTCGCTACCATTTATAATTCAACGACACTATAAGGAAATATCCTTCGATATTATAAGGATAGCCACCTATTATATCATATTAGGCATGCCTTAATTAGAAAAGTATAACCTAGTAATTAACTGGAGAAGAAAAGTACTTAAGTTTAAGCGAACTGGCGATGTTACTAGATTCTAACCTACACGTCGATAGTGGACGACGGTGGATAAGAAATCGAACCAGAGAATGGTTAAGGCATGTGTTACCTCAATTTCGAATAAGGATGACCTTGAAATACAAGGATCCGACTTAATAGACACTAGCAGCGGTCCGCTAGGTTAATAAGTTAGAGTTCTTAGAGTAACTAACAGTACTCCTAATATCTTATAAGAGTATTAAAGATAGAAACGCCTCTTTATAAAAGAGATAATAGCGAAAGCTCTACCTAAACACTAACCTTAGGATTATAAGATCGAACTCGAACTAGGGAAGGAACTAACGTTTAGACCTATTTATACGTTATTTAAAAAGGAACTTATAGTACTACGCGGGTACCTTGATAAGAACCTAAAAAAGGGATTTATTCGAGAATCTAAATTACTAGCAGGATATCCGATACTCTTCGCGAAGAAGAAAGACGGGTTACTACGGCTATACGTAGACTATTGAAAGTTAAACGATATAACGATCAAGAATCATTACCCGCTATTAAATATTAGCGAGCTGCAGGATCGGCTAGCTAAAGTAAAGATCTTTATAAAGTTAGATCTTCGAGGAGCGTATAACTTAATTTGAATGAAAGAAGGTGACGAATAGAAAATAGTATTCAGGACTCGATATAGATATTACGAGTACCTAGTCATGCCGTTTAGTCTTACTAACGCACTAGTAACCTGTTAGGCATTAGTTAATAATGTTATACGAGCTTATTTAGATCTTATAGCAATCGTATACCTCGATAATATATTAATTTACTCTAAGACTCTCGAGGAATATATCCCTTATATACAAGATGTATTAACATGCTTATTACAAGCTAGACTCGTCTTAAATCCAGAGAAATGCGAGTTTTATAAGACTTTAATTAAGTTCTTAGGGTTTATAGTAATAACTAAAGGCGTTTATATAAGCCCTAAGAAGATTCAGGCTATACAGGAATGGCCTATACCACACGATATTAAATCGGTATAAGGATTCTTAGGATTCGCTAACTTTAATAGACGTTTCATAGAAGGCTACTCTAAGAAGGCCTTACCACTAATAGAAATCACTAAAAAAGATACGGGATTTCGATGGGATACTAATTAGAAGAAAGCATTTAATGAACTTAAGCAAGCCTGTATAGATCCTCTAGTACTCTATACGTTTCGAAATGGAGAACTAGTACGCATTAAGACAGATGCTTCGGATCTTATAATAGGAGCATGCCTCTGTTAACAGAAAGACGGCAAGTGGTATCTAGTAGCATACTACTCACGTAAAATGACTCCAGCAGAATAGAATTATGATATACACGACAAGGAGCTTCTAGTAGTCGTCTGTTCTCTGTAGTATTAGAGAGTATATGCCGAAAGTTATTTAGAACTCACTATCTTTACTAATTACAAGAACTTAGTAGGTTTTATAACTATAAAAGAGTTGAATCGACGACAAGTTTAATAGTCTAAACTCCTTGGATAATATAAGTTTAAAATTCAGTACACCCTAGGGAAAGATAATAGACGAGCAGACGCTTTAAGTAGACGATCTGACTATATGTAAATAAAAGACGTTACGACTTAACCTATCTTAAAATAAGAGAACGATAGATCGTTAGTACTAGTAAAGAACCTAGCCACGACTATACGAGTCACGACACATATAATTCCCGATTTAAAGGAAGCATATAAGAATAATAAGCTAGCCGGATAACTTAGGAAGGAATAGCCTAACCGGGACCTGTTACTGTATAAGCAGAAGCTGTACTTACCACCGAAAGTAACGGAAGAAGTAATTAGGGATCACCATGATAATCCTTTACTAGGACATCCAGGAGTATCTAAAACGTTAGAACTTATTCAGAGAGTATACGCCGCACTAAACCTGCGAGCGTTAGTCGAGTAATATATCAAGGAATATATATGCTACTAGCAGAATAAATCTATAAGACATGCTAAGTACGGACAGATTCAGTTTACCGAAGTTCTAGACATACTATAGAAAGATGTCACGATGGACTTTATTATAAAACTACCTCGGTTAGTTAACCCGGTAACTAACGACAAGTACGACTTAATAATAGTCATCGTCGATAAACTTACCAAGTACGCCATTATAATTCTATATAAAGAATCCTATAACGCTAGTCAGCTTGGATTTATTTTATTAGACAGACTGATTAGAGATTATAGCATACCGGAATTAATAACTTCAGACAGAGACAAGCTCTTTACGTTAAACTATTAGAAGACTTTAATCGCGTCGATTAGAATTAAACTACGAATGTCGACAGCCTATTACCCTTAGACGGATGGATAGACTAAACGTACTAACTAGACGATAGAAGTGTACCTTAGGTACTACGTTAACGAAAGATAAAATAATTAGGTTACGCTACTCCTAATAGCATAATTAGCATATAACGACAAACGATTAGATATAATAAGGCTATTACCATTTTTTATAAACTACGGTCGATATGTAAATCTATTCCTAGATCCTCGATAAGGACCAGATGCCGAGAAAGCCTTAGTATTGACTTCTGATATGAAAAGCCTGTATAAAGACATGCAGCACAAGATTAGCAAGGCCAACACTGCTATAGAGAAATTAGTAAATAAGAAAAGAAAATTGGGTCCTTAGCTAAAGAAGGGGGATAAAGTATATCTCCTTACAAAAAATTTAAAAGGTATAAGACCAAGTAGGAAACTAGACTATATTAAAGTCGGACCATTTTTAGTTATTAGAAATAAAGGACCTGTCAACTATAAGTTATAGCTTCTACCCGACGCTAAAATCCACCCAGTATTCTATATCTCGATATTAGAACTAGTAGACCCTAACATACCTTTGCAAGAAACCTTCTACTTCTAGATAGAAGAAGAAAATGAATTCGAAGCCGAAAGAATTCTATTATAAAGAGGTCAGAGCTACCTAGTAAAATGGAAAGGATACGAGGACTTAGAAAATACCTGGGAACCAGTTACGAATCTTATAAACTGTCAAGAGCTCCTCTAGTAGTATCACTAAACCTAGACACACCCTGAGCGATCCACTCGAGAGCTCCAGGCGAGAGAGTTCCGGAACCCTTAAACTCTGAAAAGGTAGGATACTCTGCGAGTGCCCGTTTAACTTTACCGGCCTTCTTAAGCTCTTCTAAACGTTCTAACTCCTTAATATCGTTAAGACCCTTATCGAACATCCGCTGTTCTCGTTCTTTTAGGAAGCGCTTCTATTAACGAAGACGTTTCAGCTTCGTTTATTTTTAATAAGCGATTTCGTTAGCGGCCTCCCACGCTACCTCTATCTCCATCTCTTCACGTTTAAGCTTCTCTATAGCTTTATTAATACTAGAGAAGTGGATAATAGGTACGGCCGGTTCGCATTATTTTCCGAGCCGAATATATTCCGCGCACCTTCGAGAAAGAGAAGACACCTAATACTCCTTTTAAGATCTTACGTATCGTAGACACGACACTATTATAATCACTCCCTTATAAGCCACTCGATCCGATAGCTTAGTACGGCGTTACTATAGACGAGATGATATAAATATTCATCTAACCTTTAGGATAAAGGTTTAGGGGATAAGGGGTAATGTTATAACCTTGGTAATAGAGCCTTAGCGGACGCTATAAGCGCTTACTAAAGTCGAACATGCCTTGGTATAACGGGTCGAGCGATCGCTCGACCTAATCGCTCTAGTTAACACGGGTCGATCGCTGGCGACCGGTATAAGTATAGACTTTCCTATGTCTATATAGAAAGCGTGATCTTTCCCTTAGATAGGAGCTTCGTGCTCAACTTATATTATTAACCTAGATATCTCCTAGACACTAAATATAATACTCTACCTGTATTAGACCAGTTTAGTACGAAGCCTGTTTACCCTAGTCCTTAACACTCCTCTCTACGAGATCCACCTAGACTCCGGAGCCTTCTAGTTAGAAGACGACGGGTCGTAACACCGTGGTCTAGCTACCTCGGTAGGGTTCTGGACGCAATTACCTAGCCTGAGAAAAGAGCGCTAAGTACCCTAAGCTCTAGGGATAAGTCCCTAAAGAAGTTATATTTTACCCCTAAAAATTTTATTCCCTATAATAATAGCGACGGTTAGGAGGTCTATATAAGAGGTCTCTAGGCTAGCCTATGCCCTAGGGACGGACTTACCGGAACGGGGCTACTGCGGGGGCTACTACGGGGTGTTTCACGCTGTAAGAGGGCTGATACGCCTAGCGTCCGGGGTATATAAGTCCCCGGTGTAGTATTTTTAAAATATAGGGGTGGTATTTTTAGAAATATTCCTAAAAAGTATAGTATTTTAATAATTTACTATATATTATACTATACTATACTAGAGAGACTATAAGGTTAAAGTATATAGGATTAAAATTTTATCTAGCTTATATATATTTATATCTATTAAAACTATCTTACTTAATACCTTATACCTAGGCGTAGGGTTAAACGGCTAGCTATTAGTTAGGTAGTAGGTAGTATATTTATATAGAAACTAATTATTTTATACTACTTCTACTACTAGGTTAAATAGAATACTAGTTATATTAAGCTTATAATTTATAATAGAATAATTATATATAATAATAATCTATTTATAAGTTAGTAGATTATCTATCTAGATTTATATTATTCTAATTTACTAGCTAGCTTTTTAGAATACTTAAAGAAGATAGACTAGATTCTAGAATAATATATCTGTAAATTTTAAAACTACTTATAACTCTAGGTAAATCTCTAAGTAATAATAGTAAGTTTAGAAACCTAGAGTAGATAGTAAAAAGTTATAAAAATAGTAAAAATAGAATAATATAGAAATACTATGTTAATTACTAGAAAATACCTATAAAATTCAAGATTTTTACTTAGAAAAAGTATACTTAAAAGTATAATTCTTTTATTTATTAATAAGTAATAATAGTTATAAGGTATATTTAAGTCTAAATATAATAGATATTTATATAAACTTTTATAGATACTAAGACCCCCCTTAAGTATTATAAGAGATATAGGGTAAATATTACTAAAAATATTAATTTTAGATTTAAGGGATTATTTATAATAGTTACTTAGTACTAGAGTATTAATAAATAGTTATTAGGCCTACTTATATTATAACTCTATTACAATATTACTATTTAGGACTAATAGGGTATAATTAAGTATACTATTATTAGATAACTTATTATATTAATTATTATTAGGAAAAGATATTATTATTATTAAGATAGAAGTATTAAAGATTAATACTATCTACTAAGTACCTAACTAATTATAAGATATCTAGTATAGTAATATTCTATTCTATTAATAATTTCTACGCTACTAAATTATTTAATATAATTCTTAAATTATTATACCCCTTATATTATAATATATCTTTTATACTCTTATAATAACTATTAATAATTATACTAGATTTATTATATTAATATAAAAGAATCTATTAGATATAAGAGTTAGTATAACCTAGTATTTATTTAGCCCTTTAAAGTTTAATTAGTAGTATTTAATAAATTAAATAGTAGAATAGCTTATTTTTATTATTAGAAAGTCTAATATTATAATCTAATATAAAGATATAACTATATAATTAAGTATTGTATTAGGCTATTTTTATACTTCTAATATTATAATTAATATTCTTATAAGCTACTAAGTAGCTATTAATAGGATCTAGATATTAATAATAAGTTATAACTAATATATTAGGGGTAGTCTACTTATTATTTAATAGTATCTACTTATATATAATATTTCTTATTATTTAGCTAGATATATATTTAGGAGTTTTAGGCTTAATAATATAGAGGTTTCCCTATCTTATTACTTATAATAGAGTTATATATAGCTAATTATAATTAAAAGTAGGCTTAGTTTATAAGTTAATACTTATATACTTTATTAATTAGCCTTATAATTTATTAATAGTTATAATAAATACCAGTTAGATAGGGTACTACTTATAAATAAAGGGGGTAGGAATCTACCTATTATTTTCTTTAAATTATAACGGCGTCTTAAATAGTATTACCTTTTTACTATTATAAGTACTACTTATAATCTCCCCCTTAAAGATATACTTATTATATCTTATTACTTATAATTAGGTCCTATTATATAAATATAGTAGATTAAGGTTCCTTAGTAGTATAACTAGTACGCCTAGCTTAATATATAGCTTATAAGATAGTAGGAAGGATTTATAAAACCTATAAAAGTACTTAAGGGGGAAGAGTTTATTATCTTCTTCTAATATAGTATAATTAATACTCTAGTATATTATTATATTACTAAGGATATATAATATTATCTTAGTACTAATACTAGTAATATCTTTATTAGTAATAGTAAGAATAGCCTATTTTAATAGATAAACCCTTTAAGAGATATTTATCCTAATATTAATATAGATATTCTTAACTAAATTATTAATAGTATTTCTAGAGGTATAACTATATTTCTAATATAATATATCTTTATTAGTAGTAGGGCTTTTCTAGATATTAATATTATTACTATTACAACTATAATTATTAATATAGTAAAGTAGTAGAGGTTATAGAGAAGGGAAGCTTCTTATAAGCCTAAGACGTACCTACGGAAGGCTTCCGCTCTCTACGCTACTAGCTATATAGTAATAATTGTAATAGATACTAGTAAATAAATAATACTATTATCTTAATAGCTATAGTAAAATATTAATAAAGCCTAAATAAGGCCCTTTATACTATTACTAATTAATTACTATTAATATTATTAAACTTTATTACTAAGTTAATAGTATTCCTTACTAGTTCCTTTTCTAATATCTAGTAGTCTTCCTTAGGGCTATAGTTCTTCTACCTAATAAGGTATTTAGTAGCTTATCTATAGTTATAATATATCTATTTCTTATTAATTAACCTCTTAATCTCCTATTCCTCCTTATCTTATCCTTTAATAATAACTAGTACGGCTAGGCGGTAATATTAGTACGGGTTATTAATAGGGTCTATAATAGGCTCTAGATAGGTAATAGATATAATATTATAAATCCTTATATTATTAGGAAGGGCGAGTTTATAAGCTAATTAACTAACCCGTCTAATTATTTAAAATAGCCTAAATAATTATTAGCTAGTCTTCCTAGATTAGATAGCTAGAATATAGTAACCCTAGTAGAGTTATAGATATATTATATCTCCTACCTTAAAGTATATTAGAGTATAATAGGTATTATAGTAGTCCTTTATTTTTATAGATATAAAGGTAATAGTATCCTTTATATTAATATATAAAGACCTATAATTAGTTATAATTTAGCTAGGATATACTAGTATAGCTAAGGCTTTATTAATAAGGGCCTTATTATAGAAGCCTTTAGTAGGGTCCTCTAATTATAAAAGATCTAGTAATTCTTAAGTCTTAAATCTATATAAGACTTAAGTAGGTACTAGATAGGTAGAGCTATATTTCGTGGAGTTATTTAGTAAAATTAATATCCTATTAATAATTAAGGGCTACTACTAGAAGTTATCTAGAGTAGTAATATAATACTAGAGGGCTATCTTAGCCGTTTAGTTTATACGCTCTAATATACTATTAGTTTATAAATACTAGGCTATTAAATAGAGGAGGCTTACTTTTAATACTAGAAAGATCTACTTCTATATTTAATTAATAAACTTTTAATCCTAGTTAGAAATAATAGCCCTTAATATACTCTAATTTAAAAGGGCGAGACGGTTAATTAATTTAGTAGCCTAGTCTTTTCCTAACTACGTATTCTTACTAGGAATTAGGGTAATTACCTTTAAGAATTTATTAGTAATTAATATAATTAAGTTAAACCCGTTAGTTAAATAGGGTAAGGCTAGAATAAAATTTATAGTAAGTATATAGAATAGCTAGAGAGGTATTAAGATTAGTTATAGAGACTTATAAGGCTAATATCTTAGGGTCTAATTTAATTAATAATATAGATAGTATTAGATAAATTTATAAAGCTTTATTACTATATTATAAATATAAAGTCTCTTAGTTAGACGCTTATAAGTCCGGGTATAACCTAGATATCCTATCTTATTATAAGTAAGTTAGAAGACTTCCTTTTTTAGAGAAGTTAGGATATATAAATAAAGGCTAATTTTATTATTATTAAAATATAATAATTTATTAATAACGTGATATAGTAGCTTAGTAGTATTATTACCTAAGGCTTTATTCTCCTTTATTATTAATATTAATCGTACTTAACGTAGTTTAAGAAGGCCCTTAATTAGACGTTATTTAAAATTAGGACTTATTTCTACTAGATTAACTAGGAAAGCCTTTATTAGTATAGCCTTAAGTAAGTTACTAGTATTAATAGGGTAGTACTTATAAGTAGCTAGTCTAGAGAGGGCGTTTAGAATAATATTAGATTTCCTAGGCTTATAATAGATATCTAGTTAAAAATATTATAGATATTTAGAGGCGTAAATAAGATAAAGATTTAGCTTTTCTATTAAGGTTATATTTAGACTTATCTAATAGGCTATTAATATAGCGGTTAAATAATTAGTATAGATAATAGTTTCCTACTTAGTAGCCTTAATTATATACCTAATCTTCTTTACTACCTAGATAATCCTAGTAATTTCTAGCTCTATTAAGTCTTAGCGTTAGTAAGTAGGCGGCTAAGGAAAAAAATTAGTAGCTATAACTTCTACTTAGGGAAGTCGCTTATAAAAGCCTTTATTAGACTTATAATATAGTATATATATACTCTAAAACTAAATTCCTTACTTATATTAAGATCTATAAATAGTTAGAGTTTCTTATTAAAATAGTATAGGATTATTAGGCTAGTAAATAGTTTCTAGAGCTAATAGAACGTATTAAGCTCCTTTAATATAGGCTTATTAAGATAAGTTTTATAAGCTAATTTTTTACGCGTATTACCCTAAATAGTAGAAGAAGGCCCTTATTATATTATAGTATTACGTATAGACTTATTAAGATAAGTCTTTTATAATTAAAGGGGTTTTATAATAGTAGTATAAAAGGTAATATATTAACGTAAGTACCCCGTTAAACTAAGGTACTATTCTAGGGCTATTAGGTTAATTAGGAAGCGTAGATTAGTAATAGTAGCTAATTTCTCCTCTATTATAGTAAGTCCTAGGGTATCTACCTTTTAGCCTAGGAGGTAGATTAATAGGAAACTAAGAAAGGATTTCTTAAGTAATAGGTATATATTTATATTATTAAGGGCCTAGAATACCTAGTTAAGATAGTTAAGGTATTCTTCTAGAGATCTTAAAAATATAATAATATTATTAATATATATATAATAGAAATATTAAAATAGCTAGAGAATTCTATTTATTATATATTATATATAGGCTAGGGAGTTATAGTATCCTATAACTAGGATATTAAATAACTCTTAGCCTTAATAACTAGCTATTATAAGATAATAATAATATAACTTATTAATAGACTATTAAGAAAAGAAACTTACCGCGTTAATAGTATTAATATAAGTAGTACCTTTTAATAGAGCTAATATCTTAGCTTATAATAGGATAGGATATATATCTAGTATTATAATTTTATTTAAGGCTCTAATATCTACTACTATATAGCCTTTATAAAGGCCGTTTATAAATTACTTCTAGACTATAAAATATAGGAATAAAAATAGGGTTAACTCCGTTATCTAGTCTATTCTACACTATCTATATAGCTTATTAAATTTATTATTAATAACTTCTTTATCTACCTTCCCTAGGGGATAAACCCTAGCCTAGCTAGGTTTATAGATTTCTAGCTAGTTATCTACGAGCGGGATATCTATCTATTAAAACTCTAGGATATATATTATAGTCCTAGTATCTTATTATAGGTTTAGGTACTTATTAATAATATCCCTTAATAAGGCCCTTAATTAGGGGGAGCCGTAGACCGTTATACTTAAAGAGTAAGTAGATTCTATCTCCGGGATTATAGTAGTAGGTACTATTATTATAAATACCGTAGTAGCGGTAATAAGATATTAGAGACTAGTTTTAACCTAGTTAGCTACCTTAACTCTTTTAGGGGGCCTAGTAGCGAGGTTGTTATAAAAGGCTTTTATAGGGAAATAGCCTAGAGTATTATATTTAGTAACTTAGTTAAGTTTTATATTCTTAGCTAACTTAATTTTACTATTAGTATTATTTTTAATAAAGATATATAATATACTATAATTAATAATATAGCTATAAATAGAAAGATTATCTAGCTTATTTAGCTTAAAGATTAAGTCTCAATCCTTTAGAAGATTAAGTAACTAATAATAAAGACTAGTAATTTAAACTTACTTATTAGAGTAGGGGCTAATAACAATATTAGCCTAACTAAATACTATAGTATTAGTATAAGTTCCTTTACTAGAGACTTTAATAGGGACTTTAAGGTTTTAATAAGAATAGATTATTATTAAATTCCTATTAAGGTTAATAATAATACCCTTAGATTTAAGAATATTAACTCTAATTAAGGCTTTTACTAAGAGATTATTAATTATATATAATTCCCTCTTAATAAAAGTAGTACTATTATTATTAGGAATATATATTAGTAGCTTAGTATATTTATTAATATTATACTTCTTACTTCTAATACCTCTTACCTTTATAAGCGTTAGTATTTTAGAGATTTTAGCTTATAGGAACTACTCTAATAAGAAAGTCCTATTTATTAGACTTATTATATAACTTATATCTATATAAAGCTTATAAAGCGGGCGGCTAATATCTAGGATAAATTTAACCTAAGTTATAATAAAATAATATCCCTTAAAGGTATATCCTTTTAAAGTAGTCTATTTAGAAGTACTTTAAATAATAGTCTATAGAAGGCTTTAGTAGATACTACTAGCCTTAGCCTCCTTAGATAATATTATAATAGCTATTAAGGCCCTTATTTTATAGTAAATACTATAATAGATATAGTTATATAAAGTATTATTAGATAGGAATATCCTAGAATATTTCTAATAACTAAAGGCTTTATTAGATAGCTAGATTATTAGGAAATAGGTTTTAATAGTATTATTATCTTAATAACTCTTAGGATCTTAACTATATCCCTAAGAATTATCTAGGTATTAGCCTAGACTAGGGTTAGTCTAGTTTATAGACTAGTAGTACCTATCCTTATAAGTATTATAAGTTACCTACTTATTATAAAGCTCTTCTTAAGGATTTCTATCCTTAATAGTAGCCTAGTATATATAAGGCTATTACTATACCTAATTATAAAGCTTATATAAGTAATTACTATTTAAAGCGTTTAATAGATAGCCTTAACCTAGGTTATAATTTTAATATTAACTCTACCTAGGTAACGCGTTTCTATTTATAATTTATAGGAGTTATTAAGAATTAATAATTTATACCTACTAAGGGTTATTATTAAAGTTACCTTAATAGTTTCTATATAGTATAAATAGTATAAATAGTTAGGTAATTAGATTCTAATTATTATAATTTAGCCTTAGAGCCCTACTACTATAATTAAAACTATTACTACTAAATTAGTAAGGAGGATTATTTAAATAAGAAGTATATTAACTTAATTAAGGATCTTATTAATTATTAGAATAACTATCCTACTTTATCTTAAAGCCTTTCTTAATAAGGCCCTTATTTCTATAAATATTAAACTAAGTATCCTTCTTATATCTAAGTTCTTTAAGGAGGCCCTTAATTATTAATTCCTTAGTTAGTAATAATAGATCCTAATATAATTATCTATCTATATATTTAAATACTAGGAGGACTTAGGCTTACTTTATAATAGTAATATTAGTATTTTTACTATTCAAGATAATACTAGAGATATAGTTAGCTAGATCTTATTAATTTTAAGCGTCCTTTACTATATAACAGATATTTTCTAGTAGACTTAGCGACTTACTAGGAGAGTCCTAAGAATATTCTTATAAAGTTATATACTATTTAGTAATACTAGTAGAGTTATTTTATAATCTAATATAGGTAGTATATAATAATTAATTAGTAAATTAATTATTAGCTTTCCTAAGTAGATATAAATCTAGATTTAATTATATAAGAGTTAGATTTATAGTAGTAGCTTTTACTTTAACTTTAACTAGGGGTATATTTGGATCTAGATTAAAATACCTAATATCCTAGGGCTTAAATTAAGGGGTAGTAACTATAAGAGCTAGGGTTATAGTTATTATAAGCTAATAAGTCTAATAACCCCCTACCCTAGTATTTATACTCTAGAAAAAGGTAGATATTATATTAAACTATTTAGGCGTAAAGCCTCTAATAGGTAAACTCACCTAGCTAGCCTAGCTATTACTATTACTATTATTATTTCCCCTATTATCTACTATATATAAAGGCTCTAGTAGATTAGGAAGTTCTAGTCCTATTAGGTAATTATAGATAGCCTCTTCTACTAAGGTTACTCTTATACCTACTAAGGATAGAATAGACTCTATTAATATTAGTATTAGTAAAGTTAACTTAAGTAGTAAATAGATTAAGATCCCTATTAAGGAGGTAGGTATTAAAGGAGGCTATTATAAATAGTACCTTATAGATAAGATAGCTTTCTTAAAATAATAATTTACTACGCGGAACTAACTCTTATTAATAGCGTAATTAGAAGGCTAGGATATTTTATATATATTAAAGAGTCTAATAGGCTTTAAAGATAAAGACCTAGTACGGTACTATTATTCTTATAAGGTATTAGAAGAGATATAGTTAGTTTATAATAATCTAAGATTCCTATTAATAATAAGTATTATTAGGAAATAGCTAATATTATTAATAATAATAGTATAATTATATCTAGTATTAATAAAATCGTGTAATTAAAAAGTAAGGATAAGGGTTTCCCTATTAATAGCTAGGATAAGTAGTAAGTAGTAAACGGGGAAATATCTAGGAAATATCTAAATTTACTTAGTAAAATACTAAGGTTTCTCTAAAAATTCTAATAGTCTAATAAAATCCTAATACTATTAGGATGTAGTAATATATAATAAATAAGGCTCTTATTAATTATAGGTTTTAAAGAGACTTTTATAGATATTATTAGTTATAAAAGGCTTCTTTAACTAGCTTAAATAAGTATTAAATAGAATATATAGAAGACTTATAAGGACTTATACCCTAAGGCTAGTACTATAATAGCTAGTATTATAGATAGCTAGTACTATAATAGCTAGTAGATTCTATACGGCTTATTAGTAGTTAATAGTACTAATAGTAGCTAATATAGTATTACTACTATATATTATAATTATTATTATTAATATAGTAAAGTAGTAGAGGTTATAAAGAAGGGAAGCTTTTTATAAGCCTAAGATATACCTGCGGAAGGCTTCCGCTCTCTACGCTACTAGCTATATAGCGATAATTATAATAATTACTAATAGTAAGAAGATTACTTATAAATAGTCCTATTTTATAATATATAGTATCTATTAGGTTAGGATTCGTCGGTAATTTCTAAAAACCTGGAGGGGTACCTAGGGCCGGCCCCGGGCCGCCCCGGGCCCCTAGGGCCGTAGTTTAAGAAAGCTTGCCCTAGGGCCGCAGGGGTAGACACGAGTCCGCCCGGGGCCCTAGAGGCCGTAAGGGCTACCTACCTAGCGCCTAGGGCCGCCCTAAGATTAAGCTTCTAGGCGCTACGTAATAGCGTCACAGCATCCTATAATTAGGCTACTAGGCGCTAGGTAATAGCGTTAAAGTACCTGTAATACTAATACTATCGCATTATTATTAATACCCCGAGTTAATATAGCTACTACGCTGTCGCCCCCTATTATAGCCTACCCTAGCGTATTAGCCCCGCGTAGAAATCGGCTGAATCGATCGATTCCGGGGTCGCTTTTAGGGTGGCGTTAGGGGTAGCTCCGGGGTATACTACCCGAGTCCCCCGTCGATTATAGAATATTAAAACTTTTAAAGTTCTACTTAGTAAGTAGCTACGTAACATGATTTCACTTAGTAATTAGTCACGTGACTTCCTAAAATCTACGGACTAATAGATTTTAAAATATTACTTAGTTAGTACTTACGTAACTCTACCCTTAAAGCCTAGAGTAGCCCCAGGGCCTTATAATACGCTACGATAGGCCTAGGGCTAGCCTAGGGCCCCTAGGGCCGGCCCTAGGCCTGCGGGTATAAGGCCTTTACTAAGGGTATAAGGGCGAGTTAAGATCTTACTAATATTATTAAGTTACTTATTAATAGTAAGATTTAAATATATAACCTTATTCTAGAAATAGGCCTTTTAAAGATACGCCTTAATAACCTAGCTACTAGATCCTCCTAGAATAACTAGGAGTATTTATTAGAAGTCCTTATAAAAGTAGACTACCTTACCTTTAAAATAAGCCTAGTTATTATTATAGATATCTTAAAGGCTATAACTAATAGCTTCTATATTATATTAACTCTATATAAGGGACTTATCTTAAAAGATAATATAAGCTTACTTAATTAGCTTAGCGAGATTAGTCCCCTTTTTAATCTTATATAAGGAGGTAGTATTAGAGTCTAGGGGTATCTTAAATTATAAGTAAGTAGTCTAACCTCCCTATAATAGTATTAATATAATACTAGAAGATACTATTACTAGAGTAACCTTTTACTAGGAATATAGCCTTTTTATAATAGTATTTTAAACTATTATCTTACTAGTCCCCCTAGTACTATTAAGGAAGAATATTATACCTAGAGTACTAAATTTATTATTAATATTAGCGTTAATAGTAGTAATAATCTAATTAGTAGTATAGTATTAGTTAGTATTTAGCCTATTTTATAAGACCTTAGCCTTATTAGGGGTAATTTAGTAAGATATTTCTTCTTATAAAAGACTATTTAAAATACTATTAAAATTATTAAATAGAATAGTTAGAATAGATAGGTTATATTAGGCTAGATTCTTAGTATATTTAGGGGTTAATTAATATTCTAATTAGCTATTAATTAGGTAAAGGGCGTACTATTTAGTAAATAACTATTACTTATAATAGTTATCTAGGATCTAAAGCGTTAAAAATCCTATTATCTTATATCCTAGTATAATATCCATCTCAAGGGTTTTTACTAAGATATAGCTAAGATAGATACTAGCCTTACTAGGATATAAGATAGGAGGTATAAGTAGTTATTTAAGATATACTCCTTATATTTATTTTATAAGGTAAGGGCGTTAGTAGGTTAGACTTTAACTAATACTAATATAAAAAGATTATATAGCTTATAACCTCCCTAAAAGTCCTTTCCCTTATTAAGGATCTTATTAGTATATCTATTATTTTGAATTAACTTAAGCTTTATATAAGCCTCCTTCTATCCTATTAGCTAGTTATCTACTATCTAGAGGTTATTAAATAATATAGCCCCCTTAATATAATAGAGGAGTAGTTAGTAATAGTAGAGATCTTTAGTTTTAAGACTAATAAAATTAATACGCCTAAGAGTCTCCCCCCTTTTATATATTTTTTAATATTTATTTCTTTTATTCTATATAAAGACCTTAGGAAAGTCCGCGTATAGATAGTTAAGTAGATCCCTTATAATAGTAGGATATTTCCTATTCTATTTTATAAAGGGTAATAGTTAACTATTATTATAAGCTTCCTTAATAAGATAGTTTATATTAAAAAACTCTATTAATATAGTCTTATAAAGCTTATTACTATCTATTAGCTTTTATTTAATAGCCTTATTAGTAGCCTAGTTATTAGCTAGCTTAAAAAGGGTATATTATTAGTCTAGGAGGTAGATATATAAATACTTTATATAAGGCTTTATAATACTTATATTAAATAAGAGTATCTTCTAGATAGCCTTAATAGACCTAATCTAGTAAGTAGACTAGAACTTAATAATCTTATCTACTAACTCCCCTTACTATTATAACTAGTTATTAGGAGTGGAATTATTATTATTATAGGTATAATTCCTAGTAAGGGAGATATTAGCCTAATTAAGTCCCTTATAAATATATTTATATAAATAGAAAATAGACTTAATAGAGTTATAGATCTTAATATTAATATAAGTACTATATTTCTTTAATAGGTATAAGTTATAAGGAATAACCTACCTATAATTAATAGAGGAATTAGGTTTAAGGGGGCTAACTAGATATTTATAAAAAGGATAACTCCTATTAAGTATAAAAGATATCTCTTAATAAAAATCCTTTAAAAAAGCCTTATTATAATAATTCTTCTTTTAACTAAAATATCTATTACTAGGGACCCTAGTATAGTAATTATAAACTATATATTAATTAATTAATTAGTTAATTAATTATACTCCTATACTAGCTAAAGCTAATAAGGGTAGACTATTCGGGGGGGTTACGTCTAGCGTACCTGTCGTTCGGGGAGAAACCCAGCTAAGGGATGAAAACTCCACCTACTATCCGCAGGCCATACTATTATTCGGCTCCTTCCCTCCTCCCTCCGATAGGCCTGCTATCGGGGTAGTATATTAAGGGGTTAGGTCTACCGTTTATAGCACTAAGGTTTCGTCGATTATATTCTCTTCTCTTTAGTTAGGGCGGAGCCCTTCTTCTCTATTAGTTCTCGCTAATATCTCTTTCGCTAGTATAAACTAGTAGAGGGCGCCTAACCTAGTTAACCACCTCGCCGCCACCCTTATCCCTATTAGTAATAAGAGAATAGTACTATAATCGTCCGACCTAGCCTCTAGTAATATCTAACTCCTACTAGTATAATAGTCGGGGTAGAATAGTAGGACGTGTTTACCGGTCTACCTCGCCGCTCCGCACAGGTAGCTAGGACTTAGGATCCTAGGCACCTTCCTGATAAATAGGAAGTGGTTAAACCTAATCTTGTCCGTGCGTAATTAGACTGTTACAGAGCTCTCCGGCTTCTTTAGGCCCTCGTAGAGGTCCTACCTCCCTCCTACTAGGTCACCCTTCTATGCTAGGCTCGTGTTTCAGCCCTCTAATACCCGCTGGTAGTGGCGCCACCGGCCCTACTACCGGCCTTCCTACTAGGTTAGCATCCTCTTCTATAGCGTCGGGCTATTAAGTACACCGTTTAACGACCGCTTCGCCCACGACTCCTTCTTAGCTAACAGGGGTAGCGGAGGGCGCCGTCTCCTACCTTTTCTTAGCTGTAACTAAGACTTGATCTTTACGTTCCCTCTTAGGACCGTCTTATATATCCCTTGGAGGATCTTACTCCGTAGTAGGGCTTTATTAAAAAAGTCTCTCACCGACGGGATTCCCGCCTCTACCTCTAGGACCGGGATTAGGGTGGCCTTATACGCCCCTAGTACTTTACGTAGTCCTTTATTCTAGATTATCATTAGGGTCTTTACGTGCTTCCCTACCGCCCCGGGGGTATTCTTTAAGTTATGCTATATTGGCGCCGCGAACGTTATTACAGGCCTTACTACTACCGCGTATATAAGCCTATTAACCGGTAGAACCGCGCCCTATATAGAGCCGGCGACGCAGTGGAGCGCCTGAATCTAGTTACCTATCTTAGCTTATACCTTCTTTAGGTATGCGTTCTAATTTAGCTTGCTATTAAGCGTAAGTCCTAGGACCCTAATCAACGTCTTTAATTTAACCTCGATTCCTTCGAGCTTAACTATTACGTCTATCTTAATACCCTTGATTCTACGGGTTATATAAACGAGCTCGTACTTCTTCAGCGTAAACGAGGCTCTATAGGTCTTCACCTACCGCAGGTATACCTCGTAGGCCATGTCTAGAACCTTGTAGTTCTATTTAGTACTCCTGCTATAAGCTAGTAGATAGACGTCATCTATAAATCTACCGACTTAGATTAGTAGCTTTAGCTTTTTATACTCCTCGATTAGAGGAGTATTAAAGAATAGGAACAGGATCGGAGAGATAGGCGAACCCTAGGGGATCCCTATCTCTACTATCTCTATCCGACTCGTCTTCCTACCGAGGGTAATCAAGGTCGCCCTCTCCGTAAGGAAGCTTGCCGTCTAGCGTACTATCCTCTCTAGGACCCTCTTTATCTTTATCGTGTGGAGTAGTCGGGAGTAGGAGACATAATCGAAGGCTCCGGCGATATCTAGGGAGAGGAGGCTCGCTATATTCCTCTTCTCTATTCCCTATACTATATAGACTGCATTAGTAATCGTTTCTAGCGCGGTTTCTACTAATCTCCCTTACCTTGCACCTATCTATTCCTCCGGAAGGAGGTTATTAGCCTCCGCATAATCTCTAAGCCTAGTCGCTATTACCGTCTCGAACATCTTTCCTAAGGTATCTAAGAGGGCGATCGGCCTATAAGACTTAGGGTTAACGTAGTTCTCCTTCTACGGTTTCTTTAGGATTACTATATTAGCCTCCTTAAATTTCCGGGGGTAGTATCTAATCTCGAAGCACCCCTGGAAGAGATAGCGGATCTCCTCCTCCAGTTTACTATACACGGCCCGTAGGAACCTATTTAGAATCCCGTTTATCCTAGGAGCCTTATCCTATAATAGTCTCTTTATAGAGCTATAGACTTCCGCTTCCGTTAGATCCCCTCCCCCTAGTATCGGGCTTAGGTACTCTACCTCGGCGATATCTTTTAAATCTACCCCTAAAGGAGCTGGGAAATAGGTTTCCTGAAGGCGCTCTACCTTCTCCTCGAAGGTAGCCGCTAACGTCCCGTCTTATCTACTTAGGGAGGGGAACTTAGGTAGGGCTCTTAGTAACCTACTCTTGTTCTTTCCCTACCGGGCTAGTGCTTATACCCCCTAAGGGTCTTCTAAGGCCTGGTGTATAGCCCCCCGGAAGTAGAGGGCTTTCTCTCTTCGGATCACGGCTACCTTCGCCCTTTCCGCTTCTTTTAGAGTCTCCCTCGTCTCTATATTACGGTACTAGTAGTAGGCCTTTAGTTCCCGCTTAGCCCTTTACGTTATATCCCTACAGGCTGAGTTCTAGAAGGACTTTACCTTGCTAGACGGCTTCGCCCACGGAATATATTCCTGTATAATAGCCTGGAACCTATCTAATATCTACCCTAGGTACTCGTCCGCCTTACTAGCGGATCTAATCTGGGGGAGTCCTAGCGATAGTCTAAGCTGCCGGGCCCTATTCCTTATATTCGTAGCGACCCCCTCGTCTTTAAGTATCTTCCACGCTCTCCTCTAGACTAGGGTTTAGCTTTCCCAGCTCCATTCGAATTTAGTATACACTAGGAGATAGTTAGATCTATACTAGAGGTCCGCCCTTAGTCCGCAGTTTCGGAGTGCGTTAGTAGTACCCTCGGTAGTAAAGACTAGGTTAATCGCCGACTTTAGGCCTCTCCCCCGCTATATTACCGTACCCTCTAGTAGGGCGACTTCCATGCTATATTTACTCGTTTCGCCTAGTAATACGTCTACTACAGCGTAGTATATACTTCTCCCTTTATTATTCCACCGAGGGTAGTGGAGATTAAAGTCCCCGAGGAGGATATATTCCCCTAGCCTCTTTAAGACCTCCGCTATTAGGGGGATTATTATTAGGTCGTCCTTTAACTTATACGTCGTCGGAGAGGGGCTATAGATATTATATATCCAGATATCATCCACCTATATCCCCTATTACCCTTTCTTAAGGCTGACTTTTAGCGAGTAGTAATCGCCGCTCGAGAAGTCCGCCTTCTAGCTCTCTATATTAACTCTTTTATTAATATAGAAGTATACCCGAGTACCCTCCTTAGCTCTATAAACTAGGTAGAACCTGCTATAGGATAGGTCGTATATCGACTTAGTCCTCGGGTTAGTCTATAGCTCCTATATTACTAAGACGTCTATTTACTAGACTTTAGCATCTTCTAGGAGTAGCGTTTACACGCCGTCCTTTTCTTTTCGTACGTTATACTACAGGATCTTAAGCGGTTATCCTACTATATAGCCGGTATAGGGCTAGAGTCTACTACCATTTAGTCCTCTATAGCCTGGGCGTCCCTAGGTGCCCCCTGGGGTAGCGGGAGGACCTGTTGTCTTAACTCCTTCCGGGCTATCTAGGCCATCGTGGTTGGCCGCCCTCTTTACCGGGGAGGGGCTAGGTCTAGTAGTTCCTTTTCCGCCTATACCGGTAACTTCCTCTTTCTTAATATACCTTAGACTACCCTGAAACCGTCTGCGTCTATCCCCTTTCCGTTGCGGGTGTTATTTTCCCGTAAGCCCTGCGTGTTATAGAACGCCGGCCTAGTCCGGCGTCTCTATACCACTCTCTAGTACTCCCTTCGCCTAACTAGGCAGTCCTTACTCTAGGCCTCGTGGCCTCCTCTATAAGCAGCGTATATTATTACTCCTTCGCCCGTAACGTGGTCCGCTAAGCTATGGCTGCCTGCATAATAGCCGTACCTCTCCTCCCTTTAATACTCTCGCGTAAAGTATCTATATCTATGGCAGTTAAAGTATTATCTTATCTCTGCTCCTTATTCCCATCTCTTACAGACTAAGAGGCTACCACTAAGAGCTATCCCTCCTCGCACCAGGCGGTTGACCGCCTCCGGCGTCGATACCCCAATAATAAGGGTTGAGCACAGCTTCTTACTCCCGTCTCGCCTTGGTTTCTCCGCATGCCTCGCCCACCCGAAGCTAGTGAAGTCGGTATTCGGGTGGGTGACGGCGTTATCTTCCCTGATTCTCGCTAGTCCCTTCTCTTGTTCCTTATTATTCAGGAGGTTTAAGCACGCCCCTTTAGCCGCCATATAGAAGGCCTTCCTTAGTACTTTCGCTGATGGATAGGCTACGCTCGCCCATTCTTACATCTTCTTAAGGGCCTCACGCCCTTCGACCGTTACTATCTGTAGTACTACATCTTTTATACCCCTAGTATAGGCACCGATAATGTTCTTTATAACTGTATTTGCCGGGTTAATAAAGCTCTTTATAAGCTCCTCTTTCTCCATCTGGCTTACTTTCCTATAGCCTTCCTCATCCTCGAACCTTACTGTTACCTCCCTTATCTTCCGGTTATCTAATTACTTAAGTGGCTGGCTACTAAGAGCTCCCCCGAGGCCCTGTCCTGCCCTCAGGCCTTAGGCCTGCCAGGGCCTAGGTCCCACGTTAGCTCCAATAACCTGGGCCCATAATCCCTTATAACCCCCTACCGACGCGTTTCCGTCCCTCCCCAGTCTTTCTAGACGCGTTTCTAGCTCGGTAATACGTGCCTCTGCGTCTTTAAAACCTCCTATAGCGGTATAGAGGGCGACCTAGGTGACGCCCCATGTCGCCTCTATTATTTCCCTAAACTAAAGACTCTAGATCGCTTAGATTATATCCCTTACCTTTATAATAGACGTCGTAACATTTTGGCCTTCTTAGCCCTATCTCCCTTACTCTTTTACCCCGATCTCTAGGGACTTTAGTAGTGTTAGGGGTCCTGTTATCGCGGCCCTAAGAGTCTCCCCTACCCCTTCCCTTCTAACGCTACCTCCCCTCTCTCCCCCCCTACCCTCTCCTCCCTTATTACCTTCATGTGAGTTCGCTTGTAACGCCTAGTACGTTACTTGCAGTCTCTGCGCGTACGCTTATTCGCCCGTCGTCTCCGCTATTATAGATAAACTATATATTATAAGACTAACTTATATAATATATTATTATCTTATTAAGGGGGGATAAATACTTAAATAATATTATTAATATTATTAACTATCTAAATCTAATCCTCTTCTTATATAATAAGGAGAATATAAGTATATAAGAGACCTTACTTCTAAAACTTAATAATATAATAGTAGCTTATATAAATACTAAGGATATATTCCTTAAAGAGATCTTTTATTAGCTCCTAGAGCTTCTAATTAAAGATACGGGTAATTAGATTATAATAGTACTCTAATATCTAACTAGATACTAGTAAGCTCTAAATATTAGGTTACTTAGAATTATATATAAAGGTAATAAAAAATTTAGGTTTACCCCTTTTTTAGATTATTATTATAGTGTCTTATATTCTTACTTTTATAGTATATAAGCTTCCTAGTATTATTAATAGGAGGATAGTTACCTTACTACTAATATCTTTAAGCGAGATATCTAGATTAATATTAAGCCTATCTATTAGGCTAGAGTAGTAATCCGCTTAAATAGTATATTAATTCTAATAATATTAATTTAAGTTATTAAGCTCTATTAATATCTAGATATTAGTAGCCTAGTAGCTAAATAGATATCTACTATTAATAGTATAATTAAAGAAATTAAGCTAGATCTAGATATTAATTAGCTAATTATTTAAATTATATTAACTATCCCCTAACTATTATCTAAATAGTTTAGAACTATTTATAACTAAGTGGATTTAGGTCTAGAAAATAACTAGGAAAATATATTAAATAGTCTTACTTATATTTATTTTATATAAAATTAATATCTTATTACTTACTAAGACCTATTATAACCTTAAGGTATATACTTACCAGTAATATAATAGTCTAGTTCCTACTTAGGGTTACTATCCTCTTCCTACTCTAACTTATTATTACTACTAATTAAGGTATACTAGGTAAGTATACTAATAATACGATTCTATTATAATATATATAGTAGATAGTTACCTAGAAGCTAATAGCTAGCTAATAGAAGGTAGTTATATTATAACTATTTACTAAATAGAAATAGGAGCGGATATTAGAGAGCTATATAAGAAGGATACTAATTAGGAATTAATATAAGGGCCCCCTTAATAGTTTTAATATAAATATCCTACTTAATCCGGCCTCTTATAATATTATTAAGAGTTATTATAATATAAGTAACTTTTATAAAGGTAGGGTAATTATAAGTACCCTTATCCTATTATTTAAGATTTAGCTATTAAATATAAACGCTTATAATATTAATAGGATATTATAATTAATCCTCTTTAAGGCGGTTATAATAGGATTTAAACCCCTAGATATATAAGTTAATAGGCTAAAGGGTATACTAAGTAAAAGTAAGGGTATCTTAATTTAAATTATTAAAATATTAATAGTAAACGTCTATTTACTCCTATATACTATCTAGTATATAAATCTAGGTAAATTTTAGCCTAAGGCTATTATTAGTAATAAGAGGACCTATTAGATAATAAATAGACTCCTAGATCTAGAAGGTAGTTTAACTAATATAGGTATTAATATTAGTTATACCCTTACTAGTAAAAGAGAGATAGTTATTATAATTAATAATATTATCTAAAAATTCTTTACTATATATAATCCTCCTTCTTATAAATTATCTATTAATAATAATATTATCTATATTACTAAGTAAATTATTAATAAATTATACCCTAAGCTTAGCCTCCTTTTATAGCCCTTTAAGTAATAGGTCTATATTAGCTAGCTTATATAACTAGTTAAGAGATAGCTAATTATTCTTCCTACTATTATAATATAGCTATTAACTATCCCCTAAGTTACTATATTTATTTTTCTATAATAGTATATTATAATAGGGGTATTTATTACTAGTTATATTAAATAATTTATTAACCTTATAAAGCTTTATATCTCTTATTATATAAAGATCCCTATATACTTAATATCCCTAGCCTAGTATCTACCCCTAATATATATTATTCTACCGTTAATATAAGCCTTATTAAATAGGGGGTTAGTACTTAGTATTATTATCTTTATTAGCCTACTAATAAGTATACTAGTAACGCGTTTCTAGATAATATTTAGGAGTTAATAGAGGAGTAATTTCTTAGGAGGTCTCTTTAAAGATAGAGGGAGTAGGTTATTAAGGGTTCCTAGGCGGAATAACTACTTAAATAGTTATATTAGTAAGGGCTATATACTACTAGGGGGTAATACCCTTATTAAGGTAGTTATAAGGGCGAGTACTTAATAGTATTTCTTTAAGGCGAGGTTCTATTAATATAATATTTCTAGGGTTTACTAGTAAGTTACTAGATTTAACTTAGGTACTTAAATTAGTCTTCTTTAAGTATCTAGTATACCTTATATTATTAGTCTTATAAGATCTAACCCTCTTATTAATAGTATTAGGGTATAGGTTAGAAAGAGCTAGGCGCTTAGAAGGTATTAATAGAGAGCTAGAGGAGTTATATTTAATATAAGAAGGGTAATAATATATATTATAAAGATAATTAATATAGCTTATAAGGCGTAGATTATATAGGGGAGGGATAATATTTATAATAAGATGTTAAATAATAAAAATAAGGTAGGAAGAAAAAATTAGTTTAGTAGTAGGGATATATTAAGATATTAGATAGTTAGATAATATTAATAGGTAAATCTATTTATTCTAATATATCTTTTAAACTATTTTATTAATTTTTAAGATTTTTAAAGTATAAAATAGTTATAAGTAAGTTATATAACTTAATTTAAATAGAAAATATTATAAAGGATAAGTATATATATAAGTAGAATAGGAAGAAATATTAGACTTTTAATATTTATATTAGTCTAGGAAAGGAATCTAGGGTACTTATTAACTAACTAATAGGCTATAATAAGCTTAGGGTCTAAAATTAGAGATATTCTATTATAGTAAGAAGATTTTTAATTTAAGGCTTTTAAGATTTAAGCTTAAGCTAAGCTACCTCTTAGTATAAAAGTAGCTAGAAACCTCTCTAGCTTACTTATTAATTAATAAATTTAAAAATAGATAAAAAAAAATAGAATCTAGGCTAGAAATAGACTAGTAAGATATATCTATATTATCCTTCTTCTACTTCTCCTATTTAAGGGGGTAATTCTATTAAAGTCTAAAATATTCCTACTTAGTCCTAGTTAGTCTAAGTAAGCGGGCTACTAATTTATAAGTAGGCTATTAAAACCTACTTATTTTATACTCTAAGTACTTTAAGTAAGAGTAATAATATAAGATATTCTTACTAAACCTACTCCTAAGTACTTATAATACCTTAAGTAGACTATAGATTTTTATAGATATATATAATAATTAGATATTAATATAAAGGAAATTAAAGAATCTTATATATAATTTATAAGATCTTAGCTTTCTAGAATATACTATAAAAGTAAGTAAAGTATTATATAATACTAATACTAATATTTAAAGTAAATAAAAGTATTACTTATAAAGTTATACTAAGATAATATATTAGTTTAAAGATAGATTAATTAATATAACTTACTAGAACTAATATTAGAAGTTTAAGATTGATATAATAAAACTACTTATTTATAACTAAAATATAATTATAATATTACGTCTTAGTAAATTAGTTATTATCTATTACCTCTTATATAGATTTTACTTACTTATAAAGTATTACTAATTATATATTCTACTATATAAGGATATTACTATTAATATATTAGTAAAGTTATAATAGGTATAATAGGTAGATAGATACTTATATATAATAACTAAGAGCTTCGACGAATATAAGAGTAAGTATATTCTCGATATTTTTAAATAAATTAAATAAAGAGAACTAAAGATCTTAGAGAGGTAGATAAGAAATAATAACGCTATTATAAATCTCTAGAATATTTAAGGATATATGTAAGATAAATTATAATATATATTTTTTAGATGGAAGTGAATATTTCCTATATATTAAGCTCTGTGTAAATGAAGGAATATCAAGAAAATGTTAGTAGTATAAATGTATCTTGTTCCTTAATAGGTAACGGATACTATCCAACCAAGATTATATGGTGATCGCTAGTGTACTGTAAGAGCCTCAGGCGACTCGACACGAGAGTCAGGGAGGCGTGGTATGGTGAATCGTATCGACAACTCAGATTGGCCTGATGCAGACTGTCCGTACAAGCCAGTATAGCTACTGTTTCCAATACCTTGCAGGGGTGGCAAGCGGTGGCAAAGTCCCTTTACTAGACACGTTGAGTTTTTTTGAATCGGGTAGTTTCAATTGGTGGTACAATCGTGAGAACTTACACTTTGAAATTTGCTTACCGTCAGTGTTGTAAGGATAGTTGTGTTCAAGGCCGCTATACGAACGATGAAACGTATAATAGAAGTTGACATTGTAAATTCGACGTGAATACATAAGCCCTTTGGCAGGGTTTGTGGGTGTATTGAGCAATTCAAGGGTAGATGCGGAGCCCTGACCGGATCGGTGCAAGGACGACAATCAAAGGTCTGATTCGATGGATACGATAATGAAGAGCTCGCCGAATATACGCGTAGATGAAGTCTCTCTCTCTTGAATTACCTCTAAGCTATCTTATCCTTTCCCTTGTCCTTGGAGCCAACATTGTGTGCAAATGGTAGCCAAAACAATGATAGAAGCACCACCACAGCGAAGAACGGCACAGAAGCATTTTGCCAGTCAGTCGGCCACTTTCTCAGCCATACGCCCCAGGATATGATGGGCCCAGTGAGGATGAGCAGGTGATACACGGCTACCTTATAAAAAGCGATCCCGAACGTCGCATGAAGCCCCCACGCTTCTTCCTTCTCCTCGTCGCGATCAATGTCCCATTTCCTTTGACGTTTAGGCAGCCGCTCAAGGATTCGGTATCTGCCACAGTGATTGCGACCTTTGCACTCGTGGAAGATACTCATGACGTCGAGCTGTGACTTGATGCATGCCTTTTCGCACCCATAGAAATTGGCATTGAAGACGCTGCTGAGGACAGGAGGATTTCGATCAGCAGCAAATCGATAGTCCATATCAGCCACTGAAGGCATCTCTTCGGGGCCTGGCATGATCTCGTTCGGGTTGGCTTTGTAGAACTGGTTCGTCGTCACTTCTTTGTTCAGCTTGGGAAGGGCATGGAACATACCATGACGAACTCGCAAGCCTGGAAAATCCAGATCGAGAAAATCCACCGTATATGTCCACGCAACAATTGAAATTGAACTTTCATTTCATCGAAGAAGCTGTCATCGTCTTTACAAACGTTCACGTCAATTTGCGCCAGGCGAGTCTTTGAGCTGTGCAGGCGTTTTGAACCCTGTAAACCGAACAGTATGTACCCATTGAGTTTGCTTGGTGGAACAATGTCCACAGTAACAACATCATCTGAAGCATCGTGTTCCTGCTCCGACGATCCGTTATCATCACCTTCTGCGTTATCGCTAGGAGGGCTCGAAAAGCCAGTATCAGTTGTCGATGGAGATGACCGACTATCAGAAGATTGGGAACGTGACACTTGACTAGAGATCGATAATTGGGAAGCAGAACTATGTCCTGACAAAGTTGTTGCAGAGGGCTGTACCATAGCCTTGACAGGAGCAGTTGCTCTCAATGAGCCAATCACAAGGTGAACCTTGTTCCTAGGGAATTCCGACCAGTGAGTGTGGTGTAATTGCTGTTGGCGTCAGTCCCTGTGATCTATGGTTGAGCAACTAGTGCTCACTCACGCATTCCCACTCTACTCGGACTTCGTCCGGTTGGAGGGGCCGGAAGCTGGCTATAAATGGCCACCAATTCCATTGCTTTCCGGTCAAATGTTCAACATATCGCTTCGCATCGTTGAAGGCGGTGTATTCTTGTCCGTTCAGAATACGGAGGCTCTCCGATATGCTCTTTCTAGGATCCTCAATCAAATGCTTTCTATTCTGCCGATGTAGTGATGCTAGCAACCCAAGCCTCAAATTCAGGAGCTTCGACGAGGAATATAATACTGCTGTCCAAGCCGCCACCTGTACAATTCTGACGCAAAAGTTGCATCGCTCCTCCATTGTGGGGTTGTGAGCCAATGACTTGGGGTATTTGACTCCGTAGTAGAGCATGAAGTAAGTGCTCACAAGAATCGTTAGAGGGAGGATATGCCCGAGTATGAATCCCCAAGACTGTACTTTGACAATACCATCAAGTTCGGCGTGGCTTTGATATAGCGCAATAGGATCACATAGTCGGTTAATGGCCTCATTCCCTTTTGTATCAACGCGGAAATGCGGCGTGTCATCGTTTGCCCTCAGATGTGTTGCCTCAGCATGTCTTGACAATTTTGTCTTCCCTGCAGGCTGCAAAACAGGATGGCTGCCTTGTGAGTCTCTGGTGATACGGTTTACCAGCAATCGTGGTGGATGATGAACGATATGAACGTTCGGGTCCTCTTCAAGCCGCTCAACCAGTTCATCGGTCCTCTTTTTAGACTTATCAGGCAACGAATCGCTAGCCACTATGGTTCTGTCCTCAATCTTGCCAGTCCCAAGCTTGTCCCTAATCGACTCAACCCGACTATCTTGCTTATTGACCGGTATCGGATGGAAGATCATACTACTGGCAGAGTAAGATGACGTCCTATCACTAGTTGCAACGTCTTGCTTGATCAGGCTTCCTTGCTTGTAATTTATGAGACTGTCTAAACCTGTGGTATTCGAAGCAGATTTCGAATCTCCCGGATCGCTGGAAGATTGCTGCGAGTTTAGGGCCTTTGGTCTAGGATTGAAGGCATGACTGCCGTGAGACTAACGCGAAGTTGCTCTTACTCTACACTCGCTATCCTTGGCATCGCCTTCGCATTTGATCTTGGCATTTTCTGGGGGAATTGTAGGCAACTTGAACTTCGCAGGAACATTAGTAGAGTATTGCGGTTCCATCCAGCTTTCCTCGCTACTGGTTATGCTTGAGTCATCCCGGCTCCCATACGTACTGCTTTCATACATGCTGCCACTATACAAACTGCTAGTATCGCTCCTGCTTGGGTTCGGAGCGCAGGACAATTTTCTAATCATAAGGCCTCCCCAAGCCTGTTATCTTCGGTTTCTGCTTGTTGTTTTCGGCTTACCATCAGGTATTTGATATGCTTCGGCTGTGCCTCCAGTGTCACATAGAAGTTCATGGCCGCCGACAAAGGCCAGCCGCTGATCTTCTCCGATGTTACTCTCCATGCTTCGATGGCCTTCCTTAACGAAGAGCTTCCTGGTCTTACTGCGCGATTGCTGGCAATTCTTAGCACTATCCAGACTAGTGCTGGACATCGTACGGTCTGTCCTGACGACCAACGCTGAAACCAGACGTACAGGGTCTATCCTCGGCATTGGCACTGCGCTGGATGCGGGTTCAACGTCTCCTATTGATGATGGGAAGTTAATGTCAAACAGCTCCCCTCGCAGTGCCGTTCGGCCGCAAATGACGTTTATATTTTGCCCGATGAACAAGCCGAGTCTTTCTCCTGCGTGACTTGCGACGTGCTCCATGAGCGCACCAGCTGATTGATATTTTGAAAGTGGCAGGTTCTTCGGTATGCATAGGGCACACATGAAGCCGCCGTGCTCGGTATTCGTAGGTAGATGACATTTTGCTAGGAAACTCAAGCGATATTGTACGGCGTAAGCTTGGCGAATAGCGTTGTCTGGAGTCCAATTTCCTCCAATCTTGCAAGCTAGGCCTTTATACGCACAAGTTGGAATGGCACAGCTCCAGTATCCATATCGACTAACCTCCCATGCCGTAGGACTTTTATTCTTGAGGGTCTCAGATTGCCTCCCCTCCCCAAAGCTGTACGCTCCTTTGCAGAAGTCGTCAGTATATGACGGCGGCATCTTAGCAGATGGCGGCCCATCCAAGCTAGATGGTTTGGGGATACCGGGAGCGTTAGCTGGTTCCATCTGCATTACCCGAGCTGACGACTGCCACGAACCTTTCCCTAGAGTGCGCAGCGACCTTCGCGGATGGAAAATCTGTGGCGAGTATGGTAAGGCCTGCATACCATCCCCTTCAACGAGACTCTTCGCTACAGTAGCAGCTTGCGCTAATCGCAGAGAAGATTCATCGAGCGCGGCAATCGATTCCATTCTTGCAAAATTTGAGGCGTCAATCAAATTTCTCGAATCGATCTTCGAGTCGGTATCTCGAATTGACAGTAAGCTCTGCAGTACTTTGTCTTCGAAGTAGGCGAGGAAATTTACAAGCGCTTCCGTAGCGATTCCTGTTCTGGATTATCAGGGCATCCATGAGGACAAGAAGGCATGATGCTTACCGTCTTCGAGGCTAAACCATAATTCTCGACCATAATCTTCATTACGAACCTTGATAGCTGCCTCTAATTCTTCTATATTGTATCGGAGAGAGTCTTTGAGAAGCTTGGCATAGGTTAGTATCCTTTTACCTCCCTGTATACTTGTAATCCAACAAAGCAGCGCTTCAGCCTCCCGATAAGCCGATGCTGCTCTTTCAGCAATGCCGCGTATAGATACAGCTACTGTTGGTGGGGATTTTCTGCGGTACAGTGACCACGGATGGGATAAGACTGTTCTTTGCAGTTCGTGCCGTAGTCTTTTTGGGAAAACCTTTGTCAGTGGGGGCAGCACAGTGTAAGGATCTTCATCGCGGTTGGAACGGTGCTCTGGTGGTATGCCCGCTGGCTCTTGGCGTACTGATTGGGCAATTGCTGCATCTGCTTGCGAACAAGATTTGCCACGCCTATTGTGGGTTAATTCCTTGGACATTTTAGGCTTGGATATTGTTGGGGGTGATACGACTGCAGTATAAGGTGCCATAGGAGTCCGAAAAGGAGGGTCAACGTCATCAGTATATGGCTCCACATCTTTCCCAAGGGATACAAGGATAGATGTTAATTCTCGATTACGCATTAGAAGCCTTTTAGACTGGCATTCGAGACTGCGAATGTATTTGCGTTTTGATCGATCATCGTAGTGCATCTTTTGGGCCTATATCACGTCAATCGGTTACAACATAGCATCCAAACATTATATGCACGTACCCTACGTCTGTAATCAGCTCCCCTGGTAGTTGAGGTTTTTCCAAGATCGAGGGTGTAGTCCATCGTAGCTATCAAATCTCTTTTAGGTTCGTCCTCGACTTATAGATTTTTGGTCTAGACCCACCTTTATCCTCACTTGCTTTGACGTTCTTTGGCTTTGGGCTTGCCATTTCGGGCGAAAGGTTTCCTGAGTCCCATTCAATTTCAAACGTATTGGCAAGGGAGACCTCGCCTGAATTTGCTTCGATTTCAATTGGAGTGCTCTTAGGATTTTGCGAATCGTCATGATCCCGACCTCTAGTGGGTGTTGATCTAAGTCCGCCGCCTCCCACCACCGTTTCTGATTCAGCAACGACTACGCAGGGATTGCGTGAAAAGGACGCTCGGTCACCGCTGACCGTCCTCTCCCACCAACCAGACGCTGACTGGTAAGAGACTTTCATGAAGTCCCTTGGTCGGATGATGGAAGTGTTCCCGTCTCGTACTTCCTTGTCAATTTGCGCTCTGATATACGAAGCATCGGGATACGGAAAGTGCGTCAATCGAAGATCGAGTCCTGGACTGAATAGATCTCTTGAGGTGTCATAGCCGCTGCCCGACAATAGCGCAGCGTTAATGGGAACGGCCTATATGCTAGCGCTATCAAATTCGGGAACATCCAAAGATCCTGTGGTGTAGTGTGTATTATCTTTGATCCCTATTGTGAACGAAGATTGGGAGGTCAATACTGCCATAGATTCGCGCTCATACGGCCCTCTGTACGACGCATCAATATCAGAAGCTGAGGCTTTGGTCACACCAGCACTGGCACCTGCTCTGAATCGTTTGAGCCAGCTCGGCCTTCTTGGACTAGGCGAGTACTTTCCTGCGGATTCTCCACTCGTTTGGGCTTCGCAGTCATCCTTGGTCGACGAAATCTCATTGTGATCATGAGCTGGCGGCATTACAGCTTGACGTCTCTTAAGCTCACAAGGACTATTACCTTCATAGATGCTGTACAACCTGAGCATGCAAGTAACGGATGAAGTGCTGGTAGATTTGAAAAACTGCCTGGTCCTTCTGAGTCTCGCATATGGTTTATCGAAGTGCCATTAGAACTTACCGCAGGGCCCGCTCAGATTCTAGAGGTTGTACAACCACGAAGCTTTCGTTGTTATCAAACCAGTATCTTACCCTCCCGATGTCAGGGTCCTTCAACATGCTTTGCAGACTGTCAGTACAGCAAGACTCATCCTAATCGGTTGCAAGTAAATACCTGTGTAATATGGGCCTAAAGGGAATGCCAGCTTTTGGCGGCTGCCCAGACGCTTGCGCCCAAATGGCATCAGATGCAGACGCTTCTGACCACCGTCCGATGATAGTACGCGAAACTATATGTATCATCTCCTGACGATCTTCCTGGACGAGCAACCCCAGCTTAGGATTTTCCCCTTTCAGATTGTCTTTCTTGGGCTTCGGTCTTACTCTCACGAAGGAAAGCATGTCAAAGCCATGGCGGGCCTTATAATGTGAACCTAATGTATCTTCTTGGCAAAACTTATATACGAACCTGAGGTCACCACAGTGATAGACTTGCGTATGCTGGTACCTCGTGGCGTAACGTTCCAGGTCCGAGGATCTAACGAGGCCTTCTCCGCAGGCGTAAATTGACTTTGGTAGGGCACTCTCGTGGTAGAAAGACCAGGTATCGGTACGAGCATCCATATAAGCTCCTGCATTTATTGAAGCTCTTACAAGATTTTGCCAGAAGTACTGTATCTTGCCTTTATTGGGTTTTATGAAGACCATAATTTCTTTCGTATTGTTATAGACTGTAGCATCGCACTGTGGATAAAAGGGAATCCAGCTTTCGATAGGGATTGTATAGTACCCTCCATCATAGTGAGTGTTCGAATCAGGAAGTTGTGCGAAAGTTTTGAACAGGTCTCGTTCACTCAATACTCTTGAAGCCATGTCAGGAAGGTTGAAGCTGGTAGATCCATACGTAGGCGACTCGTGTAGCCGTTGTTCTTGAATAACCAACTTGCCAGCCAAATCTGGGGTTCTGCTCCCATCCGTTGGCTGTACTATCTCTACCTCCAAACTTGACTGAGACATCCCAAATTGATGTGCTTGCATCCTATCCTGTAAGTGGACGCCATCAATTCGCGCTTTTATCTCGCCCTCGTTCTACACTGTCTTCAGTGACAGTGTCCTCAATCAATCGGGATCAGAGACGTACAGCATCAGAATTCTTGCAGATCACGTTGGCCCTCTTGCAACGTCCGCAACGGGGAAGACCTTGGTCACACCGAGCTTTCCATTTCTTACACCTGTAGCATCCAAAGCCAACGTTCTCGATCTTTCCAGAGGAGTCTACGGACACTTTGGGGGAAGCATCAAGGAAGTCACCTCTAGCTCCACGATCATCCGCGCCCGTTATCTTAAAGAACTTCCTTATGTTGTAGGCTCGCATCCATTCCCAATGCGCGAAATGAGGTTCTCGATGAGCCATACCTACAGCCTTGTTACGAAAATTGTGTTGGCTCCATGAACAGGAGCTGAAAGTATTCCGGCTCAGCTATGCGAGTAGGGGAATCTGAAATTTGCGTCAGAAGAGCAGGCGATGACAGGCATAAGAGATTGTGAGTATTTCATGATTTTTACTCCGTAGTTTACTGGTAGTTCGCCCACCCCCACTTCGGAAAAATCTGACGAGGCTATGTAACAGATGCGGGGGCTGGGGCCTATCAGGGCATAGCCCGGAAATATATGTACTCGTTGATAGGTCACCAGTGTGGCACTGGTAAGAACGCTCTGCAACCGCAGCCTGAATACTTGGTATTCGTAGGCTGAGGTAAGGCAAAATACTCCTATCATTTGTGCCTTGAAAATCTTGGAGCAGAGACATGTCGAGTCTATTGCCACACGACGTTCAATCATCATCGCACCAACACTAATAATGTATTCTGCATCTACCTGAAATATTTCCGGTCTTGGATCAGTGCTGCACCAGCGTTCGGATACACCCTTGAACCGCGATGACGTCTGGGATTCGCACTCCACAAAGTCGGATGATGCCCCTTCCGGCGGTAGCCACATGGATAGAGTCTCATGATATCCCAGCATGATGTGGACCATGCGTACATCCAGACGTATGATGTGTATAACATATTCTTCTGTCTATACCTGCAGACCCCGCAAGATAAACCTGTCGTTATAACATTTCAGTACAGGCGCTCTAACAAGGCTGATCATGTTCATGATGCTCCTCCACGGAGGGTCGCTGGCTTGTTTGCCGGGAGTGTAACGTTACGGAAATGTTCTCGTTAATAGAGTAAAGTAGTAAGCTTGCAGGTAGTTCACCAAGGCGCCGCTGCTACCTTGCGTATCTGTGTATGAGGAAGGGTTGAAATACCGCGAGGCAAAAGTCCTCATCTAATCCGTGTAAGCATATGTATCTAGGGCAGAGCATGCAGCTTGCCAGCAGTCGAAGTCGGTCCTGCAACTTCAGGCAGCCAGAGCTAACCCTCTTCAGGCTAGCGGATATGTCTCCCTCCGCATATTTTCCTCCCAAGTTTTCACTCCACTCATTACATATGGTACCTCGCAATCTTCAGGGTGGACTTGCACAGACTCAAAGGGATCTGAGACTACATACCCATGGGTTGTGACCTGCCCGACTATAAAAAGCCCAACAGGATGGCGAAGGAACGTATGACTCATTGCAGGCCATCCTTCTAGGTTATAAACGCTTCGAAAGCTCATTTGTAGTCCGAAGACCATTCCAACTTCTGCAGATGGTTCGTCGATATGAGGCTCTCCGATCTCCCAACGGAGCTACTCCTCCTACTGCCACAGCACCTTTACAACATTGAAGATTTCGTCAATCTTTCCTCGTCATGCCGCAAATTCCACAAGGTGTTGAACAGCACTTCCCCAAACACCATTCTCCATATGGCTGCGGCATCTGCAAGCGTGTTCTTTCGTCCCTCTCCTCACTTCCTGGTAGCGGCCACAGCGCGTCAGATTGGCCATTGGGCTCTTCAGAGCGACGCAAACTACAAAGGCCTACGTGAAGCTTTCCGTGGCGGCATGAACAGCCTCCTAGAGCTTTGTGTATCAAAAGCCGGCTTGACTATGGACGACATACGCCGGCTCCATTCCTGCCGCTTCTCCATCATCAATCCTGCAAGCGACATGATAGATCGCTGCGCAGGCAAGCAATGGTACGACGTACCGGACTTTTGGAACGGTGGACGTTCAGATGCGTTCACGATCAATGTAGAGCCTGACAGATCGCTTTTCCAGATCATCATTTACGGGGAATTGTTTAGCTCGACCATGGATGCGATAGTAACCTGTGATGCGTCCAGGCGTCGCTTTGATCTCGACATGCGGCTAGACTATATAAAATACTGTATCCCAGATTACTCGTGTTGGTGCGGCTATGTCGGAAGCCCAGACGGCAACAGAGCGTTGGAGGTACTTCCTGTGGGCCCATATACGCCGTGCAGACGTATCGACTCTATGACGCCTGCCGAGATCGAGGCGCTGACCGAGCCACAACTATCAGACTTTTCCAGATTCGCCTACTCTCAAGGCCTTACTGATGACCAGGTCGGCTTGAATCATATCTTGGGGTGTCGTACGTGGCGCGAAGCGTGGGAGGGTATTCGGCTCAGCTTCGGACCGGACTTTGAGGAAGAATGGCGCCAGGATTTGTGGCATGCAGCTGTTCAGCAGCAGGGCTTGGACGGACTGGAGTTGCTTAGACCCGGAGGCGTGGAGAAGTGGCGGAGCAGGCTTCAAAGAGTCAGAGACAGCATTCAAGCGATGCCGGCACAGTCAAAGCCGGAAACCTATCGATACGGGATAAGAGGCAGCGAGGCATCGGATGCACCGGATATGACGGCGGAGGTCCTTATTTGTATGACTGGATTTTGGGGAACATGATGTGTTTGCCGTACTGGATAGCACGGTAGTGGGAGCTGGATATGTCTAAAAGAAATCGTGAAACAGATCTTATAGATCACAGTTGCAACAAAAACCTCTTTCCAACATGCTGAGGGCGATTTTCCAAGACCTGCGACCTCTTGAATGTGGCGTGGTTGCACTCGTAGCAGACCGAATACATTGACAGACTAGCGTATAAAAGGTACTCATTCCCATACGTTCGCATCTTTAAGATCTCAGTCTGGAAGGGCTACACAGCTTACCAGCTTGCTCCGTCGACGGACGGAGTGACATTGGTCATAACGGTCTAGGCTATGGCATGTTCGTCGGATAGTCAAACGGGTCAGTGATATATCTACCTCAGATCATACAAAGTACAATGTCCGAAAGCATGACGTACCAATTAGGTACTTTTCCACTGAGGATGGGGGTGCCTGAATTGGGTCACATGTATGTATGATGGCTTTTGTGTTGTCACAAAATGTGGAAGGCTGTTGAACAGATTCTTGCCAATCGAGAAGGCTGAGGAAATGTACAAGTACCCCCGTAACGTAGTATACTTCATCACTAGTGCGATTCGAGGCTCTGTGCGGAGTTCCACGCGATTAGATCAGCGAGTACGCTATATTTTGAAGAGGGAACGGTATTCCTTGGAGATGTCAAAGGGATGAAACTATACTGTTCTCTCATTATGCTAATCCTCGGCCACAGTAAGAATACTCAGTAGTTCTATGGCAAGAAAACACATTATTGAGCAGCGCAATTGACAGTTCATTCGAGCGTATCCAAAGGTATCTGAAAAGGAGTACAGCAGACATCATATCGAAAAGCCTCCAGAACGTGGGATGATATCGAAATTTCCAGGATTCTGAGAGGGCATAAGCAAATGACAAAGCCAATCTCCCAGATTGGATGACAATAGCCCAGTAGTGGTACGGCCAATACCTCCAGTCTTGATACTGCGATAATTAGATATTGGAGTGTCTTCTAGACCACATCGCTAAGGTATTCTGTCGTATGCTCAGTCGACGAATATCTTTGAAAGCCGTGCATAGTATGGGGCATCCTCATCTTAACTCATCGATGATTGATGTCAATGCTTATCGTTGTTTAGCCCTTGGCACCTGCAGATTTTCATATAAATGTTGACTGTCTAGTTATTTGTTGAGAGTTGATGAAGGATGATACAGCATTGAAATCTGACCTATTAAATCAGCCAAGCCACAGGGCTGAATCTCACCTCCCCTGACACTTTCCAAGGCCTCTTATCCACACTACATGTTCCTGACTGCAAGCAGAATGGCATCACGATAGAGTTAGACGCTATGGCAACTATCGGCAACTGGTTTCAGCAGCTCGATTCCCAGCTCGAGCATGTCCTCAAAGGCTGGGACATCTACACCACTATCCTCCTCCTCGTTCTGGTCACATACCTCCTCTACCCCCTCTTCTTTACTCCAGAACCAGATGTCCATCCTATGCTCCTGGCCCGACAATCGACCGCGTCACCTGTTCGGCAGCCAGGTGAATCAGCCACGTTCCGCTGTCTAGAGACCCCTCATGGATACCCTTTGAAGACGGGGCTGAACGTGAAAGATCCGGAAGCACCGAAGTGGACGGCTGGAAGAGATGGGGACCTGAGGGATGTCTGGAGACGAGCGATGTCGGGGCCGGTGGGCAATGATGGCAAACCTGCAGGTAAACCAGGCAAGGTAGTTTCAGTGCTGGGGAAGGAGGAGGTCATTGAGTTTAGCCTTGAAAAATTGACCGCTGAGCTCAATGCTGTGGGACAGCACATGCAAAGTCATGGAGGTCGTCGAGTCGCCATATATCTGCCAAACTCGGTAGAATTGCTTGTCTCATTGTTTGGTATACAGTCCAAGAGCCTTGCAGCATTACCACACTGACTAGGAATAGCCGCTGCATTCTACGGTCTCACCCCAATCCTCGTCCCCCAAGATCAACAGTCGCTCGATACTCTGGCTGGTATGTTGGCCGAGACCAAGGCAGATGTTCTGGTTGCACCCGCTGGTGCTGTACCTCTGAAGGGGCTGCTTCGCAAGTACCCGGGCCTTCAGCAGGTGGTGTGGGTAGTCGAACGCAGTAGCCGGCATATGGACTGGAATGAGGTGCCCGAAGGTGAAGGGGGAAAAGCGGACATAGCTGTCTGGAACGACATTATTGACGACAAAGCCTCAGCTTCCTTGGAGCTACCTACAGCGATCCCCGGGGGTGACTTGCCTAATCTAGTGATGGTGGAAGAGGACAGCATGAGTGCATTCGACACCTTCGAGATCGTGGAGTTCACACAGAAGGTGCATTAACATTGGACCCAGAGAAATACTGGAACATGACTAACACCCTTATAGAACCTGGTAGCTGCCATTGCCTCTCAGATCTCCGTCCTCCCACGCAGCCATCGTCTTGGACCTACCGATCTCCTCACACCTCTCGCCTCCCTCACAGAAATGTATCCCCTCACCGTAACCCTCGCAGCCCTCTTCTCCAACGCCTCCCTCGCTCTAACCCCAGTCAACGGACCAAACGTCCCCTACAGCGCAGCTTTCGCAGGAATATCCCCAACCATCGTCATCGCCAGCAGCCAAACAATATCCAACCACTGCAAAGACCGGGAAAGGGTCCTCCTAACCAACAAACTGGGTATCGGCCACTGGTGGAAATCGCGCTCGTTAACAGCAGGCATCATGCCCAACCCCCCCACAAAAACACCCACCCCCCGTCTCATCTACACCTACGACAACGCAGCCGCCTCCACCCCTCCCCTTCCCCCCACCGACCTCTTCAACCTGAAAATCTTCACCGGCGCCCGCTGCATATACGCCTTTACAAACTCCCACGTCGCCGGCGCCGTCGCTCAAACCAACATGCTCGATTATCGTAACCTTGAAAAGAGTCAGGGTGAGAAATCGCATTTCGGTCCACCGCTCAGCTGTGTGGAGATCAAGCTGAAAGATGATGAGGAGCGGAGGAGTGGTGATGCCAGGCCGATGGGACGGTTGGTGATTGGTGGTCCGGCTGTTGTGGGGGGAAGGGTGGTGGCGGATCAGGTTATGGCTATGACTGATGAGAATACGTTGATTTATCCGTAGTAGGTATCGGCATTGGCCGCGAGAGTCATGAACATCTGGAAAGTAGATTGGGAAATGTGGACATGACATGATGCATCTGAGCTACCTAATTCTATCATGAGATTTGCAGCTGTAGATGGTACAGTTCTCACACATCCGATATTGCCAATCTTCTTGCACGCACGCAATCTCTTGTGCCTAGAAGGCCAAATCTTATGATTCTTCATCAATCTACTCTCCTTACCGCACTCAATCATCTATCCTCTTTCTCCGTCTCTATCCCCCACTCTTCCCCACCCCATTTTTAAGAAATAGAGATCCCCCCTAGATTTATCAATTGGAAACGGAACGAGATTCATCAACTTCTGAAATAACGCTAGCTTCTTGCTGATTTAAGATTTTTGGGTGGATGGGAATGTGTGTATCGATTTCCGTGTCATTATTTCCTGCTGGTGGGGTGTGTCAAATGGGTGGGTTGACCCCGAACGATGGGGATATAGGTAGGTACCTTGGTCATGATATTCAGACGCAGCACGTAGGTACGTAGTGTGGGCTTGACTATAAGCGGGAGAGATACAGTAGGATCGTTCAGCCGAAGGAATCCGTAAAGAACGTGAAAGATAAGGGGGTTTTAAGGGCATGGCGGATTGTGATGGTGACAGAAACGGAAAGGATTCGCATTTTTAATATATACATTCCATGTTCCCAAATACTTTTGTATTAAGTTACCCATTAGTAGCACTCCGATGCCGGCTCAAGATCTCCTGCGCCCCCTGCACATCCTCCTCATTGACCTCTCTATCCGCAGCCTCCGCCTCGCTCTCCTCGCCAGCCTCGACTTCGACCTCTTCATCCTCATCGTCGCTACTCTCATCGGCGGTCCTGGCGCCCTGATATGGCGACGCTGGCTCCGGGGCGACAGGCCTGCGTTTCCTTTCAAAGTCTTGAGCGTGCGCTTGTCCCATGATGGTGCCCACGCGCTGAAGACCACGCTGCATAGGAGTGCTGGTGAGGGTGTTGCGACGACGGAGGGAGCCGGACGATGGCTGAGCTTCGAGGTTGGAGGTGGTAGACGCGTCGCCACCGCCGAATGTTTGTGGCGAGTTTCGCCAGGTGCCGTGTTGGGGACGGTGATCCTGGACGGCCGGCGGGTTTGCCGCATTGGTGTCGGCCTCCTCTGACGTTGATGGCGTAGGCGGCTCGATCTCGTACGGCAGCGGAACATCTCTCGAGGCTCGGAATCGACCGACATTGGTACAGTGCTCGTTTTCGACTCGGAAAAGCGTCCACATGCCTCTGCGGCAGACTTCCGAAAGGCCGATGAAGAAACTAAGGAGGGCGGAGTGTTGGAGCTCGCCTGAATAGATGGCGTAGAAGATCCAGTTGAATCGGAGGATGGGGTCAATGATCATGGCGAGGTAGTATACCCAAGGGCGTTTATACCCAAGCACGTCCCGGAGGAAGGGATGTTCGGCGTATGGATTACAGAGACCTACGATTGTCAGCGATATATCCTTATAAATAAAATGGCTACGGCATACTCCAGTCCATAGCAAGGTCCCACACAGCTGCAGAGATTAGTCCAAGAATAGTCATGATCTGTAGAGGATCGACTTACAGCAGTAGATGGAATTAATGGTCGCGCACGTAATGAACAGAGCCTTTACTGTGTAGTCTTGGTCGATTCTGTACAAGCTAAGTGTCATGTAGAAAAGGATGGTAAAGGTGTATTTGCCGCAGTTGACTAAATGAGGAAATGCATTTCGGGTATCATAGAATCGTCGCAGACACTGCAATGTACGCCAAATGCCGGGCACGGTCGAAAAGAAGCCAAGAAGCCGTGAGTGGGTCGAGTTGCATCGCCCAGGGTTGTTCCAGTCCTGGGTGTAGAGGCAGAAGAATAGCTCGATGTTCTGTCGAAGTGTTAGATTTGCTCGATTCACAGGTGCTTGAGTCTATGTCGCTTACCCCCATGGCGTATGTCTGCGAACAGTACATATCACCAAGAAAGAAGTCTCTGAACTCCACAGGATACAACCCAGCAAGCAGTAGTCGAAACTAGACACTAGATTAGGGATGCAATGTTCGTAGAGGCTTGGACACGCACATTGGAATATGCCCACCACTCCCGGCTTCTGTGATAAAGGATAGGCGCCGGAAAGAAAAGTAGTAGTACAGTCAACCCGATTAGAAGTGCAGGCCAGTACAGAAACATTGGGTGGATGGTAGGTTTCTGGAAGTTGAGCCATAGAAACAGGCCCAGCAGGAACAGGGCTACACAGGGGAGCTATGCGAAAATAAGTATACATGCCCAGCTTTCTCATCCTAGAGCTTACCTCAGAAAGCTGATGCCAATCAAGATTGTGTCTATTGTCAAACTCGAAGATGAAGACATAATTGATCCTCGCCGTTGTCCAGATTCTGCAATCCAGGCAAAACAGAAGGAACAGGGATAAGCTTAGGAAGTAGCCAGCGTAGATCTGCGTCGTGTAAGTTTACCAACCAGTGGACCTGTAAGGATCAGTCACTTACCTGCAGAAGATAGCTCGTATGGGTCCTAACAATGACGTTCGGATCGTTTAGCATCTCAGCACCATACACTAGACCTTGGAGACCAAAGACCAGTCCAGCTGCAAGAAGCAGGCCGTTGCGGAAGATGCTGCCACCGAAGTCACCAGCCTTGGCGCTCTTGCTTCTGAGCTTGCCCACCGCTATCTTATGGTTTCCGCGCTCGAAGTACCTTGCGTAAAGATCCTCCACGGCCACAATCTGACCCTCGAGGATCTCACTCTGAACGAACCAGGCTTTGTTCACCTTTTCGGACATGTAACGTCCAGTGGGTCGAGCCTTGATTGCCTTGTCATACTTCTTGTTGATTTTGCGGAAAGCGGTACGGTTTAGAAAGACATAAGATTTCAGCAGCTCAAGACCCCTGTAAAACTCTTGTAGAGCAAGTTTGAGCTTCCTCTTAGCAGACCGGTATGGGACATCGTCTTGGGTCGGTCGTCGAGAAAAGTCTCGCCATCCTTCTGGTCGATCGGTATTTGGGGGGTTCACGCCTGAAGAATGCTGCGCTTGTGGTCCTCGAGGAGAACCCCATTGCTGAAGTGACTTTGTCACTTTACCAATGCGCGTATTACGAGCCCCTATGGCGTTCTCGATGGGCTGGATCCACTTCAGGGCGCTAGAGACACTTCGTTTGTGTCCCCCATTGCTATTTTCAGCGCCATTCCTCGTTGCAAGTCTTTCGTCCTCGAGCCGCGCCCTTTCTGCTGCTTCCTTCGCTATCTGCTCAGCTCGGACTTCTTCTAATCGGCGGTCGCGCATTTCGTGTAGCTGCTGTCGTAATAGCTGTAGTCTAACGCTGTTTTCAGCTTCCTTCATCTTGTAGAAAGACTCAACTTTGTCCAGCTCTTTATCGAGGAATGTGAAATACTCTGCTTGACGTATATCGTATTCCTTGTATGCCTCCAATGGAACGTCACCTATATGAGGCGAGTCACCAGCAGCAGCGGAGAATATCCTTCGTAGGCGACTAGGACGTAGAGGAGCTGTACTTCCCCCAGGGGTCGAAAAAGTCCTTCGCGGCTTGAAGATATTGCGCTGTTTGGGTGATAGCTGTGAAGTTGTCAGTGGCGTGTGGACAGTCCCAACCGTATAGGCATCCCTAGTGTTAGGGTCGAGTCTATTGGAGGTAGGTGGAGTCATATGAGGATTAGGGTTGAAGCGACTATGCCGCCATGCTCGATTATGTCGAGGAAATTGCTCTTCGTTGGGCGACAAAGCAGGATCTGGCAGCTCGAGTGACGGCGGGCCCATGGGTGGCACGTTGAAAGGCGGGGTGGGTATGATGCTGCCATAATTCGTTGCTGCACCGCTACCCCAGAGTGAGTCTGACTCATTGGCTGTCTCAGTTGCAGATATTCGTTTGGGTATGGCCATGGGGGCAGACGCATCCTCCTCCTCCTCCTGATGCTCCTGCTCCTCTGGATTACTTCTCGAGATGCCATATCCCGGTGATGGAACGCCCAACCGTGACGACCTTCCACCTTGAAGAGTTGGTTTGGCTGATCCGTATGAAGTGAGAGCTGAGGATCGGTAGTCCGGTGTGGTCTGAGCAGAAGAATTTGGTGATGAAGCATGGTTACGAATGGGCGACTGAAGGGTGTTGTTGAGCAGGTTCGAAGGCAGCTGGCGTCCGGGAGTCTGGGGGGTTCGATTCACACTTTTTAGGGCGCGAGCTACCACCTTGACCTTCTTCTTGCCAGTCTATCGGTCCGCCCACATGGTCAGTCAAGCCTGCCCCGTGCAGCGATTCGGTTGCACAGACCTTGTAATCGAAGTATTTCGCCCTCCATTCTGGGACCAGATCTTCCTCGAGCTCTCTAAGGTTTCATTAGCGGCGGTTACAAGGTACGGGGGCCAAATTGGAGGAGAATACTCACTTGGCAAACTTCATTGCTAGCAGAACGTCGTCGTGATGGTGGTGCAGAAAGCATCGCGGTAGAGGAGGTGCAAGCAAGGATGGATGGGGAGCATTAGAGAGGCAGTCGAGGAAGGCACCAGTCCACAGCAAACTACTACGTAAGGACTGTGAGGTAAGAAGCGCGAATTGGGCGAATTGGTTGATGCTCTAGAGTCGCATATCAAGTCGTTAAGAAGGATTTTACACTTTTTTCAATCCTGTCTTTCGCGGACGTCGAGCTTGGCGCGGCGGCTCTCCGCTTGGACCCGAAGCACGTGCAATTTCCCCAGGAAGTTTACGGAGCACTCACTTAAGAGCGTCGCCCGTACTTCCTCTATCCTTATGTACTAACGTACCCCTTATTCTTCCACACAGTGGCGAATGAATACCAGTCCGATCGTCGCTAATGTTCTTCAGGCGCTGTTGATCATCACTTGTCCCGCAGCTTCATCCTTTGGTGCAACGTGTTTTCCAACGGAGATGTCGCATCCAAAACCCTTCGTCACCGCGCCTAAACCCTGGACATCTTCAATCGTGCTCCTTCTACTGGTATAAGAATGAATGTTGTGTGACATGATGTTCTTGCGTGCTCTGCCCAGACATCATCTCCTCCTTTCAATCCTCGATATAACATTTGCAAAGGCTTGTGGCAGGGTGAATGTAAGCCGTTAGATGACGAGAAGGAGAATTCAAGGGAGTAGCTCAGGGCCAGATAGGATGCCATCGCAAGCCTTCATGGCTTGGGTACAAACCTTCTGTTGTAGTCGTTGATGGTGGGTAGATTGGCTCCAGTCGACTGGACCGTGTCGGCTATGCTGCTGATTGCATGAGAACAGAACATGGGTTTTGATCATGGCAAACACATTGACATTTTTCTGAATCAATGCATGAACCAGTGCATCAAGTAATGGAGATACTAATCGAATTAGCCCACAAAAAGATCCCCCATAGGCATTGATCTTGCTTGATATCATGACGTTTCTACCTACTGCTGAACTCATCCCAGCATACGATCGTCCCGTTAGCAATCCCGTTGTCAAACAATCCATGATGCCGCATGACGACGGCGCTGCTCAGTCCATGTGCATGTTATATTTCATTGCTTTTGCATGCTAATCTATCGAGCATCTTAGTGTTTGAGAGGTCATCCAGTCATTGCTGTTAAGCATGGTCTGTGAGTAGTTCAAGAGCGTCAATGCCGGGATAGCTCAATAGCCCCCATCGCCTCCACCCCGTCCGCCTCTGTATTCACCCGAGTCCCCTCCATCGCCTCCACCACGTCCGCCTCCGTATCCGCCTTGGTTGCCACTATAGCGTCCCTCATCACGATATCCGAAATGCGAAGGGGGGTCTCGCTCATTGGGGTCGTAGCCGTCACGGTCACCATAGTGCTGGTCGTAGAGGTTCTCAGCGCGCTCCTTGGCTTGGTGGTGGGCACGCATTTTGTCGTATTCGTTCATACCTGCTGTACGTCAAAATGTGAGATGTCAACCGAAGATCGATCTCGCTCACCATGAGTCTCGGCGAGCTTGTCGACTTCACCGCCAGCGAAGCCAGCAAGGAGCTCCTTGGCGAATGCGTGGGAGACAGGTTTGCCTACACTTCTGTGAGCCGACGGTACGAATGATGCCAGTCTGGAATATTGCGTACCCTGTTTGCGTTGGTTGTCTTCGAAGAGCTTCATGCCCTCGAAGGAAGCGGCGCCTGCAACGAGCTCATGGGACAACTTGGCTTCACGCTTGGGCTCGTTGTAACCTCCATCGTTGTCATAGACCTCTTGATGGTCATTCTGAGCGTCGTCTAGTCAGTGACAATGGTCAGCACCAGGCAAAGCAGGGTAGTACATCTGGGGGAGGGGGGTAAATTGATTGGAAGACGGGTGTGAACATACCCCAACCAAACATGATTGCTGATATTCTAGAGAGAGATAGGTAGAGGCTGAAGGAAGTGAATGTAAATCTACAGCTGTTGGAGCGTGGTAGAAGGTGATAAGAGTTGTGGAAGGAAAATGAGAAGAGAAGAGGAATGGGTGAGGTTGGATAATATAGTTCCGTTCAGCAAGACCCCCACTAATTGCCCCGCACCAGAATGAAGGCCACCAAAGGCCGCTGAACTGAAACAGGCAAAGCCAGTTTTAGACAGCGAGCCTGATATCCAGTCACGTATCGTTCCGGGGCGTGGCTACCATGATCCAAACGCCGGCAAAGTGACGTCGAGTTGGTGACAACTCACAGTAGAACTAACAGGGATGGAATTCCAGTGAATTGCATCCTATTTTTGAGACTGCCATGTTTCCATAATTCACACCCTCACACTGAGGAACTTATCCATTCGAACGTCACATAGTAAGTATCGATTGGACATTGGGGCTTCGATACCAAACACGAATTAAGTGCAAGGCAAAAATAACTCCCATCGTGAAATTTAGATCTGAATGCAAGATCCTGTTCCTGAATCTATTCTATATTTAGATCTCAAACGTCGCACTGATTTCCTGCGCTTAATCACTGCCAAATTTGTACTTTATGCGATCGTGAGTGACGTATTGAGGCAGGGCGGCATGTCCACTGGTCTCCTTACTGTTGGCGATTTCTCCTCGTCTCTCCATCTCACTGTCACCCCTCCGCCGACCTCATCACCCCAACCCACCAACGTGCTCCTCCTCCTCCACGGTCTAGGAGACACCTCATCCTCTTTCACAAACCTTGGCAGACAGCTCTCCCTACCCGAGACAACATGCATCTCCCTTCAAGCTCCGACCCCTCTCCCCTTCGAGCTAAGCGGCTTTCATTGGGGCGATGACATTCAGTTTGATTCGGCTTCGGGCCAGATGGATCTTGATACTGGCTTTACGAAAGCAGTCAAGGTTATCAAGCAGGATATCGTTGAAGAGGTTCTTGTTGGAAAGTATGGTTACAGACCCCGGGAGATCATGTTCTTCGGTTTTGGCCAAGGTGCAATGGCGGCGCTCGCTGCTGCAGTTTCCATGCCAAATCAGGAGTTTGGAGGCATCATCTCCATTGGCGGTCCTCTGCCAGTTTCTTGTATCTCGGCAAAGGACATCAAGACCCCTATCTTGGTTCTTGGCGGCCAGTCATCCACTCAAGTCACCCGTCCAAGTCTGGATCAGCTGAAGCGTTGCTTTCAGCATGTGGAGTATCACAAATGGGACAGAGCAGGGGATGGCATGCCTCGGGACAGGGAAGAGGTGCTGCCAATCATGCGTTTCCTGGCGAGACGACTGAGGAGTCGCAAGGGTGTTCCCGAAGGGAGTATAGAGATTGGTCAATAAGTGGCTAGTAGCCAGGGAGATGCAGGACAGCTGGAAATATGACGCTCTCATTGAGGAACATGTTGGGGGCAGCACCATCTCTAATGTTGCAATATTCGGCGTCCTTATGCCTTTCGATGCCCACATTCCATCGCCAGGTCTTCTACGGCACCCCAAGGACCTCATCGATTCTCCATGCCTAGAGAATCTTGGCTCCATATTTGCGTCAGACAGTGACTACAATCACTGGCAATGGGAGCAGAGTGCCAGAGTTTGCCAACTCCTAAACGCCTTAGTTAGGATGTTCAGAAGAAGCGGACATTCTCATGGTGATCATTGCCAACATATCGAACGCATCGAAGCAATGAATGCCACGAATCATCGATAGTTTGAAGCAGGATTCAAACGGCTTACAGGCTATAGGTTCTAATCATCGCCTTGATATGACAGCTGAGTGATGGAAGCTACTGACGCGCATTGGTTTCGTGACATGAAGGCTTTCCTGAGCAGCAAACGCGCGGTCTATCGCAGCCTATATCTCACAATATAGACCTAAGAAGGAGCGAAAAAGTACGACAAGATCCAACAGTCTACGCTCTTTCACGCTTCAATGGCAAAATCACAATACATCACCTCGGATCTCACAAAGTAAAGTATATCGACCGCGCAGGTCCGCGTCTTTTAACTTTTGATCGTCCTGTTCGCTGCCATACCTCTAATCTCTTCTACACGAATTAGGTCAACCACGAAGTTTATGGCTGCGACAGCTATATTGAAGCTCGAAATAGGCCAGTGTTTGCATGGTGAGCTTGGCGCATATTCTACAGGATCGCGGAACGCCTTCATGGGAATATTTGGGGAGCTATTTCTGCAGTACTTCTTTGACTGATTTCGCTTGAGGAGTGACGCAGACTCTTAAACAGTGGTTGTTAAACAGCTCCAGAGTCCCGTCTGCAATATGAGCGCGTAGTCTCTGGATCTGTCCATTGACATCCCTCTATCCGCGGAATGATCGATTTTACCGACACACCCCCCTCTTTGATAAGTACTCGAGCATCTAGACGCCAATTTATTGTACGCCTCAAATCCCAAGACTTTGGAATATTCTGATGTGTTAGGAGGTCTGGTATGGTATGATATTAGTGTAACGGGGACGTCTTGATGTTCCGGAGATACTTATGGTTTACAACTTCGAAACGATGGTCGACTTTTACGATACAGTGTAATATTTCCTCGAGGCTCTACGTTGCCATTCCTCCAGTGACACACGTTTCTTCAGCTGCGAAGAATCCCATCATCCCTCGTCAGCAAACTTATACGCCCACCCATCACCTCTATACCCCTCCCTCTCCGTAACCTTAACCCTGCAATCCGTCTTGGGCGGATGAATCGAGCTCGCAACGCTATTCCCATCCTGCTGCGGTATAACCCACCTCCCCCCGTTCCCCACAGGCTGCAGATCGAACCTCGCAACCATCATAGCGACCGAACATGTAATCTCCATCGTCGCGAAGAACCTCCCCGGACACAGCGTCTGTCCCCCGCCCCACGTCCTGTTCGCGCCGGCTTTGACGTCCGTCATCTTGCCCATGAAGCGGCGCGGGTTGAACTCCTTGGCGTCGGGACCCCAGACGGGGTCTGCGTGGATCAGGGCGCCGGGGATGAGGAGCACGGAGTCCTTTTTGAGCAGGTATTGGTCGGCGAGGAGGGTGTCTTGCGTTACCCAGCGTGAAGTTTGGGCTTGGGTGCGGTTGCGGAGGACTTCGCGGTAGGTGGAGACTAGGAGCGGACAGGCGTCTTGGAGGGTGTTGATGTCGAGTATATGCTTGCGTGGACGCTGTGGAGGAGTTTCGGTAGTCATGAAGGCTGCGATCTCGGCTCGGATCTCGGTCAGCAGCGCAGGGTCGGAGTAGATTTGGAGTATTGTCCAGAACAAAGTCGGTGTTGCGTTGATCAGCACGCCGATGGCGTCGCCCATTTCGAAACGTGAGATTTCATCGATCGAGGCGCCATACTTCTTCCCTACGTCGCGCCTTATGGTCAAGACGCCTAGACCGTCTTTGTCGTCGCCGCGGGCGTAGTAGGCCTTGATGGCGTCGACGATCTTCCGACGTGCTTTCCAGCCTTTTGAGGCTAGAAATCGGGGCGCTACTCCTAGTAATATCTTTGTGAAATCACGGTCGAAGTCCCTGCGATACAAGCATTAGTCCTGTGTGTGTAAAAAGCAGACTCGTCATCAAAAACGGCGGGAGCTAAAAGGGGCATGGTGGTTGACAGTACCACACATCAAGGCTCCCAGCAGTAGTGATTTCATGCGTTAGGAGGGTACCGAAGCCGCTCCACATATCATGTACTAGACTGTAGCATGATCTCCTAAAGGAATGACATCGAATACCCTTGGAGGGTTTTAGGATGGGGGAGTGTTCTTCGATCGTTCCTTTCTCCACTGGTGACTCTACTAATGCTTTTGCTGACTTCTCATCCCTGAACTTACCAGAAGTCGTCTCCCAATTCTGGTTGACGTTTGAATGGATTTCCCGGGCCGTAGATTGCTTCGGTGCTCGCGACCGTAAATCGAGGCCGGATCCATTCGAAGAGCTCTATCTCAGTCTGCTCACTCGCTGTTGCAAGTTCATCGAAATACTTCTCCATAATGCTCAGCATGTTTCTATGCATATGGTCAAGATTGGGTCCCGCAGCCATGGCCATCCGCATCCCTCTGCTCGTCTCGTGCACAAGACCCCAATCACCATCGTCCTTGTTCAGGTTCTGCTTGATGATATCCATCGTGTGTCCATGAGAGGGGATATCAAACATCCGCGGAGACATGGCAGAAACGAAGGGCATGAACGAGATTGTTTTCTCGTTACGCTCCACGGCCGTTATTAGATCGGCCGAGGTGACGATGTAGGTCCTTTTGTTGAGTGTTTGCAGGGTGAATATTGGCAAGTTGCTGTTCTTCGTACTGGTCTGCGTTAATTATCGTAACTGATTTAGAGTCGGTCCTGGATTTACCTGAGGCTTTCGAAATAGAGCGGACCGTTTCGTATTAAGCCTAGTATGTGACCCGCGTATGGAATCCAGTGTGGAAGCACGGGTGGCTCTCTTGGATCGTATTTGGGGGAGAAAAGGTAGACGAGGGAGATGTAGCCAATAATTACCACTACTAAGAGAAGCGCTGAGGTCGAGGCTGCTGTGGAATCCAACATATTGCAGACTTGGACAGCTGAAGCTCTATGTCTCAGCAATCAGTGTAGGAATATATATGGCGCTTGCCGAGAATGCTGTCGAATGCATAGACCATGTACGGTAGGAGTGGGCTTCTCGAGATACAGCGGTAGTAAGTAGAGCAAGAATTGAAGAAAAATTCGATTCCACACAGTCACTGTGGTAAAAGAGTGGGTTGTATCATCGAACGGATGCGCACTGGTCGCAAAGAGCTCTGCATCTTATGTAGCAGTCTTCCCGTTGGCCATTTCATCGACCAACACTCTAGCAGAATGTTGGATGCATTTGATTGGCCTGGGTCTACTAGACAGGGGTTCGAGCTGAGTCTTAGTCTTCAGGAGGATCAATTGACTTCAGTTGCCAGGAGAAGCCATGTCAAGGACACTAATTACGAGTACAGTAAGGTAGCACGGTAGATACCTAGGGGATGATTACTAGCGTGACTGTATGTTTTAATTTCTAATTTAGGTACTCCGTCGAGTCCAGTTCACTTGCTTGCCAGCACAGTATATACTCGAGCCTAATACCCTTGCCTTTGGGTATAAGCTTAAGGGATTGGCACGTTCGCAAACCAGTCACAAGTACAACATACATCCTGATAATTTTCTGATATCTAGTCTACATCATCCAGGCATTTCAAGACTATGGTGGGTCAATTTCCTTACCCTCCTCTTCCGCGTCCTCATAGGCCTTGTTTCCACCCGCTCTCACCTTTGCTGCTTGCTTCCGTGCCTTCTTGCCCAAAGGTGCACTGTTCTCCTCGCCCACATCAACCCTGCTTGGCCACTGCTGTTGCGCCTTCAGCTCGTCTTCTTCGCTCCATTCCCGCGGCAAGATTGCGAAGACCAGATATGATGTATGCGTCTTCAGTTCCGGCTCCGCCTTGTGGATCAATCGCCCTTCTTTGTACAGCTTTCTCCCCTCCTGTGCACTCCTAATGTTTTCGAGCCGCTGGTGCTTCGATACTTGTTGCACGGGTATCTCTTCGCCAGAATTGGCAGTCTCTTCATGATAGACTTTTGTCCGTCCCTCAACCTCCCGTAACCGTGTGAGCGCCTCATTGACGTCGGCTGGCGAGTCATTGACGCCCCTCAAACCCTCCTCTTGCAATCCAACTCGTTCACGACGCACCTCGAATCGCTTGGCGGCTATCTCGACCATCTCGACGTCAATCCAGCCCAGGGAGCGGAGCGTTGAGATCGTCCGGGTCACTTGCTCGATGCAGGGAGAGAAGGTACAGAGGTGTACTGATGAGGAGGGGTCGAGTGGACAAGGCTGGGCGCTACCGTTGGCAGAAGGGTTTCGGGTTAGTTGTTTCAATGCTAGCCATGGAGCTGGAAGATCCAAGAACACTGAGTTCACTTGCATGGCTGATGGTGCCGTGACACTAGGGACGAAGCCGTTGGCGCAGACGTCGCGGTGGGTGAGCTCGACTAAACCGTCAAGACCATGCTCCTTAATCTCTTCCTTCAGCTTCTCTGCACGCTGTTCGTGGAACTCGAAGCTATAGACCCTTCCGTGACGTTTTTTGGGCGGAGTGTGCATCTCAACACCCTCCTGCTTTTGGGTTGTTTGCCCATCGTAGACTGCCCTCGCAGCTGCATGTGTAAAGGAGCCGCTACCTGCGCCTGCTTCAATCAACCTCGTCCCAGGCCGTGCTCGTATGCGGTGTAGTATATAGCTATAGTCAGGGGTATATACGACTTGTGTTCTATGGGGTAGAGATGCCGTCCATATCTCAGGCGTAGGAGGCAAAAGATGCACGAATCCTGTTGCCGCCTTGGTAGCCACCTTGGGCTCTACCACCTTCAATTGCTCCTTTTCTACATCCTCCCCCACATATATAGCTTTGTCCGGCTCACTACCCCTCTTCCTCTTCTTTCCTTTCCCCTTGCCTTCCCACCCTTTTCGTCCCCTAGACCCTGTATCAACCGCCGAAGCACGTACTTGAGAGCCCCACGGTACGCCGATTAGGGTACTATGCGGGAAAGAGCCGAAACGTGTGTTTGTGACCTTTCCTTCTGAATAGCCTTCGTTCTGAGTGTCGCGGGTGCGAAGGAGGGTGGGTATCAGGAGGTCGCGCTTTAGGTGGAGGATGGCGAGAGTGTCGGACTGGGCTGTTGGGAGAGTATGGAGAAAGGGTGAGGTGGTAGTGATATCGGAGGCTGCCATTGGCTAGGGAGGATTGGGATGATTGGTAGAGAAAAGAAATATTTCACGTACGAAGGTACCTTTGCAGGGCTGGGCTAGATGACTTGCAGCGGGAGCTAAGGTAGCGAGCTGTCAGATCTATATAGAGAAAGTATAGCTTGGCATGCTCTCCAGCTCCTGGGTGACTCCTCGCTTCTCAAATCGTGACCTGTTCGTTTCATTCATGTGTCTTGTCATCCTGCGATCGCAGTCTAAGTTTCTCCTTATCTATCGCACTTCTCGGAACATAGCATTCTTTTCAGGCTACGGAAACCGAGTTACACAGCTTTCATTATTTCCTCAAAGGCCAGCTGTATCCTTTCCATTATTGTTTACAACTTCAACATTCGCCTTGAGAAGAATGACCACAGCTACACAGCCACCATGGAAAGCACCTGAGCGGCCCGAATATATAGAAGCTCCAAAGTTGGAGATCTATAATTCCCTAACCCGCAAGAAGAACGCCTTTGTACCCATAGATTGGGAAAACAACACAGTGACTTGGTATGCCTGCGGTCCAACGGTATACGATGATAGTCACCTGGGACACGCCCGCAATTATGTAACCACAGATATTATCCGACGCATCTTACGAGACTTCTTTGGCTTCAAGTTGAAGTTTGTAATGAACATTACTGATATTGACGATAAAATAATAATACGTGGCCGCCAGCGATATTTACTTGATGAATTCACGCAAGGGAAGCTCGAAACGTATAAAGATCTCACGACTGTAAGAAGAGCAGCTTTGAGCGCTTACATCCAGAAACATGTGCCGGACGTACCGTCAGACTCGAGCCTTGGAGACATTGACAGTACAGTCACCGTGGCTAGGGAAAAGATCACTGTAGGAAGCGTGCATTCTGACAAAGAAGCCAAATTCCTGATGTACACGAAAACCATTTTATCGGCTTCGCGAGCGATAAGCGCCCTCGAAGCACAGCCAGACGTATCCCAAGATGATCTCGACAGTCTTGATGATGTGATCATGCCCTATCTCGACGATCTATTCGGAGGCTCAGTAAATCGCCATGATGTGTGGACAAGATTGACTGCGCTCTACGAAGCGAGGTTCATGGAAGACATGCGAGCTTTGAACGTCCTAGATCCCGATGAAATCACTCGAGTGACAGAATATGGCCCTCAAATCGTGAGCTTCGTAGAGCGAATCCAGCATAACAAATTTGCGTACGCCACAGAGGGGAACGTATACTTTGATATCAGTGCATTTGAGGCCGCCAACAACTATTACGCCCGGCTGGAGCCATGGAACCGCAATGACACCAGCTTGCAGGCAGATGGCGAAGGTGCTTTGACCGAGGCAAAAGCCGGGAAGCGAAGCGCTGCAGACTTTGCTCTTTGGAAATCATCTAAGCCTGGTGAGCCGAGTTGGCCGAGTCCGTGGGGCCCAGGGAGGCCTGGATGGCATATCGAATGTTCGGCTATGGCTTTCGACAAGCTAGGAAGCCAGATTGATATTCACTCTGGTGGGATAGACCTAGCCTTTCCGCATCATGACAATGAGCTGGCTCAGAGTGAGGCATACTGGGCGGACCACTGCGATGGTCACCAGCATCAATGGGTCAACTATTTCCTCCACATGGGCCACCTTTCGATTGCCGGCAGTAAAATGTCTAAATCTCTCAAGAACTTCACCACAATAAGAGCAGCACTCGAGAGTGCTGAATGGACTCCTAGATCTTTGAGGATTGTCTTTCTTCTCGGAGCATGGCGAGATGGAATCGAAATCACACCCTCTTCAATTCGAGAAGCTAGTGCTATCGAGGACAAGATCAACAATTTCTTCCTTAAGGCGAACGAACTCCTGGCATCAGCACCTGAGCAGGAACTGGTTAAAGATAATTACCTTACCACTGCCCTTGATAAAGCAGAGGCGGATACCTACAAATACCTTTGCGACTCTTTCTCTACCAAGCCAGTCATGGACACAATCAGTAGCTTGATTACAGCATATAACGATCAAGCGAGCAAGTCACGAGTAAACTCTGCGGCGACTCGCTCAATCGCCTTATGGGTGACGAGGATGGTAAACATTTTTGGTCTCAACGGTACTGCTGGACCCAACGACACCGTGATCGGCTGGTCTGGACTTTCCGTACCCGAGTCTGCGGTCCCAATACTCACCGCACTCAGTCGCAAGCGGGACGAATTGCGAGTCAAAGCCAAGACTGGTCTAGCTAAGCAAGACCTGGAGCCTGTCGCGTATCCGAGGAGAGTCTTATCAGTCACACAGATGGACCAAGAAGCTCCTTTCAGGAAAATACTAGCAGACTTCAACCAAGAGATTTCAGATCTTAATGATTCAACGAATCTGGCCAAGGATGTCCTCAGCCTTACTGACCGCTTGCGAGACGTAAACCTCTTTAGCCTCGATGTGTATTTGGAGGATCGAGAGGGTCAGCCGGCTTTGATAAGGCCTGTTACTAAGGAGCTACGCGCGGCTAAACAGGAGAAGGAGGATCGAGCACGGCAAAAGCAGAAGGCCAAGGAGGAGCGAGAGAAGGAAGCTACTTCGAAAGCAAATAAAGGTCGTCTAAGCCACAGGGATATGTTTCGAACTGAGGAGTACAGTGCTTGGGATCCGGAAGGCATACCAACGCACGAGAAGGGTGGGGAAGAAGTAACGAAGAGCAAGAAGAAGAAGTTACAGAAGGATTGGGAACGGCAAAAAAAGTTGCATGAGGGTTGGATGAAGGCAAATGCACCCTCGGCAGATCTGGAGGCTGCTCAGGTTCAAGGCGCATAGAAATTTAGATACCCAGCGTCAAATTCTGTAATACTATTGTGAACCAGATCAATCGGAGGATACTCTTTCGGATACTTCGTTCCGAAGTGTCAAGAAACTGCCAATCATGCGTCTTCGCCTGCTGTACATAACGTCTTTCTATAGCAAAGAAGCATGTAGGATGACGTGCACTTCTTCGACACTTTTCTGATATTCGGCTTCACCACCCTAGACAGCAACGTCTCTCGTGATACTAAACCCTGCAGTTAACAACTTTCCAGCATGATATCCTGAGACCTTTGACTGGCTGTCACAGCTTGCCTATCCCTTGGAGCAACCACCGTCATGGTGTCCATTCCTAGGGCTATCACCGCCCTTAGCTCAACTACATTACGCATTATTGCCTACATCTTCTTTCGATGGGTAAGTCGTATAGACCCATACACCTTGACATATGCTAACGATCCTCCAGATCCCAGGGCACCAGCTCGTCCCTACAATTTTCACCGTAGCGCTGATCTACCTCACTTCGTTCCTCTACTCATGGTTCACTACAGACCAGCAACGGGCGTTACACGGGAATGAATTGGGAACAAGATCAAGACCCAATGGGAAAAGATCAGTGAGGTCAATTACAGGCGTGGGGAGCAAACAAGCACATAAAGAGCCAACCCAGAGCACACTAGAAGTGATAGTCAACGGGCACACATACAAACATGAGCACCAGCATAAAGGGTCGACTCTGCAGAAGCTCGAAATCATACTCCTTGGAGTGCCAAATTCCAAGTCCATAGCATGGAGCCTGGCTACTCTAGCCGCCAATGTTCTCTTGATCCTTGGAACTGTCGATGTCGTCTATCGGGCGAAGATATCCTACCCTAGCCACGACTGCGCATTTACAAGAGTCGGGTATGTATCAGACACGAGCGCAAAGGTAATGATCCGCGAGCCAGACATTGCACAACTACCAATCTTCATCTCTTATCGTGGAGCCCCGAACTCGGGAGTGGACGACTCTTGGAAATCCGCAGGACAAATACATTTCCTTTCGAATGAAACGGACTACACCTACACCCAAGTCATAGCACACTTGCGCCCATCGACTCAGTATCAATATGCCGCTTCAACGAATCATAGCGGCTTCTTTACAACTGCTGCTCCTGCCGGACAGATGGCCCCTGGGGCTACCAAATTCACATTCTTGACGTCGAGCTGCATCAAACCGCGGTTCCCATACAACCCATTCTCACATCCCCTATCTATACCCGGCTTGAAGCATCTAGCGAAATGGATACCGGAACTCCACGCGTCATTCATGCTCTTCCTAGGTGACTTCATCTACGTCGACGTGCCCCACCGATTCGGTGTCGATGCCGAAACCTACCGTCGAGAGTATCGTCAAGTATACTCCTCGCCGGACTGGCCTGCAGCATCCAAAGATCTACCCTGGCTGCACGTCATTGACGACCACGAAATTGCCAACGACTGGGACAAGCAGTCGCAAGATCCATACTCCGCCGCCATCGACCCCTGGGACCTCTACCACAGCTCGCTCAATCCACCAGCCGCCTCTCACCCAAATGCCTCCTACTTCCAATTCACCCAAGGCCCCGCATCCTTTTTCATGATGGACACCCGCCGCTACCGCGACTCCGAACACGCCACGAACGCCACCTCTCACACCAAAACCATGCTAGGCGCCACGCAACTCGCCTCACTCCTCCACTTCCTCGCACGCGACGAGCCAGCCGGCGTCCAGTGGAAATTCATCATCTCCTCCATCCCATTCACACGCAACTGGCGTCTCAACGCCGCGGACACGTGGGCCAACTACCTCTCCGAACGCCGCATCATCCTAGAAGCCATGTGGGACGTCGGCATGCGCGGATCCGGCATCGGTGTCGTCATCCTCAGCGGCGACAGACATGAATTCGCCGCCACGGCGTTCCCACCGCCTGAGAACGGCAAATGGCCCCTCAGCGCTACGGTCCATGAATTCAGCACGAGCCCGCTTAGTATGTTTTACCTGCCTGTGAGGAGCTATTGGGAGGTTCCGGGTGAGGACGAGGTGTGTATCAAGTATGCGCCGGATGGGAACAGCAAGTTTGGCGCCGTGGAGCTGGAGCGGGTTGTGGGTGGGGAGCAGGGGCTGTTAAGGTTCAGGCTTTTCGTGGATGGGGTTGAGAGGTGGGATTATGTCCTTATGACGCCGCCGGCTGTGGGGGGTGGGGGGAGGGTGAAGGATGCTGTTTGGGGATGATTGATGATGTTGCATCGAGGGGGGATTATGCATTGCGTGGCGCGGCGTAGACTGATTTGGTGGGATGGATGTGATACCCAGGCTTTGTAACACTGCGAATAGTCGCAAGATAGCAGGTCATGAAGCTTCGTTTCTTGTTCTTCTGTGGCTCTATATTGGAGGAAAGTGATGGTCCGCTGGGTTAAGGTTAGGATATATATTGATCAAAGCCGCTACTTGAGGCCTGTATCCTAGGCATATCAAGGGTGACCACCCCCCCCAAAATTCGCAGATTCTTCAATATATCAGCATGACCTACTCGACAATTCTCCTCCTCCCTCAAAAGAATCCCAACCAACACATACACGTCAACTTCCATCCTACCTCGCCCCCACCCCCGCCCTCGCCTGCTGCGGGTTCTTCGCCGACATCTTCGGATCCTTGACCCCCAACGCCCCACTCCGAATCAACCTTCTCCTCTTCAGATACTGCTCCACCTCCCCCTCCACACTTCCTTTATCATGTTTCGGTTTCCTAAGTATCCCTGATTAGCCCCTTTCCCCACTCCCACAATCCCAGAATCCCCCCTCCCCTCCCATCCCATCCCATCCCATTCAAGTAAAAAAGAACATACCGCATATAATACAACCTCGCCCTCCTCGCCCTCCTCTCCGCCCTCTTCACAACCTCAATCCCCTCCACAACCGGACTATAAATCTTAACCCACATCTCCACCCCGACCATCTTCAACTGATTCCGCAGTAACACGCTCGTATCCAGCCCCCGCCTCCGTATCGAAAGACACACCCCCGCAAACGGCGTCGAGGTCGTGAAGGTGGCGAGCAGGATGTCGCCGACGCAGGGGGTGTCGGGGTTGGAGCGGTCGAAGAGGCGGGTGCGGCTGGAGGTGGGGTCGAGGGTGGCGAGGTGGGTGGTTGTCCAGTCGGAGATGGGGGTGGGGTGGGCGTTGCGGGTTGAGGGGGGGGGAGGGTAGGTTTTTATCTTTTTGGCGGCTAGAGGTGGGGAGGGGGGTGTTAGTGAGGGGGTATGTGATGGGATGGGATGGGGAGGGGAGAAGCGTACGGGTGTGGGTGGGGCCTTGGGTTAGTTTGAAGGGGGAGCGGGTTGGTGGCATGGGGGGTGGTTGCCATTGTGTGGGCGGCGGTGCTGGTGTTGTGGAGAGGGGACGTGGTTGTATTTTCTGCTGAAGCGGTTGGCGGAGGAGTTGGCGGATGGTGGATATTGGTCGTAGTGTCGGGGCTGTAGACGACATTGTTGATAGATGTTGCTGAGAAGGTAGGTAAAGAGTTATCGTCGTCGTTAGGATGAGCTTGATCGGATTGGAAAAGCGCGCTAAAACATTTCTTGCAGATCATCATCGATCTCTAAGTTTGTCAATCCTACAGCGACTCAATCTTCTCCTTGTATCCACTCGAGCTTCTGATTGACTGATAAAGCTCTTGCCGAAGCTCTTCCTTAGGATGGCCACCATCCATCCATCACCACTCACCTGCTGCCGTCCCTGTCTCCGCCTCCTCGCCCTCCACCCCCGATCCTTCACAACTACTCCCCTACGGAAAAAGCATGGTCCGTTTGCCCTCCCTCCTTCCTCCCCACTCAAAAACCTCTACCTAACATCCACCACTCCCAGGCCCCCTCCCAACCTTCACCCCCACCGCCTCCCCCGCCCTCGACGCCCTCCTCTCCACCTTCCGCACCAACATCTTCCTCCCCTCCCACCTCATAAAACCCCAACACGACCTCCTCTACCACAAAAAACACCACGCCCTCCTCACTGCCGACGAGCCCGCCACCGTCCGTCTCGGCAACGAAGTGCTACAGCTCCTCCCGCTCGATCATCGGAAAGATGAACCTAACACGCGCGCGTCGTTTGCGAAGGTCATAGCGCTGATGGGGGAGACGGGGGATTGGAAGAACTTGGCGGGGTGGTTGGAGGGGTTGCGGACGGCGAGGAGGAGGGTGTGGGGGTGGCAGTTGGAGAAGGTGGTGAGGAGGGCGGTGGAGGGGGGGAGGGTGGGGGTCGTGCATGATTGTTTGAGGAGGGTGGAGGGGACGGGGTTGGGGTTGTGGGATTTGCGGGTCGCGAGGGAGGTGGTGTGGGGGGCTGTGGCGAAGGCGAGGGAGGGGGGGTGGAGCAGGGAGGGGGTGGAGAGGGGGGTCAAGTTTGCGGAGGATGTGTGGGAGTTGATGTTTGATCCTAGGCATGGGGAGAAGATGGTTGGGAGGGAGGATGCGAAGAAGAGGCCGGAGGTTATTGGGGTGTTGGTGCAGATGCACGCTGCTAAAGCTGTGCTGTTTGGGGAGGGCAAGGATGAGGGGGGAAAGGTGGAGAGGTATACGGGGTTGATGTTGGCGCGGTGGGAGAATGCGGAGTTGGAGCTCGATGAGGAGGATTGGAATGATGCCAACTACAAACTCCTCATGTGGGCGCCTGTTTGGCACGGTATGACTCTGGCACAAAAAGTCCTGGATCCTTCCACGCCGCTGGCGAAGAATCTGAGGAAGAAGCTCACTCGGGATGTGGAGCCGCTGGTACAGAGGGCTTCGGCCGTCTTGTCGGCACATGCCCCCGAGGAGGGGAAGCGGAGGGGGCTGAAGATTTATGAGGAGTTGAGCCAAGTTTCTGTATAGAACTTCTAGAGGCTGAGCATCTGATACCGTTCTCGAAAACGACTGATGCTTCGAATTGTTCGCCTATCGATCCGACGCCGTGAAGGCATTGGACCTCCCAATTGCTGGAGAGATATTTACTCTATATAAAGGTTCTCAGCGGCTGTTACAGATGGTGCATGCTGCCAATGGACTATCATCCGTATCCACAGCGTGGCGCCTTATATGTGAAATCACGGATACAATCACAGTAGCACCAGTTTGCGGGAGATAGGTCAAATATCACTTACCAAAAACCCAACCCACTGATACAGAAGCCTCGGGTGCACCGTCGCCCATACATGAACCTCCTTCACCTTCACCTTCACCTTCTCCTGCAGCCATATGGCACGCCTTGGATTAGAGTAGAACGCGGCGTGATGGACCTTGCGGATGTCTTCGCACTTGGAGCCTGAAGGAAAGGGATGAGAACGTCCTCCAGAAAAGGGTCATGGTCTTATCTCAAAGGCTACCTTCCATAAAAACATGGCTTATAGTGGCTATTCACCCCTTCACCTCAGCCAGGGCCTCTCTAACTTTTCCTACCGCTTCTCTCGCCACTGCTCGCTCCCGAATGCCGACCTCGTTAATCTCAGGTGGAACTTCTTCAACAGCCTCCCTCATCAGACTCTCGATGTGCCGAAGAACCCGCCTGCCCTCTTCCCTCATGTTAATCTCCCATTCACCTCGAGCAATTTCCCATTTCCTCTGTAACCTCCGCAACGAGTATACCAGGCCTGTAGCAGCGATGGCACCAGATTCGTAGGGTGAGGTAGTCGATATTGAGACGTAGAGCAGCGCAGATAGTGATGATGCAAGAATATTAGTCGATACGGTCTGCAAAACCAGTGTTTGCGAGAGAGCCTGTAGTGGAGGTACAGTAAGGCTTGACAGTGTGGAACGCGCACGGGTCATATCCTGCGGCCAAGGCCGCTCGATAGGTGGTATTTCATAGAGATTTGTTGCCTGCGGGATAAGATCAGCTGCAGTGGGTGCAGGTGGGCTGCCACCGAACTCCTGCTCCTTTTCCGCATCGTGTGCTGCTGCGGGCCTCAGTTTGGGCGATCCTAGTAATCCCGACTGATAAATGCGGCCAATGATCCAGATCATTTCTTTTTCAGCCTCGACGAGCCATGCTCTCTGCAGAATCTCGGAGGCTACGTAGCCTACGTCGTCCACACGCCAGAACAACTTCCACCACTTTGTCTTTCGCCAGATTTTGCTAGCAATGGCAGCGTTGAACCGATCACGCAGCTCATTATGTGCGTTCTCAGCCCATCTCGTGATACCCTGAGATATGATTACTTTGGTCGCAGAAGGGACAGCGGCTGCCTTTTCTTGCTGCACTGTCAATACCTCTTCGCGCAAAATCCCTTGATCAACCTTGTCACATATGGTCTGTATTAGTCCCTTCACGACAGGCTTCACAGATTCTGTATGGCTTTCTGTCCCTTCCAACAGCCATGCCGACAAAACTGGCATTCCAGCATCGAACCACATGTGTTCGTACTCAATTGACTTGTCCAGAGACCTTCGGAACGTTTCAATGGCTGCCTCGGCCAAGGCTAGGTTGATAGGGGATACTGGCTCATCGGCTTTATCCCGTTGCTGTAAGGTACTCCATGACCAGTCAATGACACCCTTGAACAAACGACCTTCCTGGCCCTTATCAGCATGCGCTTCTATTGTAGCAAATGTGTCCAAATTTTTCAATCCCTCTTGGTACATGAGCGCTTTGTGCACAGGATAGGTCATCATTGGGGGCCTGCCATCTGTTATGTTCGCCAATTCAAGACTGGGCACAAGGAAGCTTGCGGCGCCTTCATTCGTGGGCTCTGTCATAGAAGTGATGGTGTGAATAAGGATTTCGATCTTGTGGTTCTGGAGGATTGGGGAGGGTATTTGAAGAATGCGAACGAGCGGATGTCTGTCGTCTATGCCTGCGTTCTCGGAGTATCTGCGCTCACGTGTAAGCCTGTGCCATCTGCAATGTACTGTTGTGACGCTACCGTAGAAGTAGAGCCTTGTCATCGCCCTCATCTATTCCCGTGAGTTGTCTCTCCCAACCTTGCTCAGCAGCCAATGGATCCGCCAACAAAGCTTTTGTGAGCCTACGAGCTCCACTCTGGCCATTGAGTCCCAGAACTACAACGGTCATCAGTACGTGACATCACCTTATCAGAACGGCTCCTTACTAGCGACTCGAGTGACAGCATTTTCGGACTCAAGTCCGCTCAGCGCCAGCTGCAATTGACTCGTATTGATATAGACCCCCGCGTCCCTCCCGAGTGCCTTCAAAGCTCTATGAAGATTCTGAGATGCAGCGGGTACCTCTCGCTTGACATTGACCGCAGTCACCGACGGGATGGTTGAAGCTTTACGACTTTGTCTTTCCACTTTGCGGAACACCGAGAACCTTGAGTTGCCATTATTGTATGTTGAGAGAACCTGCTTATGCCGACAACTTGGATATATGTAAGGATTCGGACGTGCGTGGTAGAGCTTGCTGGCCAGGGGTAATCTTGGAGGCATCTGGTGTTGCTGTTGGACATTCTGGCGCGTCCATCTTCAACCAACGCTTAGCGCGTATTTCGATTTTTATATTGACAGGCATTGATAGGCTTATGTATGTACTCAATTATGAAGAGACTCAATTGAAAGATCCTAAGGGTGCTTGGCTTCGACTCTGGGACTACATAGTCTCGACTACTTATCAAATACTTCAAATGTAGTCCGCCTCACCAAATCAGTCTGTTAACATGATCCATTAATTGAGTATACTCAAACATTTCATTAGGAAGGGACCAGACACAGGGTGATCCAGCTATCCACTGCTAAGATTATAGAAGATCATAGCTCGAGACGCATTCCCAAGTCTTTTGCCACTCCGTCGAACCCCTAATGCTGCGTCTTCTAGTCCCTCAGGTATCTCGGATGCTCGTCAATGAGGGCGTGATATGTAGAGGAGTCCGTCAAGCATTCCATGACATGGTAGTAGACGGACATGAGAATGCATCAAAAGATTATGAGCCAAGGCGTCTGCCTTTCCCCGCTCCAGAAGACCTATTTCTTAACGTTAGTCATGTGCATCTCAGGAACAGTCTCGGAAATACATACACGCTAATCCTGCGAGCGATTTGTGAGATATTTTGATCATTATCCGCTTCAGTACTGGCGCGTTGCAAAGCTTGCTTGCGGTCTTCCATGCTCTTCCTCGAGACCTCATCATGGCTAGGGGGCAACCTCTCGTTCTGCAGGTCCACCTTTCTCGCATCTTCAAAGTTGTGGATAGCTTGTTTGATACCCTCGGCTCCAAGCATAAGGGTACCCGCAGGCAGTCTGCCGCCAGAAGCCGTTTTGAGCTCGGTGACTCTCTCTGACTCTTCTCGAAGGACTTGGAACACACGCGAAAGTCGGCCAATGGCCAGGATCTTATTCTTGATTGCCCGTCGCTTCGCTTCGGTAGACTCGGGATCCTTCTGTTCAAGGGGTGGTGACGCAGGCGCAGGGGTGAGCACAGGAGGGGGCGTTTCTTCTCCAACTTCGAGTTCTTCTTTTGAGCACGTGTTCAAGATTGCGATCAGCATGTCAGTGATCTTCTCCCCTACGAACGGCAAAGACCAGGTAAACACGTCCATGAAATTGGGCAGCCAGTAAGGGTGGGGAGTGCAATTGAATTGTCGGATGTTCATAACGTTGTTCTCGTATTTGAGGACCGCGGCTTTGTTGTTGTAAACGTCGAGGTAGTTGGGGGCGCTGAAGATGGTCATGACGCTGGGAAAGCCGGTCGTCCTCGTCTTTCGATACATCCGGTAGCCCGCATCTTGAGCTTCGTGTGCGCGGATTACGGATAGCAGATTGTTCTTCTCCAAGAAGGCGCATGCAGCGGGATATGAAAAGAAGTATGAGCACCCTCGGACGTGGTTATGCACAAAGAACTCTGAAGTCTTCTCCTGCCCAAATTCTTCAAGTGGATCTGCCCAGAGGATGTCGCACATCAGGCCATGGGTAGGTGGCTCGCGGAATCGATCAATCTAGACATGTCAGCGAATGCGGTTTCAAGCGCGTTTGACGAAGGTCGGCTTGACGTACACTCTTAAGGTCGTCAAGGGTATGTAATTCAGGGCTCAGCCCCCCATGTATGCACAGAAACTGCTTATTCATAATCGCAGCCAAAGGCAATGCGCAGAAAGACTCCATGCATGCCTCATAGATCTTTTCTGAGTATTTGTGTTTGCACTCCAATTTGAAGGTGAAATAGTCTGTCAAATGCCTGCACTCGTGGTTTCCCCTGAGCAGCCAAAGAGTGTTAGGATACCAGATCTTGAGTGACCATAGATAAAGCACACACTTGCAATGTCGTCAGCCAAGCTGATCAGGGATACGCAAGGCAGATACCCACTTCAATACTAAAATACCCACGGTCAACGTAGTCACCCAAGAACAAGTAACGAGTCTCTGCAGGATCCCCTCCTACTTCGAAGAGTTTCATCAGATCGAAATATTGGCCGTGCACATCACCACAGACAGTGATTGGCGCATCCATTTCCAGCAGGTTAGGTTCATTCCTCAAGACTTCTGTTCCCCTCTGTATGATCCATAGCGCTTGTTCTTCGGTCAAACGACCCTCGCGGTAGAAGTGTTGCTTGAGGAACGGAAGATTCGGCTTATTGCGATCTTGAGGAGAGTAGAACTCGTCCTCTGTCGGAGGGCGAAACGCGGGCGCTTGGACATCTGGAGATAAGATCAACGGATTGCACGTTAGGCTACCTTTAATTTTATACCTTTGCATACACGCTCCTGCGTGCTGACTTGATTGCCATCCTCCATGGTATGCAGAGTAAAATCTATCTCTGGCACAGGTCTTCTCTGCGCCACAGCACGGGCTGTGACGTCCATGTGATTATTCGTTCCAGCCATATCGTCCGTCGCTCTCGAGGCAAGGTTGTGAACGGACTTGAGCAAGATTCGACTTCGAGGACTCGATGAGTATGTCTTCGAGTACTTGGCTTGACCGCTTGAAATAGGAACAACGGAGGATTGCGGTAGATGTGGCTAGTCGAGACGTCTCTAAATTCTCCCTATCATGACTTCTCCGCGTCTAGGCCTTCGAACAGCAATATTGCTGCTGGGTTATGTATACTGGTTGGTGGTAGCCGTATCGGAGGCAGGTCGAAGTATTTGTGAGCGCACGCGCCAGTAGAAAGGTGGGGGGATTGCAGAGGGAAAGGGGCAAATTCGGGGGGGCAGCAAAGGTTACAGCTCAAGATTTCAATGATGTGAACCTCATTCAATTCGTCAAAATGTCCTGCAGCCTGGATCCTTCGTGACTGAGGCTGAACAGGTAGACGGTCGTGGTACTGTGCGACCAAGGCACACTGCGAACAGGATTCTTCGATGGCGCTTGGGACATTGCCCCGCGCTTGTTGGTAGCCTAGGCCCGCCCTACAAGGAGCCTCTGGGGGGCCCAATCGGCGACCTGATGTTTGCGCCCTGTCACTGATCACTCCAACAACAGCAGACTACGCAGTCATTGCCTTCGATTACATCGGACCTGGAATAAGGACTGAAGATGTACAAAAGCCGTAAGCTCATCCCCACCGAGACGGCAGCTTTACTGGCACTGATCGTCCGACAGGGTCCCACCCGTTGCTTGCCCAGATCCCCTTAACCGTTTCTCCATTCATCTCACTACCAACCGCTACCACGCTACCATACACATACAAGCCTCTACCATCGACATTGCCGCCTTCATCAACCGCGGATGCTAATGGCGTCGAGCGAGAGAAATACGTTGTGTCAAAATCAGGGCATGCGGCGTCCCCGCAAGAAATCATAGCATCGTGTAAAGCACTACAAGCACACATTCAAAAGATTCAAGATGACGCAGAGCAGACGATACAAGACTGGGAGCAAAGCTTAAAGGATCAGGAGTTGGCGGAGAAGAGAAGGCTGGCGCCTGGGTGGCTAGATAGGGAGGAGAAGATCTTGCAACCGGAGAGGACGAGCGAGATGGGTGTGTCACATCCATCCATTGCTCGAGCAGGAAGTGCAAACATTATGGACCAGCTAGATGAGCACGAAGCTGTCGGAAATGGTCAAGACGCAACGATCAGGCCTGCGGGTGACGAGCTTGATCGAGCTTTTGGCGGCATGGGTATTCAGAAAGGATGATCCGAGCTGGAGTGATGCAGCGGCAAAGTAGCGCAATGCTTCCACGAATGTGGGAAGCACGCGTGACTTGTGCATCGCAAAGGCTAAGGACATGATCGAACGTGCGAAGAATGCGACCACAGTACCAACAGGACTGAATATGCCACTTGAACCTCACCAAAGTCCGATGCAACGATTGCTTCTCAGCTCCCTCTCTGGGTCAAGCTGTCTTGCCTCTAGACTCAGCCGTCGAACTGACGTAGCTCGGATCGATAGCTACAACTGCCCCGTTTTCTGCTTGCATTTAGCAGCCGAATCGAACTGAAAGGGCACGAGAACAACGCTCGGTGGACACGCGGTCAACTTCGCTTTGCCGCAGGCAACAAGAAGAAGCCGGCAAAACTGGAGTGGACATGAGAGACCGGTCCTATAGCTGCGCAGTATTGTGCAGAGATCGCTGGCCACTGCTGCATGAGCTGCTACAACAAATGCATGCAAGTATGGTGCCAAGCCAAATAAACTGGATTACTCCCACGTCAATCAGACATGTGGGTCGGAAAGATACTTTTGGGGGAGGAATCATGCAAGAGTACTTCACAAGTGTACGGGGTTTGGAGTAATGAAACCCATGTCCCACTGTGACTTTGCTTTCCCGATACATATTATGTCAACGTATGCCAAGTAGTCACTTACCATATACGAACAACTCGACATTACCTACCTACTCATAACCAAGATCAAGACATAAATAGCGTGCTACGAACGGTCCACCGGTCTAATAGCATCCGGGAGCTATAACCCTAACCCTATACACACCTCTCTTATCCATACCTACTCCTCCAACGAACAAGACTGAACACCAGCATGGAAGTCCTCCACTCAGCCCCCACCACCTCATCATTCACCCCCCTCCCCACCCACCAATCGCAAACCCCAGACTCCTTCTTCGACGGCCCACCAATCCTCTACCACCACTCCCCATCCGCGACCCTCAAAACCCACGCCAGCGACCTCGCCGCCGCGCCTGCCCTCTCAGTATTAGCCAGAGGAGTACATCGGCACTCAAACGGTACAGCCGCCATCAACGAGACCACCGAGGACGAAGACCAGCATGATGAAGAGATCGAAATTCAAGGCGTCGACGTCTGGGTGACGTCCGAGTTCGTCTTCCCGATCCCCTCCCCCCGCTCCACCCCACTACATAAAACTGACAATACAATCTCCACCTCAGACGTTTCATCCTCTACTCCCCCACCCAAAACACCGGCCTCTCAATCCCCTACCCCTCCATCTCCCTCCACGCCATCCAATCCCACCCCGCCAGCCTCTTCCTCCAACTCCTAACCGCAGCGCAAACATTCGACGACCACGATCCCGACTCTACAATCTCCCTCACAATAACGCCTTCCCCTACTCCTAGCACTTCCACCGAAGCTCCCGCCGTCGCAGAAGATATACAGACGGAAACACAATCGCCAACGCAACTCTTATACGCCGCGCTCTCCGCCTGCGCAAACCTCCATCCAGATCCGCTTTCTGGCTCCGAAAATGAAGGCGACGACGGCCATAATCCAGCTATCAGATTCGAAGGCGATGGCGATATGAATGGCGTATATCCGTTGAGTAATGGTGGGGTAGAGGGCGGAGCTGGTGGGCTACCGCCTCCTATGCCGGGTAGTGGAGGCTGGATTACGGCGGAGAATGTGGGGGAATTCTTTGATGAGGAGGGGCATTGGAGGGGTGGGGAGGAGTTTAATGCTAGTGAGGTGTTGGGCGTGCCGGGGGTGGGGTTGGGGGAGGGAGCGGGGAGCGTGAGAGGGAGGGTGGAAGGCGAGGGGGATGGGGAGGGGGTGGAGGATGAGACGAAATGGAGGCGGACGGGGTGAGGGTTCGCGTTCGTGTTGGGTTGGCACTATTTGGGTTGGATGTGAAGAAGGGAGAGATACGAGTTGATGAAATTAAATAGATATCCACAGTATCAGGAACAAGATGGAACTATGATCCTAACAAGAAAGCTCGATGATAACATTAACCCCAAAAACCCCTCACCCCTCTCCAAAACACCCCTCCCCATCATAAAAACTCGACGGCGTCTCAACCCGACCTCCCGCACTCCCAAACCCCATCGTCTTCGCCTCCCCCACATTCTCCTTCCCTTTATCCTCAAACACATCGTCGCCAATACTCAAATACCGCTTATGCTCCCTCGACCGCTTGCTCTGATGATTGTTGACCTCGCTGTTCTGCCGTCGGAGCTGCATGATGCTGGTGCGGAGGTCGAATCGCGGGCTGTTGTTGCCGTGAATTTTCCCGATACCGTGGAAGGGTGAGCGGGATGGAGAGCGGGATGGGGATCGAGATTTTTGGCGATTGGGGTTGTTGTTGTTGTTGTTGTTATTGAGGTTGAGAGTGTGTGGTAGAGAGGGTAAGGCTCGTGGGCCGCGGATGGGCGTTTTGGGTCCGCGCCAGTTTGGGGGGAAGGGACGTTTGGGTGGGTCGGGGAAGTTGAAGAGGTAGGATGGTGGGCGGGAGGTGGGCTCTGATGGGGGCTTTGGGGACAGTTGGCTGCTTTGGTGGAAGATGTTGGAGTCCTGGTGAGCGGTGCCAGCGGTGGGAGGGCCTGGGAGGGGCCAGGGGTTGTCGGGTTGGTTGCCGAATAATGATTTGGCGCGGTTCGGGTGCAGTCCTGCTGGTGTTTTGTGACTAGGCTTTCTCGTTGGAGTCGACATCGCCGATTCGGCATCGTCGTACGGTTCGGCCATGGAATGCGGAGGCGAGTAAGGTGGTGAGAGCTTCGAGAGCTGAGCGTTCTGAACGTGTCCGGGGGGTGTGTAGTGGACATCGAACGTTGCTCGTGACGGCGGTCGGAATGTCATGTTTGGTTTATGTGCGACGATGTGCTTTATTGCAGTGCTCGGAGGGTCGTTGGGTTCTTCGGCTTGAGATGTTGTAGGCGAATCGGCGGGTATCGGTTTGTTGGAGATGTGAACACCATTTTGACGATGGTGCCCGCTTATCGTGTCTCCAGTGTCACCAGGTGGCTTAGACGTATATTCATCCCAGAGGAGTCGATTGTCAGTCGCGGTAGGGGATGGGCGTTGGCCCGAGGAATACAGTTGGCCTTCATTGCCCGAGATCGGGCGAAGAACGCACATCGAAAATCGCTCGTTGGGCGAGTCTTCGTGAATGTCGAATTCGGTATGCTTTCTCAGAGGAGAAGAGGGCGAGGTAGCCCGCTTGGCTTTCTTCTTTTCTCCGCGTCTGGGCGTCTCCGCGTTCGACTGGGAATTTGATCGAGACTTACGCTTAGCTAGATCGGTACTGGATGCGGTGCGCAACGCAGGATCAATTAGTGACATTGACAGACTACTACTTACGCTGTCTGCGAGACTATTGTCGATGCTGGCGCGATAAGATCTTTGTGAGTGTATTTGCGGCCGATGCTTCGGTGACTCTGAAACACTCACTCGACTTGCTTTTCCCCGGACTTCCGAGGTACCCCATAGACTCTGATCCTTGGGTGTTGACTCAGCGATTGGGGATGAAAAGAAGGGCGACGATAGACCGATGGATGTCAGACCAGTCTCGGCATGCGAAAGGATAGTCGATTCCTCGTCGTTGAGGATAGAGGTATTGTCGCTAAAGAGACTCCCACAACCACTAAAGTCCGTCGGGCTTTTGGCTCTCTGATCCTGCGCGGATGCGAATTCGAATGGCAGCGGCGGTAATAGATGTGTAGGAGCAACACCAGGGTCCTGGCTACACACACTCATAGATCTTGGAACGTGCGTTTTACGCGGTGCAGATTGGGTTCCACGCGGGGCGGACTGTGTCCCACGGTCGTGAGCGTCAGAGACAAGGAGACCAATTGCAACCCTTTCCTCTCGGGCCATTTGGGACTCATTTCCATGGGACTTGCTGCGCCGTTTGTCATGGAAAAGTGGTCGAGGTTTGAGGGCTCCATTGGGAGAGGACCTTTTATCAACCATATCTGGGAGCCTGCGGTCTGCGGTAGCCAAGGGTTCTTGCACATCCTTGTTCTGGATGATGTCAAGACTGGGGGGCTGCCTATCCCGTTCCTGAGAGAGTCTTAGCGCTACGTCTGTATTTCGTTTTGGCAAGAAACTCCAGACGCCCTCCTTTCGATTTCTTGGGGTAGTAGAAGCCTTGCTGGAGAGGGGACTCCCATCCGAGCGAATACAGCGCCGAGGTAGGGGCCACATAGGAACGATAGATTCGTGGTCCTTTCGATTGATTTCCTTTACTCTCTCCAAGCTCTTCAGGACGGGACGTTTCTCCAGCGTTTCCCGTGATGACATTGGGGTGTATAGTGAGCGCTTATTCCGATCCTGGAGGGAGCGACGCGCTGCTGCTCGGGTGCCCGGCATACGTGCAACGTCTTCGTCTGTAATGCTCATATGGCTTGGCGGAAATCTGTCGATGCCTCCGTCTGCAGCTACAGCGATCTGTGCCTGTCTGTGCCTATGCTTGGCTCGCAACCTCCATCGAATCAATAGCATGCTTATCGCACATAGTATCACGACTGCCCCTGCCGCGATCCCAACTACGATACCGACCTTGATGCCCATTATTGTAATATGCCGTAATTTGTGTTCGGTGACAATGCTCGATGTGTCGCATTCATCATGTTCAGGGAAGACTGGGAAAACTCATCAAATTTAGGAATGAATGAGCGCCAAACAGTTACAATTGATTAAGCAGTGATAGGGAGGCAGGAAATCTTAGGAATGCAAGACGTCAACAATCATGGGGAATACCGAACATTCCAGAGAGATGGAATCCACATTGCTAATAGGACCAAAAAGAAAGTAGAGAGAAAGTGAAGGATAAGAAAGCCCTACAAAGCTTTGCTGCACAGCTTTTATCGTGAGCGCCTTGGATGCATCGCATCACTATTCTCATGACAGTCTCTAGATCTGCTGCATTTTCCGCTCTAAAGCAAGCCTGTCTATGTGACGCTCTACAAGCTATCGGTATCATGATACACAATTCGTTGTAACGTTGCCGCCATAACGTGATTTTGGAATTGGCACAACACCGGGCGAAAACACACAACTCACGGCTTCCTAGATGAGGCAGAGCATCTCTGCTGCAGGTTGTACATGGAAATAAGTCTTATGGGAACTCGGAGATTAAGGTGGTATCAGCGAACTAGAGTCCCGCTCTAAGCCCAACGGAGTAAGGCCAATGGAATTATATCCATCTGTTGCGATGTTGGAATTCAGGCCGGGTCAACCTCAGTAGTTACTAATCAGGACTAGTCAGGGGGCCTTAGTAGACTAACAGAGATTTCTTATAATAGTTATTCTATTCTATTCTTTATAACTATATCTATCTATTAATTATTATAATACTACTAGAAAATACCTGTAAAAATTCAAGATTTTTATATTAGAAAATTACCTCTACTACCTAGTATTTAGTAGGGAAGGTAAATAGTAGGGAGTATATTAGATATATATACCTATTCTAATAGCATTCTATACCTAATAATAAGATAGATATTACCTTCTATTTAAACTAATATTAAATATATTAGTAAGTAATATAAATAGTAGAAAGTATATTAGATATATTAGTAGGTAGGTAGCTTATATATATAATAGTATTAGTTATATTATATATATATATCTATTCTAATAGCGTTTTATACCTAGTAATAAGATAGATATTACCTTCTATTTAAATTAATATTAGATATATTAGTAGGTAGATATTAGATATATTAATAGGTAATATAAATAGTAGGAAGTATATTAGATATTTTAGTAGGTAGGTAGCTTATAAATATAATAGTATTAGCTAATATACTAATAGACTAATATAAATCATTCTAATAATATTATATACCTAGTAATAAGATAGAAATTACCTTCTATTTAAACTAATATTAGATATATTAGTAGGAGACGTAAATAGTAGGAAGTATATTAGATATATTAGTAGGTAGCTAGCTTATATATATAATAGTATTAGTTATATTATATATATATACTAATAGACTAATATAGATTATTCTAATAGTATTATATACCTAGTAATAAGATAGATATTACCTTCTATTTAAACTAATATTAGATATATTAGTAGGAGATATAAATAGTTAGTAGATATATTAATAGATATTATTATAAAATAGGTAAAATATAAATAATAATAGGATTTTTATTATTTATAATTTATATTCTAGCTATTAATATATAGAATTTAGTAGATATATCTATTTATTTAAATATATCTTTTAAAGTACTAAATAGTTATATATAAGTTATATAACTTTATTTAAGTAGAAAATATTATAAAGGGTAGGTATATATATAAGTAGAATAGGAATAAATATTAGACTTTTAATATTTGCAATAATTAGTACTAGTCCTAAGGAGGTAATTTAAGGGACTTTAAATTAATTAATAAGTTATAATAAGCTTAAGGTTCTAATATTAGTATTTTCTATTATAGTAAGAAGATTATATTATATATAATTTATATATAAATAACTTATTAATATTATATATTTTAATAGGTTATAAGCCTAGGTTCTATATAACCTAGAAACTATATAAATTATATAGTAAGCTTTTTACTAGACTAACCGCGTCGAGTTAGTACTTCGAACTCGAGTCAGGTACCCGACTCGAGTCTTAGCGATTTAATACTAAAATCTGGTACTAAGTACCTCGAGTTAGTACTAAGGTAGGTACTAAGTACCTCAAGTTAGTACCTAGGTAGGTACTAAGTATTAGTACCGAAGTATTGACTCGAATCGCTAAGACATTTTTTCTAGTAATATTTTCTATTTTTAGTAGTATTTCTTACTATTTTTTTTATTTTTTTTCTAATTATTATTATTATTATTATTATTACCTAGGGAATTCTTAAAAGTAAATAAGGTAATGCAAGAAGGTAATGCATATCCCTAGGAAAATAACGACTATAATATCAGGAATATTTTTTATCTATTATAATATTTCGTACTATATATAGGATTTACTAATAGATTACTAAGAATTATTATTACTACTATAAACTAAGTAATTCTTAATAGTAAGTAAGATAATATAAAAAGATAATCGCTAATTAGCTATTCCTATAGAAATAATAACTATAATATTACTAATATTTTCTATTTATAGTAGTATTTACTATTATATCTATAATTTACTACTATATTACTAAGCATTATTATTATTATTACCTAGCCTAACCTAGGTAATTCTTTAAGGTAATACAAAAAGATAATGCATATCCCTAGGGAACTAGAAGGGGTATTTAAATTCTAATTAAAAAAAAATCTATTTTTAGTATAGGGGTAATTTTAAAAAATTCTAGGGCTCCTTACTATTTTATTAGGGGCTTGGCGTCTTGGCGATACCTTGGCGATTCGAGTCGGGTTAACCTGATTTACCAAGGTATCAAGGCCTTAGCGAGTTAGTACTAATAGCTAGTACCAAGTATTTCAGTCGGTACCTAGAGCTAGTACCGAGTATTCAGTCGGTACTAATTCTTGGTACCGAATCCCGACTCGACGGTTAGTCTACTTTTTACTAAGACTTAAGATAGTTCTAGAAGAAATATTTCTAGAACTATTTATAATAGGTACTATTATATCTAACTATTATAAAATTTAGAAGTTTAAGGGTACTAAGTTTTATAAGTTATAAGAGATTATTATATATATATTACTTATAATTAATAGTATATTTAAGTTTTATTAGACTAAAATATAAACTACTAACTAATTCTAACTTACCTACTACTAGAGGAGTAAGACTTTCTATTAAGGAGGTAGATAAGAATAAATAGGAAAAGTATATTAATTTAGAGGAATAAGTACTTACTACTATTTATATTACTATATTACTACTAGAAAATACCTGTAAAAATTAAACATTTTTAGGTTAGAAAATTACCCCTACTACCTAGTATTTAGTAGGTTATTAGCCTATTAATAAGATAGATATTTCCCCTTATTTAAACTAGCTTTAAATATATTAATAGGTAGAGTAAATAGTAAGGAGTATATTAGATATATTAGTAGGTAATATAAGTAGTAAGGAGTATATTAGATATACTAGACTATTAATAAGACGGATATTTCCTTCTATTTAAACTAATCTTAGATATATTAGTAGGTAGAGTAAATAGTAGAAAGTATATTAGATATATTAGTAGGTAATATAAGTAGTAGGAAGTATATTAGATATACTAGGCTATTAATAGGATAGATATTTTACTCTATTTAAACTAATATTAGATATATTAGTAGGTAAGGTAAATAGTAGGAAGTATATTAGATATATTAGTAGGTAGATAGCCTGTAAATACGATAGTATTAGTTGTATTATATATATATATATACCTTTTCTAATAGTATTTTATACCTAGTAATAAGATAGATATTTCTCTCTATTTAGACTAATATTAGATATATTAGTAGATAAGGTAAATAGTAATATATTAGTAGGTAGGTAGCTTATAAATACGATAGTATTAGCTAATAGACTTATATAATAATATAGATTATTCTAATACTATTATATACCTAGTAATAAGATAGATATTTTCCCCTATTTAAACTAATATTAGATATATTAATAGGTAGAATAAATAGTAGAGAGTATATTAGATATATAGACTAACTACAAGGAATTAAATTTAGAATCGAATTTATAAAGTTATATAACGCTAAACTTATATAGGGTATAAGCTAGCTGTAAGTAGTTTAGTAATTCGAGTTAATACTAAAAATAACCCCTAAGTACTAAAAAAACAGTTAGTTTATAGATATATTAGTAGGTAGATAGCTTATAAATATAATAGTATTAGCTAACAGACTTATATAGTAATATAGATTATTCTAATAGTATTATATACCTAGTAATAAGATAGATATTTCCCTCTATTTAAACTAATATTAGATATATTAGTAGGTAGAGTAAATAGTAGGAAGTATATTAGATATATTAGTAGGTTAGTAGTCTATAAATATAATAGTATTAGATATATTACTTATAAATTAATTTAGATTATTCTAATAGTATTATATACCTAGTAATAAGATAGATATTTCCCTCTATTTAATCTAATATTAGATATATTAGTAGGTAAAGTATTATAACTAATTTATAATATAAAAAGAAGATGTATTCTCTATATATAGGAAACCTACCTAAGTACGTAGAGTACGGAAGCCTTTTATAAGGAAGGCGCGCTAACTAATAATAGTAATAATAAGTAAATACTTATAGTAAATACCTATAACAAATAAAGCTATTACTCTAATAGCTATATATATTAGTTATTAGTAGATATTACCTTATATAATATATTAATTAGAAGACTTTTAACTAACTAGCGCTTAAAGCAAAAAAAAAGGGGCGTATAAGGTAAAAGAATTTCACTTAATACTATTATCTACTAGCTCTTATACTAGGCCTATTTCCTTCCTTATATACCTAGACGAGGTCCGGCGTATTTAATAGGCGATAGTCTAGTACCTATTAGTCGTCTTCTAAACTATATCTAAGCTATCTAGTAAGGTACTAAGCTAACTAGCTATAGCTATAGTAAATACGGCGTTTTTATAAGAGTTATTTGATTTTATATTTAATATCTCTATTAGCGATAATAGGTGGGGTAGGGAGGTAGTAGTATTAATAAGGGTCCTCTACTAGATTAGTAGCTAGCTTAAGATAGGCTATTAAGATAATATTATAGATATATATTATATCTAGTAGGTCTAGTTAATAAGTAAGACGTCTAATATATTTAAAGACCTTAAATAGACTAATAAACTAGGGACCTAGTTTTTTAGATATAATACTAGAACCTTATAACCTTTATAAAGACGGAGGTTAATAAGATTACTAACCTTAAAGAACTTAATTATATACTTAGAATTATAGTAGTCTTTTATTCTAAGTAAGGTAAAAGTAATAGCGTCTTTTATATTAATATAAGATGGTTAATATTCTATTATAGTAATAGGTATCTAAGGTATTTTAGTAGCTAGATAGGTTACTTTTATAGTAGGTAATAGTACCTTAGTAGGTAATAAGGGCCTTATTAGTAAGGTAGTTATAATCTCTAGTAGTATATAATCTACCTTAAGCTTTAGTAGATCTAAAGCCTCCCTTATTTAAAATATATAGAGTACTTTAATAGGAGTTTTATTAGTAGATATATACTTAGTAGAATTATTAAGAGTAGCTATTATCTATAAAAGAATAGATAGTTATAGAGAATCGTGTTTAATAGTAGTAATATAGTACTAAAGGGCTATTTTAGTAGTTTAGTTAGATTATTCTAATTAACTATCTATCTAGGGGTACTAGGCGGCTAAGTAGAGTAAATTAACTTTAAGATAATAAAAGATACTTTATTATAGCTATATAATGAATTTCTAATTATAGTCTAAGATTATTACTTAAGGTAAACCCTAGTTAATATTAGCTAATCTATTAAGTAACCTTACTACCTAGTCCTTCGCTATCTAGGTAGTTTTACCTAGGATAAGTATAATTACTTTAGAAAATTTATATATAACTATTAAGATTCTATTAAAGCCTTCTATAGTTAAGGGAAGTACTAGGATAAAGTTAATAGTAATAGTATAAAATAGCTAAGTAGGTATTAAGATAGGTTATAAAGACCTATATAGCTTATTATATAATATTTAGTTAAGCTAGTATTACAGGTAATATCTAATAAACTTATAAAGCTTCTTAGATAGGTTATAAATATATAGGCCTTTAGTAAGTCTTTTATATATACGGGCGTAGCCTAGGTATCCTAATTTATTATATACTAGCTTAAATACTTCTACTTCTATAATAGAAGGGATATATAGACGTAGCCCTTATTTATTATCCTTAAAATATAATACCTAACTAATAAGCTTATACGCTAGGGTTATAATATTATTATAAAGGTCCTTATTCTACCTAACTATCTTAATTATTCTTACCTATTAAGGTTTACCTTAATACCTAATAATTAACTAATTCTAAAAGGTATTACTTATCTTAATAAGGCTAATAGGGAAGTATTTTATAGATAAGGTATCTAACTTACCCTCTATATCTTAATATAGATAATATTTACAGCTTACTAGTCTTAATAAGATATTAGGTACTATATTTACCTTACCTAGTTTATAATAAATATCTAAGTGAAATTATTAAAGATATTCTAATACTCTAATAAGGCGGAGATTAAGTTTCTTAGTTAAGACTATATTTAAGCTTATTTACCTAACTATTAAGACCGCTACTAAATAATCTATATAAATAATTATAGTAGGCTTCCGCGTAGCCTTAATTATATAATAAACCTTCTTAATAACTTATACTAACCCTATAACTTTAAGTTTAGTAGGCTAATACCTAGTCTTAGCGTCGGTAAGTAAATAACTAAGAAATAAAATAGGTTACTAAGATTTTTGCTTAGGGAACTTAGGTAGCGTAGTTACTAACCCTACTATTATAGTAGTAGAAGAAGGCCCTTATTTATAAGTATCTTTAATAGTATAATAGATAATAGCTCTAAAACTAAATTTCTTACTAGCGTCTAGGTTAATAAATAGTTAACGCTACTTATTAAAGTAGTAAAGGATACTTAGGGAGGTAAAAAGCTTTTATAAGTAGTAAAAAGTATTTAATTCTTTTAGAGTAGAGACTAAGACCTTTAGTCTACTAGCTATTTTCTTACGTGCGTTACCTTTAACGCTAATTAATTTTATAAGTAAAGTTTTATATTATAGTAAAGGCTTTATAATAGTAGCGTAGAATACTATATACTACCTATTATAACCTATTATACTAAGGTATTTCTTAAGCTATCCTAGGGTATCTAGGAATATAAGTATAGTAATAGTTATAAGTTTCTTAGCCGCTATTAATAGACTAAGCGCGTTAACCCTTTATCTAAGTAAATAGATAGATAAGTATTTAAGAAAGGACTTTTTTAGAGATAGATATATATTATATTTATCTAGTTTACTAAAGACTTTATAAAGGTACTTAAGATACTTATCTAATACTATAGAGAAAATCACTATATTATCTATATATATATAGTAGAAATAATAAAACTCCTAAAGTATAGTATTAATTATATATTAGATATATACTAGGGAGTTCCTAAAACCTATAATAGAGATATTAAATATTTTCTAGCCTTTATAAGAGGCTATTATAAGATAATACCTATAGTCCTACTTTACCTACTATTAGTAGAAGAAGCTTACTATATTAACTATTAAAATATATAGAGTATTCTATAACAGGGTAAGTATCTCTAATTAGAGAGGAATAGGGTAGGTATTAGGTATTATAATCTTATTTAATACCCTAATATCTATAATAACGCGGCCTTTTAAGCTATTAGAAGTATTTTTCTAAATAATAAAGTAGGGGAAGGAGAACGGCGTAGATATATTTATCTATTCTAACCTTCCTTAAGAGTAAAGCTTATTAAGCTCTATATTAATTACCTCCTTATCTCTCTAACTAAGCGGGTATACTTATACTTAACCTAGCTTATATAAGTCTTCCTAATTATTAAGTAAGGGGATTTCTATATACTATAATTTAGGAATACTAATAATATTACCGGTGTCTTTCTATAAGTTAGGAAATTTATTAACTACGGTAGTAATTAAGGTAGCTACCTAGGGTATAGTACCGTGAATTATAACCCTAGTAGGGTAATATATCTTAACTAGTAATTTATTAAGGGCCTTATTTACTTGCCTTATAGGAGAGCTTATTATAGCTATAAAGGCTACTATAGTAGTAAGTAAACTACGTATACTAAACCTTACCTAGCTAGTTATCTTAGCTAGAGGTTTACTTATAAGAGCTTTATTATTAGAGTTAATAAGAAAATAACCCGCTAATTTATATTCTACTACCTTACTAAGGGCCTAGTTACGCGTATGTATAATAGGGCTATTAGTATTATTATAGATAAATATATAAGATATTACTATATTAATAATATAGGTATATAGTAATAGATCGTTTAAAGAGTTAGGTTTAAAAATAAAATCCTAGTCCTAAGGTAGTTTTAATAAACGTCGTTGAGAACTAGAAATTAGTATTATAAAATTACTATAAGGTGGAATTATAGTACGTGCCTTAGTAAATACGGAGGTACTAATTTAAGGACCTTAACTAATAACTATAATAGGTATTTTTATATTCTAATAGGATCTAATTTTTATTAAGTTATCCCTGAAGTTAATAACTATTTACTCTAGTTTTAAGATATTTATAGTAATAAGTACTTTAGCTAATAAGTCGTTTATAATATAGAATTTATATTCTATTAAAGTAACTGTTCCGTTAAGGCTTTTAAAGAATATAGTGATCTTAGTAAATTTACTAGCGTCGTGTTTCTTATCGCTAATACCCCTTATAGTTATTAGGGTAGGTATCTTTTCTATTAACGCCGTAGGAAATACTATAAGTAAGAAGTCTTAGTTAATAAGACTTACTTAAGTACTAGTATCTGCGTAGATATAGGATTTATCTCCCCTAGTAGAAAATGTAACGGGGACTATAATATAGTAATACCCCTGGAAGCTATAGCCTTTAATAGTAATATCCTTAGAATTAGACTAAATAATAGAGGGCTTAGACGATTTACTTAATTTACCTGCTTTACTAGTAGAGGTAGGTATTACTAAAGGCTTTATAAAGGAATAGCTAGAATAAATATACCTATATAAGGTATTACTTAATTTAAATAAGGAAGTATAGGTATAGTATATTAGTTTAGGTAATTTTGGATTAATAAAGTAGTTCTCTACTATATTATTAATGTTTAATTTATCGATAGCGGTAGAGCCTAAAGGCTTTAGTAGAGACTAGTCTTAGTCTACTTATTAATCTACTTAAGACTAGTTAATACCTTAATAGTACCCTTCTTTATAAGTATTATATTATCCCTATTTATTAAGGACCTTATTATTATCCTCCTCTTTATCTTTAGTACTTACTTAGTAGGCCTAGTTATTATACAGACGCGGAGTATTATAAGTATTTACTTAGAAAGGCTTATTTTAAAAAGGTAGCTTATAGTAGGGATTCTTATTATTAGTGTTATTCTACTATATCCTAGCTATTATATTTATATTTCCGCTAGTAATTTATAACTATTAGCGACTTCTAGGTAAAATCCTTACTTAGATATTTTATAGCTACTATTAATTATTATTACTACGGTTTTATAAGTTATAGAAAGGATTACTAAATAGCCTATTTTTATAAGGATTTAATAGGTTACTATAAGGTCTGAAATTATTACCGTATTAGCTAATATAGATTTAAATTAAAAGGAGGATAATTAAAATTAGAATTCTACTAACCTTATTTACTACCTTATAGCTATTACTTATTTACTTATAACGAGGACCTTATTATATCTACGGAAGGCTTCCTATATATATTAAACTAGATGTCTTTCTCGTAGCGAAGCTTTATAAGAAGGCTACTAATAGTAGACTTCTTAGTTAGATAAGGTAAAGTCTATTATAATTCTCCGTCTATATATTTATACGCTAACCTAACTTATATATCCTTTATAGAGGTAAAGCTAGCGTTTTTACTATTAAGAATAATAGTATTAATGTAATTAGCTAGATTATAATAATTCCTATATCTTTAATTATATATTAGATAGATTCGAGTAAAGCTAGTAACTTACCTAGGGAGTCACGGAATCTTACTTTAAGACTCTTATACTATTAATTAATACCGTTAGGATTATTATATAAGCCGGAGCGGCTGAGTTTATTAAGCTAGTTAGTATACTACTTATTAGTAGTACTAAGTAAATAGGAATCTATATTCTACCTTAAGATAGTAGGGTCTATATTAGCTACCTTAACTTAGAGGTAGTTAGTAAAACTAAAGATATTATAATAGATATTATAATTATCTTTTACTTTAATAGGTATTACCTATAAGTCGGGATTAAAGTATCTTATATCCTAGGGCTTAAAGGTAGAGGCGGAATAAGGTCCTTATTAAGGACCTACTATAGTAGGCTACGGATTACCTAGTTATATCTAATTAAATATATATATAGCTTAGGTAATAATACTAGCTATTTTAGTTCGCTAGGCCTTTAAGAAGGTAGTAGTAGCTATATTTAGTACTAGCGTTAGCGTCTTAGATAGTAGGGGTATTAAGATAGGTTTAAAGCTTACTAGGATAATATTTATCCTCTTAAGCTTAATATACTAGACTTATATATTAATATTAAACCTATATTTATTAACTACCTACTTAGGCGGGAAGCGTACTACGGTAGTAGGTAATAATGCTTACCTAGTACGTTATAAGGTAGTAGATATAGTAGATAATTCTAGGGTATTATTATCCTTAGGGCTAGGAGGTAAGTCTTCTAGCCGTAGGTAATATATAGTAAAGAACTTAAGTACTCTCTAAGACTTTACTATAAGCTCGTTAGTAGTAGGGCTACCGCTTTTAAGGAACGAATTAATCTCGTATAATTAATAGATTACTTAATTAAGGAGTACTAGATTAGGAGCCGGCTTATTAATTATATACTACTAGGGAGGTAGAGGTAATAGTAAGTAGAGACGTTGCCTTTTACTTTAGAGTAGCGGTAAAGGTAATAGTAAGGGACTATAAAGGTAGGGGATTAAGTAAATATATCTAGATATAGTATTTTAGTAACAAGGGCCTTAATACCTCGTTATTTTAACTTAATAGCTAATAGACCTAGTATAGGAGCTAATAGACTAGTAGCCTTTTATCTAATAGCGGGGATAAGAAGGTAGGGAGTAGAAGGCTATTAAGGACTAGTACTGTAAGGCTAGTACTACTAGGGCTAGTAGTTCTTATTAATACAGTTATAGTACTTAGTAATATTAGAATAAGATCTATAGTATTACTACTATATATTATAACTAATTTATAATATAGAAAGAAGATGTATTCTCTATATATAAGAAACCTGCCTAAGTACGTAGAGTACGGAAGCCTTTTATAAGGAAGGCGCGCTAACTAATAATAGCGATAATAAGTAAATGCCTATAGTATAAAGTAGTAGAATAAGTAATTTATAAATAATAATAGGATTTTATTCTTAATCTAATTATTCTAGCTATTAGTATATAGAATTTAGTAGGTAAATTTATTTATAATAATATATCTTTTAAACTCTTATACTAATTTTAGTTATTTTTAAAGTATTAGATATCTTAGAATAAGGTAAGTAATATAATTTATCCTAAAAATTATAAAAGGAGTAGGTATATATATAAGTAGAATATGAAAGATATTAGGACTTTAATATTCTTTAAAAAAGTAGCCTAAATCTAAATAGAAAAAGTAGTAGAAGTTCTCTATAAATATATTAGCTAAATAAGTATAAGAGATCTTTAAGATTTAAAATTCTATATATTCTATTATAGTAAGAAGATTAGCTTATAATATAATTAAAACTCTAATAATAGTAAAAGAAGTATAAGTTAAATAAAAGTTATTATATAAGATAGATTCCTATACTACTAAGAAAGTAATATACTTTACCTTATATAAGTTTTATTTAAATAAATTTAAAGACCTTTATACCTACTTTACTAAATTTAAGAAGTATATAAAAAAGCTTTTATAAATAGGAAGTCTACTAGAAATAGATTTCTAGATAGTAGTCTTTAAGAGGAGTCTACTAGATAATATAAATATTAGTAAACTAGGAACTTATATAGAAAATCCGAACTATTAAGTCTATTAAAAGCGCTTTTTTTTTTAGGTAAAATACTAGTAATAAATAGGAAAATTTCAGGTTTTTTTTTATTCTAGCTTAAAAGTCCTAAATATAGAAAATCCGGATTTAAGGCCTTAAAGCCGTGATTTTCCTCTAGCGCTAGGAAGAAACGGGAAGCTCGCTAGAGTTATAATAACTACGTCGTTAACGCTAGCGTAATATAGGTTTTAAATATAGTTAATTCACGTAATTTATATATATATAAAGTACTACCCCTAGCCTAGCCCCGTTTCCTATACCTAATACGCCTGCGATTATTTCTCCTACTAAGTATTAGTACTATTAACTACTAATAAGACTTAGTACTATATTAGAGTTACCTAGTTAGTACTAGCCTAATATAGTTATATTATAGCTTATTAGTAGGACTTATCCCCTATTAGTCCTATTACCTAGTATTTCTAAAAGTTACTAAATACGTATTTTATAACTTATAGTATTATAACGAGCTCTAGGGCTAATATATAAGCGTATTAGTTATATATATATAATACGCATATTTTTATAATTTACAGGTTTCCTAGTTTACTAATATAGGTTACTACCTTTAAAATTAAGGTAGAGGTAGTAATTTATTTAAGGGAGCGTAGTAAAATACTTTTATATAAGTTATAAACCTCTAAGGAATTATTATACCTTAGGGTAGAGGTAGGTAGTTAAGTAGCTATTACCTTAAAGGGTATTTTAGATATAATAAAATAATAAGTAAGTCCTTTCTTTATATATTTTTTATAATATATATTAATACTTTTATAAAAGAGGTTAACTACCCTTATTATAATAGAGGTTAATAAGGAGTTAAGAGAGGTAGGTATATTATTATAATATTCTACTATCTTTATATAAGTTAATTATATATTAGGAGGAGGATAATAATAATAATAAAGAGGGGATAAGAGAGATAAAGGAGGATATAAAGGAGGAAGAAGAGGTTATTATACCTTTTACTATTATATTACCTACCCCCGCTTTTACTAGCCCTAGCTAATCTTCTTATAATAATAGTATTATTAATACTACCCCTTCTACTTATAAGATCTACGCCCCTTACGACCCTTATACTTCTCCTACCCCTATTATTCCTACTCTTATGCCTACTCTACGAGCTCCGCCTACCCCGCCTACTTATATTAAGGATATTACTTTATCCTTTAACTTATCTTTTATAAGCCCTAGCTCGCCTTAATATACTCCCCTTATAAAACCTTAATACTACGCCTTTAAATAAAGATTCTTTTCTTAGATTATAAAGATTTTCCCTTTAATTAATTCTTTTCTTATATAACTCTTTATTAAAATCTCTATTATATAAATATAACTTATAACTTACCTTATATAACTTAACTTTATAATTAAATAATCCTATTATAATACTTATATACTAGCGTTTTACTTATAATATTTCTTTATTATATATATATTATTATATTCCCTTTATAAGTCTTTTATATTTATATCCTTAATAGATATTTATTAATTATATTCTATTTTATAATTAAACTACTTAATTAAGTAGTATTAAATACCTTTACTTTTTATCCTATCTAGAATTTATTCTACCTTATAATATTCTTTACTATTAATAAGTTTTAAAGGGGGTATAAATAATTACTTACCTTTATTAAGATAGCTCTAATATAGTTCTAATAAAGAAATATAAAATATAGGATAAATTCTCTATACTATTAAGAGACTTAAGTAGTATACTTAATATCTAATTATATTTACTACCTTAAAGGGACTAGTATACTTATATAATAGTTTTTAATTTAATCTTTTCTACTTTAAGTTCTTTATAACTAATACTACTAGTTCTCCTATTATATAAGATTTTAGGATATAAAGTTTATTATAAAACTTTATAATTTATACTTAAATAATCTACTATTAATCTACTAGTATAACTCTTACTTTTAAAAGGTTTTTTATATAGTCTTTAACTATAAGTACTCCTCTATTACAACTGCAATTATTAATATAGTAAAGTAGTAAAGGTTATAGAGAAGGGAAGCTTCTTGTAAGCCTAAGACGTGCCTACGGAAGGCTTCTACTCTCTATACTACTAGCTATATAGCGATAATTATAATAGATACTAGTAAATAAATAATACTATCATTCTAATAGCTATAGTAAAATATTAGTAAAGCCTAAATAAGGCCCTTTATACTATAGCTAATTAATTACTATTAATATTATTAAACTCTATTACTAAGTTAATAGTATTCCTTATTAGTTCCTTTTTAGATATCTAGTAGTCTTCCTTAGGGCTATAATTCTTCTACCTAACGAGGTATTTAGTAGCCTATCTATAGCTATAATATATCTATCTCTTATTAATTAACTTCCTAATCTCCTATTCCTCCTTATCTTATCCTTTAATAATAACTGGTACGGCTAGGCGGTAATATTAGTACGAGTTATTAATAGGGTTTATAGTAGGCTCTAGATAGGTAATAGATATAATGTTATAGATCCTTATATTATTAGGAAGGGCGAGTTTATAAGCTAATTAACTAACTTATCTAATTATTTAAAATAGCCTAACTAATTATTAGCTAGTCTTCCTAGATTAGATAGCTAGAATACGGTAACCCTAGTAGAGTTATAGATATACTATATCTCCTACCTTAAAGTATATTAGAGTATAGTAGGTATTATAGTAGTCCTTTATTTTTATAGTTATAAAGGTAATAGTATCCTTCGCGTTAATATACAAAGGCTTATAATTAGATATAATTTAGCTAGGATATACTAGTATAGCTAAGGCTTTATTAATAAGGGCCTTATTATAAAAGCCTTTAATAGGGTCCTCTATTTATAAAAGGTCTAGTAATTCTTAAGTCTTAAATCTATATAAGACTTAAGTAGATACTAGACGGGTAGAGCTATATTTTATAGAGTTATTTAGTAAAGCTAATATCCTATTAATAATTAAGAGCTACTACTAGGAATTATCTAGAGTAGTAATATAATACTAGAGGGCTATCTTAGCCGTTTAGTTTATACGCTCTAATATACTATTAGTTTATAAATACTAGGTTATTAAATAGAGGAGGCTTACTTTTAATACTAAAAAGATATACTTCTATATTTAACTAATAAACTTCTAATCCTAGTTAGAAATAATAGCCTTTAATACGCCCTAATTTAAAAGGGCGAGACGGTTAATTAGTTTAGTAGCCTAGTCTTTTCCTAACTATATATTCTTACTAGGAATTAGGGTAATTACCTTTAAGAATTTATTAGTAATTAATATAATTAAGTTAAACCTATTAGTTAAATAGGGTAAGGCTAGAATAAAATCTATAATAAGTATATAAAATAGCTAGGAAGGTATTAAGATTAGTTATAAAGACTTATAAGGCTAATATCTTAGGGTCTAATTTAATTAATAATATAGATAGTATTAGATAAATTTATAAAGCTTTATTACTATATTAAAAATATAAAGTCCCTTAGTTAGATACTTATAAGTCTAGGTATAACCTAGATATCCTATCTTATTATAAGTAAGTTAGAAGACTTCCTTTTCTAGAGAAGTTAGGATATATAGATAAAAGCCTATTTTATTATTATTAAAGTATAATAATTTATTAATAACGCGATATAGTAGCTTAGTAGTATTACTACTTAAGGCTTTATTCTCCTTTACTATTAATATTAATCGTACCTAATATAGTTTAATAAGGCTCTTAATTAGACGTTATTTAAAATTAAGACTTATTTCTACTAGACTAACTAGGAAAGCCTTTACTAGTATAGCTTTAAGTAAGTTACTAGTATTAATAGGGTAGTACTTATAAGTAGCTAGTCTAGAAAGGGTATCTAGAATAATATTAGATTTCCTAGGCTTATAATAGATATCTAGTTAAAAACGTTATAGATATTTAGAGGTATAAATAAGATAAAGATTTAGCTTTTTTATTAAGGTTATATTTAGACTTATCTAACGGGCTATTAATATAATAGTTAAATAATTAGTATAGATAATAGTTACCTACTTAGTAGCCTTAATTATATACCTAATCTTCTTTACTACCTAGATAATGCTAGTAATTTCTAGCTCTATTAGCTAGTATTAAGTCTCGGCGTTAGTAAGTAGGCGGCTAAGGAAAAGAATTAGTAGCTATAACTTCTACCTAAGGAAGTCGCTTATAAAAGCCTTTATTAGACCTATAATATAAATATATATACTCTAAAACTAAATTCCTTACTTATATTAAGATCTATAAATAGTTAGAGTTTCTTATTAAAATAGTATAGGATTATTAGGCTAGCGAATAGTTTCTAGAGCTAATAGAATATATTAAGCTCCTTTAATATAAGCTTACTAAGATAAGTTCTATAAGCTAAATTTTTACGCGTATTACCTTAAATACTAGAAGAAGGCCCTTATTATACTATAATATCGCGTATAGAATTATTAAGATAAGTCTTTTACAACTAAAGAGGTTCTATAATAGTAGTATAAAAGGCGATATATTAATATAGATACCCTATTAAACTAAGGTACTATTCTAGGGCTATTAGGTTAATCGGGAAGCGTAGATTAATAATAGTAGCTAATTTCTCCTCTACTATAATAAGTTATAGGGTATCTACCTTTCAACCTAAGAGGTAGACTAATAGGAAACTAAGAAAGGATTTCTTAGGTAATAGGTATATATTTATATTATAAGGGCCTAGAATACTTAGTTAAGATAGTTAAGGTATTCTTCTAGAGATCTTAAAAAGATAATAATATTATTAATATATATATAATAAAAATACTAAAACGGCTAGAGAATTCTATCTATTATACGCTATATATAGGCTAGGGAGTTATAATATCTTATAATTAGAATATTAAATAACTCTTAGCCTTAATAACTAGCTACTATAAGATAATAATAATATAACTTATTAATAGACTATTAATAAAAGAAACTTACCGCGTTAATAGTACTAATATAAGTAGTACCTTTTAATAGAGCTAATATCTTAGCTTATAATAGGATAGGATATATATCTAGTATTATAATTCTATTTAAGGCCCTAATATCTACTACTATATAGCCTTTATAAAGGCCGTCTATAGATTACTTCTAGACTATAAAATATAGGAATAAAAATAGGGTTAACTCTATTATCTAGTCTATTCTACCCTATCTATATAGCTTATTAAATTTATTATTAATAACTTCTTTATCTACCTTCCCTAGAGGATAAACCCTAGCCTAGCTAGGTTTATAGATTTCTAGCTATTTATCTACGAGTGGGATATCTATCTATTAAGACTCTAGGATATATATTATAGTCCTAGTATCTTACTATAGGTTTAGGTACTTATTAATAATACCCCCTAATAAGGCCCTTAATTAGAGGGAGCTATAGACTATTATACCTAAAGGGTAAGTAGATTCTATCTCTAGGGCCGTAGTAGTAGGTACTATTACTATAAATACTATAATAGTAGTAATAAGATATCAGAGATTAATTTTAACCTAGTTAGCTACCTTAGCCCTTTTAGGGGGCCTAGTAGCGAGGTTACTATAAAAGGCTTCTATAGGGAAATAGCCTAGAGTATTATATTTAGTAACCTAGCTAAGTTTTATATTCTTAGCTAACTTAATTTTACTATTAGTATTATTTCTAATAAAGATATATAATATACTATAGTTAATAATATAAGTATAAATAGAAAGATTATCTAGCTTATCTAGCTTAAAGATTAAGTCTTAATCCTTTAGAAGATTAAGTAACTAATAATAAGGACTAGTAATCTAAACTTATTTATTAGAGTAAGGGTTAATAATAATATTAGCCTAACTAAATACTATAATATTAGTATAAGTTCCCTTACTAGAGACTTTAATAGGGACTTTAAGGTTTTAATAAGAATAAATTATTATTAAATTCCTATTAAGGTTAATAATAATACCCTTAGATTTAAGAATATTAACCCTAATTAAGGCCTTTACTAAAAGATTATTAACTATATATAATTTACTCTTAATAAAAGTAGTACTTTTATTACTAGGAATATATATTAGTAGCTTAGTATATTTATTAGTATTATACTTCTTACTTCTAATACCTCTTACCTTTATAAGCGTTAGTATTTTAGAGATTTAAGCTTATAGGAACTACTCTAATAGGAAAATCCTATCTATTAGACTTATTATATAACTTATATCTATATAAAGCTTATAAAGTAGGTAGCTAATATCTAGGGTAAATCTAACCTAAGTTATAATAAAATAATATCCCTTAAAGGTATATCCTCCTAAAGTAGTCTATTTAGAAGTACTCTAAATAATAGTCTATAGAAGGCTTCCGCGTTATAGTAGCTATTAAAGCCCTTATTTTATAGTAAATACTATAATAGATATAGTTATATAGAGTGTTATTAGACGGGAACGTCCTAGAATATTTCTAATAACTAAAGGCTTTATTAGATAGCTAGATTATTAGGAAATAGGTTTTAATAGTATTATTATCTTAATAACTCTTAGGATCTTAACTATATTCCTAAGAATTATCTAGGTATTAGCCTAGACTAGGGTTAGTCTGGTTTATAGACTAGTAGTACTTATCCTTATAAGTATTATAAGTTACCTACTTATTATAAGGCTCTTCCTAAGGATTTCTATCCTTAATAGTAGCCTAGTATATATAAGGCTATTACTATACCTAATTATACGGCTTATATAAGCGATTACTATTTAAAGCGTTTAATAGATAGCCTTAACCTAGGTTATAATTCTAGTATTAACTCTACCTAGGTAACGCGTTTCCATTTATAATCTATAGGGGTTATTAAGGACTAGCGATTTATACCTACTAAAGGTTATTATTAAAGTTACCTTAATAGTTTCTATATAGTATAAATAGTATAAATAGTTAGGTAACTAGATTCTAATTATTATAGTTTAGCCTTAGAGCCCTACTACTATAATTAAAACTATTACTACTAAATTAGTAAGGAGGATTATTTAAATAAGAACTATACTTACTTAATTAAGAATCTTATTAATTATTATAATAACTATCCTACTTTATCTTAAAGCCTTTCTTAATAAGGCCCTTATTTTTATAAATATTAACCTAAGTATCCTTCTTATATCTAAGTTCTTTAAGGAGGCCCTTAATTATTAATTCCTTAGTTAATAATAATAGATTCTAATATAATTATCTATCTATATATTTAAATACTAGGAGGACTTAGGCTTACTTTATAGTAGTAATATTAGTATTTTTACTGTTTAGGATAATACTAGAGATATAGTTAGCTAGATCCTATTAATTTTAAGTATCCTTTACTATATAGCAGATATTTTCTAGTAGACTTAGTAACTTACTAGGAGAGTCCTAAAAATATTCCTATAGAGTTATATACTATTTAGTAATACTAGTAGGGTTATTTTATAGCTTAATATAGGTAGTACGTAATAATTAGTTAGTAAACTAATTATTAGCTTTCCTAAGTAGATATAAGTCTAGATTTAATTATATAAGAGTTAGATTTATAGTAGTAGCTTTTACTTTAAATCTATTAGTAAAGCTAAAAATATTATAAGAGATATTATAACTATCTTTAACTTTAACTAGGAGTATATTAGGATCTAGATTAAAATACTTAATATCCTAGGGCTTAAACTAAGGGGTAGTAACTATAGGAGCTAGGACTATAGCTACTATAGGCTAATAAGTTTAATAACCCCCTACCCTAGTATTTATACTCTAGAAAAAGGTAGATATTATATTAAACTATTCGGACGTAAAGCTTCTAATAGGTAAACTCGCCTAGCTAGCCTAGCTATTACTATTACTATTATTATTTCCCCTATTATCCGCTATATATAAAGGCTCTAGCGGATTAGGAAGTTCTAGTCCTATTAGGTAATTATAGATAGCCTCTTTTATTAAGGTTACTCTTATACCTACTAAGGATAGAATAGACTCCGTTAATATTAGTATTAATAAAGTTAATCTAAGTAGTAAATAGATTAAGGTCTCTATTAGAGAGGTAGGTACTAAAGGAGGCTATTATAGATAGTACCTTATAGATAAGGTAGCTTTCTTAAAATAATAATTCGCTACGCGGAACTAACTCTTATTAATAGCCTAATTAGAAGGCTAGGATATTTTATATATATTAAAGAGTTTAATAGGCTCTAAAGATAAAGACCTAGTATAGTACTATTATACTTATAAGGTATTAGAAGAGATATAATTAGTTTATAGTAGTCTAAGATTCCTGTTAATAATAAGTATTATAAGGAAATAGCTAATATTACTAATAATAATAGTATAATTATATCTAGTATTAATAAAATCGTGTAATTAAAAAGTAAGGATAAGGGTTTCTTTATTAGTAGCTAAGATAAGTAGTAAGTAGTAAGCGGGGAAATATCTAGGAAATATCTAAATTTACTTAGTAAAATACTAAGGTTTCTCTAAAAATCCTAATAATCTAATAAAATCCTAATACTATTAGGAGGTAGTAATATATAATAGATAAGGCTCTTATTAATTACGGGTTTTAAAGAGACTTCTATAGATATTATAAGTTATAGAAGGCTTCTTTAACTAGCCTAAACGAGTATTAAATAGAATAGTATATAGAAGACTTATAAGGACTTATACCCTAAGGCTAGTACTATAATAGCTAGTACTATAGATAGCTAGTACTATAATAGCTAGTAGACTATATACGGCTTATTAGTAGTTAATAGTACTAATAGTAGCTAATATAGTATTACTACTATATATTATAACTATAATTATTAATATAGTAAAGTAGTAAAGGTTATAAAGAAGGGAAGCTTCTTATAAGCCTAAGACGTACTTATAGAAGGCTTCTACTCTCTATACTACTAGCTATATAGTAATAATCGTAACATCCTCCTTCTAGAAAGTTATCCCTAACTTTATCTTCTATATATAGATTATATCTATATATTATATAAAATAGTAAATAATCTAGTATAATATAAATACTATTATAATACGCGAATTTAGCTATTAAAAGTAATATAACCTAATTATCTTATTCTTTATTTAAAAATACCTTAAGGTAATATTTTAATATTTAGTTTTAATATTTAGTCTACCTATCTATTTATAAAAAAAAGATAGTACTTAGTTACCTCTTTATTTTTATATAATAATAGACTTCTAACTAATAGGTACTTATAAATAAGGATCCCTAATCTAATATAATACCTATTAGTAAATTATATTATAATATTCTTAAAATAAAATCTCTACTAATTTAATAGTAGTATAAGTACTCTTAATTAGAAAGTATTAGACTATCTTTATATACCTATTAATAATTATAAGAATAGAATTATATATAGAATTTCTATATTTACTAGGTAGTAAGCTTATAATAAAATCTATAAAAGTTCTTCCTAAGGCCTATTAAGTTATAATAAGGATATTATATTATTATAAGGTTTATATCTAGGGGCTTTTATCCTTTAATATATTTTATAAGTTTAGATATATAACTTAGTATCTACTAATATTCCACTCTAATAATACTTATATTAGAGTAATTCTAAGGTTTTTTATAACTTAAAATAACCTATTAAAGTATTATTATAATACCTTATAATAATTTCTATATATAATACTAAATTATCTAATATATAAAGTACTCCTTTAAATTTTAGTAATCTTATTAAATTAACCTTTTAAGGCTATTTAATAGTATTTTACTTAGAAGTTATATACTTTTCCTTATCTTTCTATTTAGTAATAAATAGATTATTACTTTATAATAAGAGGATAAGTTTTTTTAGGGATTCTAATCTAGCTTTATAAGCTATTTTAAGTTTAATAACTACTCTTATTAATACTTATAAGATATATTATTTATAATTAATAACCCTAGTAATAGGATTAAGTAGTATTACTATTATATTACTTTAATACTAGGAAGGTAGCTTTATACCCCTTTTATCTAAATTTTTAGGCTTAGTTAAGGGTTTTTTAAGTCCTCTTAAGCTAGATAAGTTTATATATTTAATTATTTCTTCTATCTACTTTTAACTAGAGATAATACTTCCTAAATTTACTAGCTTATTTTATTAGGTAGGTAGAAGCTAGTTAAATAATATCTTAATATTATTATAGTTAAGTCTATATAATAAAGTATTTATAAGATTCTTCTTATTAGGTTAATATTTAATATTAAAATTATTTATATTTATATTTATATTTTATACTCTATTATCTAGTTACTTAGAGCTAATAAGGGCGGTTTATATCTAACTTATTAGAGGAAACTATAATTTATAAAAGAAAACCTTATCCCCTACTCTACTTATTATTATACTTCTAGATCTTTAAATATTATATACTACCCTTTTTTATATTCTTTATACTATTTTATTCTCTTCTTTTACTAGGGTTACCTATCCCTTTACCCTCTAGTTAGAACCTATCTACTCCTACGCTACCTTAAAGAGTTATTCCCTTATTAGTATAAATTAGTTAAATATACCTTATTAGATTACCTACTTAATTACTACCTTTAACCCTTTTAAAGTTAATATTATCTAATAGAAGTTACTTAACCCCGCCTTTTAAAGTATCTACCTCCTCCCCTTTATATAATTAGGGTAGAATATAAGTATATACTTAATATTTTAATACTTTTATTTATATTTATAACTAGTATTATTAACCCTAGGTACCCTCCTCTTATATAAGAAAGCGCGTAGTCCTATCTTCTTTATATATAATTAGATACTTATAAAGCTCTTAGCCTTAAAAAGGCTTATATAAAGGCTAATTCTTATCTCTTAAACCTCCCCTTTTTATACTACTATCCTTATATAGCTAGGGATACCCTCCTAGTATCTTAGCTACCTCTCTTTTTACTTCTCCTTTACCTACCTCCTTATCTCCTTAGGGGTAGGGTTATTCCTCCTTACTACCTCCCTACCTTTTAGGCTCTAATCTACTATTTTAATATCCCCTCCCCTTATTACCGCCTAGAGGGCTCCCCTTACTTAGGACTACTTCTCTTTTATTAGAGTCTTTATAACCCTCTTTTCTCTTCCCCTTTTCCCTTTTAACCTACGGCGGATCCTTACGTTCCCTTCCTTAATTAGTAGGTAGATCCCTTATATTATTAGTACTTATAATATTAACTAGTTAAGGCCTATCCTTATTAATAGGACCCCTAACTCTACCTCTAATACTTATATATTAGTTACCTTAAAGGCTTTAAGTACTATTCTTAAGTACCTATTTTATATAATTTTTAGTATTATAATACTTACCTTCTTTACCTTTAATATCCTCTTTAAGCTATATTATATCTCTACCGCGTAGGTTATTACTAGCTAGATTATAATATTATATACCTATCTTATCCTATTAAGTATAACGCCTTATATTAAGCTAGTAATAATTAATAAGGCTAGCTTTTATATCTCTATCTTTAACCTTACCCTATTAATATATAGGCCCTACCTTAATTTATTATTAATATAGAGTTTAAGGACTTATATTAACGCCTTAAGGCGTACTACTACTATTTTAAAGTCTACTATTACCTTTATATTAAATCTCTCTAGGCTCCTTAATAAGTAGACTAGCTTATACTTATGAGGGGTAAAGGTTACCTTATATATATTTACTTAATAAAGGTATATCTTATATACCTTTACTAGGATTTTATAATTCTCTTTAATATTTTTATTATATATTATTAGGTAAATATTATTAATAAAGCCCCTAATTTATACCTAGAGTTTTATCCTTACGTATTCTTTTATAAGTAGGGAGTTAAAAAATAAAAATAATAATAATAATATTAGGGATCCTTAAGGGATCCTAGTCTCTACTATCTTTATTCTACTTATCTCCTAGCCTAATATAATTATTATAACTCTTTCTATTAAGAAGCTTTATACCTACCTTATAATAAGGGTTAAGACCCCTTTCTTCTTTAAGTTATAAAGTAACCTTTTATAAGAGATATTATTAAAGGCCCTTATAATATCTAATAATAATATACTTATTATATTAGATTTATTATAATTTTATATTATATATACTACCTCTATTATTATCTTAAGAGATATTATTATTAACCTTCCCTTCTTTACTCTTATCTATTATAAGGGTAGTAGCTTATATTCCTTTATAAGGTTACCTAGCTTCTTTATAATAACTACCTTTAATGCCTTCTTTAAGGTATTAAGTAGGGTAATTAGATAATATAACTTTAACTCTAAGTAATCCTCTTTCTTTAACTTCTTTAAGATAATTATATTAGCCTTCTTAAACTCTATTACGTAATATCTAACCCTTAGATACGCCTAGAATAAATATATAAAGCTAAGTAGTAGCTCCCTTTCTACTATCCTTAAGAACTTATTTAAGATCCTATTTATCCCTAGTATTTTATCTTATTTTAGCCTATTAATTACCTTATAAACCTCCTTCTTAATAACTCTTATATTTATTATTAGCGGTATCTTATATTAAAATCCCTAGATATTACTTAGATCTACCTTTAGGGGTAGGGGGAAGAAGGTCCCTTAGAAGATATCTACCTTCTCTTAAAATAACTCTACCTTAAGACCCTCCCTATCCTTTCTAAGGGTAGGGAACTTTAGGAGTTCTTAAGGTAGTATACTTCTCTCTTAGCCCTATTTAACTAGCCTTTAAAGTCTATTAGGTATTTAAGACGCCTTATATACTACCTCTTTAAAATAGAGTATCTTTACTTTCTTTAATACCCTCCCTTTAGTCTTCTAGGCCTCTTATTATACCTCTAGACTCCTCTAGCTTCTCTTATAATTATACTTTACTCTAAGCTTTAGCGCCGTCTTTATAACCTTTATATAATCTAAGTTCTAGAAGGACTTTACCTCTAGGGAGGGCTTTACTTATAATACCTCCTTTTTTATAATTTCCGCTAGGCTTTAGAGTATTTTAGCTAGGTAGCTATCTATCTACCCCCTAATTATTAGCTCTCCTTCTAGTAATAAATATTAAAGGGCGCCTACTTACCTCTTTATCTCCTTTAAGTCTATTAACTTTTATATCTTTTATAATTATAAAGCTACTACCTCTACCTTAAGGCTAACTTTAATATATATTAGAATATAATTAAACTTATAATAGAGGTCTAGCCTAATATAATATTCTAGTAGTATTTACTTAATAGCTTTTATTATAAATATTAGATTAATAGTACTTTCTACTTTCCTTACCCTCTAAGTTATTATATCCTCTAGTAGGGTAAGCTCTATTCCCCTTTCTTTTATAATATTTATTAATATATCCGCTACTTTATAATATATATATCTATCCCTATTATTCTAATTTAAGTAATAGAGGTTAAAGTCTCCTATTAATATATATTCCCTAAGTTAACTTAGCTACTCCTTTACCCTTAATAATATAAAGGGGCTATCTATTAAGGTCTTAAACTTTAGGCTAAGGTTATATATATTATATATCTAGAGGCGCGCTAGTACTCCCCCTTTCTTCCTTATAACTTATATCTCTAGGGAGTATAAGTCCCCTAATATAAATTTAACTCCCTATTTATTAATATTCTAATACTTATTTATAAAGAAATATATCCTTATATCCCTCCCTACCTTATATACTAGGTAAAATACTCCTCTACTTAGGTTATATATTAAACCTATCCTCTCTATATATAATAGCTCCTAAATAGCTAGGATATCTATTTATTATACCTCTTTATCTTTTAATAGCGCTATTATTATTATAATCTACTCCCTTTATATATTATATTATAATAGTTTTATTATCTTTTATACCCTTATAAGGATCTCTATTAGATATCTCTTATAACCTCTATTCCCTTAATAATTAAGGCCTCTTATACTAGTATTTCTTTTAATATCTATTTATTAGGCTTAGGTATATATACGCCTTACGCGCCACCTTATAACCTACTTTAAGTAACCTTCCTTAGAAATATAGGGTAACGTCCTAGTAACGGGAGGCCTAGATTAAACCTATACTTAGTAGATATATATCTTCCTAGCTATCCCCTATTATTCTTCTAAGTTCCTTAGAGATTAGTTCTACTAATATAGTAGGCCTACTACCTAATCTATTAGTAGATTTATACCTATTATTAAATCCTATAATATAACTCTATATCTTTTATTACCTAATACGCCGCTATAGAGCTAGCGGGTATAAGCCTTATAGTTCTAATCTCTCTCCCTTTCTAAAGGAAAAGGCCTAGAGTTATTATTATATTAGGTTTACCTTATAATAATTAATAGGCTAAAAGTAATAACTAAGTAGAACTACTACTATATAAAATATTACTAGAACGCCGTTATAGCGCCTTAATAGAAGGAGGACTCTTTACTTCTTCTACTCTAGATAAGCTAGAATAGCTACTAGAGGAGGCCTAGAATAAAAATTATTATCTTAAATAATAAAATAAATTAGCTATATTACTAGCTTGTAATAAAGTACTTTATAATTCTTAAGTTAATATTAACCTAGGAGTTTAGAATATTACTATTTTAGCGCCGTCTTAACGTGCTTATATATACGTACTTCGCCCTAAAAGGATAAGACCTTATAAAGGATCCTTTAAAGGGGAGTACTTATATTAATTCTATAAAGTCGACGTTAAATTTATTATAAGTCTAGAGTATTTTATTATAAATAAGTCCTATATAGCCTATTATATAAACTCCCTAGAAGAGGACCCTAAAGCTTAATAATATACCTATTTTAGGAGTTATAATCTTACTAATATTATATTTAAATTCTTTAAGAGGTTTCTACTTAACTTAATTATAGATCTAGCGAGCTACTATCTCCTTACTTATAAAAAGTAGGAGTAGGTACGTTAATATAATAATTAAAAGGTCTTAAATTTTAAGGCCTATTTAAAGGAGTTAGAGTCTTATTTACTACCTTTTAATAAAGAGTATAAGGCCTATATTTTCCTTATAAAGCTTTATAGTAAGTTAAAGAATAAAATTCTTAGTATTAGTAAAATTACTAAGTAGTATAAAGAGATATTCGCTTAGGCTATTATACTAGAGAATACTCTAGAATATAAGCGCTATATAGGTAGCTTCGGTTCTTAAGGAAAATCTTAGGGTAGGTCTTAGCTAAAATTAAAAGGCGGTAATAAGTCCTTAGAAGACTAGGTTATAAAGCCTAAGGGTTTTAATAGTAGTAGTAGTAAGTAGTCGCGCTTTAAGGATAATACCTTAAAAAGGAAGGCTAGGCCTAATATTAGGATAGATCTTATAGTCTATTTTTACTATAGTAAAGAAGGTTATATTAGATTAAATTATATTAATCTTAATAAGCCTTAAGCTTATTTTAGTATTAGTATAGTATTAGTAAAAAAAGAACTAGCCCCTTAACTACCTTAAAAGAGGGGTAAGAAGACTAATTAATAGAGGTAATATTATTAATCCTTATAAAGGGTTAGGTAGAGTTATAATACTTTTAAACTCCGGGTTATACCTAAATTTAATTTTATAAAAGTTTATAATCTAATAGGATCTAAAGCCTTATAAAGCTATCTTATTATAGGTATAAGCGCTTAGTAGAAGCGGTATATATATCTATAGAGCCTACTAGTTATATTACTAGTTAGTAGATAGCTATAGTTATAGAAAGGAGTATACTACTCTTTTCTATATAGTAGATTAAAAGGGCCTTAATATTATTTTAGGTATACTGGGATTAAAATAATAGTATATACTATTAGATCTAGAGGCGGATTACTAGCGCTTTAAAGTTAATTCTAGTATATTATAAGTTAATAAGCCCTAAGTATTCACCTAAAATATTAGGAAAGAGCTAAATATATTTATTATTATATACGCTAGTATAGCGTCTAGTAAATAAGAAGTCCCCTAACTCCCTAGGGAATTAAAGGCCTTTACTAATATCTTTTCTAGTAAGAAAGCGGGTACCTTACTTATTTTTAAGGAGGATAACCACGCTATAGATCTTATAGAAGGTAAAGAACTACTATATAAGCCGCTTTATAATTTATCTTAAACTAAACTAGTGGAGCTACGGCGCTACCTTAAGGATTTACTTTAAAAGGGGATTATTTACCGCTCTATCTTATTAGCCGGAGTACCTATTCTCTTTATACTAAAGAAGGATAGTAGGCTATATCTATATATAGATTATAGGGGGTTAAATATTATAACTTTAAAGAATAGATACCTATTACCTCTTATTACTAAGATATTAGACCGCTTATATAGTTCTAAGGTTTTTATAAAGTTAGACTTAAAGGATACCTATTATTAGATTTATATTAAGGAAGGTAATAAATAGAAAACTACTTTCTAAACTTACTATAACTACTTTAAATATTTAGTTATACCTTTTAGGCTCGCTAACGTACTAGCTATATTTTAAGCCTATATTAATAGGGCCTTAGTTAGTCTAATTAATATAACCTATATAGTATACCTAGATAATATTCTTATTTATAACTCTAACCTAGCGGATTACTAGTAATATATTTAGTAAGTACTAGAACGGTTATATTAGTTTTCCCTATACGCTAATCTAAAAAAGTACTAATTTAGTATTAAAAGGGTTAAATTTTTAGGGTTTATTATCTTAACTAATAGTATTAAGATAGATCTAGAGCGTATAATAATAATTAGGGACTAGCCTAAGCCTAAGACCTATTAGGATACGTAAGTCTTTTTAAGCTTTATAAATTTTTATTATTAGTTTATTTATAGCTACTCTTATATAACTAAGCTACTTACTAGCTTACTTAAGAGTAGTAAGGATAGTAAGAAAATAGGTCCTTTAGATTAGACTATTACTACTAATAGAGTATTCTAATTATTATAGGATACCTTTATATTAGCGCTATTTCTACGCTACTATAACCCTATAAAGGCCTTAAGAATAGAAATAGACGCTTTAAATTTTACTATAAGTACTATCCTATTTTAATAGGATAAGGATAGTAACTAGCGACCTATTATATTCTAGTCTTAGAAGATAATTAACTTAGAATAAAACTATAAAACCTATAATTAGGAGCTACTTACTATTATAACGGTAATAAAATAGTAGTAATACTACCTAGAAGGAAGTGCTTTTATAGTTAAGGTATAAACTAATTATAATAACCTAAAAGGCTTTATAAAGTAAAAGTAATTAAACTCTAGGTAAGCTAAATAGGCGTTTAAGCTCGCTACCTATAACTTTAAGATATTCTATTACCTAGGGAAGTTAAACCCTACTAACGCGCCGTCTCGCCGACCTAATTATAAGGGAAAATTACCCCTAAATATAAAGCTCTTACTAACGCTATAAAATAAGCTTACTTTATAGAAGAATAATAGTTCTAAAGAAATATAAGCTATTATTACGGTTATAACACCTACGTTTAAAATTATAGGTATTTAGGTTATTATCCCTAGAAAGGATATTATAGATATTCTAGACTTAGCTTATAAGGATACTTAAAGGCCTATAAAGACCTTAATTTATAACTTATAAAAATATAATAATTAGGTAAAGTCCTTTTTAGAAGCGCCTACTAAACGATATTACTATAGATATTCTAAGGCCTAGAGTTTAGACTCTAATAGGCTATTAACTTATAAAGGTCATCCTTATATTCTAAGGGATAAAGCCCTACGTATTAAACTAATTAATCGCTATTATAATAATCTATTATTAGGATATTTTAGTACTAAGAAGACGTATAATCTTCTTATATATAAATACTATTAGAATAGTAGTATAAAATAGGTTACTAAGTATTATTAAACTTATAATATCTATTAAAGAACTAAGTTACTACGCTATTATACTTATAGTGAATTAAGTTTATTACCTATTACTACTTAACTATAGAAAGAAATATCTATAAACTTTATTACAGGGTTACCCCTAAGTAAGGCTAAGGGAATTATCTATAATTCTATCCTTATAATTATTAATTATTTTATAAAAATAGTTAGGTATATACCTATTATAATAATAATTAATACTACTAAGCTAGTAGATATATTTTATAATAAAATTATTTACTGCTATAATATACCTAATAGTATTATAAGTAATAGGGGTTCTATCTTTATAAGTACCTTTTAGTTAGTAGTCTATTTTTACTCTAAGATAAAACGCTACCTAAGTATAGCCTTTTACCTATAAATTAATAGGTAGACTAAGTATTAGAATTAGGTATTAAAATACTACTTACATGTATTCACTAATAATAAGTAAACTAATTAGGCTAGATAACTACTTATAACTAAATTTATATATATAAATAGTATTTATTCCTCTATTAGAACGATACCGTTTTTTCTTATATATAGTTATTACCTGGAAGTTTATTAGGAACTTAAGGACGAGTCCTTAGAAGGGAGAATACCTACTATAAATAATAGAGTTAGAATATTATAAGTTATAAGGGATAAAGCTATAAAACGCCTTTAGGCCGCCTAAGCGTCTTAAGTAAAGTACTATAATTAGAACTATAAGCTATAGATATATAATATTAGTAATTTAGTAATATTAGTTATAAAGAACCTAAAGTGATAACGCCTAAGTAAAAGGTTAGCTTATAAGTATATAAGACTATTCTAGGTTATTAATAAGGTCGGTATATAGGCGTATTATCTACTATTACTACTATTATATAAGATCTATAATATATTCTATATATTACTAATTAATCCTTACTACTAAAGAGACTACTCTCCTATAGCAGATATCTTTATATAAGTACCCGAACTTATTAATAATAAGGAATAATAGGAGCTAGAAGAAATTATTAATAAGGTTAATAATTAATAAAGTATCTAGTATAAAGGTAAGTAGACTAGTTAGGGTAGTAAATATAATTAATAGGTACTAGATAAGGACCTTAATAGGTCTTATAAACTAATAAGAGCCTATAATATATTAGCGTAATTAAAGTATAAATAAAATATTAAATATATTCCTATATTAAATAAGCGGCGATAATATAATAAGTTATAATATAAGTTAAGACTATTATCTTTATATATATTATATAATAATTAATCTCTTATATATAAGTATACTTATAAGTATAGTAATATAGTTTAAAAATATTCTTTATTAATATTTTTTAAGGAGTTAAGCCGTTAGTAATATATTATATTAGAAGAATACTTTTAATCTTAATATAATTTAATAAGGATACTAGGGATATATTAATAAAAGATAAGCCTAGGTATCTTATACCTAATAAATAACTTAGGTAAATAAGATATATAAATAACTTATCTACGCTAAAGTATAGTTATAAACTAACCTTTAATTATTAAACCCTTTAAAGTCTAAAGGCTTTATAAGGTCGGGATTATCTAGTATATTCTTATACTACTAAATACAATTAAGTTTAATCTAGAGGAGTTCTACCTAACTCTCTAACTTATTATTCTATATATTTAACGTATTAATTAAAGCTTATAAGTTAGTAATAATATTAGGCGCTAACCTAACTATTATAACTATCTACTTATAGGCTTTCTACTATTAAGTTATCTTCTTACTAAGCTTCTTTCTCCTTATTAAATATATATCTACCTAGCTAGTCCTAGTAATAGCGCGTATAGATTTCCTTACCTTCCTCTAAAAGGGAGCTAGGATCTATTATAATAAGTACTTGCGCTATTATAGAACTAAAGGGTTAATATACTTACCTCTATATAATAATTAATACTATAATAACTATTAGTATACTAATAATAAAGGGGAGTATTACCTTATTTATAATTATCTAAACCCTTTATAAAATAAGTCTTATAGGGAAGAGATATACTATATAAGTTAGTAAGCTATTATATAGTATATATAAGTAAATATACTTAAAATAAGTTAATATTTATATATAATATTAATATATTAATAAATATAACGCGATATTAATAAGATATTATAAGTACTTATAAGAGAAATATTATATATAATATATAATAAGAATACTATATATATTAGTAAATATATTTCATAATATTATTAAGCTAAAGTAAGTACTTATAAGAGAGGTTAAAGTAGTTATAAGAAGTTTTAAATATTAGGATAAGAACTTTATTAATATCCTACGGCGCTATCTTAGTATAGTTTCCTTTAAAGCTATTTAAATTATAATAATAATAATAAAGGTTCTATCTAATTTTATAACTAATATATTAGAGTAACGCGTTACTTATTATATATTATATTTATAAATATTTAGTCTATTATTAATAATAAAGTATACGCGCCTACTAGTTAATATTACCTTCTTATTCCTATATTATTATTAATATATATTACTAATACTTATACCTAATAAGTTATTCCCCGTTAGTATATAGTAATATTAATTATATAAAAGTATTATATACCTTAATACTTAAAATTAATAAGCTAAGTATCTAACTATATATTAAAGGTATTTAGAATAACTCTAAATTATATTATATATTATCTTAGTATAATTAAAAGATATAAATAATTTATTAATATACTCTATTACTAACTATTATATAATATTATTACCTCCTTATAAAAGGTTTTAATACGCGCGTCCGGCCTAGCTAATATTAATATTATATTAACGGTAGTATATTAAATAACTCTTTTCCCTTATTTTTCTTATATAGTTTTAAGGTTTTTTAATAAGTATTCTAGTTAATCTTATTAGCCCTAGGGACTAGGGCCTAGGAGGGGAGGTACTTATTAGGCTTAGGTGTATATACGCCTTACGCGCTACCTTATAACCTACTTTAAGTAACCTTCTTTAGAAATACGGGGTAATATCCTAGTAATAGGAGGCCTAGATTAAACCTATACTTAGTAGATATATATCTTCCTAGCTATCCCCCGTTATTCTTCTAAGTTCCTTAGAGATTAGTTCTACTAATATAATAGGCCTACTACCTAATCTATTAGTAGACTTATACCTATTATTAAATCCTATAATATAACTCTACGTCTTTTATTACCTAATACGCCGCTATAGAGCTAGCGGGTATAAGCCTTATAGTATTAGCCTATCTTTATTACTTAGAGAGTAATTAGCCTTCCTAGCCTATTCTATAATATTACTACTAGTAGTAGTATAATTCCTCTTTCCCTTATATCCCCTTAGGAACCCGTTTATATTATAACCTTATTAAGGTCCTTAAACCCTAATATAAGCTTCCTCTTCTTCCTTACTACTACTATTATCTACTCTCCTTAGGGCTACTTCTAAGTATCTTATTACTTATTTCCTCTTATAAAGCCCTTATATAACTTCTTCTTATTTTCTACTATCTTCTAGTAGAGTTTATTTAACTCCCTTACCTTAATTATATACCCTTACTCCTAGGCCGTATAATTATTCTTCTTATAATTATTATATCTTTTAATCTCCCCTTCCTTTACTTTATATTCCCTTAAGTTATACCTACTAGTATAGATCTTATATTATATTAGGCTCTTATAATATCCTATTATATATTTATACTATTAGTAGTTAAAGTATTATATTATAACCCCGTTCCTCTCCTACCTCTTATACTTTAAGAGGTTATACCCCTCTACTAAGCCCTTCTTAATTACTTTATCTACTATCTCTAGTATAAGGAGCTCTAATAATAGTAAGGCTTTCTCTTTCTCTACCTCTCCCTCTCTCCTCTCCTATATAACTACTTATAACTAGGCTACCCTTATAATCTTTAACCCTAGGAGGTTCTTTTTATTCTATTAGATAATTACCTCCTTTACCTCCTTTTATTTTAATATATCTACTACCTTCTTTAATACCTTATATATTATAACTAGGAAGGTTTATCTTAGTACCCTTATTAACTTATATACCTTCCTTACTTAATTATTATTCTCCTCTAGCTCCTCCCTTACCTCTATCTCTATTATAAATAATATAAGGTTACCTCTAACTAGGTATCTTACTATTATAATCTCTTATATCCTTAGGAATATAATTATCTTAAATCTCTCTATTAACTACTCCCTAGTAAGTGCCCTCGCTATTTCTCTCTTAATCCTATCTTTAATCTAGATTATTAAGGTCCTAGCCTTCCTAACTTTTATTACTTTAAATCCCTTCCCTATAATATTACCTATTATTATTATAATAAATATCCCTTAAGGGCTTATATTACCTATTTTTATACCTATTAAGCTCTAGCTAGCTATCTACGCCTAGCTCCTTCTACCCCCTTATATTTTCCCTTCCTAGGATTACTCTTCTACTATTTTCTTAAACTTATATACCTCCTTAAGCTATTAATCTACCTTTATAATAAACTCCTTTATATATTTAAGCCCTACCCCTACTATCTATCCTATCTTATATATTATTCCTCTCTTTAACGCGTCTTATATAATTATTATAACTTCTAAGGCCTTTATTAATATTCTCCTAACGCATATTCCTTTATTTTTAAGTTCCTTCCCCCCTACTAGGCTTCCTAGCCCCTACGCGGGTATCCCTCCTCTACTCCTTAGCCTACTACCTCTACTACTACTACTACTTATAATTCCTTCCCTTATACTATATCCTAATATTAGGACTCGTCTTACCGTACGTTAAAGTAATTTTAGATTAAGTTTTTAATTTCTTTAAAATAATTATCTCTTATATTAAAGTTGTATAATTAAATAAATAGCTTATTTAGCTTAATAACTATTTAATTACTTTACTTATATAAATTCCCTAAGATTATTATAGTTTATAAGTACTTTAATAGTATAATAACTACCTTTTATATAGTATTACTATTACTTAAAGGCTTTAATAATTATTAATAGCTCTTAATTATATATCTTATATCTAGTCTTAGTAGGTATTAATTTATAAGACTAGAAAGTTATTAGATATTAAGCCCTATTATTATCTTATTAGAATAAGATAGTAATTATAATAAAATTAGATATATCTATTTTAATCTAAATTTTCTTATTAGGATTAAAATATTTTAAGATAGGTATAATTATAAAGGTATAATATAGATTATAAAATACCTTCTCTTTACTAGTACCTTATATAAATAGTCTTAACTTTTTCTTATCTTTACTACCTTTTAAAAGGCTAGTTAAGGGGGATACTATTTATTAATAGTAATATATAAAATATTAATAGAAGTTTATAAATCCTAAAAATATTTAGACTTCCTAATATATAATTAATACTAGCTAGTCTTAGATAGTAAATACCTTATAACTATCTATTAATATACTATTAATACTTATAATAAACCTAAGGAATTTTATTAAATTAATATAAAATTTATATTTCTTTTAATTTATATAGAGTTAAAACTTTTATAACTACTTAAGTACTTAGTAGATATATTACTTATAACTTAAGATATCTTCTAAATAAATTAAAATATTATTAAGGTATATTATATAAGTTATATCTACTAGGCCTATTAAAGCTCTATTGATATAAGCTTAGAATATAGCTAGGGTATTTATTAACTTAAATAATATAACTATATATTTAGAGTAGTTATATTATATATAAAATACTATCTTCTACTTATTACCCTTATAAATATAAATCTTATAATAGGTATCCTTAAGGTCTAAATTAATAAATATCTTTATACCTTATAAGTAATTAAGTATTTTATTAATTAAAGGGAGAGGATAATAATTCTTTATTATTACCTTATTTAACTTATAATAGTTAATATATAAATATAAGCTACTATCCTTCCTTAGTATAAATAAAATCGGAGCCTTAGTAGAGCTAGTAGACTCTTATATTTAATCCTTTAACTTAGTATTATCTAAGTAAATATATAGAGTTTCTAACTCCCTTTATAATAAATTATAAATAGGCTTATAAGAAGGCTTATAACTATCTATATTAATAATATAATCCCTAGGCCTAAATAGGGGTAGCTATCCTACCTCCTTATTTAAAAAGATATCTAAAAAATTATAAAGACTTTTAAGTAGCTTTAATACTTTATTATTAGAGCTCTAGGTTTCTGTCTAGAATAACCTAGTATAAATAATAGTATAAATTACTAATTTATCTTTAAGAGTATTTATAAATACTTATAACTCTAGGATATATATACTAGTAGAGTCTAATAGAAATTACTACTTTTAACTCCTTAGATCTACTTATACCCTAGCTTCTAATAAGGTAGGTATATTAAGAATAATAAATAACCCCTTCTTCTTAATTATATAGAATATACTAGTATACTAACCTAGCTATCCCTAGCTATTAATAAGGTAGTACTCTACCTAGTATATATTATAGTAATAGCTTAACTAGTTATTTATCTATTTAAGAATTAATAGCTAATAGCCCTTTAGAGGTTTTAGGTTATATTATTTAGTAAAGCTTTAGGAGATAATATTAATCTCTACTCCTATATTTATTAAAAAGTCTATATAGTCTTATATACTTTATATATTAATAGAACTAGTAACATTAATATTATAAATTAGTAATAAACCCCTTTTAATAAGTAAGCACCTTAGTATTAAGGTTTAAATAGAGGCGCGCTTCCTTTTTTTAATTTAATAGTCCCTTTTTTAATAGTATTAATAGGTATTATATTTAAGTTCCTAGGTATCCTAGGCTTATAATAGTCCTTATTATAATACCCCTTCTTTTTATAATTAAAATATATTAACCCTTTCTTAATATCTAATAACTTATTATAATTATTAGTAGGTTAAATACTTCCTACTTTTATAGAAGGATTAATACCCCTATCTTAACTTCCTTTCCTCTTTTAACCTTTATTCTACTTATTAGAATAATCCCCCTTTTTAATAATATAACTATTACCTATTATTATTCTAATATAATATTACTAGTTATTCTCTAACTAAGTAGTAAGGGTAATTAGGTTTTCTTTAATTATAAGGAGGTCTTAATAGTTTATAAGAGCCTTTTAAAGGTTTAAATATAACTTTAAAAAGAAGTTAATCCGCTAATATTCCTTTTAAAAAGGAGGGATCTATAATTTAATCCTACTTAAATATATATTAAAGCTTTATATTAACTAGTTAGGGTTCTATTATATATTTAAATATAATTATATATTATAAAGCTAGTAGTTTACTAGGTCCTTAATAAGGTTTAATAAGTACTAAGTAAAGTACTCTTAGGTAACTACTCTCTTTAATAATAACTTTTTATAATAATTTTATAACTTAGTAGGTTTACCTTTTAAGAATTATATAACCTAAGTAACCTTTATAAACTTAGTTAAGAATTTATTAAATATTAATTAAAATATAATATCTATAACTTAATACTATTTTTTATACTTATATATATTCCTCCCCTTGTAAAAGGATAAGTCCTTAGGTTTTAAGTAGCTTCTATAGTATTAATTATTAAGTTCTTCTAACTAGCCTCTAATAGACTAACTTAGGGTAAAACTATTAAAGATAGATCTTACCTTAAGGTCTAATATACCTTATATATTAATACCCTAATTTAGAGGGTAGTCCTTTATTAAGCTTAGTCCTAACCCTTATTATATCCTACTTAATAATCCCCTAGTAATTTATTATAGATTTAATAAGGCCCTGTCTACTTTTATTTATAATTAAATTATTCTTTCTTAAATACCTTAAAGCTTTCTTTCCTTTATTAACTACTCTCCTTTAATTTTAATAATAGTAATAAGTTTATTAAGTATAATTATACTAGTAAGGGTTTTATTAAAAAGTTTATTACTAAGTATATTATTTATTACTTTAATATTTCTTATATTAAACTCTAGTATTATAATAATTTTATTATACTAGACTTTTAATATATTTTTATTTTATTTAGTATTAGATATCTTTATATTATTATATTATTATAATCCGGACTATCCCCCTTTAAAGGTAGAGAGATTAGAACTATTAAGAACTAGACTAGAAGGCTAGTTCTTAAAGGCTAGAATAGATAGTATAAACTATTAATAAATAGGTAGTATTATAAAGGTAGACTTAATACTCTAGTAACTTTATAGTTATAAAAGAACTAATTTCTACCTTCTAAAGAGGTAGAGGGAGGACTATTTAAATACCCCTTAAGGAAGCTATCTAGCCTCTTAGATATCTAGATAAAAGGATATCTATTAGATAATAAGAGGCTAAACTAGTAACGCTAGGATATTACTAGTAAGCCGTAGTTATACTAACTAGATATATTAAGATATTCTAATAAGCTAATAGCCTTTTTAATACTAATAGCTCTTAACTCCTCCTTAAGAGGATTAAGCTATTAGACTCTAAGGTAAGACTAGTAGTTACTTTAAGAGTAGGAATAAATAAGTCTTTAATATAATAGCTCCTAGACTTTAATATAATAGGGTATACTATTATAAGCCCTATTAGAGTATATTAAAGCTATTTATATATAATAACTATTAGGGATACTTATATTACTTATAAATAATTTAAGAAGGAGGAGAAGATAATATATATCCTTTATAATAATAGTACTTTTAACCTTAAGAAATATACTACCTTAATAATTACTCGCCCCCTTTTACTTTAGGGAAGAAAAGCTCTATTAGGCTTAGATATAAACTCCTTACCTCTACCTCTAAATCCTTCTATAAGTAAGAAGTCCTTAAAGGCTAGTATTTTAAAGATTAAAAAGCCTACTATTAAGACTAATAAGCCTTTTCTAAACCTAAAAGCTCCTCTTAAGGTAATTAATAGAGAAATATATATAATTAGTACTATAAGCTTAAAGAGATCTATTAAACCCTTATAAGATATATTAATAATACTACCCCTCTATTATTAGACCTAAGTTAATATAGAACTACTAGATATTACTAATACCTATAAGTTATTCTTACGCCTTAGAGAGGCTTAGACTAACCGTCGAGTCGGGATTTAGTACTAAGATTTGGTACCGACCGAATACTCGGGTTAGGGTCTTAGTACCGACCGAAATACTTAGTACCTACTTCCGGTACTAACTCGCTAAGGCCTCGATACCTTGGCGAATTAGGTTGATCTAACTCGAATTACTAAGGTATCGCCAAGACGCCAAGACCCTAATAAAATAGTAAGGAACCCCAAATTTTTTGTAGAATTACCCCTATACTAAAAATAGATTTTTTTTAATTAGAATTCTAATACCCCTTCTAGTTCCCTAGGGATATACATTACCTTTTTACATTACCTTAAAGAATTACCTAGGCTAGGCTAGGTAATAATAATAATAATGCTTAGTAATATAGTAATAAATTATAGATATAATAGTAAATACTATTATATATAGAAAATATTAGTAATATTATAGTTATTATTTCTATAGGAATAGCTAATTAGCTATTATCTTTTTATATTACCTTATTTACTATTAAGAATTACCTAGTTAGTAATAATAATAATACTTAGTAATCTATTAATAAGTCCTATATATAGTACGAAATATTATAATAAATAAAGAATATTCTTAATATTATAGTTAATATTTTCCTAGGGATATATATTACCTTCTTGTATTACCTTATTTACTTTTAAGAATTCCCTAGGTAGTAGTAATAATAATAATACTTAGTAATATAGTAATATATCCTATATATAATAGTAAATATTACTATAAAAAGAAAATATTACAAATATTATAGTCGTTATTTTCCTAGGGATATATATTACCTTTTTACATTACCTTATTTACTTGTAAGGATTCCCTAGGTAATAATAATAATAATAATTAGAAAAAAAAATAGGAAATATAGTAAGAAATACTACTAAAAATAGAAAACATTACTAGAGAGAAAAGTCTTAGCGATTCAAGTTAATACTTCGGTACTAATACTTAGTACCTACCTTAGTACTAACTCGAGGTACTTAGTACTAGATTTTAGTATTAAATCGCTAAGACTCGAGTCGGGTACCCGACTCGAGTTCGAAGTACCGACTCGACGCGGTTAGTCTAGAGAGGCTAATAGGGCCTTAGCTTAAATAAATAAGGTATTTAAAAACCTTATTACTAAGTATATTAAGGTAGTAAACTACGCGGAATAGCTAGATATATATATTATAGTCTAATCTAATATACTTATCCTAATAAAAAAGATAATTAATAAGATACTACTAGTATTTATTATATTAGTAATAAAAGATAAGTAGGTATAAGTAGATATTAAAGATACTACTATATATAATTTATTAAGAGTAATTTAAAGGAGTTAGTTAGTACTTATTTTATAATTTATAATAGTAAGATAATTAGGGAAGATATAGGATTATAGCTAGATACTACTTATATATTTAAATATAGTCCCCCTCTTTATTATAATACCCTAGAGGCCTTTAAGGCTTTTATAAAAGAGGTATAAGATATAAAGGATCCTTTAAAGTAGTTAATAAGCTTCTATCTAGTATAATTAGCTGCTAATATCCTTAAGGATAACTTCTTACTCTAATAGGCTAATTTCTACCCCTTATAAGGGTTATAAGGAATAAGAGGAGGAATTATAAATAGTAAGTAGGTAGTAATTAGAGCTAATAGAGTAGGAAGGAGCTATTAGGTATAAGCCGTTATTAGGCCTATAGTATTATAGCTCTTATATAGCTAAGAATTAAGACTATTATAATAATAATACTATATACTATAAGTATAATATAAGATAGCTACTATATTTTAGCCTGTAAATATAATAGTAATAGCTATATTATATATACTAATATACTAATTTAAATTATTCTAATAGTATTAGATACCTAATAATAAGATAGATATTTCCCTCTATTTAGACTAATATTAGATACGTTAGTAGGTAAGGTAAATAGTAGGAAGTATATTAGATATATTAGTTAGTAGGTAGCCTGTAAATATAATAGTATTAGCTATATTACTAATAGATTAATTTAGACTATTCTAATAGTATTATATACCTAATAATAAGACGGATATTTCCTCCTATTTAGACTAATATTAGATATATTAGTAGGTAAGGTAAATAGTAGAGAGTATATTAGATATATTAGTTAGTAGGTAGCCTATAAATACGATATATTAGTAAACTAGGAAACCTATAAATTATAAAAATATGCGTATTTTACGTATATAATTAGCTAAGCTTATATATTAGTCCTAGAGCTTAAAATAATACTATAAGTTAAAAAATACGTATTTAATAACTTTTAGAAATACTAGGTAATAGGACTAATAGGGGATAAGTCCTACTAATTAGCTATAATATAACTATATTAGGCTAGTACTAACTAGGTAATTATTATAAGGTACTAAGTCTTATTAGTAGTTAATAGTACTAATACTTAGACTAACTATTTTTTTAGTACTTAGGAGTTGTTTTTAGTATTAACTCGAATTATTAAACTACTTATAGCTAGCTTATACCTTATATAGGTTTAGCGTTATATAAATTTATAAATTTAATTCTAAATTTAATTCCTTGTAGTTAGTCTACTAATACTTAGTAGGAGAAATAATCGCAGGCGTAATATAAGTATAGGAAACGGGGCTAGGCTAGGGGGGGTACCCTACGCGTATACAAATTATATGAATCAACTGTATTTAAACCCTATATTACGCTAGCGTTAACGACGTAGCTACTATAACTCTAGCGAGCTTCCCGTTTCTTCCTAGTACTAGAGGAAAATCACGGCTTTAAGGCCTTAAATCCGGATTTTCTATATTTAGGACTTTTAAGCTAGAATAAAAAAAAACCCTGAAATTTTCCTATTTATTACTAGTATTTTACCTGAAAAAAGCGCTTTTAGTAGATTTAGTAGTTTAGATTTTCTATATAGGTCCCTAGTTTACTAATATAGTATTAGCTATATTACTAATAGATTAATTTAGACTATTCTAATAGTATTATATACCTAGTAATAAGACGGATATTTCCTTCTATTTAAGCTAATATTAGATATATTAGTAGGTAAGGTAGTAGAATAGATAATTTATAAATAATAATAGAATTTTTATTATTTATAATCTATATTCTAGCTGTTAGCGTATAAAATTTAGTACGTTAATCTATTTATTTAGATATATCTTTTAAACTACTATACTAATTTCAGTTCTTTTTAAAGTATTTAATACTTTAAGATAAGGTAAATTATATATTTCATCCTAAAAATTATATAATAGATAGGTATATATATAGATAGAATACGAAGAAACTTAGGACTTTTTATATTTACTATAATTAGCGCTAGTCCTAGAGAGGTAACTAGAGGACTTATTAACTAATTAATAAGTAATAATAAGCTTAGGGTCTAAATCATAGATATTCTATTATAGTAAAGAAGATTAACTTATTTCTAAAACTAAAGAAATCTATCTCTATTAGATTAATACTAAAGGCTAATATACTAATATACTAATAAAACCTATTAGCTCTATTAACTTTAGCCTAGCTAGATAATAATAAGGACTAGCTCTAAGTAGAGTATAAGGGTATTTAGATATAATAGTTAGTAATAGAGAGCCTACCTTATTACTACTAATCTAAAAGGGAGTATTAGAATTTAAGCTAGGTTAACCTTAGTAGTTACTAATTAGGACTAGTTAGGGGGCCTTAATAGACTAATAGAGATTTTCTTGTAATAGTTATTCTATTCTATCTTATACTTTAGTAGTAAATTATATCCTTACTAGCTTAGCCCTATATCTTAGCGTGATAAGAATTAGATACCTAATTATTTACTTAATATAAATTACTATTATTATTAATACTATTAGCTATATATATATTAGTATAATACGCTAAGATAAGATTAAGATTAAGAGACTATTAGATAATATTCCTTAGATTAAGAATACTAAATCCTATTATAAGAAGTATATACTAGACTAGATTCTTAAAGAAAATATAGGGAAAGGAGCTGTAAGTTATACTTAAATCCCTATTAACTATTATAAACTAGCTATTAATCTACCTAAGGAATAGCTAATACCTTATAATCTATTTAGTATCTTTATTACTCTAGTAATACTTAAAGAGGTAGCTATCTATATAAATCTTAAGGTAGAATAGTAGTTTAAGGATAGGCTAAATATTATAGAGGAATACCTATATATAAGGAATTAGGAAGATATTAAAGGGCCTAAAATTAGGGTATAACTAGTAATCCGCTTACTTATAAGGTTAGAGTATATACCTTAGGTAACTTACTACTAGAACTAAAGCTTTATTACTCCTATTTTTCTTTTAATCTAAGAGGTAATAATAGTTAGGCGATTTAAATAGATAAAACGGTTCCTTAAGATTAATAACCTATAAAAGGAACCCGATAATATTAGCTAGAAGAAGGACTTCTAGAAGAAAGTATGCCCGTTTATTAAAGGTTAGTAAAGGGGGTATTCATTATATTTTATACTAGGGAGTAATATATTAATTAATAAATTTCTTATTAAGTTTAAGGGGAGATCTAGGTATACTATAAGTATATTAGTTAAAGTAGGTAGTAAAGGCTTTAAAATCTATAAGATATATAATTAAGACTATCTTATTAATATCCTTTTTACGTTAAAGGTTAGTATTCTTAAGTTTCCTTACCTTTTATAAAGTAAATACATTGATTTTAATATTACTATATTAGTTATAAGTAAAATTTAGCTTATAACTATTATAATAAAATTATTATATACGCTCTACTTTTTAATATTTATTAGTAATTTCTTTTTAAAAAGTTATATTTCCCTTATCTATTTACTATAATAACCTTTTATCTAAAATATATACTAAGTATATTAAAGAAGAGATAAAAAGTTATACTAAAAGTTTATAATAGATTAAAAAGGTATACTAGTTAAAGACTATATACTAGCTTACTATAAGATATATTAAGGGGTAGACTTTCTTATAATCTTATAGAGTTATTATTTAACTTATAATATCTTTACTAAATCTTCTTTATAACTACTACCTATTTATTAATAACTTCTTTATATCTAATAACTCTATTAACTAATTATAATATAAAGGTATAGCCTAGAGTAGTATATATAAAGTATAAGGCGGATTTCTAATAGAACTTCTTACTATTTAAAGTAAGGCTAAGAAAAAGGAATACTAGGGATTAAAGGCCTAGTAATATATAGATAATAAGTACTTATATATTATATAAGTTAATAATAATATTATATAGTATATAATATTAGGATATATATCTAAGGAGCTAGAGGAGATATAGTAGATAAATTCTAAGAGAAGATATAGTATTCCTAAGAATACTATTAAACTAATACCTTAAGATAATTAGAAGAAGTATTATATTATATAGAAGGAAGGCCTACTAGAGCTATATATTATTTATAAATATAATATTAATATAAATAGATATAACTATTATACTTAAATAGTAATAAAGTATATAGATAAATAATAGTCCCTTTACTATTAAGTTACTCTACTTATCTTTATACTAATATCTTCTATAGCTAATATATATTAACTCTACTATATATAATATATAAATAACTTAGTAATAGTACTTACTTATATAGAGTTCTAATATTCTATTACTATAAAGCTAATCTAATAATAGTATAAATCTAGATAAAGGATACTAGGTATCTAGATAATTAGTAAGATAGTAGACTTATAATAATATAGCTTCGTCTAAATATTAAATAGTAGAAAAGTACGTTACTAGCTATATAAGGATAGGAAGGATAGTAGGTTAAAGAATAAGCGTTTTATATTAAAGGAAATTTTAGGTAATACTTATAAGAAATAATATGTTTTATAGACTATTTAGTAATATATAGTATATTAAAAACCTCTTTATAAATAGAAGAAGGAGTATTTTTTAGATATATATAAGTTATAAGACTATTAGAGGGATTAGAGGAAAATATATTATATATTATATTAAAAAGCTATTAAAAAGTTATTATTCCTATATAGATTTCTTAGATGTAATAATATACTTCTAATATAGATAATTTATAGAGTTATAATTAATATGCTTTTAAAAAGCGATATTAAATTTAGGGCTACCTAGGCTAATATTAATGTACCTGTACGAGCCTAAATAAGATCTTCTCAGCCATTTTAGCGTTAAAATCGAGGACTAGCGGCGGGTAACCATAGCAACGCGGCAACTAACGGTATTAAGGTAGGTAAGCGAGGGTATGACTTACTGCCGAAGCATGGGATATAGCTATATCCATCCATTAGTTATTATAATACTATTGCACTACACCCAAATCACGTGCAGATGACTCATTGACATCATACATTTCAACATGCGAGTCGTCATACGAACAGTCATCATTACATACTTGATATTGCCCCTGTTGGATTTAAACCTATGTCATTTACTAACACCAAAGTTTCGAATCGCTCCTGAGTTAATCCACTCCTGGCCTCCATCGATGGTAATGAAAGACACGACTGAAGGCCCCCTGAAGGGTGGCAATAGCGGTAGCTTCAAACATAACAACACAGTCGCTCCCAACGAAGACAAGGTGTTCCCTTTGTTCGACAACCGAGGCAAGACAGCTATTGTGACTGGAGCTGGCGCTGGAATAGGGTTAGCTGTGGCCCAAGGATTCGCAGAATCTGGTGCAAATGTCGCTATTTGGTACCACGGCAATAGGAAAGCCCTTGATAGAGCAAAGGAGATTGAGGAGGAGTATGGAGTGAGGTGTGAGCCGCGAGGAGTCTTCATATGGGGACGCTGCTGATAGTGTATGAATGTCCCAGGTCGAGCATACCAAGTTAACGTGACAGACCAGAAGCAAGTTCAAGAGGTCGTTGATCAGATCGTGGAAGAGTTCAACGGTCGTCTTGACATTTTCGTTGCCAATGCAGGCATTCCTTGGACGCAGGGCACGTTCCTTGATGGTGACATCAATCACTACCGCAAGGTTATGGCTACCGATATGGACAGTACGTACTACTGCGCATATGCGGCCGGCCAGCATTGGAGACGTCAGAAAAAAGAGGGGACGGATATACATGGCAACAAGCTCGAGGGGTACCGAGGCGGTAGCTTCATTGCTACTGCGAGCATGAGTGGGCATATCGTCAACATTCCTCAGCTGCAGGCTGCATACAACGGAGCCAAAGCTGCGATCTTACACTTTGTGAGGTCAATAGCCGTTGAGATGGTTCAGTTCGCTCGTGCAAATACCGTTTCTCCCGGCTACATGGTTACGGAGCTATCCGACTTTGTACCTCCAGAAACGAAGTCAATATGGAGAGATAAGATACCCATGGGACGAGAAGGAGAACCTCATGAACTCAAGGGAGCATATCTCTACTTGGCCTCCGATATTTCGAGCTACGTCACTGGAACGGATATCATTGTTGATGGCGGTTACAGCCTACCATAGGCGGGACACTGCAGTGGACAGGATATCGCAACTATTTGGAGATACGTAGCCATATAGACAGAAATGGAGAATGTGGTCCACGCAGATGAAGATGTGGAGCTTCTCGATTCTCCCGGAAAGCCAGTATTGCACGCATGATGGGACGGTGAAGATCATTAGACCTTGTACCGAGAGTTGGAGGAGCTACAGAAGCTATATTATAAACACGACTCTTTGAATGGACTCGTTTAATACTTGGCCTCTTTCTGGAGTGCTCGAATGCGGAGTGATAAGGTTTCTTCCGCTATCATGAGAAGCCATCGTTGCTCGTGGTAATTGCAAGCGTCTGGTTGGTGGAGCGGAGATATCCTGCATGCAGCAGTGGCCGTAGTCGTAGATATCAAAACCCTGCATGAAGATACAGCATTCCTTTGGGCTCGAGGGTCTCCGTCCATGTCCACTGAGAGCCTTTGCAACATTTAGTCCACGGTAATGCTCTCACTCTTTATACTATCCCTGCACGCCTGCACCGTTCGCTGCCTGACCTCAACGTGTCAAGGGACTTTGAATTAATTCAAGCGACAATCCGTATTCATTTCCTTGAGTTCACAGCTGTCAACACTCCTTCCATGTGGTCATTGTAGTCATGTCCACAGAGTTCGGTATCTCACTGCCGAAGCGGAGGTAGTTCTAGTGTGAGACAGTGACGAAGCTCAACCGTGGTACGAGTCATTATTCTTGGAAACAGACCACGAAGAGCTTCATGAATACCGGACTCCAATCTGAGCTTTGTCGTTGCAGTGAGAACAAAGCTTTTGACCATTGCATCCAGCCGACGATATCTACATAACCACCCCCCTGCATAAAAGATTTGCATATCTGCCAGTCAGCATTGGCAGCTCCAGGAATATCTTCACCACTCGTCTTTTCCTTTCTTTGCATCAGCTTGCTAGAACACACTGTTATGGCCGCAATCGACTTTCGCAGCCCCGCTCCATCATACCAGCATCTCCAAAACACTCACAGGAATCCTGTGCCCTCTACAAAGGCACTTAGCCGCAACAACGACCTTCGGCCACTCAGCAAGATTGTACCAGACATTGACTACTCTGGACAGCAACAACGAAATGCATCTCCCTATGCCCCATACGCCAGGCAGGGTCCACACCCACCAAACACAACTTCACCTGCATCCCAGCAATATCCCAACCAAATGGTCAAATCCCGACGCACCCTCTCACAATCTACAACATCGACTGCGGTCTCTGGATATATGCCCCAACGCACACCATCCAATGTTTCCTCCGCTCTCAGTCGAAACGCCTCCACGCGTTCGGGCGCTTCGACCACACCGGGCAGCTACGTAGCGCTGATGCGGAAACAAAAGGCTACTGTATGGTGCGATCGAGCACAACACGAAGATCCGCGATTGGCGGCGCAGCACAAAGCTGCAAAGATAAGAGCGGCAAGAGAGATCACCGGGAACGTGGCCGAGGGCCGAACAAGCACAAGTGGCAGCATGGGTAGCGGAAGCTTGGGCGTCAGAAGCAAGATCAGGCATCATGGTCTGCCTAAAGCTACGGGCTACAGCTACGCGAACATGGTCGGAGGAGGGGTGCCGATGCGATTGAGCGCTAGCGAAGTGGGCGACGAGGCAAATCACTACGACGACGATAGAAAGACGAGCATGAACAATCAACGGACCAGCATGGGAAGAGTGTCGGGCGATAATCGATGGCTGGACGTTGACCCGAGGCGGCGGAATCGGTACAGCCAAGGTAGCACCGCGAACAGTGGACCAGGGGAAAGCCCGAGTGAGGACATACCAGAAATGGAAGAGACACCCGTACCTCGAGATTTCCAGAACGCGGGAAGTGGATACTTCCCGCCCTCCTCCGGACATACGAGTGCCAGTTCATCGGAGCATGAGAATAGTTTTGGCAATGTGGGACAAATGGAAGCCCCGAAGTCGGAAGAGAAGCCGAGAAAGACATCTGATGATCTGAGGAGGAGGGGAAGTGTGGATGAGAGGACTAATACCATGGGGTATATGGGCCAAGGGAGGCTTTTCGTTGCCAATCCCGACTTGAGTGATTGAGGTCGTTGGGCTTGGAGTTTCCCTTTTTCGCATCTAAGATACACATACTAATCACAAGTCATCTTTGGAAAATCTCAGGCTAGCTATTCAAAAGGACTTATTGTGTTGATGATCGAGCAGAGCTCGGTTCTCACAACGGTATTGGAATAATAAGACTGCCTTAACTATCAATGGGATCATTAGTGCTGCACCCCAAGAATTTCCTATGATAGCATCCTCCGCCTCCGAGAGCTGCAAGTCCTAGGGACGTTACCTCTTCCACCACCACTGATCCCATCACCAGCCCAGCAATCTCATCCACCTCGCAGCATCTCTCACTGCTGCAATATCAGTCCTACCTCCGGAGTACTCCGTATATACCCCCTATACAGAGAATGCACGTTAGATAGTATATATACTAAGTATAAGTATACGGGTTCGGGGTACAGATATCTCGTTAGAGGCAGACTCTTAGGCCTCTAAAAGCCTCTTAGTCCTTAAGGCTCCTTGCTATTAGATGCCTATGCTTAGTACATGCTATTCATGTATACTGTACTAAGTAGGCCTGACCCCTGAAAAGGTCGTCGTATATGCTGTTTGACCCGCCTATGCGGAGCCTCCACTGACCCCACCGGAAAAGAAACTCAAGCTGGGACCCGTAACATTGCTCTGTCTAATTCTATACAATATCAAAAGTAAGCTATCGAAAACTCAAGGTACTTTAGCGTGTTTAGGTAGCTGAGATTTATACTTTTAGGGCGCCTAGGGGGTCGAACAAATCATACTAGGTAGATGTCTATAGATATTCTTGACCAATAGATTTCCTTAAATAAAGCACCCCAGGGTATATATATACATTATCCGGGCTACGAGATTAGTTTTTAAAGATCTAAGCTAATACTTTTCTTACTAAAAATCTTATAAGGAGGAAATCTCGCCGTAAATCTCGCGGTATTAAGAATAGCGCTAATAGTACTACGCTAATAACTAGGCGTATCGTGCACGCCGTGCTACCCTTCCCCTTCCCCGTAGTAGGTACCGACCGCCACTACCGTGCGTACGGTATCTGGGAAGTTACCCCCGCGAGAAAATCGCCTAAATCGACTAAATCTAACCTTAGAAAATTACGGGTATTAGTAGGTAATAATATATACGCTACCTGAAAAGGGCTTAGCGCGCCATTTACGTTATAATACTTATTCCGTAATAATATCCTTAGCGTAGAAATATTAATATTTCTAGATTATACTCTAATACTTTTATAGATATAATATCGTATTAAGTATATTACCCTTACCTTATAATAGCTAATACTATAATATTATCTTTATATATAAGAGGCTTCTAGTAGCCTTATTGGTAAATCAGGCTGTGCGTATCATTTGGTTTACCCCCCTAGCGCCCTTAAAGTATCGAGCCAGTCCTACACTTGGCTTTTCTTGGCACAGTGATTTACTGAATCTAACACCTTATGATTGTGAAGTATCAACCAATATAGAGCCGCTTTCACTGGTCCAATTGGACTGTAATGGTCATCAAGCATCAAGCTAACGGTAGTACCAGCCAGGAGAAGTACCAGAATGGCTCTACGGTAACACCCCGTAGCAAAGATGAGGCTACAGACATCCAGAGATGGAGACTCCTCGACGAGCGGGGCCGACAGACTTGGCATTATCTCGAGACTGAAGAAGAGATAAAGGCCTGGCCTCAGAGTACAGCTGACAGGTACTTCTTGGGGTTGCCTTTGGTCAGCACCATTCCAATCTCCTGCGCGTCCAGATGTTCTCAGTTGACTGACTGACAAAGACGTACTAGCACCTGCCAGACCTTCCACAACCCACAACAGCCCTCGACTGTGTTCAGCATGCCCTATCCTTTTTCTCTCGCCTACAGCTCCCTCCAGGTAATTGGGCGTGCGAGTATGGTGGTCCTATGTTCCTCCTCCCGGGCGTGGTCGTTGCATGGTATGTCACGAACACACACATACCAAAATCGGTTGCTCTCGAGATGAAGCGATATCTATTCGCCAGACAAAATCCGAACGATGGGGGCTGGGGCCTACATATCGAAGGCGAGAGCACAGCTTACGGGACGACCATGACGTATGTTGTGCTGAGACTCCTGGGAGCAGATGAGGAGGATGAAAGGATGATTAAGGCAAGGGGGATGCTACACAAGTTGGGCGGGGCTGTCAACGGACCGCACTGGGCAAAATTTCTCTTGGCTGTCTTGGGACTAATGGATTGGGAGGCTGTCAATCCTGTGCCTCCAGAGTTATGGTATGTACGCCAGCAGTGATAACCGACTGAAACAGTCACGACTAATGCTAGACTGTAGGCTGCTTCCAGACTGGGTTCCAATTGCTCCATGGCGATGGTGGATACACATGCGGATGGTCTTCCTCCCAATGTCCTTCATCTACTCCACGAAATTTGTGTATCCTCAAAATGCCCTCATCCGTCAGATCCGCGAAGAGCTTTACACACAACCATACTCCACCATCGATTTCCCGTCGTATCGTAATAGCATAGCACCGCAGGATAATTACCATCCGAAATCCTGGGTTCTCAATATCATTAATTGGATCCTTGTCTTCATCTGGAATCCGTTTCTCAGGACTAAGTCGCTCAAAAAGCGGGCGGAAGATTGGACCTATGAATTGATACAATGCGAGGACGAGAATACGGATTTTGCCGATCTCGCTCCGGTCAGCGCCCCTTTGAACCTGATCGCCTGCTACATCCGGGAGGGAGCAGATAGCTACTCTGTGAAGCGGCATCGCGAGCGTTTGCCTGAATACTTATGGATGAAGAATGAGGGCATGCTTGTGAATGGCACGAACGGAGTACAAACTTGGGATACTTCTTGGCTTGTGCAGGCTGTGATGGAAGCTGGACTGGCCGCTGACCCGACGTGGGCGCCCATGTTGACGAAGGCTCTGGAATTTCTGGAAGACCAGCAAATGAGAGACAATTGCCGAGAACAGGATCTTTGCTATCGACAACAGCGAAAGGGTGCTTGGGCTTTCAGTACGAAGCTACAGGGCTATACTGTTAGTGATACGACAAGCGAGGCACTGAAAGCTGTTCTTTTGCTCCAGAATGAATGTGGGTTTCCGGCTATGGTTTCAAACGAGAGGATTCGAGACGCCATCGATACACTACTGACCATGCAGAACGCTTCCGGAGGCTTCGCATCTTATGAACCAACACGTGGCTCAGAATATCTCGAGTATTTGAATGCTGCCGAGGTTTTTGGCAGGATCATGGTAGAGTATGATTATCCAGAATGCAGCACGGCCGTTGTGACAGCTTTACGTCTCTTCTCGAAATACAACCCTGCGTACCGTCAGAAGGACATTTCGCAAGCTTTAGAGGGTGCTCTCAGATACATTCGTAGAGCGCAGCGTACAGACGGCTCTTGGTATGGGAGTTGGGGCATCTGTTTCACGTACGCCACCATGTTCGCCCTCGAGTCGCTCGCTTCAATGGATGAGGTATATGGGAACAGTATTCGAGTGAAAAAGGCATGTGCTTTCTTGATCGGCAAGCAGAGGAAAGATGGCGGCTGGGGTGAGAGCTACAAGAGTTGCGAATCTGGTGTCTATGTCCAGCGTGAGAGTCAAATCGTAATGACTTCGTGGGCACTTATTGGATTGATGTCTGTCGATTATCCAGAGCAGGAGCCCCTCGAAAGGGCAGTAAGGCTCATAATGCAACGGCAGCAAAGGAATGGAGAGTGGAAGCAGGAGGGTATCGAAGGAGTTTTTAACAAGAGCACGCAAGTTTTGTCAAGGTCATTCCAACATTCCCGGGTCGCTAATTATTAATTCAGTATGATCTCGTACCCGAATTACAAGTTCACCTTCACCATAAAAGCACTGGGCATGTTCAGTAGGAAATACGGTAACCCTCGGCTTTTGTAAGACGATGTGTCAGTACAACATAAGATCTGCAAAATTTCACCATTAATCGCACGGCTCTTCCTCAGGATCCTGAGAAGTAGTAAGGTGTCTGTCTTTTAAGACAGTGGCAATCATCTACAGACATTCCTTGTACTTAACTACTATGCTCAACTACCTGCGTATCGGTAGTCAGCTTTGCTTGCATAGCCTCGCAACAGCCTTTTGTGCCAGCTCTTGGAGGCTCCACGTGCCCGACGGTAGTAGCTAAAACGGTGCCAGATCTTCTAACAGACTGCCTGATATATAGCTGGATAAGAACGACCAAATACTGCATGCAGTCATGGGCCAGACAGCATCTTCCGGAGAACTCAACTGACCTGTGTCAATTAGAAGAATCCTTACTCCCAGCTCGTATGGTTGCAGCCTTGCAGTCGCTTTCTTCGTTCGCGGGGACAACCTGGCTCTGATACGATCGCTACGTTGTCTACAGCCTTCGTCCCATATACTCCATGGCATAGATTTGAAGTTATCGGTGAAGACTGGTGTCCCACCTATTTGACAGCTAAGATCTACGTTGGCAACGCTTACCTCCAGCATAGCGTTGTGAAGGACAAGACCCTTACGAAACTGGGCCTATGTGACACAGATGGCGGGTTCATCAACACTCGGCATCTGTCACTACTGTGGGTCTCGTTCTGAAAGCTCCCCCTCCAATCATGGGCTAATCTTACGAGTGTCCAGGCTTTGGGACTAAGCTATTGGTCCTTGCACTCCATCGAGATCCATATGAAACGCCAGGGTTTCGTTCTGTTGAGCCTCATCAATAGGCGCACTAGGATATCCTTGCTGAGAGATTAGATTCACAATTCTGATGCTGCGTGTTGAGCGTTCAGTGCCGTGTGGCAAGTCAAGATGTTATCGTTATCAAAAGCCAGACCCCTATCCACGAAGTCAATCTCGATCATTCTGTGTACCCCAATGACAGCTAAAGATAAGTGGGGTCGAAATGACACCGAAGAATCCTTGTGTCCGTAACATGCAGGTCGTCACTGGCTAATGACACTTTGCGTTGAGTATTGACTGGGGCAAGGCCTACCCTTTCTAACTTTTCGCTGGGATGTTATCGCTGCTTATCTCCTTCTCTGAAACATTATATCCTCCCTTCTTGATATCTATCAACTAATTTTCGTCTTCCAGGAACCTACACTCATCTCCTCAAACACACAAGAGTCTTGAAGAAACGAAAATCAATATTCCCACAAGACCCTTGAAACGTTAGAAAACACAACAAAACCATGAAGATCTCCGCCGGTACCCTCGCGGCCATCGTGCTCGTCTCTCCAGCTCTCGCACTCCCAGCACCGCTTCTGTACGTTACAGAGTCCCTTGATGAGCAACACCATTGGATCTTCATGTCTGACGTGTGCTACAATAGTAACGAGCTTGCCAATACGGCACCTATTCTCGAGCCTCGTACCGATGCAAACAAGGACACCGTCATTCTGAAGCCTCGCTCCGAAGTGGCCGATGATACTGTTACTTTGAAGGCTCGCGAGGATTTGGCTGATGAGACCGTCATCTTGAGGGCTCGCGAGGACTTAGCCGATGAGACCGTCATTCTCAACGTAGGTGTCCTCTACCCCCAAATCTATCTTTTTCGTACAGATTTCAAATGATGTGATGTGTTCTGGGGTGGAAATACTCCCTTCTCTGTTTCTATTATCCCTAGCGTGATCATAGAGATTGCAATGCTGACGCATACGATATCATCAGCCTCGCGTCGAGCTTGCCGAAGATACCGTTATCCTGAAGCGTGCAGAGCCAACCAACGACACTGTTACCCTGAAGACTCGTCAGGAGCTCTCCGATGATACTGTCACCTTGAAGCCCCGTCAGCAGCTTTCCGACGACACTGTGACCCTGAAGCGTGCTGAGCCAATTGACGACACTGTTACTTTGAAGCCCCGTCAGGAGCTAACCGACGACACCGTGACCTTGAAGCGTGCTGAGCCAACCGACGACACTGTTACTTTGAAGCCCCGCCAGGAGCTCTCCGACGATACAGTGATCCTAAAGCGAGCTGAGCCAACTGATGACACTGTTACCCTGAAGTGTGCTGAGCCAACCGACGACACTGTCACCTTGAAGCCCCGCCAGAAGCTCACCGACGACACCGTAACCCTGAAGCGCGACGAGACTATTATTCTATAGTCAGATTTAGATCGTGTTTGCAATGCTGGTAAGTCACCGCAGATGATGAAATGAGGACATCCATCTGACTGGTCCTCAAGGATGATAGCGGACGGTGAATGCACCGGATTGGTTCACTGATAGAGGATATGTATGGCATGCAATGAATCTAGACAGAGTCGCCTGCGGATTGCAATATTCTTTTCTTAGAAGGAGACAGCTTTTGGAAGACAGAAAGCAAACCTTACTTGTTCTTGCGCAATAGTGATCTATATGAACGTGGCTTGCTAATGCTGTCGCACAATGAGCATCATGGATGCGTGACTAGTCTAGCGAACATACAAGAGGATATTATCCTACATCGATATCTTCGATCACTGAGCTTTATTCTACGCTAGATGCAAGAGATGTATACCAGACACATCTACAATACTTCCACTCGAATGAATTCAAAGCATCGTTCGTACAAAGAAAGGGCGAGGTAGATCTCACCGGCACCCACAAAATGGCTGGGATATGCTGTATGTGAGGAAGTGGTTTAAAGTTCGTACATCTATCGGACTGTTATACTTGCGAGAGTGGGAAAGTTGTATGATCGTTTCAAATTATTTTCACCGCATAATACTAGGTCTTGTTCGTTCCCGATATAGGACTTTTCTATATGAGGTTGACATCTTGGTCTTCATCTACAATGTCACCATCTCGCGACCGTATTTTCCAAGGTTTCTACATCTTTAGTTTGATTGACGGCTGCATTATTATGGGTGGTTGTGGTATGGTGAGTGGTTAGCGTCCTACCTGGTGCACGTCTTCAAGCTTCTGATATGTTGTATCTTCTGTAGATTGTGCGTGGTACGCGGTGGTCTTTTGACTGTGGCTCTTCAGATGCTAGTAGCTACGGTTTTCTTGCTGGGGCATTTGAGGGTGGGAAGTGGGCATGGGGAGGGTTTTGATGGGTGAAAGGGTTGGAGAGTGTGTGGATTATATACAAGATAGCTTCAATCACGGATGGATGGGATTTAGGTGGTACAACAGGTGGTCTGAATAATCAATCATCGAGGAAGTCAGCGGGATTGGAAGCAAAAATAGCGACAAGCTAGTCGGGAGAGCTCTCGAGGATTCAAATCGTGTCGCCTTGTAATGTTTACTTTGCTCTTTTGACAGCAGGCACTATTTCGAGCCCAGAGCCTATCTTCACTCCAGGTATCATCACCAAAATTTCAGATCTCGGTGCCGTCGCGTTGGACAAGGCAACTACGACCGTAAGGGATGTGTCTTTCCACTGCACTTTCTGAATCGTCCAAACCTTCTCATAACAACCACGACACCCAACTCAGTCATGTAGTTCCACCTCACTACCTCAACGTGACGAGCTACCAACGTCGCCTGCGCCAGCAACACTCAACTAGAGCACGAACCCCAAGCTCTCGTCCTGGTGCCAGTAAACAAACAATCACCAATAATGAACGACATCAACACTTCCACACGCCCACAACAGTTCGGTGCCCGCCACCCTTCCTCTCATCACCACCGCCCAAAAGCAATGAGCTTCTTCAACCTCCTCCTTCTAACCGTCATCATCGCATGTCTATCCGTCGCCGTCATTTACCATATTTACCACACTTTTCTGCGGGACTACGCACCCACATTTGAGGATGTTGCGCCACGGTATGCGAACAAGTTGAGGAAGAAGAGGAGACCGCCGGCGTTGGATCTGGGTCTGGGGGGTGGAGGTGGTGATGTGGAAGCGCAGTCTCGGTGGTCGGTTGCTGTTGGTGGTGGTGGTGAGGATGTCCACGCGGGATCTGGGCGCTGTTATGGTGCGTTTGGGTATGGCGACGGGGATGGGGGTGGAACGGCTACGGGTATCGATGCTGATGTCGAGGTTCTAAGCCCGTTCTCGCCAGCGAGGGCACGGGCGAGGAAGTATGGAGAGGGGATGGGGGATGTGGATGTGGAGGCTTGTCGGGGTGGGAAGGGGGAGGAGGAGGATGAGTTGGGGTTGGGGAGGTACTTTTTTGGGGATGGGGTGGGGGTTAAGCGGTATGAGAGTTCGGGGAAGGCGAGGGGGTGGAAGGAGGGGTGAGAATGGGGGGGAGGTGGTTTGAGGGTGGTGGTTTGGAAGGCTTTGATGGTGGGATGGGGCGGGGAGGGTGAGAAGTGGGTACGTAGCGCTATGTTGCTGGAAAAAGCTGCATTAGCTAATGGTATTCGAACCGGTAGGAGGTTTGTCCTAGAGCCTGCCGTTCATCGACTGCCACAAATACTCAGTCATGGCTTTCATTACTCCACTAGCCTTCTATAGCCCTGAACTTTGACTCTTGGCCACTCTACTGGGTGTTTTATACCTGAGCGTTTTTCATCCGGTGATACTTTTCCCTGTTCGGAAAACTTTTGCTTCTGGGCCCTTTTCCAGATACTTTGCCAATTAGGCCAGAGCGGAGTTGTTTGTTGGTTTAACGTGAGTTTTGGTTTCGTTTCTTCATGGTATCGATGCTGCAAATTCTTCGTCAGATAGCCTGTCACATGACCGTCGATATATTTCTTGAATCTCCCCACCTGTGATTTCCAGAAGTCGAGGGTGGAGGGGTAGAGGAGGGTGGTGAGGGGGCTGGGGGGATACATGTTTGGTTGTTTGGGGTGGGGTTGGGTGTTGGGTTTGGGGTTTGGGGTCTGTATGTGTGGGTGTGAGTGTATGTGCGTATGTGGATGTGGATGTGTGTGTGTACGATTTTAGGGAGAAACTGGTATGCAGAGGACTCTCGAGGCGGGATCTGAGGGTGCGTTTTTGATGGGGGGGATTGGGGCTTCGCGTTGTTTCTTTTGTTGGTGCTTTGTCGATGTGGAGTGGGGGATAATGGAGTGGACAATGGACAGGTGGGTGGGTGGGTTTGTTCTTTGGGATGAGCTGGGGACAATGGATGAGGTGTAGGAGGGTCTTGATGTTGTTGGCTGTCTATCGTACACTATCACGTACTAGAAGTGTGAATGTGCATAGCGACACTTGAAAATAGGCCTCGAGACTTCTCCGAGAATCGTGACCAAACAGGAATGGAAATCGAGAGGGACGATTCATGAGGGACGATTCATGAGGGAGAATTCATGGGAAGAAGGTAGGTAGGATGTGTATGAATTACTTAATACTCACCCTTTTAGAAGTTCACAATACATACGTTGTTGTTGTTAAGTGATTAATTACAGTTAAACGGCGGCGGATGTTGATGGTAAGGTCTTTCAGACTCGATAGCTCAAGTCACGACTGAACTGGGTTACTTGTCATTGTGCACCGATTCGTCGTACGGTTTTGACGCACTGAATGGATTGAAGGCTGTATATTGCGAGTCGATCCAATTAGTGGGGAGAAGAAGGGGATTGTGGAGAAGGGAAAAGGAGCGCGGATGAGCGAAGTGGGAGATGAGATATATTGAGGAGTCGACGTGTTGGGAAGGAGGATGTGATGTCTCAGTATGTGGCAAGCGGCATGGATTCGAGGTTTTCATACTTATATGAACCTTGTGGTTGTGATGTAGAGGAAGGGATGAAGAAGTGCGCTCATGGAGGAACTGCTTCGCTTCATCCGGTCACATGATGTTTGCTTCGTAAAATTCTGTTTCTCATTCTACCAATTTCGTCTCTGGGAAAAATCCCCTCATCTAGCACCAAACCTCCTCTCCTAAATTCTCCATAAAGGAGTGAATGAACTGAATGGAACTAAGTATGCGGGTGGAATCTCAGATTCATCAGTCAGGTACTCTCAGAGCTCAATCCAGCTTGTTGTCATGGCACGTCATTGGGATACCCATACAGATCCAATCTCCAGCACAGTCATCGAAGGCCTGGCACGGGTCGCCTGGAAATTGTTAGCTCCAAATTCCCCATTTCTATAAAGATATGCAGAGGGTTTACCTATACATCCATGACCCGACGCGCAGGTTGTTGGCTTGCCCGAATAGTTTGGTGTGCTTGAAGTGGTTGACAAGACGGTACTGCTTCCCGACGAGGATGACGTGGCCACCAAGGTTATCATGGTGGTAGGAGTAACACTAGGTGTCACTGAAGAGGAAGTGGATGATACAGGTGGCTCAACGATGGGAGTGACAGAGGGGGGAGTGGGCTGGCTAGGTGGCTCGACGACAGGAGTGACGGGGACGGGTGGGGGCTGGACAGGTGGCTGAACGACAGGAGTGACGGAGGCGGGAGGGGGTTGGACAGCTGCTGGAGTGGACGACGGTGTTGGACTTGGGGATGGAGTACTTGAGGAGCTCGGTGATGGACTCTGCCCTCCGACCGGGGACCCGCCGCCAGAGCAGAGGCCGGAAGTCGACGGCTTCAAAAAGACGTAAGGGTCCGAAGAGCTGGCGTCGTGGCAGGAAGTGCCATCCCATAAAGCGCCAGATTTGACCGGGAGTGTCGAGGGTGGACTCTGGATTATGGTCTGGCCGGGGATCGAGCCGAAGGTGTCTTCGCATAGAACCTGGGCGGGACCACCGCTAGTGCCAGAGCCGATCCAGAGGTCGACGTGAAGTGCTTTGTTGGTACTGTAGTCCGTATCTAAGGGGAGTATTAGTTTGAGTGGAGGGATGAAGACGAGACAAGATGCATACCGCACTGCACACAGTAGTCGGTGAATTGGAAGTACTTTTGCAGGTACGGGACGTACACTATCTCACACTTTGTGAAACTAGGATTGTTTCTAGCAGTCGCAAAAGTCTCGGGATTGGAGTAGGTTCCGATGCCTTCATTGGCGTTAGGTCATTGGCCTACCAGCATTGGCCAAGGGAATCGGTAGAAACGCACCTCCAGCTTTCCCTCCGTTATTGCCGCACGAAAAAGCAACAGTATCTCCACCGTCAGCCATGCCATAGAAAGTGAATTTCACATCGGAAGTTTCCTTGCAAGTTCCCTGAGAAAGCACGGCGCTGAAAAGTAAAGACTGGACAATGGCGATGAGAAGGAGTGACATCTTGCCAGAAGAGTGTAATGAAAGTAGTAATGATTGGATGAATGAATGGATGAATGAATGAATGTGGGGTTTGCAAATGAAAGACTGCCTGCAGAAATGCTGAGATGGTTGAGACGAAAATGAAACGAAGGAAAGTGGAAGGAAAAGATGGGCAGGTCACAAAGAAGTGAGAGGGGAGTCGTGCCATACTCCTACTAACTAACCCATTTACAGGCGTCACGCCGTAAGTGTGCAACAGGCTGGACGCAGGGTCGAGACTCCTGTTGGGGGAGCGTCGGCTTCCTTTGATCCTTTACTCTTTAGGGACAAGGACAAAGGGGCAGTGCGGCTGACAGCCACGGTCCGTTCACGTTGCGGTGAGCATGGAAGATCGCAAGTACTGTGAAGGAACAGATCCGACAGGATGTTTGGGGCGCTTGCATCTCCCTGCTGGTTGGCGAAAGGTATATTGGGGCGCAGTCAGGGGTATATGTATAGGGGTATGTATATTAGTGCGTTTCATGCTACCTCTGCCCCTTAGGCTGAAGCTCCCCGACCTTCAGCCGTAGCATATACATAGCAGTTGAAGGAGCCTACATACGGCAGGCCACGTTTGTCAATTATGGAAGTAAGGTTTGTTGCATTTGGTGCGCATGAATAAGAAAGGGAAGAGAAGTCACCCACGGCGACAGCTAAACTCAATCAGGTTTAGACTAACCTCTATAAAGCTAGCCGCTGATGATCTGCACTCTAACCTTTTTAGGCCTAGCTGCCGCCAGCTTCGACTCCTTCAGAGTACTCCGAGTCGTCTTCGTTCTTCAACCATCAACCTTCAAGTTATAGGCCTTGACAGAGTGATCAAGACACTGACCTCGCATCCTTAGCTCTCTAAGATATGGCAACTAATCTTGCTGCGCTTCCTGGTGAGATACTCGAGCTCGTCGCTGCTTCTCTGGATCTTACAAGCCTACGTTCTCTACGTACGGCTTGTAAAGAACTGAATCGGAAGACCTTCCACTACTTCTGCCTCAGCTGTTTCACGATGGTACGGACTGACCTTTCTCTCAAGAGCTTGAGAAAATTGATACACATCTCAGATGAGCAGCCGCTTAGAGAATACATTCATACTCTTCTAATCGATATACATCCAAAGGATAATTGGTACCAAGACTTTCAAACCGAATTTCCATGGCATCGAATCTCTATGGGAAGTTTCGAAGCTCCCCTTCCTAGAGCACAGATACTGCAAGATATTCTGGCTGGTAAATTGGTACATTGCAGGTCTTTTCATATTCAGGGCTACACACCTTTGCCAGACGTTGATCAACCGGATTACATAGCGCCAAGTGATATCGTTGGAATCCTTCTGATCATTGTCGCCAACGCGAGTTTACCAGTCCAGTCATTGGTGGTAGATTTCCACTGTTCGGGCTGGGAAGATCCGAAGCAGCTTTACTTGCCACTACATCAACGGCCGGGGTTCACATCTGGATGGGCTCACCTTCAAGAGCTCTTTGTTGGCATTCCAATGTGCCCGGAATACTTTGAATGGGTGGGAAACCTCATCTCACGCGCTCCGATACTTCGGAAACTATCCCTAATGTTCTATTATCGCTCCCCGTTCTCATTTATCGAGAGTATACTATCTGGGCATGGATTGAAAGAACTCCAGTCCTTTAACTTGACAAACCTGTTCGTTACAACGAAACAGATCCTGGAGCTACTATCCTGCTCCTGTGAAAGTCTTCGAGCGCTTTCTCTACACCGCATCACCATAGACTCAGGCGATACCTGGGAAAACATGATTGAGGGACTGAAGAGCCATTTCCTCGCACTGAATAGCATCTCCTTCTTTTGCCTCGAAGAGCGTCCATTGGCGCAATCTGCCAACATCTGGTTTCCTGCTCTTGGCGAGGATCACAAAGTTCCCCGTATAGAAGAAACGGCCAGTCCAAGATGGGACTGTCACCTGCTACAGCCAGAAGGATTGCCTATCGAATTGAGCTACGAGAAACATTGTGACGAGGTCGTGGTGGCTGGTATCAGCTACCACGGCTCCAATATGGGGACTTTCCTCGATATTCTCGTTCAATCTATAGAGAGAGACCGGCGACATTGGTGGTAAGACCTGCTCCGCCTCTTCACTGCATCTCTTGGGCTGCCGAAGAAGTGGAGATTCTCGACTACAACCAATTGACGTTGGGATTGCACATTCAAATCAGAGTTACGGAACATGTGTTTCCGCGTGTACCTGAGGTATGGAGCATCGATACAACCTATCACATGGTTGAGTGGATATAAATTAAAAGGAGCTAGAAGGTTGAAGGCAACGACTTCTGCACTATAGAAGCTATATGTGCATTCCTCATGCACCAATATCTAGGTTCTCATCCGCTACTTTCAGGCCCGAGTCCCTATGCGGCATGAACAGCAGCAGCAACACAAACAGGCTCCGATACATCAAGGTTCATCCGCCCGATCATATATAATGCACCGCTTCTCCAAGTACTGCTCTACAATCCAGAGGCCCGATCGCACTTCCAAAACCAACAGACATATATCAGACCGCTATGCTGCTCCCAATGAAAGTTCACCCATCTGCATCGAACGTCAACGATTTATATACAAGCATGCTACAGCATAACCTCCCCACCAATGAATAACTACACTTTGCATCCAAGAATAACACGTAAGATCGATACACGACGATCCTCCTTCCCAACCCGTGAAGGCGGACAAGCACTGGAAATAAGAGGCTGCAAATAGTGATAGGCGACCCAAGCACCAGTCGCGATACACATGGCTGCGCCGAGATGTACTATACTTTCAATCACCTGGGCGCATACACTATTGATCTCTGATGCTGAACACAACTCATCATAATCATCGTATCGCGTCATTGAAGCCAAGAAAGGCTTTTATCTACAGTGATTGGGGAATTCCGCAGTGCTGCTATTAAGAAGTTGCTACCTACCACAGTAGTATGTTAGCATATAGCATCCAACGGCACGAGAACGTGATACGATCATCCTGAGCGTGAGCCGAGCACTATTCGATCATTCGCTTTGATTGACAGCGTGGTTTTGTGTAAAGCTTGAGTGCGTGACCACTCAAAGAGCTATGTTGGTTGGGTTCTGCCAGAGGTCTCCTAAAGTTACAAGAAACTTCTTGACATAGAAAATATTGTGTCATGTCATATCTTAACCTTTCTTCCAGCGTCCGTAATTTCTAGCCTGCTCGTGACATAGGGCATTACCCACATACACACTCACAAGCTGCATCGAATCCAATTCTCAGTATATAAATTTTTCGTGAAGCGTACATCCTAGTTCGAACGTCGAACATCATCCATTATCCACAATATCACGTTACTCACGACACAGGGTCTCCATACGCTACCACTGGATCCCTACACGCCACGCCACCCAACCCACCCCTCATCCGCAGCTCGCGCACAGCAAACAATTTTACGCTCTTCACATCTTAGGAACCCAGTCGTGCGCGCCTATGCCGCATTATATCGTCCAATAACAGATCAGAAAATAGCTGACAGGACTTGAGCCTGATCTCCCAGCGACTGCTCCGGTCGGATAAGGGGGTAGAATCGGACCTGATGGCTCCAGATTACCTGGTCGATGGTGCTAATTGTGGCGTGCTTTACTCAATTGTATTGATGATGGAAGTGGATGGCGGTGTTGGGTCTTGATGGTCTCTTCTGGGAGCAATATAAAGCTATCCCACGTCCCGTAGGCACAGCCGAGACGAGTGCCAAAGTCGCCAGGACATGGGCTCATGGGATAGACCGAAACCTGCTATGATGATTCCGGTGGTTGCTGGAAGGTTGGAAAACCGGCGACTCGAGCCTAATTAGAGGAGCTTCAGATAGATACGATCTAATCTCGTAGAATATCGTCGTCGCTTAGATATGGTGGATTCAACCATTGTTGATGAGAGGCGTGGGGGTCCTCGGCACCTTGGGGCGCATTGATTGTTCTGTGAGATAAAAAGGATGTCATAGCTGGACCGAGTCCTTGTGCATGCTTGATATACTCTTTGCTAGGCGCTTCGATGAGCTGCATTCATTCTGTGACAAAGCCGATGGCATGAGTCCAGTGAAGGCATGGAACGTAGTTTTTGCAAACGTCTCGGGCAGGTAGTCTGGCAGGGGCACTAACGGGACCGTGTTTTTGCAAACCACCTTTTCTGATCTATTATAAAAAGGCTTGCAGCGAATGGCTGAAGAGAGAAGAACGAGAGTAATCACAGCGGTATGATATCACCTGCTCGCAAAGCGTGTGATAGTGCGTACGTATTTTCTAATCCTGGAACACAAACAGCCAGAGCTATCTCAAAAAAGCCTGCAGCTAAGTTTTCCCAACATAATCCATCCTGACTTGAGACTTATCGCGATTTCCCTCTCATCATTGTATCGCACGGGTCTCAATCCCGGCTACATATCAACATGAGGCTTTTGATATGCATACTTGCGATTCGCGACGACGGTTCGACGGATGCGCACGAGTTGATCTGCGCTCCGGAAAATAAAAGGTGGACCGGCGCACTTTTTGACAGCTCAAAGCTATTTCTATCAGCTAAGAATGATAGTCCGGAGAATTTCAGTGGGGGATCCGTGTACGTGGGAGTGTCGATGGACGCGATTGCTTGCATACTTCGCGTGCTCTGTACCCGAGAAAACTTCCAGGAGATAAGACCGGGATAGAGTGCCATAGAGGTTCTTTTGTAGGGTACAAGTGGAACCGATGGCCCCGAACGATACTCGACTCGAACATTCTCGGTATTCCCTGGCTTTTCTCACGAATATTCATCGTGAAAGCTCATACCACTCGAACATCTTTCGTCATTCATTATGACCATCCTTCATACGGTGCCTTTGTTACTCTCTCTCATCCCTCTAGCCTTATCTGCTCCCGCAACCTCCCTCACACTGCCTAGTCTCGTATTGTCACGAAATCTCACCAGCGAAGGGGATGGCAATTGCGCAAGCTCATCAAGGTTTCCGAGCTGGAGTGCGAGTGATTGGAATATCGCGGACTGCTTCCAGGCAGTGAACAGGCTTTACCTCAAAGAGGTGTGGAGCCGCCCAGAGAAAGAGTTCGAGTTTGTTGCCAGAGGAGCGTCTGCGACTAAGCCCGATCTTGATCCGCAAAGGACGCCGAGGAAGTACACTGTTGGTATGTTGCGAAGCCACTACTGCATAGCGTGCTGCGACAAGAGGCTGACAAGAAGAAGGGTCCTGCGTTCTCACTATCATGATGCTGGATCGATATACTCCTAGTGAATTACCGAACGGCAGTGGGTACAATCCCGGACTCAAGACCGACGAGAGCACCTATCGCAGGATTCACGACGCCGCGAAACGCATAGAGACGCATTGTGCGCTTACCCACCACCCTGGATGGGCAAGGATTGGTGAGTTACGACATCTCCCAAGGTTATGCGGCATAGCATATTGATCGATTCGAAGGGGACAATCTTGGAATCGGCGTCTTTCTCTGGGCCACAAACTCGAACATCAACGAGCGCACTCCCGGCTTCGACGGGCTTTCGGCGGAGCTGAGTACCAACGCTCTAGGCACAAACTTGACGCAGGAAAGGTGATGGGCAGAGAGACACCGAATATGTGATGAGGTGTTGGCGATCGGGAGTCTTGAAGCCGCATAGACCGTTTAGACTTCAGACCTTATAGATAGAGACAAGATACCCTTTTTCGATCTCAAACGTGTGCCCACCCATTCCCGACGAGCACTTGCATCTCATTGATCAGGCAGTACGTTCCAGGCTCCGCGATGTCAGGATTGTCTTTTGCCCATCTTCGGAGTCGACTATTGATCGTAAAACCCTTGAGCGTGGCTGTGGTGAACCAACGCCGAATTCGGTTCGCCCAGATCCCTGATATTCTTTGTACAGTTCCAGGCCAGGAGGACCCTGAGTGTACCGCAGCGTAAGCCTCCAGATTGTATCCAACACGCACGTCAGGGTTGAGCCAAACGCCTTGGGTTCGGGTGAGAGGGTTGTCGGCATGTATCAAGCAGCACTCCGAAGCCTCAACATGCTGTAGCGCGAGATCGTCGGATATGCCACGAAACTTCAAGGGATCAGGACCGTAGAAGGATCTTGCGTCAAAAGCGACTATACCATTCCAGCAGCTCTGCACGGGTACGGGCTGGTTGGACATCATCGCATCGCGGGATGCTTTAGACCTAAAGTATGGATATGTAGATGACACCGCCTCATGCCCCTCGCTATCTCTTAACGCGAACGTATCATAATAGTGAGGTGGTTTCTTAAAGTCGAGAGAGCAAGCAGCTGCATATTCGCCGTCTCGTGTGGCAAGGAGTTTGGCAATGTCCGAGTTCTGGCGCAAGGCAAGTCAGAAGAAGAAACGGCGACCAGAGTCAGGAGACATACGTCAAAAACAACATCATTCAGGAAAAGCACTTTGTCAAACTTGATCCCTTTTGTAGCCAGCTCGTTGAGTGGCTGTAGTGACCAATTTCGTAGTTTCGAAAGATATGGTATTCGCCTCAGCTCTTTCTTGCCCCTGGGAGTTTCGATCCATCCCGTAGTGGGCGTCTTTTGAATTTCATCCAAATGGGTGCTTTCTTCCAGTGTAATTGTTCGTTTGACATCCAGCTCATCTAAATCACTTTCCAGCATCCTCAGAGCGTTCTTGGTCTCGTCCCAGCTTCCACTTTCGTATATGGAGATGTACACATTGTGAACGCCAAAGTATTCCACCAAGTCAAGCACTGCTTTGTTCCAATTGTCTTGCAGAATTCGTGCGTTGTTCCAATGGATGCTGACGATGAAGACCCTCTGGCTTCGCATATCAGGGATAGACTTGAAGTCCGAATGCCGACTGGGTAGAGTGGAACTCAAAGAGTACAAATCAGTCAAGGACAGAGCAGCTAGGATAAGGAAGACCACTCGAAGGACTCTGGACGAGGTCGAGCGACGGAAAGATGTAAGCCCAAGCATGGTGGCTCATTGTAGGTGCAATTGGCCTCACCAACACACACACACACAACAGTCTGAAGAGCCTGCAGCGACACTCCCATAGAAGCAATGGCTATGTAAGTCAGAGATCAGACCAAAGCGCTGCAAAAGGGGTAGAACTAAGAATTCCTAGCGCGTTCCGGACAAACTAAGGGCCCGGTCCGTCGTAAGAAGCATCATTAGGCCAGCGCTGCTCTTCAGGCCCCAGATATATATATATATATATACGGATTTCGGATGTATGTTCTCTGAAATGATCATCGCGCCTTGTGGCTATTCGCGCAAGGCCGTGGCCCCTGCAGACCGCAAATGAACGGCGAGTAGCCACCCAGAGTGCCATATCGTAGCTACAACATTCCCCACCATGTACAGGAAAATCGCCGTCGAGAGCTATAATATTGAGTATCACAGTACCGGCGTAGCAAAGGTGTCGTACATTGAGGTCCGAGGACGCACTTGGTCAATTTATCGTATGGATCCGGCCTTGGAGCTGAAAAGCATTCTTGCGAAAGCCTCAATTCCAAGCCTGGAGTCGCCATGGCAAGCACCAATGACATCTCTTCTGCGGGTCGCTATGATAGAGAAGAGATCCCATCTGCTCATCAAATACCGATCGGGAGGGTCGCTAGAGATGGACTTGATGGTGCTTCTCTAGTCGCTGGCTTGGACCGTCTGCAGCCTAGGTTGGGTGATCACGATTGGAATGGATCGTCAGTAAATTCGCGTGGCGGCAGTGAGTTGATTGAGACTCCGAGTTTGAGATATCACTTACATAAAGAGATAGTCCGTAGACGACGTTGTGCCACACCGTCGAACCTTCTCCCTGTACATACTAGGTACTATCTCCTGTTCAATGAATCAATTGGTCTACCTAGCTGTGCCTTACAATAGTAGAGAATACTTCCAAGGCCTTGTTGCACGCGAGCCTATCCCTTGCTGGTCAATCAAGTAAAAGCTGTCTGGAAGCTGAGTGGTTGCAGAGAGGAGATGAGAGTATTACGTGTGAAAGACCGGCGTGAGAAATTACCATCAGCTCTGATATCCCCAAACAATTGCTTCAATGATCCACCCTACAGAATCGAACATCCCCAATACTCTGTTCCTGACTCCACCCAACATAATCAAACATGAACGGAACCACAGTATCGCATGCTTCCCTCCTCACAACTGCCCTTGGCTACACTAACACCGATAGAAGATACAGCCTGGCCGATCGATCAAATCCCGTCTAGCTTACAAAAAAGTCCGCACCCAGTAGGGATATCCACTCGTTCCCAGGCACCAGTAACCCGGCTGAAGGTTCATAGAGATGTTGAAGCCATAGCGCAAGGTGTACGAGCCATCCAGCTCACGACAATAGAATTCGCGGTGGTAGTATTCGAGGAGGTCGAGGACACTACTCGGTTTTGGCATGCTTGGATCGTAAGTCACGCCTGACTGGTCGAGCCCTGCGACAGTATCAGCACTTGTAACTATTGTCGTACAGACCCTGCAAGAAAGGTCCGACCTTCGCTTTGAACACTGTCGGCTCCGCTAATGGCGTTGACAGCTGTGCTTGGAGGCGCTGGTTGCTTGATGATAAGTTAGACGTGACATGGAGGTAGAGTAAAAGGGTTACAACATACTAGGTAACGACCGTGAGCCATTTTCCTTCGATGAGAATTCTGATTTGAAAGTGTGATCATGTAAATGTCAAGCGAGTGTGAAAAGGTCTGTGAATGTTCTGCTGTTCAAAAAACGCAACATGAGTTTGGGAAACCAACAGCTTTATAGTTCCACGAGTAATACGGAAAGCGGCGTATTACGGCCATTAAGCCCTTGTTTATGGACCAGGAAAGTACGTCTTATAGGCCCTTTCGGTGTTTGACCTTCCGCATGTGGCGATATTGAACCCTGACTCGTAAGTAGCATCTATATTAGCTCACTATCTTCTATCTGGAACAGGATCATATTTAATTTGGGGTCCGGTCAGTACTGTCTGACGGCCTATGAAAAAATCGACGCAAAGGTTGCCACACGGACGATGCAAGACCATGCACCTACACTATCAGTACGGAGCGCATCAGCCTTTCGACTGATCTCCTTGACAGTACAGTCTTTGCGCCCGGATGATGAATGCGATATATCTTTCACGTTAGGATCGTCAGCGATGTATGACTCACTGTGATAAAGGGATTATTCATGGGAAAAAAACAAAAAGAGAGGGACAATGATCCATTTCCTTTTCCATAAGTACGCACGAAGGCGGACCGGACCATGCACTTTGATCAAGGTAGGCCTCTACTGCGACAGTGATGACGTGTCTGACATAGGTGTCTGGCTGACAACCCGTGGTAATGATCATGCAGGTCGCTTGCATCATGCACGAAACCAGGGGCACCGAGAGCGTTGGCATCGACCTGAGCCACTTGTAACATCGTAACGTTTCGGCAAGGGAATCGACTCTAATTCTGTTAACTGGCATGATGATGGGACATATTCAAGACTTCATCAAACAATATTGTGCGAGTCGGGTAGCACAGCTTTGACCCCACACTTAGAAGCCACGATAACGGCCGGAAAAGTCCACACAGGCTGACGCCACTAGTGTACCCGTGGAACGTACAGAACCTTGATAATGCTGGTTGAAGACGATGTTACGTTCACTTGTCCTCGCTGGTGCCGTTCCTGAGACTTAGCCGGGGACGGTGTCGTATATCGAAGGACTCTGACTGATATATATGTTCGTTCTGCGAATCTTTGGCTACTGGCAGAAGGTTTCAGGTAGATGTTGTCGAAAACATCATGTAATCCCGAGATGCCTCGAAGATGTCCTGCATACTTCGAAATTGGGTTGATTCTGATTTATACTTACGGCATAGACATTTCGATGTTCACACGTGATAAAAATACTGTACAGACAGACGAATTTTTGAACGCAACGACGATCGACTTCGGGTGGCACAAAACAGAAAGAACAAAGCAGCAAAAGGGAAGGGCTTATTGACGCTAACTAAGTCTGGTGTAGTAGCCTTGGCAGGGCGGCGCCTTCTCCGTCGTTTTGTCCATCATCTCTCCTGTCTGTCAACCACCGTGCCAACGATTCATCGAAGCAGCGGTTTGGAGAAGCGAACGGATATTGTGATAGACTGGAAGCTAATGTTGACGTTTCGTATATGTGCAAAATATATTGCTTGAAGAAATTTGATGGAAACCCCCTTCAAGCCTGAGTATAACTATTGAACCTCCCTACTTCAGGCTCTAAACATTGCTATTCTGAGGGTTGCATGTAATAAACCTCGCCAGTCTCGGGTATCATGCCAACAAGGTTGACGATCACTGAGATCAGCGAAGTTCGACTTTTCGCTGTCATTGGCCATTCGCAGCACCTCAATCGACTCATAAATCTGAATGTTCTGCATGCGGTATACTCGGTCATTTTGTGACTGATTGTCTCACAAACGTCTTGGTTTAAACGGACCGATCTCCTGATCATTCAGCGCGAGCAAGGTCGAGGAAGTAGTCGGAAAAGCCTTCATCGCCAATATGATGTTCCAGGTTTGCTACTGGACCTAAGGGAATCAGACATACGAACATTATGGATAAGTCGCTGGACTTGCGTCTACGACATTGCGGCAGAATCACCTCCACGAACTTCAGAGTGACTGTCTGTCGGTTTGGCGGTTGCGAATGAGTCCTTACTTCCCAAGCAAACCGTATAGTCTTGTCGCTTGAAGATATGTTCAATGATAGCACTTCACTTTGGTACAAACACGCATTTGAACACGACTCCAATGGCATAGCCCGACTCAACAGAGCCACACGGCACGTTCCTGTAATGGGAGTCAATCATAGCTTTCCCACATCAAGGGCAGGAATTGCAAGATTGTGACAGAAAACCTGTCCTTCATCTACTTCAGGGATGTTGAGACCTAAAAGTTGAACAGTGGCTGGAGGTCGATCTGTCCTAATTAGAGGAACCTGGAGTTGTTGCTCATTCAAGCTGCCTATATTGAAACCCTTTCCCTTGGCTTTCTCCCGCCATGCTGTTGGAAGAGAAAAGCTGATTCACGATATGTCATCCAATCATCGCATTACGCTGTCCTCTGCCAGTAAAGACCAGCTCTACCAGCCAAATACCACAGTACACACCCAACACGAGCATCAACGTGAAAGCAAATGACGCGATACACATTGCACAGCTTGAAATTACAACCAGTACAGAGCCGACGGCTTTCACAAACTGCCAGGAAGGTATTGGCTGAAAGGCGGTAATCACCAGCGTAAGGGCCCCGAGCTTGAATATAATCCGTTGCGAAGCCTGTATGGACGAGGAGTTGTCGGACAAGACTTTCAGAATTTGTGTATACATTTCAGACAAACCCGATATGGCGCTGGGTGATGGTAGGCAAACGGAGGCGTTGAGGATGTGCATACGCCACCCTATCGTTGAGAATCTACAGGTGCTATCACGAACAATGTCTGTCCTCTTAGGTTTTTGAGACTGAGCTGTGGAGGGGGGACTGTATAACATGAGGGAAGTATCATTATGTGGAGACCCCTGATGGTATTCGAGGGTATTGAGGTTGAGCTCGCCGCCTTGCGAGGACGCTGCTGGGGAAGAAAGCATCGCAAAGGAGAGGAAAGTGATAGCTGTTGCGACTCTATTCAGGCCCTTGAATCGCATGATAGGGGTGTATGCTTATTCCTGGCTATTGCCAAGGCGAAGTTAGGGCGCAAGATATTCTTCGAGAGCACATCTTATTGCTCATTCATGATCTCTCCCAACGCATATACCTGAGCTTTGCGAGGCCCCAAATGCAGAGTATGCGCACAATACTAGCGCACTGGCGCGAGGCGATGATTGGCGAATGGTTGAGTGCAAGCCTGAGCGGTACAGCGAGAGCCACATATTGCGATTGACTCGGCGGTACTTTCGATGCGGCGGCCTGATACCATACGCATGATGAGAGGTTTTTTTCGAGACGAGAATAGAACTGCGCACAGGCCTTCTGCAAGATATGCAGCTGTTATAGCAGGTGTTCAGAATGTCAAGCAAGGATAGCAACAACTGGTTGCTCTCAACACTTGACGCACTGTAATGCTTGTTTTTTCAGGCAAACGAGCGTCACTATGAGATGTCGACGAAAATTGGTCATGACGACCGATGTAATGACCTTACTACGCAATACGGATGGTCTAAACTTCTCATCTGAACGCCGATGTTTGATTTTGACGCTGCTTACACCTCAGTAATTTGATTGTTCGCCAGCTTGACGAACTGGACTCCAATTTTAGACGACGCATTGTGGTGCGAAGCAAGGATCTTGAGCAGAAGATGTTTGTTCTTGATATGAGAAAGGGGTTGCTCGAGGGAAGGAGGCATGTGAGACTGACATGCAGGCTGTAAAGACTGACTGTGCTGTGATCTTAAAAGTGAAGTTTATGGAAGTTTCAATACATCAAGCTAGACTTGAAGATGCCATGGGTGAAGGTACTCAACCCTGATTCTGGAGGTAAAGTCCCTTACGAGGGTGGTGTTGTCTTGTTACCACGGTGAACACTAGAAGGGTCAGCATATCAATATTCTAGCTCATATTCTACCTAGGTACGTTTCCTGAGTAGTCGGCTGATACTACCTATTATTCTAGATTATTCGTTACCGTTGCGTTTCATACTCGGCAAATTATAAAAATACCACACCTTTCTGGAATATTTTCAAAAATGCCACCCCCATATTTTAAAAATACCACACCTCCACCCTGGAAGCAGGGCGCATCAGTGCCGGGGCCGATTTCAGGTCTAAGACTCCGGGCGGAAGACCTAGCTACTAAAGGGGGTAAACCCTTACGGGGTAGGGGAGTAAATAAGCTATTATATAGGAAGGGAAAGGTAATATAAATAGGTAATATATTAAAATATAATTAGCTAATCCTTTATAAATAATAGTACTAAAACTAATAATATAAAGATAAAAGTATAAGGTTAACTTAGGTCTTAGAGCTTTAAGGGAGATAAGATAATATTAAAAATCTATTAATAACCTTATCCTAAAGCTACTATTTAGTTATATTATAAGGGAGGTTATAGTAGATATTATAAGAGTTAATATAAACCTATATTAAATCTAAAGTTTAGCTTTAAAAGTATTATAAGATATTATAGAAGTATTTATAGTATCTTTTCTCTTAAGTAAGTATATTACTATTTTATATTACTATTAATCTTTATAATAATTACTTACTAATATATCTTATAATATAGATTTAAATTTACTTTATATCCACGTTAAATATATTACTATTATATAAAGGGATCTAAAGCTTATAAAGGAATTAATAGGGAGCTTTAGTATTATATTATTTAGTACTTAAGGGTAGTAATAGTTTTATAGTATTAGGAGTAGAGGGTAGGTCTAGGATAGTACGGCGCTCCTAGTATTACGGCGCTCCTAGTATTATAGTACTCCTAATATTACGGCGCTCTTAGTATTATAACGCTCTTAGTAAGATAAAGAATTATATTACCTTTTTATATTACCTTTATATATATATATAGAAATTAAACCTACTTTTTAAATATACTACTTAATTATTAAATAACTTTAAAATAATAACTATTAATCTATTTATCTTAAGATATCTACTAATTCTAACTTAAAAGGATCTTCGCCTCTATTAATACTTTAATTAATATCTTCTTCCCTTTAAAGAATATCCTAGGGTTTAATAAGAGCTTCTTTAGGGTCTAAACCTATAATATAATTATAATACTTTAGAAGTATTACTTATTTTATAAACTCTAGTTCTAACTATATATAATCCTATAAATATACTCTTTAAGTAAAATTAAAGACTCTCTTAATACCTATAAATAATATTAAATATAAAAGGATATCCTTAGCTATTTATATTAGATTTAGATAAGCTAAAGTATTATCCTTCTAATATTCCTATATAGGAATATCCTCTAGTAGACTTTTAGAATAAAAGTATTAAATAGCTTCGCTTTATAATAAAGACCTATAATTTAGATATTAAAGTAGACTTCTCTTTACTCTTATTAAAAGCTATTACTAGTTAGTATAAATATAAATATATTATTATATTATATTACCTTATTAATATTTTATATATCTTATATATTAGTCCTTCTAGTAATTAGTATTATTTTATAATACTTATAAAAGTAATTAATAAATTTATTCTTATATATCTCTTTATAAGAGGTTAAAGTATTATTATTATTTAACTCCTCTTATTTATCCTAAGTTTTATATAGACTTAGTTTTATAGAAGGGTCTAGAATATTAGTAAGGTTATATATTAATCTACCTTTACCTTCTATTTTAGAATAATACTTAGTAAGTTTTATTAAGGCTACTTTATAAGTATTAATAATACTTACTCTACTAAGTATCTTACTATTATATATTATTATTTTAGTATAATTAAAATAGTTAAAAAGTATATTATATAATTAGAACCCTAAATATATACCTATATTTATTATCTAAGAAACTATTAAGGTAAGTTAATAGATAAGATTTAATATATTTTTAAGTAGTAAGATAATTAACTACTTATATCTACTAAGGCTAATCTTATTAATTTTTAGATTAATTATATTTTTATCTACCTAAGAATTAATAAATTTATATAACTAATATATATAACGAAGTATTAGATAGGTAGAATTCTAATAAATATAAATATCTTATATAAGTTTTCTAGGTCTTCTAATAGAGCTTTCTTATAACTATTAAAAACTAAGCTTTTATTAAGGAGATAAGTTAATAGCTACTATAAGAGCGCGGATCTATTATAAATATTAGTAAGTATATTACTAGTTTATATTACCTTTATTATATTACATCTTCTTAATAATAGTAGATAGATTTATACTTACTTAGATATCTTTAATTTAAGTATCCTCTAATAATACTACTATATTATCTAAGGCTTCTAAATCTAGGGCTTTAATAAAGTCTTATATTATAAGGTTAAAGATATAAGCTATATAAGGAATAGAGTTTTATAGTTTATCCTATTAGATTTCACGCTAAGTAAGAGATTTCTCTAGTTCGTCTTTTAATATTCTATTATTACTAGTATTATTAGTAATAATCCTAAAAAGTTTATCTTTAATTCTATAGATAGTTAATATCTTTATTACTTCTATTATAAGTAAATACCTAGAATAATAGATATCAAGTAGTATAAAAGTAATAAGATATTCCTAATATTAAAAATTAGTATTAATTTAGTAGACTAGTACTCTAAGATAGGTAACCTTTTAGGGACTAGACTAGGTATCTAGTATAATAGAAATATATTAGGGATACTTTAGATCTACTTTAATTTTTATATATATTCCTTTAAAATCTAAAAAGATTATACTTTATAATTTAGTATAATAGATTAGGGTTAAATCTAGATAGGCTATTAATAATAATTACTAAAACTCTAATTAATTAATAGTATAGAAAGACTAATTTAAAGTAAGAAAGTATTTATATAATTATTTATTCTACTTCTCTTAAGAAAAGTTAGTAGAAAACCTAGTATTACTTTTCTTTTAATATTATCTTAAAGAATTAGTTTTATATTACTATTTTATATTACTATAGATAACTTACCTAAGTTAAAGAAAGTTCTATTTATAATAATAGATTTAGCTACTTTTATAGATAGTATTTACTTATTTAAATATGTTTCTTTATATTAGATATACTTAAATTACTAGTTACTATTAGGTAGTTTAAAAGTTTTTTATACTTCTTATATATAATCTTTAGTAATTCTTCTACTATTAAAGCTAATTAGATAAAGTTATCCTAGATATTAACTTATTTACCTAATATAACTTTCTTAAATTAAAGGGGATCTTTAACTTTAGTATTTAACTTTAATTTAATACTTTTACTAATAGTAGTTTACCTCTACTATACTTTAAATTAGACTTTAAAGGCCGAATTCTATTTAATATATTTATTATTCCTCGCTAGTACTAATTCTAGGAATTCTTTTCTAATAGACTAAATAGTATTTTAAAAAAGCTCTTTCTTCTAATAAAAGGATTTATTTAATATACCTTAACTAACCTAACTTATAAATTAGCTAGGATGAATACTACTTAATATAGAATTAAGTATAGTAAGATTATCTAATTCTAATTTAATATCTTTATTACTAGGTTTTATAGGAGTTAATATAGTATAGGCCCCGTATATATAATAAGGTAGGAGTAATATAAACTAGTAATATAAATATTTACTATATTAGAGAGAAAAGATAAAGGATACTAAGAAGATAAAGTTATTAGTATAATAATTATTCTAAATATATATTATAAGGAGACTAGTTTAGTTCCTTCTACTATTTTATTAGGGGCTTAGCGTCTTAGTAATACCTTAGTAATTTAAGTTAGGTTAACCTAACTTACTAAGGTATTAAGGCCTTAGCGAGTCGGTACTAATAGCAAGTACCGAGTATTTCAGTTAGTACTAAGACCCTAACCCGAGTATTCAGTTAGTACTAATTCTTAGTACCGAATCCCGACTTGACGGTTAGTCTACTACGAGGTGTTTCGCGCTATAAGGGGGCTTATACGCCCGCTTCCAGGGTACGTAAGACCCCGGTGTAGTATTTTTAAAATATAGGGGTGGCATTTTTAAAGATATTCCTGAAAAGTATAGTATTTTTGTAATTTACCGTCGTGATAATTATATAAGGAGAGCCAAACACGAATCGAAGGCTAAGTCCTATTACAGTTACCATAACATATTAAAGTGCTCAGGGTAAGAACCTTGAATTAGTCATCCTCTTTAGGAGGCTCAATTAGAATCGGGACGGGAAGATAACTACCCGAAGCCGAACCCGATAGCGTGCACGTGACCGTCGCAGGACGTCATCACTAGAGCCTTGGCGTTTTGGTGTTATTTTGATATTTCTGATAATATACATCCCTTGATAATTCCATCAACCTGGGAAGTTCCATCATTGGCAGCTATCAAAATCACAATGACATCCTCCATCCCTAGACAAATGAAGGCTTGGCAGTATTCGCAGACTACCGGTGGTCTTGAGAGAAACCTGAAGTACAACCCCACGGCCGCTTTGCCATCAAATGCGACCTCGCTGCCGGCAGATAAAACCCTCGTACAGGTGATAAGCGCCACGCTCAACCCTGTCGATTACAAACTCCCTGAAGTCCCTTTTGTCAGTCGCTTTCTCATCGGACAGCCGGCATCCCCTGGTCAGGACTATGCGGGTCGTGTCATTGCTACTGGTCCCAATACGAAGAAAGTCTCCTCTCAAGATCTAAGGCCTGGTCAGCTAGTCTTTGGTAGGGTGGACCGCCCGACTAAGTTTGGCCCTCTGGCCGAGTATATCGTGGCTTCAAGAGCAGGTTGCGTACCTGTGCCGGAAGGCGTCAACCCAGATCACGCTGCTGGGGTTGCTACTGCGGGGATGACAGCCTATCAATGCATTGTTCCCAACGTTGAGCCTGGCCAGCGTATCTTCATCAATGGTGGCAGCGGCGGCACGGGCACCTTTGGGATCCAAATTGCCAAAGTCAAAGGCTGCTTCGTTGTTGCCAGCTGCTCTACCCCAAACGTCGACTTATGCAAAAGCCTTGGTGCAGATGAGGTTATCGACTACAAGAAGCAGGATCTGGCGGCAGAATTGACTCGGCTTGGAATGTTTGACCTGGTGGTGGACAATGTGGGAACGCCTGCGGAGTTGTTCTGGCAAGCACGCCACTTCCTAAAGGAGGGTGCCAAGTGGGTGCAACCTGCAGCAGGCTTCGGCCTCGGCGATGTGCGCGCATTGGCAGCTCGCTCCATGTGGCCTAAGTTTCTTGGTGGAGGAACAGCGAAATTTGAATTCCTAAAAGTGGTCAATAACTACGATCAGGCCATGGAACTTGGACGCTGGATGCAAGAGGGAAAGGTGAAAGCGGTCATTGATGAGGTGTTTGGGATGGAGGATAAAGGCCCAGTCAAGGCATTTGAGAGGATGAAGACTGGACGCGCTAGAGGCAAGATCGTTGTGCGGGTTGCGGAGCAATGAAAGACAGGAATGTGAGATATCGAGGATCAAATTACGGGCGGGTGTCAAGGCAACTATCCTGGAGCGCAGTTAGCTTAGAAGGGTACCTAGTAGCCGTCCAGCCTTATAGGGTTCATGCCCGTAAAATTAGGCCCAGGCCCAACATCGTTAGCCCTAGGGCGTGCTAGAGGGGCACTAAGCGCCCTAAGTTCCAGGGTACGGTCCCTTAGGAAGTCGTATGATTCGCCACGTAAACGGTGCGCGGGTAGGCCGCTAGGTAATACGTAATACGATATTTTTAGGGGTGGTAATAACAGCCAGCAGGGGTATGCGTGGGGCCCTTGTGCGCGCGTAGATCATGCACGCAGGGGCCTAGTAGCCCCCAAGCTTAGGGGCTTTAGGGCCGGGAAACCCCTGGAAGTCGAGGATGTGAGCCCTATTAGGCTGAACGGATACTAGGTGTCGACGGTCACCAGGTGAACCCCTTCTACGATACGTACCTTATGTTGTATAATAATATAGACGTCAAAGGAACGGTACCAAATCAACTTGTCACATTGATGCATTCAATGATCATATAACCCCCCTATGATCTATTGATCTCTCTTCCTCCTGCACCCCCAGTGGTCGGTGAGAGGCCGGTTGAGCCGATTGGCTCGCCTACAACACACAACATACACTAATAATGGAGGTTGAAGGATCGCTTGCTACCTGCAGGTGGGCTACGAGGACCGAAGGATGCCAGCCCTCGGTAGTTCTGAATACAAAAGAACCCAACTTCTTTCTGTTGAAGTTGCATCGTTGCGATGCCCGGTACGTCAATCACTCCTCGAAGATCGTTCTTCTTGGCTACGGTCACTCCGCAAAACACAGAAATAATGAGATAGTGCATGAACAAATGTCCTGACTATCATTAAGTGCTCCGGCAGCCGACCGCAATGTCAAGACTCTCAAGAACAGCGCACGCTATGATAATCGTGCTACTTTCGACTGTCGTCCATGCTTCAACGACCAACAACAGAAGTATTACAAAGAAACCTATCCAAAACTGGGGCACTCAACAGTCTTATGGCTTGGTTGATTGCTCAGCACGTCTGGCCTGCCTGTTGTTAGAGTCGATTGTGTATGGAACTGACATACCGCAGATCATGCGGCCTACACCTCGGCTTCAGCAGGCTTTGCGAAAAATGTAACCCGGAGCACTGCGCTCGTCTTCAATGAGTCGATGCCTCAGATATCAATATCTTTTGAGGAGTACTGGTGCAACAGTATGTGGAACTCGTGGTTGGAGGTAAATCCCGAAGACGACGGGATCGAGGACCTGTTCTACGGTCTTCCCGCTGAATCGAGAAGTCCTTGTCTATCGCTCGAGAAGGCGCATTACACCAGCTGGGCTGCCGCTTCAACCGTTTCGCCATGGTCACCCATAATAAGCCCACCATGCTGCGACACATATTGCGATATAAAAGCTTCATCAGCTCAGCTTTACTATTGGCCTACAACCCCTTCTGCTCCGAATGTCACTACAATGATAGGTGAAGGTGGATTCACTTTGTAAGCTCCAGGTCTGGTCGGCAAGACTACTAGCAATGCTCATCATGTATGCTCTAGTACTTACCCATCCGTCTATGTCGTGTACATGGACGTCTCTGCGACGGGCCCTTGTGGGATTGTAGGCTCGACATACACCCGACTGACGCACCCTTTTGCTCTGGAGGATATAAAAACACACGCACCTGATGGACCAATGGGTGTTGCTGCTCAATTGGAACTTTCCGATCTCTTCAGCAATTGCACGGCTCGGAAACCAACCGAGACTTACACGATGCCAGCATGTGCGACTCAGGCTGGAGGGCCCGCCAACCAGATCGGCGGTCTTGTGTTTTCACCTTCTTGTTCCGCTCAACTCGCAAGCTACAACAAGAAGGTATCATTCGAAAATGTGCACTGCTATCCCCTTCTTTATTATCCTAGTACCGAAATTCAAGAACTTGATCCCGCTTGGACAACCTGTATTGCACCTAAGTACGCGCTTGTGTTCGATCCTCCGCGTACACTCGCTCCAGCAGCTGCCATGGTTCCGACTCAAACCAGTTCAGATCATCAGTCGGTGGCTGCTGCTCCAGCTCCTATCGTTGGTCCACTAGCAGCATCACAGACTCCGCCCCCGAGTCAGCCCGGACTAGCACCAGGTTCAGGGAATGATCCAGGCGGAAACGACGCCCCATCGCAGGATCCGGCAAAGATTGACCCTCCTTCGGGCAAATCCCAGATGCATGCCGCGCCGGCTAGTAATGCTCCAGCAAGTGGTCCTCCATCAAACAATCCTCTGGTAAATGATCCTCTCGCGAATGATCCTCATTCCAACAAGGCTTTGGCAAGTAGTTCTCCATCAAACAGACCTCCGCCCATTGACCCTCCAGCAAGGGGCTCTCCAGCCAATGAGCCTCTCGGAAGTGATCCTCCGACCCACGATCCTCCATCTAGAAATCCTTCATCGAATGACCCTCCGATAGGCAACCCTCTCGCCAACGTCCCTCCCTTGAATCATGCGGCAAACGAACATAACTCTCCTGATAGTGATCCGCAGAATGGTTTCAAGCCCGCTCAGAATCCTTCGGAAGGCCGCTCGCAGTACCCAAGCCCATCGTTCGCAGTCCCCATTGCTGGAGGTCAGAGCTTGCCAGGCATTATCATCAATCCAAGCACAGTGGTCATCGCAGGTTCAACAATTAGACCTGGTGCATCAGCAGTGCAGATTCAGAATCACCAAGTATCCTTAGACCCTGGAGCTTCGATTGTGGCAGTTGACGGCCATGAACATGCTCTATTTACTACAAGTCCACTGCCAGTAGCTTGGGGCAACAACAATGCAGCTCCAATGGAATTTCCAACCGCCGTCTACGGAGACAACATCGAGGCGGCGTCCAAGCTCGGCATATCAGTTGAGGGACAATCCATCTCTGGCGGAGCGAACTGGGCAACAGTAGCTAACATACCAGTCCCTCTGCACCCGACTGGTGCCTTGGTTCTCGACACGTCGACAACTCAGGGAGTACTTTCGCTCTTGACCACTTCATCACAGCCTTTCACAACTGCAATTGAAGCCGTAACCATCCCATCGAATGGTGTCGCAGTCGCTGTGAATACACCAAATCCCAACGTTCCGGCAGTGTTAGTTGCAGGCACATCTGCTTCAATCATGACCAATGGCGTAGTGATGGCTACAACAACGGCAACCCACCCAACACCAGCTACACCAGCGATCATCATGGCTGTAGGAACGGCAGTGGCTCGTCTTGCCAATGGTAACGTTATCATATCCGGTTCCACGCTGATCCCGGACGCACCGAGTATAACTATAGGTGGAATACCAGTCTCTCTTGGGAGCAACAGCTTGGTTGTAGGAACGTCAACAATCGCTTTGCCGTCCTCACCATCGACTTCCTCTGTCCTGATAGCGGGTCAAATGCTACCTATATCTCTCAGTCCAAGCGTCGTCGCTATAGCAGGCACACTCATCCAATCAGGGCAGACGGCGATGACGATATCGGGCACGCCAGTCTCACTGGGCACGTCTGGACTAGTGATTGGCTCGTCCACGATACCATTATCGAGCACTATCCCAGTTGATGGCGTTGGCGGATACATATTTTCTGGCTTTCATGGTGGGATGAGCGTTCCTTCTACAACAAGTCCTGCGGCAATCCTAGGAAGCGGAGCTAGGCTACGGTGGAGCGCTTTGACTATTGTGATGTCTATAATTATTAGTCTTAACCTCTTGTGAGAACTACTATCAGGGTCTCACCTCTTTACTATGATAGGAAACATGGATTACGACCCTAAAGCCTACTTAATCCTATATACCTTCTACGTAGTATAATGATACGAAAATTATCTGATTGAGGATAAATCAATTACGGTGCAGATGTCTCTGTAGGAATTAAGGGCGGAGGCTAATTCACTTGTCTACCTGCCAAGGTTCACCGGTCTTGCATACGCTGAATGTGTTGCCTGGTCACAACGAAGGATTGCCGCTAGAATAGGCTGTGCCTGTTGGATCCGCGCCGGGATAATTACGTAGGCACTGGGCGGAGTCATACAAAAATAGACCGCACTCATTTTACTAAGTATCTTCATACCCTTCTCTTGCCTACGATTACGATCTCGCTCTGAACGTCTGTTGACGCTTCTTTTCGCCTCTGCAACCTTCTCTTCCAAAAAAGCGCCCTCCGCGACCATGGCGCCGAAATATCGTACTGGAAGCAGCAAGAAACAGAAAGATGCCATTGGCAATCGTCACTATTCGCTCCGAGCGATAGCGGCTACGTCGGCAGCATGTGGTCTTCTTATCAATATGGTTGCCATTGCAAACATTGGTCGCATCAACAGAGGACATGCTGCCAGGGTGTTGATTTCTTGGGCTTTCTTACCAGTAAGCGATACCGTTGCAACTTGTTCTTGCGTCCTTCGTCTGATGGCTTGCAGCTTCTGGGTTCCCTTGCTTGGGATGCTGGACACCTCACGTTGAGCGGCTTTTCAAGCATGCACGCGAGCCTTCAGATTGCTGGCGACGTGCTCGCCTTCCTCGGATTCCTGGCGATTCTGATCACGAACGGTATTGTATCTGACACATTGGGATACGAATCTTTCTCCGGATCGACCATCTTGCTGCTGGCGTACGATTCCTTTCCTTGGATCATCTGCGCGTAAGTCGTCCCTATCGCTCGCCATAATTTGTCAAATATATTGAGAGGAAGCTTGTAGTGCTATGCACCTCTTTCTCGCGTTTATCTCGCTTCTCACGACTCTCGATATCAATACGTTTCCGAGGATCAGGGTTGAGTGGCCGGAGGGAAGACATGCATTACTTGCTGACGACGAAGACTTCGACGAGGGTGCGGAGGAAGTACAGTCTAAGAATAAGGGGGCTGTTGATGGAGGAAATGATGAGGAGAGTGCTCCGTTGCTAGGCTCGTCTTAAACACTGGATCCTCACAAGACGTACTCGGGGAGGTTATGTTGACTTCGTTGTAATAGGACAATGAGAGATTGCAATGGAGTTCGTGAGGTGCTTCATTAAGGAAGCAAGTGGGTGGAATGTGTTTAGATGGTTGGAGATCTGAGTTGCAAGGCTTTTCCTGATCTTGTGTCCAGGTCATGGAAGTTCAGCAGGCGTACACAAGACTCAAGCTTATCCATTCACGTTACGATCATTTGCGAGATTTCCTCGGTCTTTAGTAAAGTACAACATACGATCGCAAAATCAACCCTTCCGGCCGTATAGTTTTTCTTCCTTAGCAGCCTTTAAGTCCAACTCGTTAATACCAACTCTCTGCTAATCCCTACCATTCAGCTTATTCGACAGATCCTTAACCAAATAGACATCCGCATACAGCTCCGCCACGCCCAAAAACAATCCCACCGCATCCGCATTTCTTTCTCCATCCTTTCCCTCCCCATACCGTAGCGCATGAACCAGCCTCGCTCCGACCCAACCCGCGGCATCCCGTTCATACTGCGCCAGCTCCTTCAATCGGCCCTTCACGGTCTCTTCGTCTCCGGGGGCCTGTCCGTTATTCAGTTCAGCGAAATCGGCACAGTTCACATTGCCCTCCGCCCTATCCCTCGCCATCGACCCTAGGTCGTTGTACATTCGACTCATGACCGCGATTCGGGCGCCGTAATCGGCGCCTAGATACCGTGTCGTGGAGGTAGGTAAGCCCCCTATAAGGCAGGTGAGGAAGGTGAATGAGAAAGGTGCGGAGACGGAAGGGGCGGCGATTGTGTGGAGCCAGTGGTTGAAGGAATAAGGAAGAGACGGCTTCTGGGAGGCATAAAGGGCGTTGGTGAGGGATTGGTCAAGGTGGGAATTGAGAAAGGTGGAGAGTGCTATTCTGAGGGCGGAGTGATCTTGCTCGGAGGCGCGAACGATGCGTGGGTGGCCGAGGACGGTATCGATATATGGTGATAGGGTGGCGCGGACGTCGGCGAGGGTAGGCGGACAGGTCGACTGGGGCGCCGGCGACTCTTGGGTTGGAGAATGGGCCAGGGGTTGTAAGTAGGATGTCGAGTGCTTGGCAGTGTGTGGTTTTGTACCATTGGGGAGAGGGTAATTTTCGGCATTACGTCCGTCGCACATGGTCTGTATAACGGTCTTAGCTTCTTTGAGATCGCCTTCGCCGAGCTGTGCTATCGTTGTCTCCATGTACTCGTCCACGCGAAAGTTGCAGAGCGTGAGCACCATCATATCCCACAGCAGGTATGTGTTCAGAAAGAGTTTGCGGACATTGTTGACAACAACCCACGTACAGGGGATGAAGCTTAGGTACTCATTCTTGGCTGATTGCTCGCCACCTAGAACAGTGGTGTGGGAAGATCTTAGTCGGGGAAGGAAGACCAAGCCTTCTAGTACACAGAGATATATCTTCCACCTGGGCTCTGATTGAAAACACTGCAGTTCGCTGAAGAGTTGCGTAATCTTCTTCTCTTCTTTGGGCGCTATCTGCACAAGGCTTTTTGCTTTTTCGGTCCACTTATGACCTTGCTTTGTTTTGTGTATGGCTGCCAAATAATACGCCTCAGACAGAAAAGGAGAGCCGTACGTGACCTTTTCAATCCATAGGTATTGAGGTTTTTCCCAACTAGTTCCGCATTCGCGGAGAAAGCGCCGACTTTGCTGTATCCTTATTAGGATCTCCTCTGGTAGCTTATCGGAGAAAGGAAGAGAGGAGAGAGCTTTTAGCGTTAATACAGCATATGCCATTGTCTCCAGGGCCTGGTCAGGTCCACCCAACCCAGCAAGGCTTTCACCCATCAAGGTCCAATTGAGAATCTGGAGCAATATGACGGGAATGCGATCTTGCAAAAGTGCATCTGGAAGCTGGCCAAGATAGCCCTGGTCCCAGAGCTCGAGGAGTCTGACAAAGGCTTCTGCGAGAAGCATCATCGAATACTGTGAGGAGATGTTCTGAGAGTCTTTAGCCCCCAGAAATGATCGTCGCGCCTACTGTCAACTTACCCATTTATCTTTGGAGGCTCCGCACCACCACGATGCGCACAGGAATTCAGCTATGTTTTCTATGTCGACTATGTGATCATTGGCGTTAGGGGCTTCCAGTACTGCCCTCAAGACATTGCAATTCGCGCTGAAGCTCGCATCACGCTCGCCAAGATAGGTGCGAAAGTGATTGTTCTCTGACCTGAAGTGTTCCGTCAAAGAGTGTGCGTGGACCCGACGACCTAAGAGATTCAGACTCAGTATCACTTTTGCGCTGTCGTCAGCATCCGCTTGCACTGAAGGGGCTGTCCGGTGAAGTCATCAGCATCAAGTCAAGTTCTCGGTGATCGCTATAACGTACCAAAACCGAGAAGACCGTTCTGTGCATGGTAGTGATGCTCTAGATATGACGCGATTGGGTCTATGGTATCTTGGCCCAGAGCTTCTTTGGAGAAGCCGCCTTGGAAGAGCGTGGACATAACCTACAAAATGTGAGTCTTGCTCCCTTTGCCGACGTAGATCAGTCGCACCCAAGAGGTTTCGAAGATAGGGGTTGGGAAGACGCTGGGGACTGAACCATTGCCCTTCCCTGAACCTTCCAAGATGACTCTCCAAAGGTAAAATTCAGCTTCTTGATCCCATGAAGAGACGTTCATAAGATACGCTGCTGTAGACGCAGGCGAAGCCATCATACTTCCGAAAACCTTGCGATGACGAAGACGGTCGAAATCAATCTTACCAACAAGCGCCTCCAAAGAGTGAAACAACGTTGTCTCTGTCGTGTTGTAAAGCGAGTCCGGTGTGAAAGCTTCCATCTTTATCTTGCCGATTGCAAGGAGAGGACGCTTGGCCGGAAAGGCGACATGGACACCTTCATCTTCAAGCATTGCTAGCAGAGCTGGGACCACAATTTCGAATCCGACGGGCAGACTGCCGTCGATGACCAGAGTTTGCAAAGAACCCTCAAGACAGCTAGTGGCACTCTGGATAGCATCTTGAAGCTTGACAGCGGAGTTTGTGCTACCTCGATGTCGTGTCAAAGCAAGTAGAGCCCCTAATGTATTCACTATGCCGTCTTCTTTGGTGGCGTAAGATTCCCATCCTCCGTTGGAAAGTTGTTGACTCAAGAGATATTGGAAAGATTCGGGGAAAAGCCAGCGTTCAACTCCTCCCTCCTTCTTTGATATCATGGACAGCCACGCAGTATCGTAGATAGCTGTTGTGACAGTACATAGATTCGACTTTGCAATTCCATCGACAAGGCCTTGACACAGTAGTCGTGCCCGTTGTTCAATATCCGCGTCATCCATTGCTAGAGTTTCCTTGAATGCAAAGAATAAAGAATGTAGGTATTCCAGAAACGCGTTTATTAACATCTATTGTAGGCATAGCAAAGCTGATGGCCGGTAAGCTAAAGCGTCCGCAGCGACAGGTATGACATTGCTCTGAAACTGCACCGATCGGCATAACGCACGGCCATGCTTGGATGGATCGCAGCCTTACGCTTCAATTCCAGGACGTTGAATTGCCATATCGGACATATGCTCTCGAATTAGCGTAAGCGCCCATGTAGAGATGCTTCACCCAAGCCCTCTTACCTTACCTATCACGTTATCCGTCAACCGTGATTATGCAGCTACATTAGGCCCTATGCATGCACGGATGTGTTCCTCGATTGGGAATCTACTTCCTGCAGGGATATTCCTCCAATGTTGGCCAATTATGGTCGCAACATTGACCCATAAGGCAGCTTGTAATCAAATAGTGCAAAGTAAAATTCACGCTTGCGTCGACATCGTCTGTAAGATCTGCAATGCCGACGTATACTCTGTATGGGGTGTAGCACCAATTTGCGTTATTGTATGCTCCATGGGAGGGACCATTACCTCCGGTATCTGTAAAGTAAACAACGTAAGATATTCTTGTCTCTTTGCGCGCTTTACCCCACGATCCAGTGGGAATTATGCCTTACTTCGGGTGATAGTCCCTTCCACAATATTAACAACAACTCCTCTTCTGATGCTGAACCTTCCATAATAATAAATCCTCAAGCTATACGACGAACATTCTTCGTGCACCACGATACCTGTCAGCTCTCACCATGGTTCTCCAACCTATCACACTCTACTCAGCTCGTATTCATGCCTTTATGTCACCTTAGTGCCAGCAGCTAACACCCTCAGCGTTCGGGCCCAATCCTTGGAAGGTCTCTCTTTCAAAGGCCCATTCTGCGCTTATCACAGCTCACCCCCACTCAGGTCGCCATAATTCTCACCGAACTTTCTATCCCCTTCGAGACTACCGCCATCTGGGATGCCACAGAGCTCAAGAAAGAACCCTTCATCACTGAGGTTAACCCCAACGGCCGTGCACCAGGTGAAGCTTCCTCGCCACTCATAGTTCAGTGGAGACCTGTATGCTAAAGACACACACTTAGCCATCGAAGACCCCAACACCGGCATCGTCCTCTGGGAATCATGTGCCATAATCTCCTATCTCATCGCGGAATACGACAAGTCTCACGCCATCTCCTACGCCACGACCCCCGAAACGTACCTTCAAGACCAATGGTTCTTTTTCCAAGCCTCGGGACAGGGTCCATACTACGGTCAAGCAGCTTGGTACGTTTGATCCTGCATGTCGTAGATAGTTTCCCTTTGGAGTGTCTTAACGTCTTGTACCCTTCTCAATCAAGGACCAACCCCGGCTCACCACGATCCCTCCCACAAAAGGTTCAACGTCTTCCACCCGGAAAAGTTACCGTCAGCACAAAAGCGCTACAATGACGAGCTGAAGCGCGTTGTCGGCGTACTGGACGGCGCGTTGGCCAAATCGGAGAGCGGGTGGCTAGTTGGCGATAAGTGCACTTACGTGGATCTCGCTTTCTTCATGTGGGACGAGAACATCGAGACAGTCATGGCGCCGTTCGAGGGGGTTTGGGACCCGGCCAATTTTCGTGAGTCTTCCCCGAGTCATTCTTTCCAACTTGGTACCATAGGGTGGGCCGCTCGACATGTTTTGAGAGCACTCTGCACTTAGTATCCTTGTCAAGGTGTCCTGCAAATCAACACGAATGACATTGCTAACTACAAAAACTCGTACAGCCAGCTGGCAAAAGTGGCATGGGCGTATGGCGGAGAGGGAGGCTGTCAAAAAGGTTGTGGAGGAGAAGGCGAAGATACTGGCTGGGACGAAGCATTAGTCGAAGCATTGTAAGATGGCACACAGCCTCTGAGAGTCCGTTGCTGTTAGGTACAAAGAGAGTACGCACCTGTACTAGAGTATTACTGCTAGTACGATAGCTGTAGTTAGTAAAATAGCAGTTGCTCGCAGAGCAGGGCTATGTCAGACCACCAAATGGGCCCCACCTCGCTTGACCAAGCGTACAGGGACTTTCCCCTTCATCTTCAGAGACATTAGGAATCCGACGCCAGTGGAAAGCTCTCGCTCGGCTTTTCGTCTCGCCGTTTCCCAGAGCGATTGACTGGCAGCTTTCCCAGCAGCCTGGCTCTCATCGACGGCTAATTCCACGCTATGGTCTTTGAAGATCGTAGCCATCATAGCACAGAACTGAGCCTGCGCGAAACGTTTACCCATACACGCTCGGGGGCCGTCGGAGAAAGGTACGTATGAGCCGGGCGTGGGACTGAAGACGGAAGCGCCTCTGTCTCTGTCCAACCAACGGGAGGGATCGAAGGAAGATACGGGATATGGTGGCCCATCTCCAGCAGTAGGGACAGCTGAGGGCCAATGTTTCGGATTGCGGTGCGTTGCACTGGTGTTCATCAAGATGAGAGTATCGGCAGGAACAGTGTAATCACGGCCCTCGAAGGTGAACAATTTTGGTGTCTCCCTAGTAGTTTTAGGGAAAAATGGTAGAACGCTATAGAGACGTAGAGTCTCGTTCATCACGGCACCCACGTATCCGTCGAGAATCTTGGGGAAGTCTGCCTCAAAGGACCAGTTGCTTGGTGGGCGATCACCCAAAATCCTGTCTAGGTCGGCTTGCATAGCCTTTTGAAGATCTGGGCGGCAGGCGAGAAGAGCTATGGCGTATGTCAGAGTGTTGGCACTTGTTTCGTATCCAGCCATGATGAAAACGAAGATGTTTCCGAGGACTGCAGCGGGAGAGATCCTTGTCCCTTCGGCATCCGTCTTCGAAGTCTGACCGGCTTGAACGAAAGATTCTGCAAAGATGCTTAGCCGAGAAGCCACAAGCTTCGGGCTGGGTGGTGTTCACCTAAGATGGATTTTTCATTTCTAGAGCCATGTCGTTGGAGGCTTTCCGATGTTTCGTCTCGCATTTCTTCCATATACTTCCGCCACTCGGAATAAGCTGCTTTGGCTTTCCTGTGCGCGTCAATGGGAGATATATCTGTATGGTCGATTAGCTAAGGACAATCCTTGCATCATCTTATTCTCACTCAGAAGTGGTGGCGGCACGATGAAGAGGATTGAAATATTGTCCACCATCGAGCTGATAGCGCCTCTATAGCTCATGGTATGTCCCTTGGGGAGCTCGTCTTGCCGTCCCGTAGCTTCTGCCCATTCCATTTGGCGATCAAAGCACACATAGCTTAAGACCTGTAAGGTCAATCTTGCTGCGTCTTCGTTCAGCTGCGTAATTGGAGTGTCCAAGCTTGCCCATCGTCTAAGCAGCGCCGATGTTTGCCCAAGAGATTCGGTCCATGCGGAGCCATGGGTTCTATCGTTGAAGCATGGAGCGGCGGTTTTCCTGTAGATCCGGGATTCATCTCCCTCGGTGGCAGTGACAGTGGGCCCGTACATGTTCAGCATACCCATCATTTCAACAGGTTTGACAAAATCATAGTTCCGCTTGGAGAATTGTAGGATTGTATCTGGATCGCAGGTCCATAGAATATTTCCACCCGCAGACACCACCATGAAAGTGTCGCTGCCTTGCCGAGCGAACGGTCCATAACCCTCGTGCCAAACTCGACCGAAGCGTGACAGTCTGCAGATTGTCATTAATTGGGAAATGGAAGACGTTAAAAAGGACAGCGTACGGCAACCAGCTCTCCGTCCATGTCTTGGGCAAGAGTTCGAAAAGTGGCGCCAACGGCTCTTGCAGGATGAGCCACCAGATGGCTTGGAAGTAGACCCTAGTTTTTCATCAGCTTGTGGCACCAGAGATGATGCTTTAGGCAAACTCACGGGGACACCACATATGGCAAGCCGGAATGCTTGGCTTTAGCAATGTTTAGACGCAGAGCACGAAATTGGAAGTAGCACAAGAGGGTGACCAGCGAGATTGCCGCAATCAAGATCGATGAAACCATCATGGATTGAGAGCGCTTGAGCTGAAGAATGACAGTGGTTTGATCGAAGTGGAGGATGGTTGGTGATGAGGGGAGGGACGACTTGGCGCGCCAAGAATGATTACATACTTTAGCTAGTTCCATTCTAGAAGGGTTCACCTGGAAGAGGCGCATACCTGGAAGGGGCGCACTCTACAGGGTAACAGGGCAACCAGAGTAATCTATAGCATAAATATCGTCTTTAATAGTTCTTATAATCTACCGACTTACTCTAATATTAACTTCATGGATATTACTTAATTAATGGAGTATAATGGAACGTGAATGGTAGGAGATATATTCTAGGGCTAATTAAAGCTAGTGACCTTATAGGGCTGAGCCTCTTCCGCCCCTTCTAGGTGAACCCTTCTAAGGCTTGGCTTATAAGATTACCTGTCACATTCATGTGGATAGTCCATTGTATCATCAATATACTTATTTACTAGTTATTGACATTTCTCCTGGGTGTACGAGGCTGCACTCAAAATAACATGTTCAGCGCTTCTTAAGTGGTCCTCTTTCCTGATGGTGCCTGAAAATAGGGTAATCACGTGACCATTTGCGTACGCGGGCCATGGCCGGTAAGGTGTCATAATACCGTCGAAGTGTCAGAGTCGAAGCAGAACTGTCAGTACCACGGGACACCGTATTGTTTGTACTTCATTCTCGAACAAGACATCACATGTCCATACGAGCGCAGTTAGCAACCCGTCCCAACTTGAACCATGTCTGATCTAAGCCACCTTCTGGGTTCGTGGGGCCATCGCGCAGTGAGAACGGAGTAAGCGTGTCAAGACTACTGGTGGAACTTGATGGAAATAGGAGGTGAAGGGGATGCTCGCGGACTTCCATTATGACGTTGGCTTAGATTTGGAAGCTCATTCGTGTAGCCTGCAGGAATTGGGGAAGATTAATACCTAGGCTACAAGTTTTTCACATCTTAGCGGCATAACCGCTTGTTTGTGATCAATCCTCGGGGTGAGCATAGCCGGAAGGATTCGGGATCACATCGCTGCATCTCAAAGATGGTGGTGTGAGGCCTTTTGAGCAGGGTCCGAGGCAAGCTTCAAAGGAATCCTTCCACATACAAATCACTGACCGCTGCGACTACAAGCAAGCGCTAATTCAGTAGAGGGGTTGTTTCCTGAACTGGAAGGTCCCTTGCGTGCCAGATACAGCATGCGGTGTGAACATCAGCGGCTAATTTGACAGCACGAGCCGTGTGCCGCGGCGTCCCGATCCTCCACTCCGCCCGTCCGTAATCAAAATTGAGGCACTTTCCTTACATATCTTACACAAGTTCGTAATTTTCTCATTTTGTGCCAGGGATGTGCGCTGTCGGATCGCCTTTTCGGCATGTGATGACGCAAACCTTTTGCCTCGATCCTTAGCTATCGGAGGGCGTTGCCCACCGGGCTAAGATGCATGCCACCAATTATGGCCGAGAAGGCATTGAGGCTCAAGAACCAAAGTCTTTAGAAGTTGCTACAGGTATTGTTTGCACTCCTAGACATTCATCCCCCTTATGACGAGTCTACTCAGAACTTAGCCATCATGTTGGCTGAAGATTACTCGTTCTTCTGGGCGTTTCTGCCTCTGCCTGTCTGCCTATACGTCCTCTCTATTATCTCTGTACGTTTGCAGGGCCCCAAAGCTCCTCTCGTTGGCTTGAAATCAATCTTCGAGCCCAGGTTTGTGGCCAATTTTCGTTTCTTCAAGGACTCTGCAGCTGTCATAAATGAAGGCTACTCTAGGGCAAGCAGCTTTGCACATGATTGTATGGCCTGTACGCTGACGCCAGCAGTCTTCGAAACGGGCGTTCAAGTTCGTCAGAAACGATGCAGATATGGTGGTGCTACCGGTCTCTATGGTCGAGGAAATCAGAGCGCTACCTATAGTAACAGCCAACCCGACCGTCGCTCACGCTCACAATCTACTTGGGTCCTACACAAAGATGAACCTTATTCTTCGCAGCAATCTTCACTTTCGGATGATTCAGACGAAAATGACACCAATGTTAGGGTCATTGACAGGACCAATGGAAGAAGAAGTCAAATATGCTACCGAGAATCATTTCCCGAGAAGCGGAGAATGGACCACGATCAAGCCTTATCATACAATATTGGACCTTGTAGCACGGACAAGTGCTCGAGTCTTCGTCGGTTTGCCGTTATGCCGCACCGACAAGTGGCTTGAAATATCTACTCAATTCACCGAGCAGGGTAGATCTGGCCTTGAGGCTTTGTTCACAGTCTCGCTAACTGTATGTAGTCTTTGTGAGCGTCTGTTTTATGCGGTTGTTTCCCACATGGGTGCATCCATTGCTTGCCAAGCTCCTGCCATCGATTCGGAAAGGTCATGGCTACATCCGGCAAGCCCAGAAGCTCTTGGTCCCTGAGATCCTCCGTCGTAGGGAGATGATGGCGGCCGGGAAGCTCGAAACGGGCACTAAGGATACACTGCTTTCCTGGATGATGGAATGTGCGGATGAATCTGAATCGGACCCTGATCACCTGGCTCATCTAGAGATTGTGATATCCCTCGCTGCTATACACACATCGCAGATGAATGCCGTTCACGTTCTCTACGACTTGGCCGCACATCCGGAATATTTTGAAGAAATAAGAGAAGAGATTCGGGAAGTCGTGCGTAAGGACAGTGGCTGGCAAAAGACATCTTACGCCAAAATACGAAAGTTGGACAGCTTCATGAAGGAGAGTCAGCGGTTCAATCCTCCTAGTATGCTGTCTTATCACAGAGTCATGCAAGAAAACCATATACTTAGTGACGGAACTGCGTTGCCAAGGGGCTCCCACATATGCATGCCTGTCAATGCGATCCAAAACGATCCAGAGGTAACACCCAACCCTGACGTATTCGATGGCCTTCGCTATTACAAGTACCGCCTGAGGCACGGAGAAGGTCATCTCCACCAATTCGCCACTACAGAGAAGAATTCACTTAATTTCGGGCATGGGAAATATGCGTGTCCTGGTCGATTCTTTGCAAGCCTTGAGATCAAGGTAATCCTGGTACGGCTCATTATGAATTACGACTTCAAGTTGACCCCGCATCAAGGGAGACCGGCAAACCTCAAAGCGCACGAGTTTCTCTTTCCAAATCCTGATGGAGAATTGCTCGTTCGGGAGAGGGGGTTGGACACCGAGTCTCCCTTTTGAAGCGTATATTAGATAGTAGCAATAGTGGGATAGCGTTCCTGACTCTGCGTAGCTACGTTGGCTCCACTCCGATCGATTGGATCCTTCGAGGAGGGGGCATAGGTGCCGAGTCTCCTTTCAGTGAGGCAAGCCTCATTCTCTCTGGTGAGCTTGCACCTCATAGCTCAAGGCTGATTATCGATTCCCTTTCAAAAGCTTCCCGAAAAGTGTAGTATCTTTGTAATTTACCGGAATGATTGCCATTGCTGAAACAATCAACTCTTACTTTCCACAACGACAAGACGACGCTAGTGTCAACGTAGAACGTTTGCCCTATGCAAAAGGACGCTAAGGTATGCTACTCCGATGCTTTGCCTATCAGGTGCATCCTGACCAATAAGACCTGTTGGTCAACGGACCCGATTTGACGCAACCACTAGGAGACAGCAAAGTCCTCCATGGAGAGTGCTTTGCCGTTGCAAGTAAGGATCTTTGATATGTAGGCTGCGGCTGAGATTATGGAGAGGTGGCATCTTTGATAATCCTCATGTGATTTAAAGCCGACTACGACCCTCCTTCACAAGCATGCCCTACTCGACTGAACCTGCGCCATCATTAGTCCACGTAACGCTTAGATATTCGAAATGATGGGCGCTATACACAAATATCAGCACTATGCGCGCGCCTTTCTATTACAAACTAGACAAAGTGCGCGCCCAACAGCATTGCCACCGGGCGTCATCCCCAACTACGTCAATCCGACTACTATTAGCGACCAGGTCATTATCACTAGTTTGACACTCATAGTCTTTTCGAGCATTTTCGTAATTACGCGCCTACTTACGAAATGGAGAGTGGTCAAAAGATGGGGCCTTGATGATTGTGAGAAATGCTAGAATATGTCCAATCAGAGCTGACAAGTTCCTCTAGTATTGATAGCGTTCGCTTTTGTGAGTAGGAAAATCCAGGCTCGTTGTCAGAAACAGTGGTAGCTAGAATGGCCGATTACCTGGGAATGTTGGACATCACAATTTGGAAAAGTGCAACCCTGTAGCCAGACGGAATTGCACCCCGTCCAAAGCTGTTCGGTTGTCTCGGGATTATTGCTCTACCATTGCTATCTTTTCTGATATCTTACTTGCATCGAGCATGTTGTGTAACCCCCAACAAGGATCGATCTGACTAAGGAACAGCTTTTGGCCTTAGCTAGGGCGATAGTTTCTACAATTAGTAAGCTGGAATGGTATCTCTGCATAGCTGCATACAATGTTGACGATGTCAGATGCCGAAAAATATGACCTCGGACATCACGTCTGGGACATCAACCCGAAGGACTTTATTGTAAAGGGGCAGATGCAAAAGAATGTGAGATGCAACCCCAAGAAAGGGGCATATGGACCTCAAGACTCACGCAGCTGACCGAGATCTATCAAGTTACTATACATCGGCGACATGCTTTACCTCATAAGCATCATGTGCACGAAAATCGCGATCCTCTTGCTCTACGTCCAGCTGTTTGGAGTCAGGAGACCCTTCCGGTATCTATGCTTCGCAATGATGGGCATCGTAGCCTTATACTGCGTGATATTCTTCTTCATCGAAGCTTTCAACTGCAACCCCGTTGAAAAAGTGTGGCACACTCTCACATACAAAGGGGAATTTTCATGCTTCGACAATAGCATGGTGGAATTTGTTATTGGCGGATTCAACATTGCCACAGATGTGATAATTCTGGTGATGCCGGTCCCGATTATCTTGAATCTGCATATGGATCCTAGGCGTAAATTGGGTCTATTGGTAGTATTCAGCACGGGTATTCTGTGAGTCTTGACTGTTTTTCACGTCTAATTGGAAGAGTTCAACTCATACAGGACAGTGTCGTTGCTTCGACGATTGTGCGAGAGATCATCGTGATACGAACGCTCCGAGACTTTGATCAGAGCTGGGTGACAGTACCTGAGACTGTATGGCTGTAAGTAGAAACCGATGTCCTTTCCACGCCCATCGCGAAATCGCTAGAATTCAAGCTGAGACTTTGCCAATTAGTACCGTTGAAAACGACATTGGCATCATCTGCGCTTGTCTTCCGACTCTCGCGCCACTCAGAAGCACCCGCTTCTTCTCAAAGACGGTCCCAAACTCACTACAGTATCTTCTTCGCAGGAGTGGCTATCACTCTTCCAAAGGCTCTACCTCTAAAGGCTCTTCCTCCAAAATGTCATCGAAACGGATAGGATATCAACTCTCTGAAAGCGGTGTCGAGCTCGTCGATGCCCCCAAAGCCAACATCCATATATCTGCTTGCGACGACAGAATACCTAGTGTGACGCATGAGTCTGGAACCATTCGCCGAGAAACCGATATGGAAATCACATACTCAAAACATCGAGATGCATCGGAGCGGGTGTGACCGTTTCACACTCGACTTAGGGGCGGTACGGCACGTCACGAGCAGCAACCGTAGGCTCGACTCATTAAAGCTCATTACACTAGTTCCAATACCCAGCCATCCCATTTGGAGGTGTTGAGCAACTTGATCATGGCTATCTGCATAGTACTCTAAGGAGGTGAAACTCTGTTAGCAAGTTCTATGCCAAGACGCTAGTATAGATGGGGCTAGATGCTCATTTCTGACAGGAGGGGAGCTTGCGAACTCGTACAGGAAAGTAAGGCAGTACCACGTTCCTACCAACCGGTTGTAGACTCTCAACATGACGATTGATCCCACCATCTTCCCACACCGAAACCAAACGTGGCAGCTCGATTTGTGCGTCCGTAAGCACACACAGGCATCGCTACAAGGATCAAGGTTGTAACAGGATCGACAGTGCTTGGGCCAACTAGTATATACCGCTTGCAGGGAGTAAATTGGGGGCTGAGTAAAGGGGCGGTTTTGCGCGTATTAGCGGCCGAACTAGATAGCTGGCTTGCCTCCGAGCCTCCTTCCTATCCGGACAGTGCACAAGCGCAAGGTGATAGGCTTGTGAGAACATGCATGTGTTGCAAAGGCTTCTGCTTCCTGCTTCCTGCTTCCTGCATGCTTCATGCAGGTTTGCTGCCGCGTGGAATTTGTAGCAATCGTGGCAACGGTCAAAGGCACGAGGCGAGTAGCGGTCAGGATTGACTTTGGCGTACCAAAGTACCCAACGTGTCAGATTGAATGAAAATTACCGTAATATTGTAACAGGAAGGTAAGGTCTAGGTTCTTTACGAGGGATTCCTTTCGTTGATATCAATGTCTCTCGCTTCGATCGCTGTTGAAGCTGGTAGCTATCAGTTATAGAATGGGTGTCCCTTTATCCGTTGTCTTGTTGATCTCTGCTTCCAGTGTTTTGTGCTGCACCCTGGTCCGTAGCTTACGGCGTAACATCGCCACCGCCCAGGCCACGGGCCTCCCTATCATTATCGTACCTTTCTATATCACCAGTATTACCTGGATGATCCTGCAACCTATCTTCATCCCACTTCTCGAGCGTCTCCCAGATACATGGACGAAACGATGGCTTCCGTATGTGTCCCCCTTTCCTTTTGGATTCCGGCACATTATTGACGCAAGCTCACCAGGTTCTCCCTCTTCGGTCGAGGATGGAATTATGGCTACCAGCCATTTCAAGTTGTCGGAGCCGACACATTCATAGCAGTGTCGCCCACCCGAAACGTGATCCATACCTGCGATCCCGAGGTCTCCACGCAGATCTTCCGGCGCAGTGAGTTCACGAAACCGGTCGAGCTGATTGAGCTGCTGAACGTTTTTGGGCCTGGATTGACGGGCTCCGAGGGGGCAGAAGGACGTCTATATAGAAAGGTCACTGCGCCTTTCTTTACAGAACAGACTGTGGACCAAGTATGGAGAACCTCGATTGAGAGCGTCGAGACTTTTATGCAGAGTGTGGTCGCATCGCAGGCGTCCAAGAAGTCCAATAGGCGAGGTCTACGATCGATGGTGGCGAGCATGACTTTGCACATTGTGTTCACTGTCTGCTTTGGAACAGACGTGGACAAGAAATCACCCCAATTGCAAGAAACAAGTTTCATAGGCCACAAAACTGGCTTTTACCAAACAGTCCTCTCCTCTCTCGATCATATCGCCACGATCGCTTTCATGCCAAAATTCATCCTTGGTTAGTACCTGCAACATATCCTTCCCGAACAAGATCCGCAAAGCTTGAACAGATCTCTAGACTTTTCGCCTTTTCCCATGCACAGAACAGCACGTCTTCTGTCCTCAAGGCTACAAGACTATCTGTGCGACCTGCAAAGGGGCGCTAGTACTGGCACCCACAACCAAAACTCAACGTTCAAGCAAGCCAATCTTTTAGGTTCGTAACGGACCCCACTCCCTTTACGAATCTACTGACTCCTCCCAAGACCTCCTTTCCCAAGCAAGCCTTCCCCCCCCTGCGATTATAGGCAACACTTTCTCCTTCCTCTTCGCTGGCCACGAAGCAAACGCGAACACGCTGACCATCACTCTGTTCCTCCTTGCCCTGCACCCCTCCATCCAATCCTCCCTCCAACATACCATTGATCTCCACCTCGCCGATTGCCCTCCCAGAAGTTCAACGTACACAACCCACTACTCCGTCCTCAAAGACTCCCTCGTTGTGGCTGTCATCAACGAGACCCTACGCCTCTTTACCATCCTCCCCTTCCTTCCCAAAACCACACCCGAGCTCCCCTCGTCAATTGCTGTCAAAGGGCGAATACATGTCCTGCCACCAAATACACTCGTCCTTATAAACACAAGCGCCACCCACCGCCATCCGGCGCATTGGCCAGCTCCCGAAGCAACGTGTTACGGCTCGGCGCCACATCCAGTTTCTTCGTTCAATCCAGGTTATTGGTTGCATCCACAGCCAGGAGGCGGCCTCTTCTTGCGTCCGCAGCGAGGCTCGTTTGTCCCTTTTTCCGATGGTGCGCGCGGGTGCCTTGGGCGACAATTTGCGATGGTGGAGCTGTGCGCGCAGCTCGTTGGCATATTCAGTAATTGGAGCGTTGAGCTTGTCGAGGATGAAACGTCGGGATGGGAGGGGGCAAAAGCGCGGGCAGAGCAAATCCTGTCAGAAGGGGTCGTGTTCGATATGACCCTGAGGCCGATGGAGATGGTACCAGTGCGGTTTGTGAGGAGGGAGGTCAAGACTAGATCAGAGCCAGTTTAGAGGGGCCGACGTGCCACGACGCAGACGAAGGTCTGGTCTATTGAAACGCCGTCTTGTAGGAATTCTGATTTGAGCGTGTCGAATAGTTCATTACCTTTGCTAAATGCTTCCGTACCCCTCCCATGTGCTGTGGCAACGTCTTCGAAGGTAACCAGATGGCTCAGATTGAATAGCATTCGGTACGGATCTGGGACAGGAATTCGATCATCGGCTACAACTTCAAGGCCTGCGCCCGAGAGTCGGGTGCCGAGCTGTGGGACCCAGCTGGTATGACGCAGTCAGCAATTAGGCAGTATATTCTGGGAACAGGCGCACAAACTCCGTCTCTGCGCCTGGTCCTGGCTTCTTCATCAGCTCCACTAGTTTCTCGGCGGAGGGCGAGGCAAGGGTGGCGCTGGTGGAGGACATATCTGGCTCGCTCCATTGGAGGTATCCGCCAGGCTCTACAATGACAATATCAGCAGGTAGCTATTTGAAAAGACTCTCCATGTAACGAGGCCCTCCTGCCAGTTGATCTCTCTAAGGGAAGAACAGCATAGAGGCATGGAGGTAAACATACTCAGCAGGGTCATCAGGTTTCGAATCAATGACCCCAGAGACTTGTTGTTGACCAGCGTCATGAAATACCGCACATGCACCACATCATATGCCGCGTTATACCGAGCTGGAAATGGTGTGAAGGCGTCGTGGGTACAGAGATGCACGTTCTGAGGGAGCCATTGTTTGGGTGGAAACTGCGCATCGGAGATATCGAAACCGTCAATACGGCCTGCAGATTCAACTTGGACGGATAAAGAGATGGGGTAGATGCTGTCAGATTTAGCGAAAGTGGAAGCAGGAAGGTTGCAAAGGGCACACCCACGCCGTCCCAGTACCGATGTCTGCAATGCGAAGGCCAGCGATGTGGATGGGGATGGAAGGGTGGATAAGGTAGCCAGTGAGTTGGGTGTGGAGCCAGTGGTTGTAGTTCAGGCTTGGAAGCGAAAGTTAGCAATCGCGGATTAGTGCGTGGTGGCAGGGGGAGGCACCGAGCCATAGAGCGGTGATCTCGTCTGAACATGTAAGTATCTTGGGCAGAGGTGGAGGGGGAGGCCATCATGGATGGCGAGATTGATCGTGTGCTCCTCGAGATGCAAACGTAGCCCAAGCACAGGCAGCTTTGGTGTGGGGTTGCCTCGAGTAGAACGGTCTTCGACGTTTCGGCTGAAACACCCAAAGGTCACCGATTACAGGACCTCGGGATCTTACTCAGAAAGCGACATGCATCCACTCAATCTATACCAAACGACGAAATATTGCACAATTACATGAGCGCATATCATGAAATACAAAGGATCAAGACATGCATGGCAATCACCCTAGGCAATCACCCTAGTGCTGCAGTGTAGATGCGTTGTCAGCATACCTTACTAGCACGTACTTGCATGGCGGCTAGCGATGCATACTGCGGGCTTACTCTGACAACCTGCATATATTTCTTACACTTCTTCCGTGTCACCCAAAAGCCTTCGGACACCGCTCGATCTTGACTAGCTATGTAGGTAGTTCGCTAGCTGTGTTAGCGACGCCCCAGCCTCAGATTCTTAGAGGGAGGGCTGGTAAGTTGCGTACAATTGCCCACGGCCCTACTTTATCTTCTACCATTGGGCAATTAAATGCGACGAAATCGCAAAATCGGCCTGGGCCTTGGAGTAAGGATATCATGTTTTCTCTACACCTACAATTTTGCCGTTTTAGCCACAATTAAGTAATCATTATTGACGTCTTCGGATGAAAGAGTACTGTGTAGATATATTATGCTTTTCATGTTAGCCTCCTTTAGGAACGTCTTTAGGATGGCATCTTCATCTGTGCCGTTCCTTGGGGACATGATATATTTCGTCTTGGTGCTAGATCTTTCAGCTGTACTAGAGCTGGAAGATCGCTTCTACTTGAAGGTTGAGCGAGGCTAGAGGTTGTCGTGTAGACATCTGAACAATATGTAGCTAATGGACTAAGGACGATACTGGGGTATCTAAGCCAACGCATTGTGACTAGTACTGATAGCAACAAACTACTAGATATGCTGTTCTGTTTCTGGTGAACATGAAGATTATCGGATGAAGATTGAGGAGAGAGCTCCTGTTGGCGTTCGAGTAGTAGATTGAAAAGGTAATCGGGAAGCCTTGGGGTATCCTGCTCTTATGTACCCTTTGGAAGATAAGATATGTCATGGATAGGTGTGGTATTAGATGCCCATCTCCAACTAGCCATTTCACTGTCTTCATATTAGATTGACGTATAGAGAATGGATTGAAATATGTTCCAATACCGCTTTTAGGCGAGTTTGTGCACGAGAAAGGATGGGACGCCTTCTGAAACCAACGACAGGAAAGGAACCCACCATTTTCTCATAACAATCTCTGCTTGTGCAGAGCGACCAACTAGGGCCTTTGGTCTAGACTTGTTCGTCTGTGGCAGGAAGATTTCAGGCATGTCTAATGGATCGGAGAATGCTAGTCCAAGGCTTGTGATGGTATCTGGATCCTCATGCAAATTGGCAATGAAAGTTAAGATAATTTTAGAATCCAAAGTATGGTGATGGAGATAATGGCTTGGACGACAAGGAGTAAATTCTTCTAGGTATAGAGTAAGCGCCGCCCTATCATCGCGCGACTGCGAGCATGGTGTTGGTACCTACAGTAGCGCACAATAGGCAGTGGGGGGGAAAACTAAGTGCTTTAGCGGCCGCCTGTTAGAACTTAGTGACATTTGCGGGCCGGTCGTAGGGGGCCGTTAGCCAAACTCTCTCTTTTAGGCGGCCTTTGACATCTCCAAAGCGAAGGCAATACCTGGCAGCTTGATTGGAAAAGCCTTCTATACAGGAACAAGGCACGTACATGCGCTGTTACAATTTCATACTACTAGGATCTAACGCAAACCCATGACAGAGGAGATTTAGAGACACCCGTGAAGCCGTGAGATGATACCAACTTTGACAGAGTAACCCCTGCACTTACCCTTGACCAGGGCGGATTGCCACGTTATTAAGTTGCATGGCTAGACCCTAAATCGCCTATCTACTGCAGGGGCTCTTGCCGGCTGCACGCCGCTATATGAGAACGTTTCCATCACAATTCTCCCGTACTACTTAAAGCCCGCGCTATCCATTACGATACTTCGGCCTTTTTTCCTTTTCACTCATATCCTTCATGCTGAGAATCAATCCTCATTGTCTAAATTAACTCGACTCTCACTGAATACCGATCAGGAAAGGCATCTCCTTTATCCTTCAAAATGCTATGCTTCTGCTCTACTTTAGCCATAGCAGCTCTCTTAGCAGTAGCTGACGGTCAGCTATCTATTAAAAATACTGACTTCTCCTACGGGCAACAGTCCCGCTCTGTGGGGGGCAAGGCAGTCTGTATTAGTGGTGTCGTACAAGTAGCAGTCGCTGCGAACAATAGCAAGATCCTCATCTCCGCCCCCAAAACCAATGCTGAAGTCACCGAACTCTACGTCGAATTTACGCAAGTCAACAGCAGATTGGCCACCGACTCAATCGGTAGCCCCGCCTCGGTCACGGATACTTACGGCATATACTCGAAGCTCTGCCTCCCTGCCGATCCTGCATCAGCAAAGAAAGTCAAAAACCTTCAAGTCCTCACGCATGGGGGAACTCTTGATCACACTTACTGGGATATTGCCCCAGGTTACAGCTACGTGGATACGGCAGCTGCCGCTGGCTATGCCACGCTTTCATACGACAGGTTAGGATCCGGACTTTCAGATCACCCTGATCCGGTACAGATTGTGCAATTACCCATCCAGATCGAGATCGCTCACCTACTAGTGCAAAAGCTCCGTCGCGGCGAGATCGGGGGCCGCACTTTCGAGAAGGTAGCCGGTGTAGGTCATTCACTGGGCAGTGCGATCACTCAATCAGTCGCGGCCAAATATCCCAAGGACTTTGATGCCCTCATCTTGCAAGGCACTTCCACTTTCTTCAGCTATGCATTCACAGGTGTTGCATCTGAAGCCGCGCAAATCGCCAACACAGACCCCTCAGGCCGATTCAAGAACCTGGCGGACGGCTACCACACACCAGGACCGTTACCACAGACGATCCAATTCGCCTTCTATCGGTACCCCGGCTACGACCCGAAGAGTAAGCTTTCTCTTTTCTGTACATATTCTCTCGTATCCTTATTGATCTCAGCGCAGTATTCGCCATCCAAGTCGCGAACAAACAGACCAACGCCCTCGGCGAGATGTTTACACTGGGCTCCGCCTACGCCCCCGCAACCGCATTCACTGGCCCTGTAGACATTGTCAACGGCCAGAACGACTATTTCTACTGTGGCGGCGACTGTACGTACCCAACGGACCAGGCCGCGGCTGCAATACCGGCATATTTTCCGGCTGCTAGCAAAGGCTCGCAGTCTTACCTCGCTCCCAATGCAGGGCATAATGTTAACATGCACTATTCCTCGATATCAGCTTTCCAGCAGATGACAGCATTCCTACAAACCAATGGCATTCGCTGAAAGTGCGGTGTTAGCCTAGGGATTTATCCTATATCGTAGCACGGCATCCGTTAGAGGTAATGCTGAGGTTTTACAACGCTTGTATTCCCAAGGTACTACATTATTAAAGATAGGACTATTTAAGTAGATTTAAATACTTAAGGTAAAACAAATAGAATATATTAGAACTCTAATACCTTACTTAGAATTTCTAAAAACTAAACTAGTATAATCTTATACTATAGTATATCTAGTATCTATTAATTCTTAGTAAAAGCTATTAAATTTCTAATTATAGTATTTCTCCTTTTAATATTATATTATATAATAAAGATATATATTACTAGAAAATACTTATAAAAATTTCAGATTTTTATATAAGAAAAGTATACTTAAAAGTATAATTCTTTTATTTCTTAGTAAGTAATAGTAGTTATAAAGTAAATATAAGTATAAATATAATAGATATTTATATAAATCTTTATAAATACTAAGACCCTCCTTAAGTATTATAAGAGTTATATAGTAAATATTATTAATATTATTAATTTTAAATCCTAGAAATTATTTATAATAGTTACTAAGTACTAGAGTATTAATAAATAGTTATTAGGTCTACTTATATTATAAATCTATAATATTATTATTATTTAAGACTAATATAATATAACTAAGTATACTATTATTAAATAACTTATTATATTAGTTATTATTAGAAAAAGATATTATTATTATTAAGATAGAAGTATTAAAAGACTAATACTATCTACTAGATATCTAACTAATTATAAGATATCTAGTATAGTAATATTTTATTCTATTAATAACTTCTATACTACTAGATTATTTAATATAATTCTTAATTCTTTATATCTCTTATATTATAATATATCTTTTATACTCTTATAATAACTATTAATAGTTCTACTAGATTTATTATATTAATATAAAGGAATTTATTATATATAAGAGTTATTATAACTTAGTATCTATCTAGCTCTTTAAAGTTTAACTATTTATATTTTAAGAATAAAATAGAAGAATAGCTTATTTTTATTATTAGAATATCTAATATTATAATCTAATATAAAGATTTACTTATATAACTAAGTATAGTATTAAGCTATTTTTATACTTCTAATATCTTTATTAGTATTCTAATAGGCTACTAAGTAGCTATTAATAGAATCTAAGTATTAATATTTAGTTATAACTAATATATTAAGAGTTATATTTTTAATCTACTTATTCTCTAATAGTACTTACTTATATATAAGATTCCTTTATATTTAACTAGATATATATTTAAGTAGATTAATTATATTAAGTTAGTACTTTAGATTTAAGTTAGATATCTAACTTAAGTCTTTATAATTTAATACTAAAATCTAGTACTAATTATTTAAGTTAGTATTAATTTAAGTACTAAGTAGATTAACTATATTAGATTAGTACTTTAAACTCGACTTAGATATCTAACTTAACTCTTAGTAAGTTAATACTAAATTCCTAGCCTAAGTATTTAAGTTAGTACTAATAGTTAGTACTAAGTATTCAAGTTAATACTATAAGATAGTACTAAGTATTAGTACTAAACTATTAACCTAACTCGCTAAGATATTAGTTCTACTTATATTATTTTATTAAGACTATAATATTAGGAATATTCTTTAGTTATAATAATATTTCGTACTATATATAAGACTTACTAAAATATTACTAAGTATTATTATTATTACTAACTAGGTAATTCTTAATAGTAAATAAGATAGTAGCTAATTAACTATTTATATAGAGATAATTACTATAATATTACTAATATTTTCTATTTATAGTAGTATTTAGTACTATATATATAACTTACTACTATATTACTAAGTATTATTACTATTATTATCTAGGTAGTACCTTTAAGTAAATAAGGTAATATAAAAAGGTAATATATATACCTAGAGAATTAAGGGAACTATAAAAATTATAATTAAAAAATAATTTATTTTTTAAATAGTACTAATCTAAGAAAAAACCTAGGCTATCTAGCTAATTTATTAGTAGCTTAGCGTCTTAGCAATACCTTAGTAAGTCGGGTCGGTTTAATCTAACTCGCTAAGGTCCTAAGGGCTTTTCGGGTTAGTACTAGAAACTAGTACTAAGTATTTAGGTTAGTACTAGGAGGTAGTACTAAGTATTTAGGTTAGTACTAATTTATAGTACTAAAACCCGACTTAATAGTTAGTCTAGTACTATATTATAGTCTAATCTAAGGTTATATAACTAGTTATATAACTAAGGCTTAGTATATATATATCCTACCTATATTCTTCCTAGATAGTTTAATAATTATTTATTATTATTATATCTATATAAGCTATATCTTTATTATAATAAATAGTAGTAATATTAGATATTCTAATCTAGTAATATTATTACATCTATTTATTATACTTAATACCTAATATTTAGGCTATTACTTAGAGAGATAGAAACCCTTATAAGAGAAAATCCCCTAGCTATTAGTTATAACTAGTACTTTATACTAATATTAATCCTTTTTACTTTTTAATTAGAAGTAAATCCTCTAGCTAATTAGTTATAACTAGTACTTCTTCCTAGGATAATCCTTTTACTAGGCCTATTATTATTATATTACTAAAGATACGTAAGTATAAAGAGGAGGAGGAGGAGAAAAAGTCTCTAGAGAGCTTAGTTAATAGTAGAGATAATAGCTAATTAAAGCCTTTAAATTTACCTAGTTTCTCCTCTAAGTAAGCTTAGTCTCTTAGTATATTTATTAGTATAACTGTAGCTATTACTATTAGGAATAGTATTAATAATACTATTATAAATAGCTTAATAAAATACTTTAGAATACTAGTTTAAACTAACTATTAAGTTAGGAATTAGTACTATAATTTAGTACTAACTCGCTAAGCCTTTTAGCGTATTACTATATATAGTATACTAGTATACTATATATAGTAACTTTCTTAATACTTAGTACTAGATTCTAGTATTAAATCGCTAAGAATTAGTAGCTTAGTAGTCTAGGTAATACCTTATAGTTAATTTATACTAGTCTAACTAGAACCTATTAGTAGTAAAGAGGAGGAAGTTAAATAGCGTATATATTTTAATAATAATAATAATAATAATAATATTCCTATTAAGAAATTTATAGAAGAAGATATTATTATTTCTAATAAGAAATTAAGAGGAGAAGATATTAGCTTTTTTAACCTTAAATATAAGGATAAGAAATTAGGATATTCCTAAATTATTATTTATTAATATTAGTAAATATATTATTTATTCTAATATCTATATATTTATTAATAAGTTATAAGATCTAGCTTATTCTTATAATAATACTATTATAATTACTATTATTCCTAAATACTTCTATAGTAGAGTACTTAGTTAGTATATTATAAAGCTATTAAACCTAGGAAAAATAGGTTTATATAGTTTATTAATAGCTATATAGTATTCTACCCTTATTAACTAATAAAAAATATAAATATTAGTTATCCTAGTAACTATTATATCTTTATTATTTAGCCTCTATAATATTAGATACTAGTCGCCTAGAGTATAGATTTAGTAAATACTCTACTATACTAGAGCTACTAATATTAAGTCTATTTATTACTAATTAATATTAATTTAAAATAGCTTATATATTAATCTATATATCTATATCTCTCTACTAGCTAAGTTATTAATACTAGTTATATTCTTTAAATATATTAATAATAAAATAGTTATATAGTAAGAAATAGCTAATAAGCTATTCTTCTAATATTAATATATATCGCTATAGTAATAGCTACCCTAGTAGCCTTATAACTATTAATAGATAAGAGGTAGAGATAATACAGGTACTTAAGGTAGGTTTCTAGTAGAAATCCCTATTAGTAATAGTAAATAATATACTTTCCTTACTAAGGTTACCCTTAATAGCTTTAAAGTATATAAAGATAATAATAATAATAATAAGGAATAGATCTAGTTATATTAGTATTTATATATATACTTTTATTATTTATAACTCTATAAAGTTTCTATTCTTAATACCTTTTCTCTCTATTCTTTAAATAGCTCTTTATACTATACTATAATAGGTATAATACTATAAATCTATATATTTTCTAAAGATATTACTAATTAACTAGAAATTACCTATTAGAAATCTAGTATAATTATTCTAGATCTACTAAGGCCTTTATATAGAAATATTAGAAAAATCGCTTATAGTAACTATATTTATATATTTATACTAAGGAGGATTATAAGTATATAAGTAATAACTCTAATTACTTAGAATAGATATACTATTACTATTATATTACTATTACTATATAAATAGTAGGGACGCTATTATTTTTTCTTTTAGTAGGTAATTATTATAATCTAATCTAAGGTTATATAACTAGTTATATAATTAAGGCTTAGTATATATATATCCTACTTATATTCTTTCTAGATAACTAGTTATATAACTAAGGCTTAGTATATATATATCCTACTTATATTCTTCCTAGATAGTTTAATAATTATTTATTATTATTATATCTATATAAACTATATCTTTATTATAATATACTAAGTATTAATACTAAAGTATAAACTTAAATTACTAAGACTTTAATTTAAATTTTAATATTTTATTAAGACTATAATATTAAGACTACTTTCTAGTAATATAAATAAGTAATATAATTATTTAATAGTTTCTAATAGATAATTTAACTATTTAGTTAGATGTATTTATAACCCTATCATAAAGAGATAGATGTAATCCACGTGGATTACATTTAAACCCTACTAAGGATTTAGGTGGATTACATTTATTTTCTTATTTTAAATGTAATCTACAATTTTTCTACATAATATCTATAGAGATAGCATACCATTTTAAAGCGTAAACTCAGCCCTATAAATCACATCTACTACGGGGTTAATCGGTCTTAAGAGTATTTTTTAATAATTTTTATAAAGTTAGGATTTTTTTGATGTTCAGACCCTGACGGCTAATCGACGACTAAGGAAAGGTTAATTATTTCCGGTTATTCCTCTATCCGGATTAAGGTTTAAAATTTATAAGATTTAAATAGATATATAGATATCTCTTTAGGCTTTAGAACGCCCTAAAAATTATAGAAAACGGTTATATATTATGAAAGTTATAAAGAATTCAAATAAATTCCCTTTTTACTATAGGATCGATACTATAAATAGTAGGAATTTCGCTTAAGTTTATACTATCTATTTTTAGACCCTAAAATTAATAAAATTTAGGCGTTTTAAGTTTCTAGATCGGAGCTATATTCGTAAAGTTATAGGGTTACTCTTTTTATCCTTAATAAAAAGTTTAAGACACTCGCTTATAAGTTCGGCTAGGGTATATTAGCTAGTAGCCGGGAAATAGCTAACCCGACCCCTAAGTTAACCGCCTAATAACCGCTAGGAGCCTAACTTAACCTATTCCTATTAATATCATTCCATTCTTCCTTAATATCTCAACGAATTCTTAAGGCTTTTAACTTAACTCAAGTCCTATATAAGAAATCAATATAGCTCTTTTATTTACGATGGAATTCATCTTAATCCTCGGAAATACGGGCTTCCTAGCTTGTAAGGAGTGTAAGTACGCTGTACTTCCCGTTAGTCTAGAAGGTTATTTTACACGAAGCCCTTATAAGCTACCTCCTAATAACCGCTCTCGTATCCTTTCCGAGGTAGCTAAATACCCTTATTTAGTGAACGACCGAAAGGGGGTAGTAGATATCGAAATTCCTACTTCTTTTCCTTGTTTCTTTCCCGATCTAGCTCTTTACTCGGACGGACTCGGGTGTTTAGACTGTCTCTATTATACCCGAAATAGAAATAGTATTCAGTTATATTTTTTATCTCTTTATAAGTAGGAAAACTTGAAAGGAAAGGGGCGAACTCCGAAAAACAGGGAAATAGAAGTCCCTTAGATTTCAGGCGTTAGCGTTTAATAATTCTTCCGGGTTACGCCCGGTTAGTAATACTTTAGGGTTAATCCTAAAAAGCCTTTATTAAGGGGGTCTATAACTATGCCTAGAGCGGCTAGCTCGGGGGTAGAGAGAGGGAGTAGCGAGGAGGAAGAGAACGTTTCAAGAAGATCTCGAGTTAGTTCTATAGAAAGTCAAGGTAATTATATCTATAATTAACTATTCTTCTATTACTAATTTACTTTATAGACCCCTCGAAGTAGGATCTAGAATGGTCTACTCTAGATTTAAAGTTCGATGATTTCCAGAAAAGCGAGGTTAGAAAAATCCAGGCTAATTAAACCGACGACCCAAGTCTATAGCTAGAAAGAACTTGATAGGCTACCTATCTAAGCGGACTAGATAGGCTAGACCTACTCGAGTTAGTAGCGGACCCGACTTCCCTTCTACTAGAAGCCGTTTAGTTGATTTTCAACGAATTAGCCCGGAAATCACACGAAGCTATCAGTATTATTAGCTTTTTTAATCGATTCGAGATAGTTTAAATGGAAAAAAACCAGTCTAGGGTTAAACCCTTAAAGCCCTACTAAAAATCCGATCGTCTTTCAACGTATTCCTAGCCCTAGAAACAACTACTCAGCTTTTTTATTTAAACTCAAGAGGGTTTTAGCTCGGAAAAATTCCCAGAGTATTACTTTACTAAGGGTCAACGATTTTTCTACTCTCGGCTAATTCGGCTAGCCTCGAGGGTTAAAAACCTCGAAGATCTTAAAGAGAAATTAAAATCCGACGTCTCGTTAAGAAATTCTAAGAGCGAGTCTAGCCTAGAAGGGTCTAGCTCGGAATCTAAGAAAGAAGATAAAGAGGAAGAAGATGAAGAGAATACTCGAATTCCAGTAAAAAATTCCCGGAAGCTCTCTAGTCTAACTACTCTTGAAAAAGCTCTATTAGATTTCACGATTTCTCTTCTCGACCAATTAACTTCTAAAGATAAATACGACCTCGCCCTAGTCGACGCGCTAGCCGTATTAGGCGTTTAATAGAATAGGTTTAGGGGGGTCGATTCCTACCCTTCTATTCTTAGTTCTATCTTGAAAACTAGTCGATTTCTCGTTCTTCGCTATTCTTTCGAGAACTCCTCTCGTATATCAACTACGAGAGGTAAAGAGATAGCCGAGGATTCCGATTCTAGTACTTCTAGTACTCCGGAACAACTTTTCTCCGGTCTAGATTTAGGCGAAGGTCCTTTATCTAGACTAAAAACTCTTGTTAACCGCTTTCTTATTCGCGGTACTCGTACCCCGATCGATTGGCTACTAGATCTTCGAAGCTATGGGATGAATATAGCTCGAAAAATGACTACTACTAGCCAGTTAGAGTGGGAGGGAGAATCTCTTACTTATGGGAGTACGATTTCCTTCTCGATTTCCGACTTTCGAAGCTTTACTCACGGTCTACTCACGGCTACTCGGGGTATTCTCTATAAGGATTTACTATTCGAAAATAGTACTTCTAATAGAAATATCCCGGAAATTCCTTGGAGTCGAATCTATAATAATCCTATAGATTCGACTCTATTTTCGAGCTTTCTTTCCGACCCACGTACGCAGCTCGGTATAGAGAATCTAGAAAAATTCCTATTTAACCGAATTCGCTCTAGTCCTGATCTAGCTAGCCGTTTTTCTCTTTCAGGCCCGGAATTCACCTGGAATACTTGAAAGCTACGAGACTGGTTTAGAATTACTAGAAGTTATCTCGAGAAACTTCTAGTACTTAGTCACTTAACCGGAGGGGGTCCAGCTCGGTTTTTAGAGCTAGTCTCTATTTAGTATTTAAATTCTACGACTACTAGCCTACGGAATATCTTCGGTGAGAACGGGTTACTTTTCTTTATAACCTACTACTATAAAGGTTATTCGATCTCGAATTCCACGAAGATAATTTACTAATATCTACCTTAAGAGGTTAGTAAGTTATTCGTCTACTATCTTTAGCTCGTTATCCCTTTTATAAGCCGAATATCTCTTAAGGTTTTCTGGAAACCTTTATCTTAATACCTCTTCGAGAACCCTACGAAAAAGAGAAAATCTAAGGCGATAAAATTTACTTCCTAGTAATTTTAAGCTATTCTTTAACGGGAGACGCTAGCCGGATTAGGTATCTCTATTAATCCTAGCGAATATCGCTATATCGCTATTGGAATCGCTCGGCGATATCTCTCGAAAAGCCTAGGGTTTCAAGCGGAAGATAAGACGAATATAGACGATGAAATGACCCTGACTACGAAGATGACGTCATTGATTTACAGGCAGCTCACGGTAGTCGAGAAGCCGGTCTCGTCTACGGTAGAGGTCTATTAGAAGCTACGGGAGAGGTTCTTAGCCTTAAGAAGAAATTTCAAGAGGCTAGTCTCGTAAGTTACTCTATTTTCTAATATATCTCCTTTATATATACTATTAGGATCTTATTCCTTTATATCTCTATTATATTTTAACGCTCTAGCTAATTTATTCTATAGAACTGGCATCGTCTTCTCGGTTTTACTAGTACTACTAGGGAGTTCGCTCTAAATAGACTAGAAAAGCCTTCTTTTAAATACGACTTCGAAAATCAACGTCTTATACGACTAGACGCTCTACGAAAAGTCGATCTTAACGAGTCTATCTGAAAGTTCTTTTAAAAACCATCTATCTTTTAACCCTCTCAACGAGAAATTCTAGGAGATATACTTAATCGAGTTAGTCCTATACTAGCTATTCTCCCTACGAGCGCCGGGAAAAGTCTCCTTTTTCAACTCCCGGCTTTTATTAATTCTCTAGGGGTTACTATTATTATAGAGCCCCTAATTTCTCTTCTATAAGACCAGAACTCTCGGGCTCAAAACATCGGTATTTCTTCGGCTATTTTCAACGCTAGGAGCCCCCCGGATTCAGCCTCTCTAGTCTTTACTACCCCTGAGACTTTTATCTCTTCAGATTTTCGAGCTTTTATCTCTCGGCTTCGTATAACACAACGACTAGATCGTATAATTATCGACGAGTGTCACGTTATTCTTAACCGAAAACAAGCCTTTCGAAAAGATCTCAGACGTCTAGGGGAAGTAGTCGACTTAAAAACCCAGATACTTCTTCTTACGGCTACGCTACCTCCTCGATACGAGACCGATCTACTAAGAACTTTATTCTTAGACTTCTCCGGGCCGAAAATCTACCGAAGTTCTACCGAAAGATCAAATATACGGTACTCGGTACGTCGGAACACCTCTAAAGAAGAGGCCTTCTCGATTTTTCGACGGTTAGATAAGGAAAGCTTTCCTGACCAAGTCCTTATCTATACCCGTACTCGAGAGCAAGCTAAAGAGTTTAGTAAGGCTCTTAACTACTCTACTTACTACTCGAATAGTCTCGGAAAAGAGAGAGTTCTTTCGGAACTTCTAGAGGGGAAGATCCGAGTTCTAGTCACTACGAGCTCACTTAGCTACGGGATCGACCGACCTAGTATACGAGGAATAGGTCATTTTAACCTACCCTATCGTATATACGACTACGCTCAAGAAACCGGTAGAGCAGGTAGGGATAGTCGACTTAGTAAGGCGATTCTCTTACTTCCTTCTTCTATTTCTTTAAAAAAGCCTACGAATATTCGACCTAGTACGGATAATATCTTTAAAAATAGTGTTATTCAACGTTATATCTCAGATACTTGTCGTCGGGCTATTCTAAACCCTTACCTCGACGGAGTTTCAGAGGAAAAATGTGGTTTAGAGGTCGTTTCTTGTGATTTTTACTCCGGGACCTTAGGAGGTAAGTCTTCCTCTATTTTATATACTTTTTCTAACTTAGAGTAGAAATTTCGGAAGTTTCCGAGAGCGATTTCCCTAGGGTTACCTTCGAGAACCGTGAGAACGATATAAATTCCGAAGAATTTACGCGGGAAGCGAGTCTCTAAGCCCCTACTATAGGTAAGATATATTTTATACTTAGTTTATATAAGGTGACTAATAAAGTTTTAGATTTAGAAGAGATTCGAGCGAGAGAAACCGCTATCTCTTCTATTTCTATCGAAAAACGAGCGAAAATCCAACGAATAGCCCTCGAATACGAAGAGTTTAAAGAATATCTTCCGCACCTCTATTCTTTATGCCCGTGGTGCCTTATTTATAGTCCGGAGGCTTTAAACGAACACCTACTTCCTAAGTGTTAAAGCGAGGGAAGTAAAGAATCTCGAGGGCTTTTCTTTACCCTAGTTAGGTTCTTTCGGGATAAGAAGGTAATTTCGAATTTTAGCGCTTGTTTTTACTATTTCCTACCTCAAGAGCTATGTGAAAGGTTTACTCTTAAACCGGGGGGAGGGTACTCTTATTCTCGGGATAAAAGGTGTACGTATCCGGATTTCCTTCCCGCCTACTTCGCCGTTAGTCTATCTCTCGAGATAAACGACCTAGGATATACGAAACGACTAGAAGAGGCTAGTCTTACTCAAGGTAATAAGGAAGAGGAAGCTAGCTATCTTAGGGAGAAGATAGTTTACGGGGATATCGAGACGAACCGATTATTCGTCGAGTTTCTTATAGGGCTTCAAGGTATACTAGATCGCTATAAAGAGCTAAAAGAAGCTTCTAGATAGACTTTTATTTTAGGCGTTAGGCGCTAGTATATATAAAGGAATAGAGTTATCTTTTAAAGAAGATCTTAGTAGATTTTTAGAAGGTAGAGGATCTCTAGTAGTAAGAGTTAATAGTACCCTTACCTTATAAATCTAAGTTTCTTAGTTAATCTAGTATAAATACTAGGGTTAGAGCCGGTTTTATCTAATCTATCTAAATAAGGTACTTAAGGATAGAGTTATACGTTTAAGGGACTTAACTTAAAGTCTTAGAGTTATATATAGAAGTAGTAGCCTAATCCTAAGGTCTTATTTAATTCCTACTAAGTAGATTCTTATAAAAACTTAAGAGGTAAAACTAAAAATTATAGGGTTATATATATAAGTAGTAGCTTAATTCTAAGGTCTTATAACTTAAAAAAGGTATAATTAGAGTTTAATAAAGTAGTTTATAAATTATTAAAGATATAATATATAGAGTTACCTTAAATACCTACTAAGTAGATTTTTATAAGGTAGAGGTTCTCCCCTAGTAAGAGTATATAGTACCCTTACCTCTTAAATCTATTAGTATAAGATAGTTTAGTATAAATACTAGGATATAAGCCTATCTTATCTAATCTATAATAATAAGGTACTTAGTTAAAGAGATAAAAACTTAAGAGGTAAAACTAAAAATTATAAGATTATATATATAAGTAGTAGCCTAATTCTAGAGTCTTATAATATTAAGAAGTTATAATTAGAGTTAAATAAGGTAGTTTACTAACTATTAAAGATATATATTATATAGATTTACCTTGAACTCCTACTAAGTAGATTTTTATATAGTAGAGAATCTCCCTTAGAAAGAGTATATAATACTATTACCTCTTAATTTTTTTTTATAAGATAGGGTAGTATAAATACTAGGATATAAAGAGTAGTAGTAGTACTAATAGAAGTATAAAGAGTAGTAAAAGCCTATTACTATTACCTAGTATTATTTAAAAGAAGAGGGGTTTACCGATAATTAGGATAATAAAGAAGGGATAGAAGATAATAATAATAGCCTGAAAAGCCTAGATTATATATTAGATTTATAAGCCGGGTATAGAAGCTATATAGCGGGTATAATATACGCCTAAGCTATATTAGAAGCCCTAGGCGAAGTAGCTAGCATCCGTTAGTAGTACTATTATACTAGCGAGGCGTAGTACTAATTATTACAATTTCCATCTATATTAGGGGTGTTAATTCGGAAGCGTATATAAGAGGCTAATAAGTAGGACTAAGAATATACTAAATAGAAATAAATGCGGATATTAAATGTTAACGGCCTATTAGAATAGATTATAAGGGTTAGAGCCTAGTTTTAAGGGAAGTAAGAGCCGGTAATTAAAGCTATTATAAGGGGAGAAAGCCTAATTATTAGTATTATAGGTATAGGAGCGGGTAAGAGTTTATTATTTATATTACTAGCTATATATTTAGCTACGGATACTATCTATAAGGGATAAATGAAATCCGCGCGGATTTCATTTGCACTCCACTAGTATTTTAGGCGGATTTCATTTGATTTTCTATTTCTAAATGAAATCCCCAATTTTTTCTAATAGATTTAGAAGATTAGAGCAGCGTTTTAAAGAGGAGACTCAGCCCTATAAAACGAACTTACTCCGGCCTTAATCGGACTTAAGGGTATTTTCATAGAATTTTCTAAACCTTGGGTTTTTTTGATATTTAAACCTTAAGCGGGATATCCGCCGCTAGTATAATCTTATTCTTTCACCTCGTTCCCTATATATAATAATCGCCAACTTTTTTTATGTACTATATATATATAATCAGCTCGCTTAGACCTATCTAGCGCACTAATTTTCATTAAAAAAGGACTAGGTTTAGCTAGTATATTAGAGTCTATACTACTTATATATTAGGGCGTAAGGTATATACTAGATAATATATCTTAATATACCAAAATTTTAGGGCTGAATTAGAGGATAAAAAATAAGGATTAATTAGATACTATTTATAGCTTATATAGATAAGTATAAGGAAAGTTATATATAGATCCTTTATAGTTCCCTAAGAAAAGTTCGTGAGGCTCGCTTAGAGACTACGCCTATCCTACTTAGGATTAGAATCTTCCTAGCGACTAGTAGCCGACCCGAGCCGACCCGAACCTTATATAAACGAACTATCTCTTCTACTACTTCTTCTTAGTATTCTTGCTTTCTTTCTTACTATTCCTACTAAACCTAGTAGGTTTCGTATACTTTAGATCCTACCTAGGAAACTCTTAGGGCTCTTTCTTATCACATGGAGCTTATTTCAATTCTCGGAGATACCGGCTTTCTAGCTTGTAAGGAATGTAAATTTGCTATACTACCTTCTAGTATAGAGAATCACTTCCTTAAGAGTCCCCATCGACTTCCTTAGGATAGTCGGGCTCAAATAGCTTTAGAGGTAGCTAACTACCCTAGTCTACTTCATAATAGGCAGGCTATTAAGGGTAGGGTGATACCGAGTTTATTTCCTTACTACTTTCCCGATCTTTCTCTCTATTAAGACGGGCTAGGGTGTCTAGATTATCTATACTATACTCGAAATAGGGTTAGTATAAAAGCACATTTTATCTCTATCCATGGCTGGGAGAATCCCTTAGGAAAGGGTCGAGTCTCCAAGACTTCTGATAGAGATGTTCCTTGGATATCAGGAATTCCTATTCAACAATTCTTTCGAAGTACACCAGGGCAATAATACTTTAGGGTCAACCCTAAAAAGCCTTTTTAGGGGGTTATCAAGCCTAGAGCGGCTAGCTCGGGGGTGGGGAGAGAGAGTAGTAGAGAGGAGGAAGAGAACGTATCGAGAAGATCTCAGGATAGTTCCACATAAAGCCAAGGTTATTATATCCTTAAAATAAGTGTTACTCTATACTAATTTATATATAGACCCCCTGGATTAGGACCTTGAATGGTCGACCCTCGATTCAAAACTTGAGGATTTTCGAAAAGAAGAAATTCAACGAATTAAACCAAATCAATTCGATGACCCTAGCCTATGGCTAGAAAGAACTCGGTGGGCTAGCTATCTAAGTGGTCTAGATAGGCTAGACCTACTAGAGTTAATAGGGGACCCTGATACTCCTCTACTAAGAATCATCTGGGCTCTTTTCGATAAATTAGCCCAAAAATCACAGGAAGCCCTATCAGCTATAGGGTTTTTCGGCCGCTTTGAAATAGTTCGAACTAAAAAAGATTAATTCCGAGCTAAGCCGTTTCGGGCTTACCAAAGATCCGGGCGAATTTCAACTTATTCAAGGCCTTAGAAACAAATCCTTAGCTTTTTCATTCGAACTCAAGAAAATCCCAGCCTAGGAAAATATCCGGAGTATCATTTTTCCGAACTACAACACTTCCTATTCCTTCGGCTTATTCGATTAGCCTCTAGGGTAGAAAATCTAGAAGATCTAGAAGAAGTTCAAGAGGTTTCTCCTTCTAGAATTTCTACACCTAGTTCTAGCTAAGAAAGCACTAGTTCAGATAATTTAGAAGACGAAGAAGAAGAAGAAAATACCCGAATCTCAATTAAAAAGCCCAGGGTTATAAGGAGTCTAAGTAGGCTAGAAGAAGCCTTGTTAGACTTCTTAATCTCCCTACTCGATCAGGCTAGCCTAGAAGATAAATACGAGCTCCCTCTAGTAAACGCTTTCGCGGTTTTAGGGGTTAAGAAAGGAGGATTTAGGGGGGTAGATTCCTATCCCTCTATCCTTTCCTCTATTCTAAAACTTAGCCGTTTTCGAGGATCCTACTAAAAAGAGAGCTAGGGAGGCTAAGAAATTTAGCTCAGAGTAATTTCGAGCTATCTTTCGAAAGGAAACCCTAACCGGTTTAGGCCTAGCTATTAATCCAAGCGAGTATCGATATATTACTATAGGGATCTCACGTCGTTATCTCTCAAAGAACCTTATATTTCAGGGTGAAGAAGAGGCTGCTTTAGATGATGAGAATGACCCTGACTATTCCGATGACGTCATTGACCTACAAGCTGGTTACGGGAGTAATACAGCTGGTTTAGTCTATGCTAGAGGTCTTTTAGAACCTATAGGAGAGATAGAAAGCCTAAAGAACAGGTTTAAAGAGGCTAGCCTCGTAAGTAATATCTTTCTTTATATTAAAGTTTATTTTCTATTTTCTATACTTTAAAAAGACTTATCTCTCTATTTTTATTTAATCTTCCTACTCTAAGTATCTTTAAAAGAGAAAGAAAATAGCTATTACTAGTTACTAAGCCTAGGATTCCTTTTATAATCTTACTAAAGCTACTTTATATTAATTATAATTAAAATTATCTTTCTACTATTTATCTACTTACCTAGGCTTGGGGTACTATCTTTACTAATACCTTCTACAGAGCTAGCACCGTCTACTAGGGTTTACTAGTTCTACTAAAGAGTTTACTCTTAATAGAATAGAAAAACCTGGTTTCGAGGCTACCTTTCAAAACCAACGACTTATTCGACTAGACTCCCTAAGGAAGGTTAATTTAAATTAAACTCTTCAGGCTTTTTTTTAATAGCCTTCTACCTTTCGACCCTTTTAATAGGAGATCCTAGAGGATATACTTAATAGGGCTAGCCCTATTCTAGCTATACTTCCTACGAGTAGCGGAAAGAGCCTTCTTTTTCAACTCCCAGCTACTATTAGTTCTCAAGGGGTTACTATCATTATAGAACCCCTTATCTCCCTCCTTTAAGACCAGCATTTTAGGGCTGAGAAATTCGGTATCTCTTCAGCTATTTTCAATGCTAGATTACCTCCGGATTCGGCTAGGCTAGTATTTACTACGCCTGAGACCTTTATCTCTTCCGATTTTCGAAATTTCGTTAATCGACTTCGAATAACCTATCGACTAGATCGGATTATTATCGATGAGTGTCACGTGATACTTAATTCGAAATAAACCTTTCGAAGAGACCTAGCTCGTTTAGGAGAGGTAGTTGATTTAAAAACTCAGCTTATCCTTCTAACCGCTACTCTTCTAAAAAGATATGAGGCCGATCTCTTAAAGACCTTGTGCTTGGATTATTCCGGGCCGAAAATCTACCGAGGTTCTACCGAGAGGCCAAATATCCGGTATACTATTCGAAGAGGTTATTCGATAGAAGAAGCTCTTTCTTTTATAAGGAAACAAGATGAGGAAATCTTACCAGATCAAATCCTTATCTATACCCGAACTAGAGAGTAAGCTAGGGAGTTTAGTACGAGACTAAACTACTCGGTTTACTACTCAGATAGCCCTAGGAAAGAAAAGGTTCTTCGAGAGTTTCTAGAAGGAAGAATCCGGGCTTTAGTAACCACTAGCTCTCTTAGCTACGGGGTTGATAGGCCGAATATCCGGGCCATTATACACTACGGTCTACCCTATTAACTCTATAACTACGCCCAAGAAACCGGCTGGGCTGGTAGAGATGGAGGTTTTAGTGAGGTTTTTCTACTTCTTCCTCCGGTTAACTCTAGGTCATCCCTAGGGTTCCTAAGGCCTACCCCCGATGAAATCTTCGAAAATGACGTCATTCAACGATATATTTCAATTACATGTCGCCGAGCTGTTTTGAATAGCTATTTGGATGGAAGACTAGAGGAGAAGTGCAGTTTAAAGGTAGTTACCTGTGATTTCTACTCCGGGTATATCGAAGGTAAGGGTTTCTTATAAATATCAAGTAGTATACTAACTATTACTAGACAAATCCGATATCCCCGAGGCTAGATTCCCGGATATCTCCTTTAAAAACCCTGAGACTAGTATTAATCCTTCTGGACTTACTAGAGAATTATCCCCTCAAGCCCCTATATTAGGTAAGAAACTATCTTATTATATAAATATTATAACTACTAACTTATCTTTAGATATAGAAGAGATCCGGGCTTAGGAGGCTATAATCTCCTCGATCGCTAATCGAAAACGGCTAGAAAACCAGCGAATAGCTCTTGAATACGAGGAGACTAAGTCCCTACTTTCCAGGCTATATAATAAATGCCCTTGGTATTTATTAAATAGTCCTGAGGAGACGAGGGGTAGTAGGTCTCACCCCCTTCCACGTTATTCTAATAAGGAAAGTAAAGGAAATCGGGACTATTTCTTTAAGTTCCGAACCTTCCTTAGAGACAAGAAGGTTATTTCGAATTTTACGGCCTGTTTTCATTATTTTCTACCTTAAGAGCTATGCCGTCGGTGGGCTTTAAAAAGGGACGGGGGTTTTGTTAGAAGTAAGGAGAAGGAGTGTTCTTACCCGGATTTCGTTCTCTCTACCCTTACTATAGGTTTAGGGTTAGAGGAGTATAATCTAGGGTATATTAAAAGGGTTAAGGAGCGGGGTTTAGGGTTAGATCTAGATGAGGGAGAGGCTAGATATCTAGGGGAGAAGATAGTACTAGGAGGGGTAGAGATAAATAGATTGTTCTACGAGTTTACTATAGCCTTAAAGGTTATAGTAGATCAAGATAATCTAATAGTTAAGGAGAATTAGTTAGATTTCTAGTTAGGGTTATTAGGAGTTAGTATAGATATAAAAGCGGAGTTATCTTACTAAAGATAAAGACTTAAAGGATTTAATCTTAGAAGTAATATCTTAGCGCTAATTAATAAATAAATTAATAATATATTAGAAAATCTATATAGAAAGTTAAGATTTCTTCTTATAGAAACTTACTCCTATTACCTAGTATTTAGAGAGGAATAGTATAGATTTTTAGTAATAGTATTAGAGTTATTATAAGTACTTAGAGTTAAATCTAAATAATTCTAATAGGGATAGAATTCTAGAATAAGATATAGCTCTTATATAATTTAAACTAAAATTATATATTATAGGAGGTAGTATAAATAGTAGGGAGTATATTAGATATTTCAGCTTATAAATATATCTCCTAATTCCTAGTATCTTAAATTCTTATAGTATTATATACCTAGTAATAAGATATATTTCTCTCTAACTTATAGAGATAAATCGGATACGCCCGCATCTAATTTACGGCGTACTAAGTTTTAGTTAAGTCTAATTTAGAATTATAAAGTTAAATCGGATGCGTTATAAACCTTAACTAATTTTCATAATTTTAATATCGTTGAAAAGCGCGCGCTTAGCGCTTAAAAATGCGCTTACTAGCTTCCTAATCGGGCCTAGTACGGTAAAGCTATTAGTTCTCTAAAACCGGGGATCCTTGATATTCAAAACCTTAAAGGCCTTTCCGGCGCTAAAACGCGAACCTTTACCCTTAGAGTAAACCTTCACGTTATCCTTTAAATAGGACTTAGTTTTAAAGTCGAGATTAAGGCCTTTCTTATCATCTAAAAATTACTAAAATCGGCCTAGTATCGCCGAAGTTATTAACGAGGTAAGTTCTCGCATATACTTACTACTATACCTCTCGAGGTAAAGCAGCTATCTTAGCCTAATAACTCGTTCTAAGGTACTTCTAGTATAGCTCTTTAATATAATTAGTTTAGGTGTACTCTAAGTTATCTATATACTCTAGGGAATAATATAGAAGTTCGTAGTAGTAGAATAAGTACGCGAGAACATCCTTTTATTCCTAAGTAACTCTACTATTATATAACTATATTTATACTTAGATATCTATTCTTAGACCTATATATATATATAGAACTAAAAGTAATAGTACTTACTAAAAACTCTCTATTTAATAGTAGTATACGAAGAAGATACGTAAGAATTTAATTATCTATACTAGAAGATATATTTTAATAAAGGAGAGTTAGAATAGTAAAAGGATATTAGAAAGAAGATAAGGAGTATAGTAAGATAAAGATTTTAATCTATAGATTTTAGATGAGAGTTAAACGATAAGGTAGTAGAGAAAGATAGAAGATATAAAAGGGTAAAGATAGGAAGAAGAGAGAAGAAGATAGAGATAGAAGTTATTTAAATTATAAAGAAAAGAAAGAGAAGGAAGAGGTAGGGTTAGGGATAAAGAGTTAGGATATTTAGAGAGAGAAAGGATATAGAGAGAGAGAGAGAGAGAGTTAGAAAGGAGAAGGATAGGGATAGGGATAGGGATAGGGATATTAGGAGGGTATATATATATATAGATATAGGGTTTAGTATTTAAAAGGTAGTAAGAGTTTTAAAATATATTAAGTTAGTAGAGGTATAAAGTAATTTATTATTAAAGGCGTTATTAAGTCGTATATAGCGGTTATTTATATTAAAAGTATTAAGTATAGTAGAAGAATAGGAGGAGATAAAGAAGCGGAGGAAGGAGAAAATATAAGTAGATTTATAGATAGATAGATTTAGATAAAGACTTAGGATTATATAATAATAGAGTTAAAGGAGGTAAATTTTAAATAATAGAAAGAATAAAGTTATAGTTAAAGTAGATTTATAGAAGAGAATTATAGATAATAATAATTATAGAAGGAAAGTAGTTAAGGGTTATTAAGTTATTAAGAAAGATAGAAATTAATAGGATTAGGGTTAGATATAAAGATAGATTTCTAAGGGTTTATAATAGAAACGGGGTTTAATAAGGATAGATTTACAGGGATTTATAACGGAGGTAGAATTTAAGAAGAATTTAATGTAAAAGAGTTAATAATAGAGTAGGATATAGAAGTAGAAGTAATAGAAGAAATAAAAGTAAAAGTAGTAATAAAAGTAGAAGTAAAAGTAATAAATAAAAGTAAAAGTAGAAGTAGAAATAAAATAAAAGTAGTAGTAGTAGTAATAATAGATATATAAATAGAATTAGGGATAATAATAGGAGTAGGGGTAATAAAAGAAATAGAAGTAAGGGTTAAAGTAAAAGTAAAAGTAAGAGAAGTAGTAATAATAATAAAAGAGTTAATAAAAGTAAAAGTAATAGAAATATAAAAAGTAAAAGTAGTAGTAATAATAATAAAAGTAGAAGTTAAAGTAGAAGTTAAAGTAGAAGTTAAAGTAGTAGTATTTATAATAAAGTTAAATAATAAAATAATATTAAAATAAGAGTAGAATTATTAATAAAAGTAAAGTTAAAAGTAATAGTAAAAGTAGAAGTAGAGAAAGAAATAAAAATAAAAGTAGTAGTAATAATAATAATAATAATAAAAGTTATAATATTTATAAAAGAAATAGTAAAAGAAGAAGTAAGAGTAAAAAAAGAAGTATTAATAAAAGTTAAATTAGAAGTAATAGTAATAATAAAGATAAATTAGAAGTAGAAGTAAAAGTAAGGATAAAATAGTTAGAATAATAAAAGAAAAAGTAAAAGTAGTAATAAATATAATAATAGTAATAGAAGTAGATTATAATATATATAAAAGTAGAAATACGATTAATAATAGAATTTAGAATAAAAGTTATTAAAGAAATTTTAATTATAATTAAAATAGTAAAGTTAAATAAAAGTAGAAGTAAGATTTATAAAAGTAGTAGAAGTTAAGTTAAAAGTTAAAGTAATAAAAGGAGTAATAGTAATAAAAGTTAAAGTAGAAGTAGATATTATAAGATTTATAATATTTAGAGTTATAATAGTAAATAGATTTAAGAGTAGACTATTATCTAGAGATAAATAAATCTAAGGTTAAGTGCATTTGTTTACTACTAAGGATTTAGTCAAGATTCATTTAATTTTTTAGAATTAAATGAACTTAAGGTTAAACCTTAACCGATTTTTAGAAAAAAAATATCATTGAATAGAGCTTAGTCAGCGCTTTCAAATGATCTATTTCCTAGCCTATTTGGGTCTAGTCTTATAAGTAGAGAATTTTTCTAACTTGAGGTTTTTTTTAATGTTCCGCCCCTAACGGGAGATCCGCGGCTAGTACGAGCTTAATACTTCTTAACACTTCCTTACGAGATCTTAGTACTATAATTTTATATAAAATATAATAATATATAGAGTAAGCTTAGGGCTATTAATAGACCTAAATTTTATAGAAAATAGATAGTAAAATTTCAAGTTATAAGTATTACTAAGGCTTTATTCCTTACTACTACCAGAGAATTTCCAGATAATATAGATACGGCTTAGTAATCTATAGACAAACTATAGAGTAAAAAGTTAGAAAAAATTTAAAATTTAAATTAGCCGAATCGGGCCAGGAATAATAAAGGTATTATAGATTAAAAAATAATTATTCGCAAAACCTTTAAAAACGTCTAAGTACTTTAAACTTTAGTCTTCTTTCTAATATAGCTCTATAAATATACGCTAAAATACTAAATATCTATATATTTTCAAGATCTACGCTAAATTCTCTATCTACCCCTCTATTAATAGTAATATTATAATAAGAAAGTAAAATAATATTTGAAGTACTAGAAAAGATCTACGTTTAGATTCGATTTATATTAGCTTAATCTCTAGAGCCGTACTTTAAGCTTTTTAGGCGCCGGGAGCGTTTAAGCTACCCGGCGGTAGCTAATATCTAGGTTCCTCGTTCGTTATTCCTTCTTCTTTCTTAATTATTCCATTGAAATTTCATCGATACTATCTATAAGTAGAACCTAGATAGAAAATCAATTATTTACTTTTTAATATAATGGAGTATATCTCGATTCTCGGAGATACCAGCTTTATAGCCTGCAAGTAATGCAAATACTCTATTATTCTTTCAGGTCTTAAAGCGCACTTTCGTCTAAAACCACATTAATTAGCTTTGGAAGTTCGAGGACAAATTCTTTCCGAAGCTTAAAAGTATCCTAATTTAATTAGGAGTCGAGAAGAGATTAAGGATAGCGATATTCCTAGCTCTTTCCCCTTTTTCTTTCCGGACCTAGCTCTATACTTAGACGGTTTAGCCTGCCAAGACTGTTCGTATATAGTAAGATCGGAAAAGACCATTTCGAAGCACTATAAGGACGAACACGAGTGGGAGAATCCTCGCGGAAAAGGTCGAATTCCGAAAACTTCCTTGAAAAGTATCCCTTGGGCTTCGAATATTAGCTGTCAATAATTCTTCTATACGCCCCCAGGTAAATCCTACTTCAGAGTCAACTCTAAAAGACCCTTTTCGGATCGACAGACTAGGCCTAGAACGGCTAGTTCGGTGGAAGAAGAACGAAACGAAGATGAAAGCGAAATTCGCTCCGAATAGTCTGAGGCTCTTTCAGAGTTATCTCAAGGTATTTCTCTAATATTTTTTTTATAAAATAGTAGTACTAACAGTATATATAGAGCCTTGAAATTAGGAATCCGAATGGTCTCGTCTAGACTCTAAAATCCTCGAGTTTCGAACGAAAGAAATCCGAAAAATCGAGAAAAACCCCTACGACAACCCTAGTCCCTAGCTAGAAAGAACCTGATAGGCTTCATATTTAGATGGGCTGGACCGGATCGAGCTAGTCGCCCTCGTAGGGGAGCCGGATACGCCTTTATTAAAGGTTATCTGGGCTAGTTTCGACGAACTCGCTCGAAAATCACAGCAAAGCCTATTGAATATAGGGTATTTCAGACGTTCTTAAATAGTTCGGACTGAAATCGATCAGTTCCGAGCTAAGCCCCTTCGGGCGTACTAGGATCCGAGTCGAATTCTGACGTATTCTCGTTCTTTCAAGTAAATTCTCGCCTTTTTCGTCTGAACTCAAGAGTCTACGACGTCGGCTTCATTTCCGGACTATTCTTTCACGTCTATTCAACAGTCTAGATATCGTCGTCTAGTCCGAATTGCCTCGGAAATCGAAAACCCGGAAGAATTCGTCGAAACCCTTCGGAAAACATCGGAAGACGGGGATTCTTCCGACGACGCTAGCCAAATCGAGACTAGCGACGAAGACGAGTTTAGTATCCATAAGAATACTCGGATTCAGGCCCGAAATTCTAGGAAGATCGCTCCTCTTTCTCGTCTAGAAAAAGCTTTACTACACTTTTTAATCGCTCTTCTCAATCAATCCGCTTCTAAAGACGAATACGAGCTCCCTTTCGTCGACGCCCTAGCCGTATTAGGTCTAGACCAAAGAGGATTTAAAGGTGTCGATAGCTATCCTTTAATTTTATCCTATATTTTGAAAATCGGACGTTTTCTCGTTTTACGACTCGCTTTTGAAAATTCTTCCTTTATCGAGTCTAGACTAGATGACTCAAGCTCGGTTTCTAGTACTAATAGTACTATGGAAGAACGTTTTCCCAGCCCTAGAGCTCGAAACAGACCTCTTTCACGACTAGAAACGCTTGTGAATTGATTTCTCGTTCGGGGTTCTCGATCGCCTTTCGAATGGATGTTAGACCTTCGAAGCTACGGACTAAAGATAGCCCGAAGCATAACTTCTTCCGGCTATATCGACTAGGAAGGAGAGACTATCATCTATAGAACCCTTTCTTTCTCGATAGCTAATTTTCGAGAATTTGTTTATAAGCTTATCTCTTCAACTCGAGTACTACTCTTTTAAGATATACTATTCGAAAATAGTATATCTACGGCTAAAAGTCCTTTACGAAAGATTCCGGATATTCCTTAGCGCTAAATCTACGATAATCCTCTTGATTCCACTCCGTTTTCGAATTTTCTCAACGATTCTCGTACGAATATTGGCCTGGAAAGCCCGGAACGATTTCTATACAGTTGTATAGCTACTAGTCCCGATCTGGCTAGCCGGTTTATAGTTCCAGGGCCCGAATTCTACTGGGACTCCCGGGAGCTTTTGGACTGGATTTCCTTTCTTTCTCGATTCCTCGAAAACCTTCTCGTTCTTATTCACGTGACCGGGGGCTAGCCGGCCCGGGCTCCGGAGCTATTATCTCTACGATATTCGAATTCTACGAAGACGGGAACTCGGAATATCTTCGTAGAAAACGGTTTACTCGTCTTTATTACTTCTTATTATAAGGGGTATAGTATTTCAGGTACTACGAAAATCATTTATCGATATCTACCTCGAGAGGTTAGCGAACTACTAGTCTATTATCTATGGCTAGTAGTTCCTTTTCTAGAGCGAATTCTATTGACGAATTTTCGAAAAACGCTTCCGGAGTATCTTTTCGAGAATCTATCGAAAGGTCGACGTTCTAAAGCTACGAGGATTACTTCTAAACGATTTCGAAAGGTTTTTTAAAGGGAGATACTAGCTGGTTTAGGATTAGCCGTTAATCCTAGCGACTATCGCTATATAGCTATTAGAATCTCTCGTCGTTTTCTTTCGAAATCTCTTTAATTTCAACCCGAGGAATCTACGGAAATAGACGACGAAAATGACGTCGATTATAAAGACGACGTCCTAGATCTATAAGCTAGACACTCTTCTAGGACGGCGGGAATCGTATACGCTCGAGGTCTTTTCGAAACGACGGGAGAGATTCAAGGCTTGAAACGATAATTTCGAGAGGCTAGTATAGTAAGTGTACTCTATTTCTGCTATTTTTCTATTATATTTTTAATCTTTTATCTATATTTACTATAAGCGTCTATATAGTATAATAACTAACGAGTTTATAATAGAACTGGCACCGCTTTCTCGGTTTTACGAGTTCTACTCAGGAAATCATTCGTCATCGACTCGATATACTAAAGTTCGAGAAAGACTTCGAAAATGAACGTCTTATACGACTAGACTCCCTACGGAATATCGATCTTGATAGGGAAGTACGAAGACTTTTTTCCGACTCTACCATTCGTTTTCGAACTTCTTAGGGTTAGGGTTAGGGTTAGGGTTAGGGTTAGGGTTAGGGTTAGGGTTAGGGTTAGGGTTAGGGTTAGGGTTAGGGTTAGGGTTAGGGTTAGGGTTAGG